>CAJDTL010000031.1_pt2 | contig 32635 bp, 31 predicted proteins | sample 7389871 | NCBI WGS metagenome assembly CAJDTL01 (sample SAMEA7055650, study PRJEB34461) | soil metagenome | biome: terrestrial ecosystem; feature: Peninsula; material: soil | place: Antarctica | collected 2016 | reverse complement strand
GTGCCCCCTACCGTGACGTTCTCGTACGGCCCGGTAGCCAAAGTCGTGTCATCAATGATCGGCCGGAGCCCCGTCTGGTATCCCGTATAGGGGTCCGCGACTGCGGCAACGTCGGGAGAGACACGATGGCCATTGGCCAGTGTGCTCGGAACGGTGCCGCGCTGGTAGGCAGGCTGGTCAAAAATGGCGCTCGCGCCGCCGCCTGCACCGAACCGGAAATTCCCCGGCAGGGGACCGGCGTAGCTGAGCTTGCCCGTACTGTCCTTCACGATTCCCTGCAGGGAAGATCCCCAGCCGGCTTCGAACAGGTAATTCCCGTTCTTGCCAACGGCGAGGCTGGTACCGCCAACGGCCGTGACCCACGGCGAGCTGGCGGGGAAGTCGGGCGATTTGTAGCCCAGGCTGGCCTGCTCGTCGCCGTTGTCTCCGCTGGAGAAGTACAAACCGATGCCTTCCGCGGCGGCCTGGATGTGCTCGTTCACCTCCCCGGCCAGCACGTCGGTGGATACGTCCTCGCCGACATTGCCGTAGCTGTTGCTGACGATGTTGGCCAGCCCGCCGTCAAGGATCGTGGCCATGGCCGAGTCCAGGCCGGCGTTGCAGTTCGTGCCGCCCACGTACAGGACCTTCGCGCCGGGGGCCAGCCCGTGGACGGCTTCGACATCAAGGGTCTGTTCACCCTGCCATCCGCTGGGTCCCTGGCAGATCGCCTGATCGGTGAATTCGGCAGGGGCGGGGACAATCTGCTGATAGGTGCTGGCATCGAGCACCGGCAGACCGGCAGCCGTAGAGAACGTGTTGACGTCCTCCACAATGGTCGGTGAAGCGTAGGCATCGATGATGGCGACGGTTTGTCCGCGACCGTTGATTCCGGCCTTCGCATAGTCCGAAACGCCATAGGCCGTCTGGAGCTGGTCGGGCTGGTAGCCACAGATGTACGTCCCGTAAATCGTGTTGTCGGCATAGGCCGGCGGCACGGTCACGGTGTTCTGGTTCCAGTAGCTTGAGCAAGGTGTCTGGAGCACCGGTGCCGCCGCAGCAGAGCGGTTCGGGGACGGTTCATCCTGCTTCACCAGACCGGGGCGCGTCATCAACCGGCTCTGGTCGATGCTGATGCCCTGGACTTTCGAGGCGACTGCTGCCGGAAGCGACGGCGGCGTGGACGGAGCGAGAAGCGCCACGCCGCTGTGACTGTATGTGTGCAGCTGGGTGCCGAATGCCGCGCCCATCTGATCGGCGGGTCCGCGGAAGACCACGAACTGGCGGCTCGCGGGAACGGCCGTGATCGTCATGCCCTTGGCTTTCAGATGCGCAATAACAGCGTCAACATCGGCCTGGGTGGGTGAAAACCGTTGAATCCACTGTTGCGGGCTGAGTGGTTGTTTGTAGCTGCTTGAACCTGGCGTGGAAACGTCGGTTGCCGCGGCCTTGGCGGCATCCGCGTTGCGCAGATTCAGGAAAATTTCACCTTCCACGGATGTGGCCGCTGCGGTGCCTTGGTCATTGGCAGCGGTGGCCCAGCCGGGCACGGAACCGGGAAAGGCCTGGTCAGAGGGCGGCGGGGCGGCCATGGCCGTCGTGGCAGTCAGACCAACCACACAGGCGATGCAGCCGGTGAGGGCGATTAGCCTTGTGATCCTGTTACTGGGGTTTGTCGAGCTTCTCATGAGGAACCTCCGACTAAGCGGGCACCCTTTGCGCCCACACAAGCGAGAGCCTAATCCCGCACGGTGGCCCCGTACAGGCCGCTGCCGTATAATTCTTTCCCTGCCGGTTCCAGACCGGCAGGTATTCGTCTACCCGCTTTACGGCGAACGCAGCGCCGGCTAAACGTACTGGGCAAAGACGTGGCGGCGGATCCAGGCATGCATCGCGATCGCCGCCGCGGCGGAGGCGTTGATGGACCGCGTCGAGCCGAACTGCGCAATGGACAGCGTCGCCTCGGCCGCGGCATGGACCTCATCGGTCAGCCCCGGGCCTTCCTGGCCGAAGACCAGAACGCAATCGCGGGGCAGCTCGTAGGTCTCCATCGGCACCGAATCCGGGAAGTTGTCGATCCCTATCACCGCCAGCCCCTCCGACTTGGCCCACTGCGCGAAGTCCGCAACACTGCGATGATGTCGGACATGCTGGTAGCGGTCCGTCACCATCGCCCCGCGCCGGTTCCACCGCCGTCGACCGATGATATGCACTTCCTTGGCCAGAAACGCATTGGCGCAGCGAACGACCGAGCCGATATTGAGATCGTGCTGCCAGTTCTCGATGGCGACATGGAAGTTATGCCGCTTGGCGTCGAGATCGGCCACAATCGCCTCGTGGTTCCAGTACCGGTACTCGTCCACGACGTTGCGGGTGTCGCCGTTGGCGAGCAGCTCGGGGTCCCAGTGGTCCCCCGCGGGCGTGCCGCCCTGCCACGGACCCACGCCCACCGCCTGCTGCAGCGGATCAGCGGGAGGTGCGCCGGCGTCGTCGGGCATGGATTCGGGCAGTTTAGTCACCCACCAACAATACCGGCGGCACGCAAGTGACGAAGACCCTACCCCGCGGGAAGCCAAATCTGGAAGACTTATCCACGGGGCCGATGTGTCCTCACGTCTGTGCTCATGAAAATCAGTGCTCATGCAAATCAGTGCTCATGCAAGACAGTAACCAACGAACACCGGGAGGCGCTCTATGGGAAACCTTGAACCGCGCAGGACACAAGACATCGAGTGTTGGCTGACGGATATGGACGGTGTCCTGGTCCATGAGAACCAGGCCATACCCGGCGCCGCCGAACTGCTGCAGCGCTGGGTGGATACGTCAAAGCGCTTCCTGGTCCTGACGAACAATTCCATTTACACCCCGCGCGATCTTTCCGCACGGCTGCGGGGTTCGGGGCTTGAAATACCGGAGGAAAACCTGTGGACCTCGGCCCTGGCCACCGCCCAGTTCCTCAAAGGCCAGATGCCGCACGGCAAGGCCTTCGTCATCGGCGAGGCCGGACTGACCACCGCGCTGCATGAGGCGGGTTTCATCCTCACCGACCAGAATCCCGATTACGTGGTGCTCGGCGAAACCCGCACATACTCCTTCGAAGCGATCACGAAGGCCATCCGGCTGATCGCGGAGGGAGCCCGATTCATCGCGACCAACCCTGACGCCACCGGTCCGTCCAAGGAGGGCCCACTTCCGGCCACCGGAGCCATCGCGGCGCTGATCAGTAAGGCCACCAACCGGGAACCATACATTGTGGGAAAGCCTAACCCGATGATGTTCCGCTCCGCCATGAACCGCATCGAGGCCCATTCCGAGACCACGGCGATGATTGGTGACCGGATGGATACGGACATCATCGCTGGCATGGAGGCCGGCCTGCATACGGTCCTGGTGCTGACCGGTATTACCGGGCCTGATGACGTGAACGCGTACCCGTTCAGGCCGGACCAGATTCTGAATTCGGTGGCGGATCTGATCCCGCACGTCTAAGCGGAGGTCTGCCGCCGACCGACCCTTGACGGCGCAGCGAAAATGATGCGCTCCTAAAACACCTTAGAGGCCTAAGTCGGTCTTACTGAAGGCGAAGAAGTACGGGACACCGGCCTCGGATTCGATACGTTCCTTGGCACCGGTGTCACGGTCCACGATGACGGCGACGGCCACGACCTCCGCGCCCGCCCGCCGCAGGGCTTCCACTGCCGCGAGCGCGGAACCGCCCGTGGTCGAGGTGTCTTCCAGCGCCACCACACGGCGGCCGGCCACCTCGGGGCCCTCCACCTGGCGCCCCATGCCGTAAGACTTCTGCGCCTTCCGCACCACGAAAGCGTCGATCGGCCGGTCCTGATCAGCTGCCGCATGCATCACGGCGGTCCCCACCGGGTCCGCTCCCATCGTCAGGCCTCCTACGGCAGCGATGCCGCTGATCCCCGCGTCGTCCAGCAGAGCCAGCATGACCTGCCCGACCAGCCGGGAGGCTTCATGGTGCAAAGTAATACGGCGCAGATCAATGTAGTAGTCCGCCTCGGCACCGCTGGAGAGGATCACCTTGCCGCGGACCACGGCCAGCTCCTTGACAAGGTCAAGGAGGCGGGAGCGGGCAGCGGCGGGATCCAGGGGCGCAGTCATGGCTCCCATCTTATAAGCTGCCTCAACTGAACCATTTCTTCACAGGGGTCAGTAGCCTGCAGCTCACAGTAGGCTTGCATCCATGCGCGAACTTCAGGCGAAGATTATTGACGAATTGGGTGTCAGCCCCAGCATTAACGCCGCTGCCGAGATCCGTCGGCGGGTGGACTTCCTTAAGGAATATCTGCGGGCAACGCACACCAACGGCTTTGTGCTGGGCGTCAGCGGCGGGCTGGACTCCACGCTCGCCGGACGTTTGGCCCAGCTGGCAGTGGAGGAGCTGGAGTCCGACGGGACCGACGCCCGTTTCATTGCGGTCCGCCTCCCCTATGGCGTGCAGGCAGACGAGGCGGATGCCCAGGCTGCACTGGCCTTTATCGGGCCCAAGACGACGTGGACCTACAATGTTGCGGCCGCGGTCAATGGATTCCAGGATGAGTACATCAAAACCACCGGGGAAACGATCGGTGATTTTAACAAGGGCAATATCAAAGCGCGCGCCCGGATGGTGGCGCAGTACGCGTTGGCAGGAGCCCACAATCTGCTGGTGATTGGCACAGACCATGCGGCCGAGTCCGTAACCGGTTTCTTCACGAAATACGGCGACGGCGGCGCGGATGTGCTGCCGCTGTACACCCTGAACAAGCGTCAGAACCGCGTGCTGCTGCGCGAGTTGGGTGCACCCGAGCGGCTCTACCGCAAGGTTCCGACGGCGGACCTGCTCGACGGGGTGCCGGGCCGCACCGATGAGGACGAGCTGGGGCTGAGCTACGACGTGGTCGACGATTATCTTGAGGGCAAGGACGTCGATTCTGCCGCTGCGGAGGCAATCGAGAAACGCTATCTCGCCACCAGACATAAGCGGGCAGTCCCGGTTTCCCTTTTGGACACGTGGTGGAAGTCAGGAGTTCGGTAGGTTGGATGTTGTGAAGTCTGCCAAGCCTATGAAAATTGCCACCTGGAACGTCAATTCCCTGCGCGCACGTGCGGATCGTGTGGAGGACTGGCTGCGCCGCACGGACGTTGACGTCCTGGCCATCCAGGAGACCAAATGCAAGGACGAGAACTTCCCCTGGGACCTGTTTGAAAACAATGGCTATGAGGTTGCGCACTTCGGGTTCAGCCAGTGGAACGGCGTGGCCATCGCCTCTCGCGTGGGGCTCGCTGACGTCGAGCGGACCTTTGCGGCACAGCCGGCCTTCGGCAAGGACGACAAGGACCCGATCCAGGAGGCCCGCGCCATCGCGGCGACCTGCAATGGGGTCCGGGTCTGGAGCCTGTATGTGCCCAACGGCCGAAGCCTGACGGATCCCCATATGCCGTATAAGCTCTCTTGGCTGAATGCGCTCAAGGACCACGCCGTCTCCGCTCTGGCCGCGGATTCAGCGGCGCAGATCGCCCTGATGGGGGACTGGAACATCGCGCCGCAGAATGATGATGTGTGGGACATCGACTATTTTCTGCGCGAAGGCCTGACCCATGTCAGCGCTCCCGAACGGGCCGCCTTCCATGCCTTTGAAATGGCTGGCTTTACCGACGTCGTACGTCCGTTCACCCCGGGCCCTGGGGTTTACACCTACTGGGATTACACGCAGCTGCGCTTCCCCAAAAAACAGGGCATGCGGATTGACTTTGTGCTCGCCTCACCCGCGCTGGCCGCACGCGTCACCGGAGCGGTGATTGACCGGGAGGAACGCAAGGGCAAGGGCGCTTCGGACCATGCCCCGGTTACTGTCGAGCTGGGATAACCCATGCGCAGCGGGCTCTACCTCGGAGGAACGTCACTCCCCTTCGTGTCCAGCCTGCGGATTTTTTCCCCGATGAAGTCGTTCAGCACGCTGGAGCAGCGTTACATCGAGGAGCATCTGCTGCCGGACCAAAGCCGGATATCCGTGGATGTGCAGGAACTCGCGGATTCGCTGGGCCGCGTCACGCGGGGCAACGGTGATCCACTGCCCACCGCGACCGCAGACAGGATCCGCACCCTGCAGTTGGCGGAGGACGGCCCGCTGCTCTATTCCCCCGGGCAGGCGGTGATCCGCTCCTCTGAAGCGGTCTCGGAATTCCACCGCGGCCATACGGCCCAGCTGGCCAATCTGCTGGTACCGGAGCAGTTCTGGGAGCCGCACCAGCGCCGGACAGAAGCATCCCCGGGCTACCACGGCCCGCATTTCACCAGGATTTCCACTTGGGGCATACCATTCAGCTGGTTTGTTCTGGTGACCGAGGCCGACCGCACCGAGGTCGTTGAATCCGCCGGTCATATTCTGACTGTACGAATCCAGGTTCCCCTGAGCACCGCGATCCGGCGGGCCGAATCCTGCATTGCCATGCTGGAGGAAACCGCAACGGAGCTTGATCTGTACGATGAGCTGGACTCCGTCAATCACTGGCTCGATAATTTCCATGAGGAATCGGTGCTGGAGCTGGACTACGGCCCGGTGGCGGACCGGGTGTATCCGGATGATTCACCGATGGATGTCCGGCTGGGCCTGGAATGCCTCGCCGAGGGTGACCTGACCGGGGCGGCTGCGGCCTACCGCAGGCTGGCGTCACGCTGGATTCCGATCCGACAACGGGCCCGCGCCTCCTGACCAGACCCGCCCGGCGCGGACCTGCTAGGCCGACCCCGTGCGGCCGGGAGCCTCGCGCTTAACGCCGGGGCGCCGCCGTCGTACTTCTGATGATCAGCTGGTGCGGCACCACGCAGTCCCGGACCGCCCCGGGCTTCCCGGCCAGCTCGCCCATCAGCATCTGCGCCGCCATCCTGCCGTGTTCCGTCGGGTCCTGCCGAATGGTGGTCAGCCCGGCTGCCTCGGAAAACTCGTGGTCATCGATCCCGATGATGGACAGGTCCTCGGGGATCCGCAGACCGCGCCGCTGGGCCTCAAACATCAGTCCCAGCGCCATTTCGTCCGAGGCGCAGAATACCGCCGTGGGCAGTGGAGAGGAGCTTTCAAAGAGCCTCGCCGCTGCATGCACGCCATTGAGAACCGTGTAGTCCCCCTCCGCCTCCCATTCCGGCCGCGGCTGCAGCCCCGCCCTGCGGAGCGTCGCCTCAAATCCGGCCGTCCTCAGGCCGGGGACAGTGAAGTTCACGTTGTCCTCCGATCCGCCGTGCAGATGACCGATATCCCGGTGGCCCAGATCAAGGAGGTGCTGCGTCGCCGCCGCAGCTGCCAGTCCATCGTCGATCCGTACGCTGCTGCAGCCGGCGACGGGACCACCCACAGCGACGAGCGGAATTTCGGTGCGATGCAGATGCCCCAGCTCCTCCTCGGAAAGGGACAGACACAGCACCACCAGCGCATCGATCTTCTTGCGTACCATGTTCCGGTTGAAGAGCCGCTGGCGGTCCCTGGCGTAGCCACCCAGGCTGAACAGCAGCAGATTATACGAATGCTCCCTGAGTGCCTGTTCCACGCCCTCGATGGCACATCCGAAGTACCATCGGTCAGCGAACGGTGCAACCACGCCGATGGTCCGGGTCCGCCCCGTGGCCAGGGTTCTGGCCGACGGGGAGGCAACATAGCCCAGCTCCTCCGCGACCGCCATGATCCTGGCACGGGTAGCAGGGCTGACCCGTGGCAGGCCCCGGATGGCACGGGAGACGGTTGCCGTCGAAACCTGCGCAGCCTCGGCAACGTCCTCAATACTTGCAGCCACGCCGGCCTCCCTCTTCAGCCCGGTTGCGGCATCCTCACGGATACAGGCGCGGGGATGCTAAATGTGGCGTCTGGCCCGGCGCTGGGGCATCTTGCGGCGCATCCGCAGCAGTCCCCAGATCGCCAGCACGACTCCCAGCAGACCCATCGCCCAGCCCAGTGCCGGCTGCCCGGTGATCTCCAGCCAGAGGGTGATGGCCAACAAAACTGTCCCCCAAAATATGAGAAAACCGATAATTATGTCGAAGTCTTCTCCGGAGCGCTGCCTTTTGGCCGCCGACGAAGTACGGAGTGCCACTATTTCACCGCCCCTGCCGTCAGGCCGGCCACAATCTTCCGCTGGAAGATCAGCACCATAATGACCAGCGGGATAACCACGATGGTTCCGGCCGCCATGATCGCTGTGTAAGGCTCCTGGTGCGGCTGGCTGCCGGCAAAGGAGGCAATGGCGACTGTGACAGTTTGGGTCTGGTCGTTGGACATCTGACTGGCGATCAGGAACTCGTTCCAGGAGGAGATGAAAGCCAGGATGGCCGTGGTAAAGACGGCCGGTGCTGCCAGCGGCATGATTACCTTGCGGAAGGCTTGGCCCTGCGTGCAACCGTCGATCCGGGCCGATTCCTCCAGCTCCCAAGGCATTTCACGGAAGAATGAGGTCAGCGTGTAAACCGTCAGCGGCAGGACGAAAGAAATGTTCGGAATTATCAAGGCCTGATAGCTCCCGATCCAGCCGATGTTAGTGAATAACTGGAACAACGGTGTCACAATCGCAACGCCCGGGAACATCGACGCGCCAAGAATGAAGCCGAGCACAAGAAACTTGAACCGGAAGTTCAGCCGCGCCAGCGCATAGGCCGCGAAGACACCGAAAAGCAGGCCAATCACGGTTACCACGAGACCGATGAACAAACTGTTGAGCAGTGCCTGACCGAAGTGGTTTCCGAGGCTCGTGGAGAACGCAGTGACGAAGTTGTCCCAGGTGAAGTGCGTGATCCAGGGCGTCGTATCGTAGGTGTACCCGACATCCCGAAAGGATGTCACCACCATCCAATAGAAGGGCAGCAGGCACCAGATGAAGATCAGCACGGCGCTAATGTATGTCCGGCTGCTGGCCCAGCGTGCGCGGTTCCGCGCGGCAGTTTTGGGTGCCGTGTTTAGGACCGTGGCTTTCACGGCTGTACTGCTCATTTGTTCTTCTCCTTTCCGGACGGCGTGGCGGAGGCGACGGCGTTTGCACCGAGGAACCGCACGAAGATGAATGCCACAATGAAGATGATGATAAAGGTAATGGTGGAGAGGGCGGCCGCACTATTGAACCCTTGCCTGATCTGGTTTACCACTAGAACGGAAAGCGTGGTGGTGCCGTTTGCGCCACCGGTCATGATGGCCGGCAGATCGTACATCCGCAGGGCATCCAGCGCACGGAACAGCACGGCGACCATCAATGCGGGCTTGACGAGGGGCAGTGTGATCTGGGTGAACCGCTGCCAGGCACTGGCGCCGTCCACCTTAGCCGCTTCGTAGACCTCGGCCGGGATGATCTGCAGACCGGCCAGGATCAGCAGTGCCATGAACGGCGTCGTCTTCCAGACATCGGCAATGATGATGGCAAACCGTGCTGGCACGTCACTGCCGGTCCACAGGATGGAAGTTCCGAAGATCTTGTTAGCAATGCCGTCGAAGGCGAAGATAAAGACCCAGAGCTTGGCCGTAACCGCGGTAGGTATCGCCCAAGGAACCAGCACGGCGGCACGTAACACACTGCGTCCACGGAAGGCGCGCGCCATAATGACCGCCATCCAGAAGCCGAGAACGGTTTCCAGCACCACGGTGACTACTGCGAAGAAGAAGGTTGTTCCCGTGGCGCTCCAGAACTGCGAGCCGAGGGTGCCGGGCGCGCACGCTACCGTGCCGCCACCGGAAGTGTTGCACTGCTGCATCAGCCAGTGAACGTAATTGGCTACGCCGGCAAACCCGCCGGCCACGTAGAAACCAGTGGCCGGATCCAGCCCGGAGTCCTTTTGAAAAGACATCACGATGGCATTGATCACCGGGTAAACGATAACGATGACCAGCACCACCATGGACGGCACAATGAGCATTGCGGCCCAGCGGCCCTGGGTCTTCGCCTTCCGATCGGCGCTCTCGCCCTTAGGCAGGTGATGTTGTTGTCCGGGGCTCGCCGCCGTTTTAACCGGAAGCTCCGTTGCATCGGTAGACATGTCCCCTCCTTTCAGTCCGGGCGCGGTGCCGCGGCTCGTTATTTAGGGACCGGCCGGTACGACACCCCTCTGCGTGCCGTACCGGCCGGCAGCGCCCGTTATTGGGCTGCGGATGAAATCGCGCCGCCCATGTCCGTTAGGGCCTGATCCACGGACTTGTCACCCTTGATGGCGGCATAGGCGTTGTCCTGGATAGCCTTAGTGACGGCCGGGTAGAACGGGGTCACCGGGCGCGGAACGGCGTTCTGGATCGACGTCTTCAACACCGGCAGATACGGCAGCTTAGCTATCAGTGCCGGGTCGTCGTAGAGCGAGGTCAGCACAGGCGCAAGCGTTGCTTGCGTGGCGAAGAAGGTCTGCTGCTCCGCGGACGTGATATATTTCACGAAATCCAGGGCGGTGGCCTTGTGCTTGGAGTACACGCTGACGGCCATATTGTGGCCACCCAGCGAGGACGCGCCGGGGCCATCCTTGCCCGGAAGCGGCGCAATGGCGAAGGTGTCCTTGACCGCGGATGCGCCATCTGTCTTAAGCAGGCTGTAAATGTACGGCCAGTTCCGCAGGAAGAGAAGCTGCCCGGATTCGAAAGCAGCCCGGCTATCTTCCTCCTTGAATGTAATGGCTTCCTTGGGGATGTTTCCGTCCTTGTAGGCAGTCACCAGGTTCTGCAGGCCTGCCTTAGCCTCTGGTGTGTTCAGGCTGGGCTTACCATCGTTGCCGAGAATGGTGCCGCCGGCGGAGTTGATCGCCTCTGCGGTGTTGACGGTCAAACCTTCATACTTGGCAAACTGCCCGGCATAGCAGCCGATGTTCTTTTCCTTGGCGATGGAACACATGCCCATCATCTCGTCCCAGGTCTTGGGAGGCGTGGGCACCAGATCCTTGCGGTAGTAGAGCATGCCGCCGTCGCTGGCCTGAGGGGCCGCATAGAGAATGTCCTTGTAGGTGGCGCTCTTGACCGTGGCCGGCAGCATCTTCGAAGTATCAATGGCCATCTGATCCTTCAACGGCTGCAGCCAGCCCTTGGCTGCGAACTCCGCCGTCCAGATAACATCGACGCTCGCCACATCGTAGTTAACATTTTTGGCCTGGAAGTTTTGGACCAGATCATCGTGCTGTTGATCAGCACTCGTGGTCTGCTCTTTGAAGGTGACCTGCTCGTTGGGGTGCGCTGCATTCCACTTATCAATCAGGGGGCGCCAAACATTGTTGTTGTCTTTTCCCTGGACGTAGGTGATGGGACCGCGGTCCGTCAGGTTATTAGCGGCATCACCACCTCCGGATGCCGTCGACGAACCCCCGCCGCCGCAGGCCGCCAGAGTCAGCGCCAGCACGCTCATTGCCGCCAGGGGTGCAATCCTTTTTGAATGTCTCATCCTGCGCTCTTCTCTTCATCAAAATACGAGTTGATATACACGACCCCGAGGTCGAAGCCCGGAGCGTGAGATTGAGTGATGCAAGTCACTCTAGTAAGCTGTCCAAGGATTGTGCAAGCGCTTACATCAAATCGTGACGTTATTCGGGAGGGACAAAAATGAATCCAGCGGTGTTAGGCCCCGGCGACCCGGTCGCAGACACCGCGCGGGCGTGGTGGACCGGCGCGGTAATTTATCAGATCTATCCGCGGTCCTTTGCGGACGGCAACGGCGACGGCATGGGCGATCTCCCCGGCATAGCATCCCGGCTGCCGTATCTTGCGGCTCTTGGCATCGATGCGATCTGGCTCTCCCCGTTCTACCTGTCGCCTCAGGCCGACGCCGGATATGACGTCGCGGACTACCGCATAGTTGATCCCCGGTTTGGCCATCTGACCGATTTTGACGCAATGCTGGCGCAGGCACACGCCCTCCGCATCAAAGTGATCGTGGATCTGGTGCCAAACCACACCTCGGACGAGCACAACTGGTTCCAGGAAGCGTTGGCGGCCCCGGAAGGATCAGCGGCCCGCGAACGCTACCTTTTCCGCGCCGGCAAGGGTCCGGACGGTGAACTCCCGCCGAACAACTGGCAGTCGATCTTCGGCGGTAACGCCTGGACCCGGGTAGAGGAACGCGGCGTCCCGGGCCAGTGGTACCTCCATCTGTTCGATACGAAACAGCCGGATCTGAACTGGGACAATCCCGAGGTGCGCGAAGAGATGCGCTCCGTGCTGCGCTTCTGGCTGGACCGCGGCGTCGACGGATTCCGCGTCGACGTCGCGCACGGACTGGTCAAGGAAAAGGGTCTGCCGGACTGGTCCGGGCAGGCCGCCATGGTTGAAGGCAGCGAGTCGTCCGAACAGGCCCCGCACACCGCCACGCCGGAGGCGCTGAACAACGTGATCCACCCGGGGGACGGTGTCCAGGGGCACAAGCCCAAACCGGCCATGGATCCGCCCTCCCCGTATCTGGACCAAGAGGGCGTCCACGAGATCTACCGGGACTGGAACCTGGTGTTAAAGGAGTACGACGGCGACCGCATGCTGGTTGCCGAGGCCTGGGTGGAGCCGGCCTCGCGGCTGGCGAGGTACATCCGCGAAGACGAGATGCAGCAGGCCTTCAACTTCGACTTCCTGCTGGCCGGCTGGGATGCCCGCAGGATGGCCCAGGCCATCGATGAATCCCTCGACGCCGCATCCGGTGTGGGTGCACCAACCACCTGGGTGCTCTCCAACCACGACACCGTCCGCCATCCGTCCCGCTTCGGGCTCAGCGATCCCACCACCTTCCCCAAGGGGATCAACGCCGATGACGAACAGCCGGATGAGGAACTCGGCCTTAGGCGGGCGCGGGCGGCCACCTTGATCATGCTGGGCCTCCCCGGGTCGGCATATTTGTATCAGGGTGAAGAATTGGGACTGCCGGAGCACACGACGCTCGAAGCCCACAGTCGCCAGGACCCGTCGTTCTTCCGTACCGGCGGGGTGGAACGGGGGCGTGACGGCTGCCGGGTCCCCCTGCCTTGGCTTTCGGCAGCCGTGGGGTTCGGTTTCGGAACCGACGCAGGCATGGACGGCGGGCACAACGACGCAGTGCAGCGTCCCTGGCTTCCACAACCGGATTCATTCGCAAAATATGCCGTGGACCGGGAAGAGAGTGATCCGGATTCCACGCTCAGGTTCTACCGCGCAGCCCTGGCCCTGCGCGCCCGTCTGGATGCCGGCCATGGCCTGCTGATCTGGAGTCCGCTGAACAAGCCCGGCGACGGGGTTCTGGCCTACCGGAACGGCAGGCTGCTGGTGCTGGCCAATTTCGGTGCCGCGCCGATCGCGCTGCCCGCAGGTTACGCCGTCCAACTTGCCAGTGCCCCGGCCGCGGCGGACCGCGGATCCCTTGCCGCCAACAGTTCAGTCTGGCTGATGCCGCAGGCGTGAACGGTGGCGGGCAGCTTAGTGGAACGCGTGCGCAGAACGATGCGAAAGGCCGGGGCCACCGGCAACTGCCGACGGCCCCGGATAGGGTTAGTTTTCCGCAGCGCGGAAGTTCCTATTTTTTGCCCTTCAGGAACCCGGCGATCTTGGACCCAAGGTCCTTGACGTTTTCCGCGGCCTCCTCGGCAAGCTGCTTCGCATTCGCGCCAACGTCGCCGGAGAAGAACTCCTTGGTCTTCTCCGTAACATCCCCGGCGAGGTCCTTGACGTTTCCGGCGGCCTCCTCGGCGAAATTCTTCGCATTCGCGCCAACATCGCCGGAGAAGAACTCCTTGGTCTTCTCCGTAACGTCCCCTGCCAGGCCCTTGATGTTTCCGGCAGTCTCGCCGATAAATTCCTTGGCGTGCCCGTCTGCATCTCCGGTGGCGTCCTTAGCCGGTTGCAGCGGGTTTTCGTCTTTGTTGTCGCTCATCTGGCGCTCCCTGCGATGGATCTTCCCGGTCCGTGCCCGACGGTGCCGGACGCGGTCTTGTCCACCAGACTAACCGACGCGCTCGGCTCTGGTGAATCTGGTCCGAGCGCCCGACCCGATGCTGAGCAGCACCGGTGTCTGCCGACCCACAACCGCATCCAGCGCCCGCACCAGAGCCGAGACCTCGGCGGCCAGCTTATGCGGGGAAACGCCCTGCCGCGGGAGAACGCGTACCCGCAGCGCCGGCTGACCCCGCACCTCGTACGTGACGACGGTTGCTGAGAGCAGGTCGGTCCGTTCGGACAGGGCCGCCTTGAGCGCCTGCTCCGCGACGGCGCCGCTGATCACCACCCGGCCGGCGGCGCCGTCGTCCTCCTCGTTACCGTATTCGTCGGCCAGAATGCTGGCCCGGCCCTTGCCCTGATTCGCGACCCAGGCCACCATGGCGATAATCAGCATAACCAGGGCCAGCGAAACCACTATCCAGATCCAGCTGTTGCTGCGGCCCGGAAGGACCGTGCGCGCTGCCAGCCCGGTCAGTTCGGCGGTGGCCGGCACGGCCCAGGCCTGCCACCAGCGGCCGACGGCGGGCACTGCGGCCACTGCGGTCAGCAGCGCTCCCGAGCCCAGAAAGAACAGCCCGAGGAGCGCCAGAAGCACCCGGTTGAGCGCGCGCGGTGTCCCGTTCATACTCCGATAACCCCGATCGCCGCCAGATTGATCCGTACATCCGGCCGCGGATCCAGGGCCATTGATTCCACTTCCTGCTCCACCGCTGTCAGCACCGATGTCTCATCGATCGGGATCCCGGAGGTGGGCCGGACATTGACCAGGACGGTCCGCCGGGCGATGACCACCAGCACCTGTTCCTGTGAAACGCCCGCGGCGAGCCTGGCATACCGGGCCAGCGCCGATGCGATGACCTCATCGTCCGCGACCACGGCTATCCGGTCATCGGCGATCACGTGCCTGGTGCGCTTTCCGGGCAGCACCGCGTTGAGTAGAAAAATCAGGCCAATGAGTGCCACCACGACACCCAATACTCCCAGCAGCGGCGCCGGAATACCCGCCGGAAGGTCGGCCAGCCGCTGCGCCGCCGTCAGCGGATCGGCCAACCAGGGCGGCTGGTCCAGAGCGCGGAGAGTGGATTCCAACAGGCAATATACGGCAATAATGGTCACGGTCACGGCGGCCACCCCGGACAGGACGGCGCGGGAGGAGTGCGTTTCGCGCCGCACCACGCGCTTCATCGATTTACTCATCGGACCCGGCCTCCCACCGTGGAACGGACCCCGGTAATCCTGATATTCACACGGCTCAGCGCGGATCCGGTCAGTCCGGATACCCGGTCCAGGATCGCACGCTTGGCCCGCACCGTCCGGTCCCAGATTGCGCCGCCCTGGGCGCCGACGCGGCCGGGGTCGCGCACGACGGCGGTCAGCGGCGGGATGCTGATGGGAAGGGCCAGGGACAGCGCCAGCGACCCGCCGTCATCGGCCCAGCTCACACGGACATCCGGAGGCGTCACACCGAGGGCCTCTGCCGCGGCCGCCTTGGCCACGCTGGTCAGGGCCTGTGCGCTGATCCGGTTGTGGCCTGCCAGCGGCCGGGCTTCATCCTGCCGGGGCGGCCCCGTCACGAGGAGGAACGCCGTCCCGTAATGGCATCCAGGACACCACGGATATCCAGCTTTCCTTCCGCGGCGCGGCCCAGCATTGCCCCGACTGCCATGAAGATTCCTGCGACGACAAACCCCCAGAAACCGAAGGCAAAGGCCATGAACGCCAGAAACGCACCGATTCCGATGCCTATGACCGTCGGGCTCACGACTGCTCCTCGGGAGTGGTGAAGGCCGCTTCCCCGACCCGACCCGGATGGCCAAGGACCGGAATGGCCGGGCGGTTGGGCAGGGCGCCCGGGTGCTCGCCGTGCCGCGGGCGGGTGGCCGCCCTGTCCGGATCGCCGGTGGGGATGTGGACATCGTTGATTTCCACATTGACCTCAATAACGCTCAGCCCCACCAGATCCTCCACCGCTGCATAGACGGCCGCCCGGACGCCGTCCGCCACCAGCTGGAGGGGCACCCCGTATTCGGCGATCAGGTTCACGTCCACGGCGACCTGCGTTTCGCCCACCTCCGCTCGCACGCCCTGGGTAAGATCCGTGGCTCCAACGACGTCCCGGATCGCGCCCAGCGAGCGCGCCGCCCCGGAGCCAAGTGCATGGACGCCGTGCACGGAACGGGCCGCTATGGCTGCGACCTTTGCAACGGCCGTTTCCGAAATGACCGTTCGGCCGGTTTCCTGCGCACCGCCGGCCGGATGTGGTCCCGCCGCGGAGCCGGGAAATTCGTATTGCCCGTCCATTAGACACGCCCTTTCTGTTGCTCCTACCGTAACCCTATGCACCGGCACGGAAGCAGGCAACGCCGGGGGCTGCTACCGCGCCACCGGGCCGACGCAAGGCCGACCTGCGGATTCCTTGTGCCTGCTTCCTGCCAGCGGTCCGCAGGGAACCAGCAGACCCAGGTTCCGCCGTCGTCCGCGTTACGTCAGCGGTAGTAGGTGATCGGGGTCAAGTCACCGGTATTAAGCAAAAAACCCGCAGGCTCCCGGGCAACGGGAACTGCGGGTCTTTTTAACGCTCTGGCCGAACTTGGCGATACGTGGCTCCGACCGGCGTCGATCCGGTGACCTTTCGATTTTCAGTCGAACGCTCTACCAACTGAGCTACAGAGCCTTGGTGAAGTCAAACTTCGTACGTCACCTGCCTTCTTGAACCTCTTCAAAAAAGCAATGCGACCCTGACGGGACTCGAACCCGCGACCTCCGCCGTGACAGGGCGGCGCGCTAACCAACTGCGCTACAGGGCCTTGCAATTCCACGCTTTCGCATGAAACAAGAGTTACATCGTATCAGTCTTTTGGGACCGATCCTGCCGCTCTTTTGTACCCCCAACGGGATTCGAACCCGTGCCGCCGCCGTGAAAGGGCGGTGTCCTAGGCCGCTAGACGATGGGGGCATCGGACACTTTCGGGGCGCCCGCAGTCGCCTGCGATCTTCCCGAAGTGGACTTAGAAAACTATAGGGCCTAGCCGGGCAATACACAAAACGACGGCGGCGGCACGGACGAGGACGACGGCGGCGCCGGGGGTACTGTGGTGCCATGTCAGGCAACCCCCTAGCATCCATGCCGTCATTTGGCCGCTTTGAACTCTCGCTGGCCGAGTTCGAGGACGCCGCCGCGGACGCAGTGTCCCGGATCCCTGCCGAGCTGGCGCGGGCGATCACGAACGTGGCCATCTTTGTCGAGGAACGTTATCTGCCCGGCCCGGGCGAGGACCCGGAGACGGTGCTGCTGGGGCTCTATGAAGGAACACCACTGACCGAACGGGATTCCTGGTGGGACGCCGGATCGCTGCCGGACCGGATCACCATTTACCGCCAGCCGATTCTGGACATCTGCCTGTCGCGGGAAGAAGTCATTCATGAGATCACCGTGACGGTGATTCACGAAATAGCCCATCATTTCGGCATCGACGACGACCGGCTGCATGAACTCGGTTGGGCCTGATCCGGCGTTTCGCCGCCGAACGTTGGCCGCCGGATCTGCGCGCCGACCGGGGAACAGACCTGCCCGGCAGAACAACACACCCGGGTAAATGTGGGCAAATGACGCTGCCGTTGTTTATGTTGGTGATGTGATCTGTGTTGCCAAAGTGATGCCGATCAACGTAACCTCAGGACTGCTGTGTGAATGCAGCCCGGTTACCTCCTGCGGTCTCCGCCGTCAGCCCGCTTCTTTTGCGAAGCGTCAGCGCGCAGAGCAGCTAAGGAAACACCTCCCCGATCGGAAGATCGCTCGTCTGTAAACGTCTACAGACGTGTGCATTCATGCGCCGAGCCGTAGTGAGGTTATTGAATGAGTTTGGCCCCGCGATGCACCTGGAGTTCCCGAACTCCGTCGGCCATCGAGGTCAGGACCGCGAGAATGCGTTCCCTGGCCCGTGGCACGGCGATTGCCGCCACCACCGTGCTGCTGGCCGGATCGTTCCTCTCCCCCGCACAGGCAGCGCAGCCCGCCGCCTCCTACGCGGCATCGCTGCCCGCCAGCCCGCAGGTCCCTTCCGCTGACGATATCGCCGCGGCGAAGGCCAGCGAGGATGCCACGAAAGCGGAGGTGGCCAAGATCGAGTCACTGCTCGACGGCGCCACGAAGAACCTTCAGGGCGCTGTCACGACGGCCATGGGCGCCAATGACGGCTACACCAACGCGCTGCTGATCTCCCAGGACCGGCATGCCGCCGCGGCTGCTGCTCAGGCGCGGGCCGATGCTGCCACCACGGCGTCGGGCAAGGCTAAGACCGAAGTTGGTCAGCTGGCCGGAGACCTCTACAAGAACGGCGGCATGACGCCGAGCGTGCAGTCCATGCTCAGCGGAGCAGCCTCGGCCGATTCGCTCTACCAGGCATCCACACTGATGGCACTCGGCGAGTCCCGGAGCAAAAAGTTCCAGACCGCAAATTCCACCGCATCCACCGCCACATCACTGAAGGACCAGGCCGACGCCGCACGGCAGGCCGCCGACGAGGCCGCAAAGGCGGCAGAGGACGCCAAGTCAACGGCGCAGTCGGCCGCGGCTGCACAGAAAACCGTGGTCACCGACAACGCACAGCAGCGCACGACTCTGGTGGAGCAGCTCGCCGCGCTGCACAACACCACCGTGACGTTGGAAGATGCCCGCGTCACGGCGCTGGAGCAGCAAAAGGAGGACGCCCGCTTGGCGACCCTGGTCGCGGCCTCCGCGAACCAGCCGGCCCCGATTGCTCCTTCATCCGCTGCAGCGCAGAACGGCGGCAATCAGGGCGCCGGTATCGCAGCGGCTGCCAACCCTGCCCCGGTAGGCAACAACCCGGCCCCGGCCCCGGCCAATCCCGCGCCGCCCGCACCCGCTGCGGCACCCGCACCCGCTCCGGCGCCCGCACCCGCTGCGGCACCCGCACCCGCTCCGGCGCCCGCACCCGCTCCGGCCCCGAGCGGCGTCGGTACCCAGGGAATGATCGATTACGCCATGTCGAAGGTCGGTGGCCCGTATGTCTGGGGCGGAAACGGCCCGGTCGGCTTCGACTGCTCCGGCCTGGTGCAGCAGGCCTTCGCCTCCGTGGGCGTCAACGTGGCCAGGGAAGGGTCCGACCAGTTCTACAATGCTCCGGTCAGGGTACCGCTCTCGCAGATGCGGCCCGGCGACCTGCTGGTTTTCAATCAGGGTTCCAACGGCCGTTTCTCCCATATCGCGATTTATATCGGCGGCAATCGAGTGGTCCAGGCGCTGAACTACCAGGACGGCGTCACCGTGACAAATCTGTCCTATATGTCCGGTATGTCCCTGTACCCGTACGCCGCCCGCTACTAAGCCCGCAGTATTGACAATCGCCCCCGCTCATCGAGCGGGGGCGATTGTGCGCTTTGGCGCCCAGTATCAGCCCTGGTAAACCGGTCCGAAGTCGGCGCGGTCCGCCAGGCGGGGATCGCCTTGTTTGTCCTGCACCACCATCACCGGCCCCTTGGCGTGGTGCAGCACACCATCCGTCGTCGAGCCCAACAGCATGCCGGCAAACCCGCCGCGACCGCGCGTGCCCAGCACCACCAGTTCCGAAGTCTTTGTCTCGTGGATCAGCACCTCCACCGGCGGCCCCTCAACGAGCTCTGTTTCAATCGGCAGTCCGGGGAAGTGGCTCGCGAGCCAGCGTTTACCCGCTGCCAGCTGCTCATTGATGTCATGAAAGACAGCGTCCCGGTCAATTGGCGCGGGCACCCAGGACAACGAACCATTGAACGGCGGAACCGCGCAGATCACACGCAACGTCCGTCCCGCGAGTTGAGCCTGCTCGGCGGCCTTCAGCACCGCCAACCGGGCCCGGTCGGAGCCGTCGACTCCTACCGTTACGACATTGCGGATCTCAACACTCTCGGGCTTGCTGTGCCGGCCGACCGGCTGCTCCGCCGGTTCCCCCAGCCGGTCCGCACAGCTGAGCGGGACGGTCACGGTGGGACATTTGGAATGGGCGGGCAGCGCACTGCTCACCGAGCCCAGCAGGCGTCCCACGAATCCGCCTCTGCCGCGCGAGCCGAACACCAGCAGCTCCGCCGTCTCGGACATTTCCCGCAGAACTCCCGACGCGTCGCCGTTCTCAACGCGGGCGTCCAGCTCAATGTTAAAGTCGGCCACCTTGGCTGCCGCTTGTTGAAGGACGGCCTCCGCACCCTGCCGGATAACGTCATCGTCAACCGTTGCGTATCCGCCGTCGAGCCCGGAGGCAGCGAAGATCGGAACGGAATAGGCCGTCACCAAATGCAGCGGGCGGTGACGGCGCTGCGCCTCGCGCGCGGCCCAAATCAACGCGCAGTCTCCCTGCTCCGAACCGTCCAGACCCACCACGATTCCGGTCGGTGCTGCCACCTGATGGGCCTGGTTATCGGCCCCGTTGCTGCCCGTCGTCTCATCCACGGCGTTGCTCCCTCGATAGCCTCTGATATTTGGCACGGCCGCCCTGACCCCATAGTCCACGGCATCTAAGTGCGACTATTGCCGGTTCCTCAGTTGCCGTCAAGTTCGCGGAGCATGGCCCGGCGACGGCGGCATGGGCGGCCGTCTATCCAGAGTTGCAAAAGTTCTGTAGTGTTCGAGAAAGTGCGGATCCGTGAGGCGTCTTTCGCGATGTTTGCCTGGATCGTGATTTACTCCACGGCCGATCGGCCATTATCCTTGCTGCGCCATTATGCCGATACGCACCATCTGGATGTGCGCAGCTCGACCCGCGCCGTTAGCCTCAGCCTGGCCGCTGGCGGAACCGCAACGCAGCCCAAATGGGTGATTCATACGGTGGACGGGATATTTCTGGCGGACAACATCGTGCTCACCGGATGTGCGCAGAACCAGCTCCGGCGGATCCTTCTCTCGCTTGGCATCCAGATTGGCCGTGACGTTCTCAGTGCGATGCGTGCCCTCGGATTATACTGGGTGGGCGTGGGCGATCTGATTGCCCCCACCACCAGGGAAATCCTGCGCCAGGCAAAGCTGGTCAGCCAGACAATTTCTGCCCGGAGCAGCGCCGCGGCCCTTCGTTCGCTGGCCTGAACCCCGGCCCCGTGTCTGGCCACACCGGCCGGCTTAGTCCTCTTTATTCAGCCGCCGCTTCGCCGTTACTGCCAGTCCGGCCACCAGACCCACCAGCACCACAATCATGCCGATCACTACCCAGGGAATCCCGTCGGCCGAGGGAGCCGTCGCCGCGGCGGCCGGCGCCGCGGAGTCCGTTGCCGGCGTGATCGGGACCTGCTTTCCCGCTGCGGCAACACCGGCGCCGTCGGAATTTCCCGCGGCAGCGGTCGCCGTAAACGTGAACGTTCCTTCGATCGGGTGGCTGTCCGACGACACAATCCGCCAGAGAACCGTGAATTTTCCGGCCGGCGCCCCGGGCTTGAGATGCTGTGTCGTCTTACCGTCAAGCACGTCGACAGGGCCCTCAGCCCAGTCCTTCCCGGCGGCATCCTTGACCTCGATGGCCGAACCAAGCGCGCCGGGGGTGTTGTTCAGCGTAATGGTGATCTGATCCGGAACGGTGGCCACCGTAGAACCGTCGGCCGGACTGGTGGATTCCACCGTGTCGTGCGCGGACGCTGGGCCCGCTGAACCGAGCAGGCCGATCAGGAGGACGACGGCGGCCAGTACGCCAGTGACGAGCCCGCGCCAAGAGCGTCCGCGGCCCCGGGTGTGGACGGAACCGGCCCTTCTTTGACGGGTCCGGAAGGTTTCCGGCCCGATGTTCGGCGGCTTGGTAACTCTGGTCATGACGAAGCTCTCCGTTGGCGGGGAATTTCCCCCAACGCTACGCCAACGTACCGGTCCGGAGCCAAGTTCCCCGGTGCCGGTGCCGGTGAGGATCCCCACCGGGTCCCCCGGGCGAAAGGAGTCCGCGCGCAGAGACTACCCGCACAACGCACTATTGTGAAGAGTCAGATATTTTTTGCATACTGCTGGAGGGCATTCCATGGCGTCTCAAGGCTCCGCTCTTGACCGTTATTTCCATATCACCGCACGTGGATCCAATATCCCCCGTGAGATCCGCGGCGGTTTCGCCACCTTCTTCGCGATGAGCTACATCGTGGTGCTGAACCCGCTGATTCTCTCCGCGGCGGATTCCTCCGGCAATGCCCTCGGGCTGGAACGCGTCGCCGCGGCGACGGCATTCGTGGCGGGTATTCTGACGATTCTGATGGGCGCCTGGGCCAAGCACCCGTTCGCCCTGGCCACCGGTCTGGGCGTGAACGCCTTTGTCGCCGTCACCGTCGCCACCCACCCGGGTCTGACCTGGCCGGACATGATGGGTCTGGTGATGCTTTCCGGTATCACCATGTTCATCCTGGTGGTGACCGGCTTCCGGACCGCGGTGTTCAAGGCGGTGCCTGAGGGCCTGAAAATCGCCATAGTCGTCGGCATCGGTATGTTCATCGCGCTGATCGGACTGGTCAATGCCGGCTTCGTCCGCCGCGTTCCCGATGCCGCCGGCACCACCGTTCCGGTAGGGCTCGGCTTTGACGGTAAGCTGCTGGGCTGGCCCACCGTGGTCTTTGTCTTCGGGCTGATTCTGACAATTGCCCTGGTGGTACGCAAGGTAAAGGGAGCCATCCTGATCGGCATCATTGCCGCCACCATCCTCGCCAACGTCCTCGAACTCACCCTTCACATCGGTCCCAGCTTTGACGGAAAGGTTTCCAATCCTGCCGGTTGGTCGCTGGTCGCTCCGCAGCTCACCGCGTGGTCGTTCCCCGACCTGAGCCTGATCGGCAAATTCGATCTCTTCGGTTCCTTCGCGCACCTGGGTTCGCTGGCTGCCGTTCTGCTGGCCTTCGTCATTCTGCTCAGCATCTTCTTCGACGCTATGGGCACCGTGGTCGGCCTGGCCGGCGAAGCCGGCACCATCGAACCGGACGGCACCATCCCGGACCTGGACCGCGTCCTGATGGTCGACGCGTTCGGAGCCATCGCCGGTGGCGGCTCATCGGTGTCCTCCCACCAGATTTATGTTGAATCCGGCGCCGGTATCGGTGAGGGTGCCCGCACCGGTCTGGCCAGCATCGTGACAGGTCTGCTGCTGCTGGTGGCCATGTTCGTCACCCCGCTGATCAAGCTGGTCCCGTTCGAGGCAGTGGCACCCGCGCTCGTCGTCGTCGGCTTCATGATGGTCTCCCAGGTGGGCAGGATCGACTGGTCGGACTGGGGCATTGCCATTCCGGCCTTCCTGACATTTATCCTGATGCCGTTCACCTACTCGATCGCCAACGGCCTCGGCGCGGGCTTCATCGTGTACGTGCTGATCCGCACATTCCAGGGCCGTGGCAAGGAAATTCATCCTCTGATGTGGGTGGTGGCCGCGGCCTTCGTGATCTTCTTCGGGATAGGGCCCATCGAGCAGCTCGTCGGCGTCAAATGAAACCCCCGCCGTGCCCCTCCCGACCATCGATATCGCACTTGGCGCCCATGTTTTCGAAAAACATGGGCGTCAAGTACGTTATCGATTCGGAAAAAAGGTGTGCGGGTGGGTGTGGTCCGGGATTCCGGACGGGTGTTGCCGCGCCGCGGTGGCTTAATGGCCCGGCATGCGGTGAGGTAGAAGGATGGACCTCCCCGCTTTGACCCTTGACGCTCGCCCGCGGCCCTGGACCGGGCGGGACGACGGCGGCGGCGCTGAGCACCGCCGCTGGTGGCAGTCCGTCACCCCCCTGCGTGGAGCGCTGATCGGAGGCATTGAGACCATGCGGCCGACGGTGACGGCGTCCCGACAGGCGGGTCCGGCGGACGGTGCGCGGCCGGCGGTGCTGCTGGGCTTCCGCAGCGACGAGGGAGTGCGCCGTAACCAGGGACGATTGGGCGCGGCCGCGGCCCCGGCTCAAATCCGCGCCGCCCTCGGCTCGCTCGCGTTCCACCCGGGCCGGAGTGTCCACGACGCCGGCGACGTCGTCGTCGTCGGGTCCGAGCTGGAGGCCGGGCAGGAACGCGCGGGCGCGGCCGTGACCGCGCTGCTCGACGCCGGTGCGCTCACCGTGGTGCTCGGCGGCGGGCATGAGACGGCATATGCCAGCTATCTGGGCGTGGCCGGATCACGGCGGGTCCGTGAAGGCGCGCGCTGCGGGGTACTGAATCTGGATGCGCACTTCGACCTGCGCAAAGAACCGGTTCCCAGCTCCGGGACCCCGTTCCTGCAGATGGCCACCGCAGAAGCCGCCGCCGGACGTGAACTGGCCTACGCCGTCGTCGGCATCAGTGAGCCCAACAACACCCGGGCACTTTTTGACACCGCGGACCGGCTGCAGGTGAAGTACCTGCTCGATGAGGACTGCACGGCGGCAGCCGTCCGCGGGTTTGTCGAGTCATTCCTGGCACGCGTTGACGTGCTGTACCTGACCGTCGATCTGGATGTCCTGCCTGCCGATGTGGCCCCCGGGGTCAGCGCGCCGGCGGCGTACGGCGTCCCGCTGCCGCTGATCGCCTCCATCTGCCGGCAGGTTGCAGCCAGCGGGAAGCTGTTCCACGCCGACGTCGCGGAGCTCAATCCGGAGTTCGACATTGACCACCGCACCGCCAAGCTGGCAGCGCGGCTGGTCAATACCCTGCTGCGCTGACGTCCGCTCACGTCCTGCGCGAGCACTGCGGCGGGTCAACCTACACGCCCGATTCAGTCATCGCCTCCGATCAGCGGTGGGGCTCCTCCCTGAGGAGCACCTTGGGAGCGCTTACTGGTAGCGGCCCTTGTAAGAGCTGAGCTGGACGCCGGGAGCCGCGCTGGCTTCAGAAACTGAGCCCCGTCGAGACCCGTGTTGGTTGGCGGCTGGTTAGAGGACGCGGGAGAGGAATTCCTGGGTCCGGTGGTGCTGGGGGTTGGCGATGATCTCGCGGGGGTTGCCGGATTCGACGACGGCCCCGTCGTCCATGAACGTCAGGGTGTCGCCCACTTCGCGGGCGAAGCCGATCTCGTGGGTGACGACGATCATGGTCATGCCGGACTTGGCGAGGTTCTTCATGACTTCCAGGACGTCCCCGACCAGTTCGGGGTCCAGGGCGGAGGTGGGCTCGTCAAAGAGCATCAGTTCCGGTTCCATGGCCAGGGCCCGGGCGATCGCCACACGCTGTTGCTGGCCGCCGGAGAGCTGGGACGGGTAGAAGTTGGCGCGGTCGGTGAGCCCCACCATCTCCAGCAGTTCCAGTGCCTTCAGCCTCGCAGCCGCCTTGGACTGGCGCTTGACCTGGGTGGGCGCCTCGATGACGTTATACAGGGCCGTTTTGTGCGGGAAGAGGTTGAAACGCTGGAAGACCATGCCGATTTCCCGGCGTTGGGCTGCGATCTGCTTGGTGTTAAGGTCGTGGAGCCTGCCGTTGACCTCACGGAAGCCGATGAGGTCCTGGCGGACGTAGATCCGGCCGGCACTGATGGTCTCGAGCATGTTCACGCAACGCAGCAGCGTGGACTTCCCGGACCCGGACGGGCCGATGATGACCGAGACCTCCCCGGCCTTGACGGTCATGTCAATGCCCTTGAGCACGTGGTGCTGGCCAAAATACTTGTGCACACCCTCAATGCGAACCAGGGGTGTTCCGGTCACGGCGCGCGCTCTCTCGGCAACGCGCTGGCTGGTGGTATCAGTCATTTAGAGGCCGCCTTCGGTGTCGTCGGTACAGCGAGTGGTGTTTTCCGCGGTGGGAGCGGTGGTGTGAGCTGCTGCGACAGCGGCCGTTGCCTTCACAGGTCCCTTCATGACGTTGTCCACACCCTTGCCGTAGTGGCGTTCGACGAAGTACTGGCCCACCATCAGGATGGAGGTGATGACCAGGTACCAGAAAGCGGCGACGATCAGCAGCGGGATGGGCAGGTAGATGCGGTTGGCGATCGCGCTGGTGACGAACGTCAGGTCCAGGGTGAACGGCACGGCCAGCACCAGGGAGGTGGTCTTGAGCATGCCGATCGTCTCGTTGCCGGTCGGCGGGATGATCACGCGCATGGCCTGGGGCAGGATGATCCGCCACATGACCTTCCCCTTGCGCATGCCCAGCGCCTCGGCCGCTTCCATCTGCCCGTTGTCCACGGACTTCAGCCCGGCCCGGAAGATCTCGGCCAGGTACGCGGACTCGTTCAGGCCCAGGCCTAGGATCGCGCCGACGGTCGCGGTGACGATCTCGGAGGTGTTCAGGGAGAACAGCTCGGGCCCAAACGGCATGCCGACGCTGAGCTTTTGGTACAGCACCGGAACCAGGCCCCAAAACACGAGCTGGGTGTAGACCGGGGTGCCGCGGAAGAACCACACCCAGACCCAGGAAACATACCTGAAGAGCGGGTTGTCGGACTGGCGCATGAAGGCCAGCAGGATCGCCAACACGACGGCGATGACCATGGACGTCACCGTGAGCAACAGCGTCCAGCCAATGCCCCGGATGACCATGACATCAAAGAGATACGTGCGCACCGTCCCCCAGCGGAACTGCGGGTTCGTCCACACCGACTGGATCGCCAGGATCAACACGATCAGGATGATGACACTGGCCACCCACCGGCCCGGATGCCGCACCGGCACCGCCTTGATGCGGGCGATCGAGTCCGGCGGCACGTAGCCCGGACGGGCAGACAGCTTGGTCTCGGTCACTTTGAGGTTTCCGGATTGACGACGGAGTTGTCGATGGCCAGGACCTTCATGCCCCATGCATCAAGGATCTTGCCGTAGGTTCCGTCGGCAATGAGCTTGTTCATCACATTGGCCACCAGGTCCGACAGGGGCACGTCGTCCTTGGCCACCGCAATGCCGACCAGTGAAGGGTTGTACAGCTCCCCCAGCAACTGCAACCGGTCGCCGGTCTGGGAGAGCGCGTAGCTGATGGTTCCACCGCCGGAGACCATGGCATCGACGCCGCCGCTGACCAGGCGGGTAGTGACATCCGTCTGGTTCTTCAGGGAGACGATGTCAATGGCGGGCTTGCTGGCAGCTGTGCATGTGGCGCTGCGCCCCTGGACATCGGTTTCCTGGATGGACCCGGTTTGCACCGCCACAGTCTTTCCACACAAATCGTCAAGGCCGATGCCCTTGGGGTTGCCCTTCTGCACGGCCCAGATGGAGCCGTTCTTGTAGTAGCTGACGAGGTTCACCGCATTGAGGCGTGTTTTGTTGATGGAGAAGGCGGAGATCCCCAGGTCATACTTGGCGCCCAGGGCGGGCAGGATGCTGGCAAACCCGGCAGTCTCGTAGTTGACCTTCAACCCCAGGATTGCACCGATGGCCTTGGCCATGTCGACGTCGTAGCCCATTGCGGTCTGTCCGTCGGAGCCGCCAAGGAACTCGGCCGGTGCATAGGAGGTGTCCGAGCCGATCGTCATTGTTCCAGTTGACTTGATGGCCGCCGGAACAAGGGCGGCCAGGGCGTCATCCTTGGCAACGGAGCTCGGATCAAAGGTGGCTGCCCCCGACGTCGGGTTGGACGTGCTGTTGCCGAGTTGCTGCGATGCATCTGTGCACGCGGCGGTTGAGCCGAGAACGGCTGCAGCCAACAGGCATGCCATGATTCTTCTGAGTTTCACGGTGTTTTCCTTAATTCTGATTTCCCGGCGTCATTGCCGGCGCGGGGTGGTGGGTTTGGGAGGAATGAACGGTTCCGAGGCGGTCGAGTCTGCTTTTTCGACGGGCCAGGACGTCCGGGGGAAGGGTCCGGGACATCGCATTCACTTCAATCGCGATCGCCTCGGCCATGCGGAAGCAGAACGCGTCTGCGGGTTCTGCCTCGAATTCGGGGACGATTCGGTCCACGACCCCTAGGTCGTAAAGGGCGCCGGCGGTGATTCCCTGCCCGCGGGCCATCGTGGATGCCATGGACGTGTCTGAGTGGAGGATAGCGGCTGCGCCCTCCGGCGCCAGGGGTGCAAGCCAGCCGCTTTCGGCGGCTATGGTTGTGTCTGCCGGCAGCAGTGCCAGTGCCCCGCCACCCGTGCCCCGGCCGAGAAGTACGCTCAGCGTGGTGGTTTGGAGCCGGACCAGCCGGGCAAGGGACCTGGCGATTTCCCCGGCCATGGCGCCTTCCTCGGCGTTGGCGGAGAGTTCAGCCCCTGCCGTGTCAATGAGCGAGACCAGCGGCAGCCCCAGTTGTTCGGCAAGCGCCATCGCCCTTTGCGCCAGTTGCAGGCAGGCTGGCCCCAGTATGGGGCGGTCGGCCCTGCTGTCCTGGAGCCCGATGAGCACGCACGTTGTTTCGCTGACTGTTGCCAATGCGGCGAAGAGGCCGCGCTCGGTTGTTCCCTGTTGGTTTCCATGGAGAAAAACCAGGGAGCCGGCTGCTTGGCGGGCCACGTCGAGCGAGCTTGGCCGTTTGGGGTCCCGGCTTCGCATGACGCAGTCCCAGGGGTCGGTGGAGATACGGAGCCGTGAAGTCTTTACGGGAACGGGAGCAAGACCGGCGTCGTGGTTTTTGCGGGCGGCCGGGTGTCCAGTGAGTGTGCCGAGCACCGCGGCAAGCCAGCGCCGCAGTTGTTCGGGTGCGACAATAGAGTCGACGATTCCGTGATGCAGCAGGTTCTCTGCCGTCTGGACGCCATGGGGAAAGTCCTCGCCGAAAAGTGCGGCGTAGACCTTGGGACCCAGGAAGGCGAGTAGGGCGCCGGGTTCCGCGGCAGTGAGTTGCCCAAGGGACGCCCAAGAGGCGAAGACCCCTCCGGCGGTTGGGTTGCGCAGATACACAAGGTACGGCAGCCCCGCTGCCTTATGGTCCTCAACGGCCGCGGTGATCCTGATCATCTGGACGAAGGCTGCCGTTCCCTCCTGCATGCGGGTGCCGCCGGAGACCGGCAGCGCCACGAGCGGGAGGCGTTCTTCGGTGGCCCGCCGGACTGCCGCGTGGATTCGGTCCGAGGTGCGAACCCCGATGGAGCCGCCCAGGAAACCGAACTCGGTGGTGATGAAGGCGGCATCCATGCCGTTCACGGTCCCGCGGCCGGTCACTGCCGCCTCGTCCAGACCCGTTTTTTGCCGTCCCCTTGCCAGTGTGGCCATGTAGTCGCCAGATGCCCCGGCTGGCGCGTCCAAGGGTACGTCCCAACAGAGAAAGCTCCCCGGGTCCACCACTATTTCCAGCAGGTCCCTGGTACCGGCGGCCACGATGTTGTCGGTCCTCATGAGGGGTCGCCTCCGTCGGCCAGCCATGCACGGACTTCGGTACCGTGTTGGTCGAGGGTAGGTGGGGCCAGGGTCGGGCGAAGGAATCCGCCGTCGAATCGCAGCGGCGGGCCGGGAAGGGTGATCGGCCCAAGGGTCGGGTGTTCCATTCCCAGCAGCAGGCCCTGCGAACGGACCTGGTCCCATTCGTAGACCTGGTCGATGGAGCGGATCCTGCCCGAAGGTATGCCAAACTGGTCCAGCAGGCCTAGCACGTCTGTGCTCGTACGTTCGGAAAAGATCGACTCGAGTGTGTCAATCAGCAGCTGCCGGTGCTGCACGCGAAGCTCGTTGCTGCAGAACTCGGGCTGCTTCGGGTCAATGCCCATCGCCTCGGCGAGCTTGCCCCACTGCCCTTCCGAACCGACTGCGAGCTGGATGTCACCGTCTTGGCAGCTAAAGAGACCGTAGGGGGCGATCGCCGCGTGGTGGTTTCCGGTGGGCCGGGGCACCTCGCCTGCGACGGTCCAGCGGGTGCCCTGGAAGGCGTGCACACCGACGACGGCGGCCAGCAACGACGTGCTCACGACCCGTCCCCGGCCGGTGCAGTTGCGCTCATGCAGCGCCGCAACGACACCGTAGGCACCGTACATGCCTGCGAGCAGGTCGGCGATGGGAACACCGGACTTTGTCGGATGGTCCGCGTCCATCCCGGTCACCGACATCAGGCCCGCCTCGCCCTGGACGATCTGGTCATAGCCCGCCCGGCCGCCTTCGGGGCCGTCGTCGCCGAAGCCGGAGATGGAAAGGATGACCAGGCCGGGGTTGATGGACTGCAATGAAGCCGTGCCGAGGCCGAGCCGTTCCATGACCCCCGGGCGGAAATTTTCAACGACGACGTCGGCCCGCGCCACCAGGCCCTTGAGGACGCCGAGGTCCTCCCGGTCCTTGAGATCGAGGCAGATTGACTCCTTGCCGCGGTTGGCGGACAGAAAGTATGTTGATTCGCGGCCATCTTCCGGGCCGACGAAGGGCGGCCCCCACCCACGGGTATCGTCCCCTGCGCCGGGGGCCTCGACCTTGATGACCCGCGCGCCCAGGTCCGCCATCATCATGGTGGCGTGGGGGCCGGCCAGCGCCCTGGAAAGGTCGACGACGACCACTCCCTCCAGGGGGCCCGCCACTGCCGCTTTACTCACTTGGCACCCCCAGTGGCAAAACGCATCCCGGCAGTGGCGGACAGCGGAAGCGGCAGGTCGTCGTCGTCGTGCCCCAAGTCATGGAAAAGGCCGCAGGCCATCTGCAGCCCTTGGTGGGCGATGGAGTCCAGCAGGTGCTCGTTGGGTGCGTGCTGCAGGCAGCCCGGGTAGGAGTGCGGCACCCAGAGGGTGGGCAGTCCGAGGGTGTCCTCGAAGACGCTGTTGGGCAGCGAGCCGCCGATGTTTGGCAGGATGGCCGGCGCCCGGCCCGTGGTTATCTCGATGGAGCGGCTTGCCCAGGCCACCCATGGGTTGTCCGGGTCGAGCCGGCTGGCGGGAAAGACCGTGGTGACCCGTGCGGTGACCATGCCAAATCCCTGCGAATCCAAATGGTCCTGGAGCGCTTCCTCCAGCTGTGAGACATCCGTTCCCGTGACGAACCTCAGTTGTAGGACGGCCTTCGCGGAACCGGGGATGGCGTTGACGGGGGTGTTAATGTCTGCGGCGCCCAGGGCGAGGACTTCCAGGGTGTTCCAGCCGTAGACCCGTTCCGCGGCGGAGAGGCCGGGCTCACCCCAGCCGGTGTCGGGGTCGGGCTCGCCTTCACCTGACACGAAGTCGATGTCCGCAAGGGCGTGCCGGACGGACTCGGGAAGTTCGGTCGGCAGGAGCCGTGCCATGCGGATGCGGCCGTGCCCGTCAACGAGCATCCCGATGGCCGCGGCCAAGGTGGTTGCAGGGTTGCGCAGCAGCCCGCCCCAATTGCCCGAATGGTAGGAATCCGGCCGCAGGTTGGCGGTGAGTTCAAAGCTGGCCCCGCCGCGGGAGCCCAGAAAGATGGTGGGTGTCTCGGCGTCCAGGCGCGGGCCATCGGACCCGATGAGCACATCCGCCGAGAGTTCGGTCCGGTGTGCTGCGGCGAACTCGTCCAATGACGGTGATCCTATTTCCTCCCCGCACTCAAACAGGAACTTCAGGTTGAAGCCGAGGCGTCCGTGTTCTGCCAGGAGAATGTGCATCGCCCGAAGGTTGATCAGGTGCTGGCCCTTGTTGTCTGCCGTGCCGCGTCCGTACCACCGGTCACCGTCCACCGTGATTTCCCACGGATCCAGGCCCTCGCTCCAGTCCTGGTCCTGCCCTTCGGTGACGTCGGCATGACCGTAGCAAAGGACGGTAGGCAATTCAGGGTCTTCGATCCGGGTGCCCAGCAGGAACGAGTTCGCTCCGCCCTCCCATGCGTCAAAGCGATCCACGGAACACCCAAGGGCCTCAAGGGACGGCGTCAGCACCTCGTCCAGGTATGCACTCAAGTAAATCAGGCCGGATTCGTTGCCGCTAACCGTCCTGTAGGAAACGGCCTCACGCAGCTCCTGCAGGAATTCACCGGATTCAACATATCCCCTTGCCTTGACGAGAATTTCGGAACGTATTTTCATCAGATCTTCCCTTGCGCCGTTGGTTCTTACGACCAGCCTAGGTGTGTCACAGTTCACTAACCAGTATCGTTTTATCAATTGGATTTGATTATTTTGCAAACCGAAGGGGAAAATTCATGCAAGTGCTGCCAACATCGCTCGTGTACTTCAAGGAAGTGGCGGCCGGGGGCTCGATTACCTTGGCTGCGGAGGCCGCGCATGTCTCCGCCTCCGCAATCAGCCGCCAGATCAGCAGGCTTGAAGCATCGGTCGGCGTGCCCTTGTTTGCCAGGCACCCCCGGGGGATGGTCCTGACGGAGGCCGGCCAGCTGCTGCTGGCGCATGCACGAAGGACGGAGGCCGAAGGTGACGCGCTTGTTGAGGAGCTGAGGGCGGCGGAGTCCGGCAAGACCCGGGTCATCAAGGTGGCAAGTGCCGAGGGGTTGGCAAGTGGCAGGGTCGTCGGCGCTATTGCAGACATCAGCGCCCAATACAGCGGCGTCGTCTTCAAGCTCGATGTGGTTTCTTCGGCGCACGCCACCCGTCAGGTCATGGACGGACGGGTCGACGTGGCTGCTCTCTTTGCGCTCGGACCGCAACGCGACGTCACTGTGGAGTATTCAACCCCCGCACCGCCCTATGCAACGGTTGCCGCAGGGCATCCGTTGTCCGCACACAGCATCGTGACCTTGGAGGAAATCTGCCGGTACAAGCTTGCCCTGGCCGGAAAGGGGCTGACGGAGAGGGAACTGTTTGACATCGCCGTGCAACGCCAGGGGCTGACGGCGGAAATTGCCCTTGAGGCCGACCAGCTTGGATCGGTCCTGGAGTTTGCCCGCCGCGGCGAGGGCGTGACCCTTGCCAGCCGATTTTCCGTCCCTGCAGACGCACACCAGGGGCTCACGTTCATCCCCGTGGACGATCCGGTACTCAACCAACGAGAAGGCCAGATCCAAACCATGCCCGGCCGGCGAAGGTCAGCCTTGGTGGTGGCATTTATCGCCGCCCTGGTCGCCGCGCTCCA
>CAJDTL010000057.1_pt1 | contig 33471 bp, 26 predicted proteins | sample 7389871 | NCBI WGS metagenome assembly CAJDTL01 (sample SAMEA7055650, study PRJEB34461) | soil metagenome | biome: terrestrial ecosystem; feature: Peninsula; material: soil | place: Antarctica | collected 2016 | reverse complement strand
AAACCCGAAGCTCTCATCGCCCTGGCCATGCTCAGCCTCGGCGGCCACAAACCCGTCCTCCCCGGCCGAAATTAACCCACGGATGCGTCAGGAGAGCCTGTTTTTAGGGCGTTTTCAGGGGGGGGTGTTTCGGTCGTGTTTAGGCCGAGAAGCCGCCGTCGGCCTTAATTAGCTGCCCGCTCACCCAGCGGCCGGCGGGGGAGAGCAGGAACGCCGCGGTCCCGGCAACGTCGGCCGGGGTGCCGAGCCTGCCCGTTGGCTGCATGGCGGCCAGCTCGGCGCGCAGGACCGGGCCCATCCATCCGGTGTCCACCGGGCCGGGATTTAGTGCATTTGAGCTAATTCCCAGCGGACCCAGCTCCCGCGCGGCGGCAATGATAATCCTGTCCAACGCACCCTTCGAGGCACCGTAGGGCAGATTGTGCGCGGTGTGGTCACTGGTCAGCGCAACTATGGCGCCGCCGTCGTCCGAAATCTGCCGGGCAAATGCGGCCACAAGCTGCCAACTCGCGCGGGTGTTAACGGCAAAGTGCCGTTCAAAGCTCTCCAGCGACGTGTCCAGGATGGACGAATCCACCGACTCACAGTGAGAGAGCACCAGACCCTGCAGCGGGCCGGCCTCCGCGGCAATCCGCGCCATGAGCGCGTCCACCGCACCGTGATCGGCCAGATCGGCGGGAAGGGAGAGGACCTTCGCACCGGCCGCTTCCAGCTCCGCGGTGAGCCTGCCGACGTCATCCGGCTGAACACCCCAGGTCATCCGGGCGTCATACTCCTGCCAGTAGTTCAGCACCAGGTCCCAGCCGTCAGCGGCCAGTGCCCGGGCAATCGCGGCACCAATGCCAACGGTGCGTCCCACGCCGGTAATCAAAGCGGATTTCCGCATCCTCTGCTCAGCCATCCAGCCAGCATAGCGGCCCGCGGACCCGCCTCCTCCGGGTGCGTCTGAAGGACACCTGAAGGGCAGCTGAGGTGCCCATAATGTGTGTCAGATTCCCCGTTCTGCCCCATCGAGGGCGCCTCAGATCGGAGGGGGGCACCGTCCGGCGCCGCCGGACACCCTGGGCCGGTTGGAAATTACCCCACAACGCCCGGTGAAAGGTTCATTCATGAGTACCGCTCCCGTCTCCCGCAACAGGCCTCGTGCACAATCGACGCTCGCCATCACCAACGCCCATGTGATCCCGATCGACGCCGAACCCTTTGACGGGACCCTGGTGGTCAAGGGCGGCAGAATTTCGGCGCTGGGTCCGAAGATGAAGATTCCTGCCGGCGCCGCCGTTATCGATGCCGCAGGGGCCTGGCTGCTGCCCGGTTTCATCGATGCGCACGTCCATCTCGGGATGCATCCCGAAGGCGAGGTCGGCTCCACCAGCGATGTGAACGAAATGACCGATCCGAATATGGCGGCCGTCCGCGCCATTGATGCCGTGGACCCTTTTGACCCCGGCTTTGACGACGCGCTGGCCGGCGGCCGCGGCCGGCGTCGAAATATCCATCATCACGGACCATCCGGTGTTGCCGGTGAACTTCCTGGTCCACCAGTGCACGCTGGCGGATATGGTGCTGTGGAGCGGTGACCCGCTTGACGTGATGCAGCGCGCGCTGACGGTCTGGATCGGCGGGATGCAGGTCTACGCGTACGACGGCGAAGCCCGGGCCGGCGTCGTCGCTCCCCGTTAGCGGGACGGCCGTGGGTGGTCTGGATGGCCGCGGGCCCATCGAATGGCTTCCAGCACCATGGCGGCTGAAATCGTTGCCAGCCCAACGGCGAACGTTTGGACAGCGAAAGGCTGAAACATCGCGAGCCAGGGCATGCCTTCGATGGTGGTTCCCGGATAGTTTCCCCGCCCGATATCCGCGTATGTAGCGGCAAAAATCAGCAGCAGCGGAAGGACGACCAATGCTGCGCCCAGCACCCAGAGTCCGGTGACGAACGGATTCACCGCGGTTCGTCGTTGCCGCTGCAGATCCCCCGGGCCCGGGGCTGCTTCCGGACCAGCGACTTCTATTATCCGGACGGGTTCAGGACCGCGGACCGTGCCCGCTGCCGGCGTGGCCGGATTGCCGTGTTCCGCGCGGCGGTCGTGTGCATCGTCGGATTCCATTGGTCCCGCCTCATTCACGTGGTTCCATCCGGTCATATGGCTGAAACCATACACCGTCCGTCCCCCGGCGCCGTGTCCGTCCCCACCCCATAGGCAACGGCCGGCCCCGCAGGGATGAGCCTACCCAGCGGAGACGTGCATTTTCACTCCGCAACGGATGGCCGGGCATGGACCGGGGTAAACGGCAACCCGGTCCCGCTGGTAACAGCAGCCCCATCATCCGTTGCGGAGTGAAAATTCATCTCATGCCGGACGCCTGCGCAGGAGTTGCGCCCGCCCGGCAGGAGTTTGGCGTGCACATCCAGCAGGAAGCGTGTCTTAGGCGGGAAGCTGCAGGACCTGGCCGGTCATGATGAGGTCCGGGTGGATGACCGTGCCGGTATTGGCGCTGTATAGTGCCTCCCAGTCGCCGGCCAGGCCCACCTTTTCTGCAATAGTGCTAAGCGTGTCGCCGGAGGCCACAGTGTAGGTTTCCCCGCTCAGCGCAACCGGCGCCTGGACCGGAGCCTGAACCACGGGAGCCACCGGAGCCACCGGAGCCTGGGCAATGGGGGTCTCGGCTACGGACTGCACGGTGACCGGTGCAACGGGCTGGGCCTGAACCGGCGCAGGTGCCGGAACCGCTGCCGGCGCGCCGCCGCCACCCGAGAGACCTAACTTTGCGGAGCAGCCGGGCCAAGCGCCCCAGCCCTGGCCGGCCTGAACGCGTTCGGCCACGGCAATCTGCTCGGCCTTGGATGCGTTTTCGGGTGCGCCCGTTCCGCCGTACGCAGCCCAAGTGCTCGGCGTGAACTGCAGGCCGCCGGAGAAGCCGTTCCCAGTGTTAATGCTCCAATTGCCGCCGCTTTCACACTGGGCCAGGGCATCCCAGGTACTCTCCGGCGCCGCTTGGGCAGCCGTTCCGGAAATAGCCAGGCCTGCACCGGCGATTGCTGCAACTGCGACGCCACGGCGCACATTGCGGCCAAATTTAGTGTTCTTCATAAGTGGTGCTCCGAAGGCCACCTGCGCTCCGCCCGTCCCCGGACTTCATCGCGTCGCCGTCGAGCCTGTTGGTATGGAGGTTACTTCCGGTGCCTGCCGTCATGACGGCGTACGGTGTAGGGCAGACCCGGGCGTTTCTTGGCGCACCTCGTGGTGCCGCCGTCCCCGAAGGGCTTCTTCCACGGTAAAGCACCCCGGGGCCGATGCCAAATCGATACAGAAATGACTAGATTGTTATATTCTCGTGACGAAACCGGCTACAGGATGGTCTATGGAGCTCCCTCACACCAAGTGCCCATCCGTCCGCCAGTCGACAATCAGCGTGCACCGTGCGGTTCCCAGGCATCCAGTCGACGCCTGCTGCCCACCGCGCCGGACCCCGCATCCCATCATGGACACGAAACTCTCGACGCAATGGGTGCAGAATGTGGCGGCCAATATCCCCTTCGAATGGGCCGTCATCGTCGGGTGACAGGCTAGGCAGGTTGCCCCGGATTGGGCGTCCATCTGGGGCTTCTGGCGGCTTTGGCCGTGGTCAGACATAGGTGGCGCTGCGCGCCCTCCGTGCGTACCGGCGCTCGGTCTGACCCCGCCCCGTCCATACCCATCGATATCGCATTTGGCGCCCATGTGGCTCAGCAACATGGGCGCCAAGTGCGATATCGATACAAGTGCGATATCGATACAAGGAGGCGGCTCAGAGCAGGTTGAGGGCCTGCTCCAAATCCGCCAGCAGATCCTCAATATCCTCGATGCCAACGGAGAGCCGGATCAGGTTCTCCGGGACGGCCAGCTCGGTGCCCTTGACCGAGGCGTGCGTCATCTCGGACGGATAGTTCATCAGCGACTCGATGCCGCCCAGCGACTCGGCCAGCGTAAACACCCGTGTGCATTCGGCCACCTTGCGCGCCGCCGCCTCCCCGCCGGAAAACTGCACGGAAATCATGCCGCCGAACTTCTTCATCTGGCGTGCCGCGAGCTCATGCCCGGGATGATCCGGCAGACCCGGATACAGCACTCGGTCCACCTCCGGCCGGGCCAACAGCCACTCGGCGATCCGCTGCGCATTATCGCAGTGCCGGTCCATCCGCACGCCCAGCGTCTTCAGCCCGCGCGTGGTCAGCCAGGCCTCCATCGGCGCCGACACCGCACCCACCGCGAACTGGACGAAGCCGATCTTTTCCGCCATGGCCGCGTCATTGAGCACCACGGCACCGCCGCTGGCGTCCGAATGGCCGCCGATGTACTTAGTGGTGGAATGGACGACGACGTCAGCTCCCAGAGCGAGCGGGGTCTGCAGGTACGGTGAGGCAAACGTATTGTCCACTACCAGCACCGCCCCGGTCTCGCGCGCGATCCGGGCAAGTGCGCCGATATCGGTGATTTTCATCATCGGGTTGGAGGGCGTCTCGACCCAGATCATCTTGGTCTTGCCCTCGCGTCCCCCGGCCGCGACGGCGGCCCGGACGGCGTCGTGATCGGACATATCCACGGCGACATTGCTGATTCCCCAAACGGACAGCACCTTGTTGATCAGCCGGTAGGTTCCGCCGTAGACGTCATTGCCAAGCACAATATGGTCCCTGGGCACCAATACGGCGCGGATCAGCGCATCCTCGGCGGCCAGCCCGGACGCGAAGCTGAACGCATGCGCCCCGCCCTCCAGCGCCGCGAGCTGCGTCTGCAGCGAGTCCCGCGTCGGGTTGGTGCCGCGGCCGTATTCATAGCCGTTGCGCAGCACGCCAATCCCATCCTGCGCGAAGGTTGAGGTCTGGTACAGCGGTGGAACGACGGCGCCGGTCGTCGCGTCCGGCTCCTGGCCGGCGTGCACTGCGCGTGTATTGAATCCCTGGCTCATGGCTTTCTCCTTCGTGTTGGGGCTCTGGTTGAACTTGGTACGCTTCGGCCGGGTCTCGCCACCGGTCCGGGCCTCGCCGTATCCCGCCGCTGGCGGATCAGCCGTTGAGGTACTTCAGCAGATCGTGCCGCGTCAGCACACCCACCGGCGCCCCGACAAACGTCACCATCAGCGCGTCCACGTCCTGCAGTTTGCTCCGGGCCGCGGCGATTGGTTCGAGCGAACCGATGATCGGAAGCGGCGGCTGCATGTGCTCGGTGATCTTGTCCGTCAGCTTCGCCTCGCCGCGGAACAACTTGCCGGTCAGGGTCCGCTCGTCCACGGCTCCGATCACCTCGCCCATCACCACCGGCGGTTCCTGCGTCAGCACCGGAATCTGCGAGACACCGTATTCGCTCATCAGGTTGATTACGTCGCGGACGGTTTCGTTCGGGTGGATGTGCACCAGCGCCGGCAGCTGCCCGTTCTTGGCCCGCAGCACCTCACCGATCGCCGGTTCGTCATGGGCCTTGAGGAAGCCGTAGGACTGCATCCAGGCGTCGTTGAAGATCTTGCCGAGGTAACCGCGGCCGCTGTCCGGCAGCAGCACGACGACGACGGCGTCGGCTCCCAGCCCCTTGGCTACCTCCAGCGCGGCCACCACCGCCATGCCGGAGGACCCGCCGACCAGCAGACCCTCCTCCCGGGCCAGCCGGCGCGTCATCGCGAAGCTGTCCGCATCACAGACGGCGATGATCTCGTGCGGGACGGCCGGATCGTAGGACGGTGGCCAGATGTCCTCCCCCACGCCCTCCACCAGATACGGCCGGCCGGACCCGCCGGAGTAGACCGAGCCCTCCGGGTCCGCCCCGATGATCCGCACCTCGCCGCCGTCGTCCGGCGCACGGTCCGCGGAGACCTCCCGCAGGTAGCGGCCGGTTCCGCTGATGGTCCCGCCGGTTCCCACGCCGGCGATGAAGTGCGTGACCTTCCCGTCCGTGTCGCGCCAGATCTCCGGGCCCGTGGTCTCGTAGTGGCTCAGCGGGCCGTTCTGGTTGGAGAACTGGTCCGGTTTGTACGCACCCGGAATTTCCCGCACCAGGCGATCCGACACACCATAGTAGGACTGCGGGCTGTCCGCGGCCACCGCCGTCGGCGTCACCACCACCTCGGCGCCGTACGCCTGCAGCACCGCGCGCTTATCCTCGCCCACCTTGTCCGGGACCACAAAGACGCAGTTGTAGCCGCGCTGCTGGGCCACCATGGCCATGGCCACGCCGGTGTTGCCGGAGGTCGGCTCGACGACGGTGCCACCGGGAGCGATCAGGCCCGCCTTGGCTGCCTCGTCGAGCATCTTAACCGCAATCCGGTCCTTCGCAGAGCCGCCCGGGTTCATGTACTCCAGCTTTACCAGGACGGTGGCGGCGAGACCTTCGGTAATTTTATTCAGCTTGACCAGGGGTGTGTTACCGATCAGGTCCAGGACAGAGTTGGCGTACTTCATAGTTCTAAGGTTATGGGCTGGTCAACCGCAGGGCTAACGGAAGCGGACATTTCGCGCCTCTCGGTCACCTCCAAGCGGAGCATGAGTTGTCAGCAATGCCCCGCCGGATAATTCCGGCGGGGCATTACTAACAACCTCCAGCCGCTCGCGCATCGTCCGTCTGACCAGCCCTGCGGGACCGTGTCGGCGGTTGATCAAACCGGGCGGCAGCGGCAGCCTAGATCAGCGCGTCCGAGAGGTGGTTCGGCGTGCCGAACCGGTGCGCGGTAATACTGATGGCCTGCTCGCGCAGGAATGGCAGGATCTCGATCCGCCCCGCGGGGGTTATCGGCCCGTGGTAGATGGCCACGTCCGGGCGCCCGCCGGTGGCAGCGCTCAGGGCCGCACGGTCGCCGCCGATGAGCCGGATGCGGCCGGCGCCGAGCCGTGCCGCACGGGCCAGCCAGGCGGCGTCATCCTCAATGTGCACGCTCCGTGTCCGTTCCGAGGAAGTCGGCCCTGATGCCGCCAGCTCCGCCAGGGCGGAACTTACCGAGGCCGGAAGTTCGACGGCGGAGGAGACCGTAAGCTCCGACCCGGCCAGCAGGCCGGCGCCAAGCACTCGAAGCAGCGACACCAGCGGCTCGCCCTCGGAAAGACGGATCGTGACGGGAATCGGCCGGTAGCGGAAGATATTGCGTTCCGCGCTGAGCCCGGAGACGTCCTTGCTGGTGCCGAACTCCTCGGCCCAGGCTGCCGCATCGCTGCCCAGCGCCAGGGTCAGTGCTGTCGTTTCGTCCGCGGAGATCGCCTGGACGGCATTGACGGCCGCGAGCAGTGTCCTGCCGACCGCGGTCAGACCGGACGCATTGCCGCCGTCCGCAGAACCGGGCTCGGCCGGAACCCAGCTGCCCAGCCCGATGAGGTAGTTCGGGCCGCCGGCCTTAGCACCGGCCCCGACGGCCGATTTCTTCCAGCCGCCAAAGGGCTGGCGCCGGACGATGGCGCCGGTAATTCCGCGGTTCACGTACAGATTTCCGGCCTCGATGGTGTCCAGCCAGGTGCCGATTTCCTCCGGATCCAGCGAATGCAGCCCCGAGGTGAGACCGTATTCGATCTGGTTGGCCATCGCGATGGCTTCTTCCAGCGTTGCCGCCGTCATCACGCCGAGCACCGGTCCGAAGAATTCGGTGAGGTGGAAGTAGGAGCCGCGCTGCACCCCGAAGCGCACGCCCGGCGACCAGAGCCGGCCGGTTTCATCGAGCTTTGCCGGCTTCACGGCCCAGCTCTCCCCTTCACCGAGCGTGGTCAGAGCGTTGAGCAGCTTGCCGTTTGCGGGCTCAATGATCGGGCCCATCTGCACGGTGGCGTCGGCCGGGTAGCCGACCTTCAGCGAGCTCACGGCGTCGATCAGCTGGTTGTGGAAGCGCCTGGACGTTGCCACACTGCCGACCATGATCACCAGCGACGCGGCGGAGCATTTTTGCCCGGCGTGCCCGAAGGCGGAGTGGACAACATCCTTGGCCGCGAGATCCAGATCCGCGCTGGGCGTGACGATGATGGCGTTCTTGCCGGAGGTCTCGGCCAGCAGCGGCAGATCGGTGCGGAAACTGCGGAACAGCTCGGCGGTTTCGTAACCGCCGGTCAGGATCACACGGTCAACGCTCGGATGCGCCAACAGCGCCTGGCCCAGCTCACGCTCGCCCAGCTGCACCAGCGCCAGCACGTCCCGGGGCACACCGGCTTCCCAGAGCGCCTCCACCATGACAGCGCCGGAGCGCCGCGCCTGGGTGGCGGGCTTAATAACGACGGCGGACCCGGCGGCGAGCGCCGCCAGCGTCGAGCCCGCGGGAATGGCCACCGGGAAGTTCCATGGCGGTGTCACCACGGTGACCTTCGCCGGGACGAACGTGGCGCCGTCGACCGTGTCCAGATCCTTGGCGCGCTCGGCGTAGAAGTGGGCAAAGTCGATGGCCTCGGTCACCTCCGGGTCGCCCTGGTCAATGGTTTTGCCCGTTTCCGCGGCCATCACCTCGACCAGATCCGCCCTGCGGGCCTCCAGCGCATCTCCCGCGCGGTGCAGGATGGCGGCGCGCTCGGCACCGCTGAGCGCACCCCACGCCTTGCCCTTCTCCGCCGCGGTCTCGATCACGGAGTTCAAAGTCTTCGCGTCGGTGATGGTCGCGGCCCGAACCGACGCATTACCCAAGGTGGAGGACGGCACGCGGTCCAGAATCGCCCGGCCCCAGGACCGGTTGGCCGGGAGCGCCGGGTCCGTGTCCGGGGTATTCCCGAAACCGTCCGAGGGCGCCGGCCTGGCCGGCTGGTTGCGGTCCTGTGTGCGGTTCGGGGCCGGCACCGCGTCATCGAGGTTGGCCAGCGAGGCGAGGAAGCGCTGCTTCTCGCGCTCGAAGAGGACCTCATTGTCGCTGAGTTCAAAGACGGCGGACATGAAGTTGTCCTGGCTGGCGCCCTCTTCGAGGCGGCGGATCAGGTAGGCGATGGCGACGTCGAACTCCCCCGGGTGGACCACCGGGGTGTACAGCAGCAGCCGGCCGACATCCTTGCGCACCACCTCGGCCTGGCCGGTGGCCATGCCGAGGAGCATCTCGAATTCGATTCCGTCGGTCACGCCGCGCCGCTGGGCCAGCAGCCAGGCAAAAGCGACATCAAAGAGGTTATGGCCGGCAACGCCGATCCGGACGGCGTCAATATGCTCGCTCGTCAGCGCATAGTTAATGACCCGCTTGTAGTTGGTGTCCGAATCCTGCTTGCTGCCCCAGGTGGCCAGCGGCCAATCATGGATCGAGGCCTCCACCTGCTCCATCGGCAAGTTGGCGCCCTTCACGACGCGGACCTTGACCGGAGCGCCGCCGGCTGCGCGGCGGGCGGTGGCCCAATCCTGCAGGTGCATCATCGCGCCGAGCGCATCCGGCAGGTAGGCCTGCAGGACAATGCCGGCCTCCAGGTTTTTGAACTCCGGCTGGTCCAGGATGCGGGTGAAGACCTCAATGGTCAGGCTCAGATCCTTGTATTCCTCCATGTCCAGATTAATGAATTTGGGCTTGGGGAACGACGCCGCCAAACGGTACAGCGGGGTCAGCGTGTGCACCACATGCTCCACCGCCTCGTCAAAGGCCCAGAGCGAGTGTGGGGCCACCGTGGAGGACTCCTTGATGGACACATAGTCCACATCGGGCCGGGCAAGCAGTTTCAGCGTGCCCTCCAGCCGGCGCTGCGCCTCGTGTTCTCCGAGCACGGCCTCGCCGAGCAGATTGACGTTCAGGTCGACGCCGTCCTTGCGGATTCCGGCGATGGCCGGACCCAGCTTGGCGTCGGTGGCGTCCACAATCAGGTGGCCCACCATGTCGCGCAGCACCCGGCGGGCGATGGGAATGACCAGCGCCGGCAGAACCGGGGCCATCACTCCGCCGAGCCGGACGGCGCCGCGCATGTACCAGGGCAGGAATGCCGGGACCTTCGGCGCCAGGGCGGCCAGATTCCGTCCGGCCACGGCGAGGTCCTCGGGACGGATCACGCCGTCCACGAAACCGACGGTGAAGTCCAGCCCGTTGGGGTCCTTGAGCACTCCGGCCAGCCGGCTCGCCGAGACGTCCACCGGCACCTTTGCGGCCTCGGTCAGCCAACGGCGCACGACGGCGATCGTTTCCTCCGCGAGTTCCTGCGCGTCTGCGGCGGGACCGGTCATGGGGGAACCCGGTACTGAAGAAATTGGAGTGCAGGAACCGTCGGTTTTCTGAGCGGGCACGGCGGCTTCCTGGGCAGAGCTGGTCATGGTGGGAATCGGTTCCTTCTGCTGGTGTCTTTCGCGGCTCATGCTCCAGTATGTGACTAGAATCAAATAAGGAAAAGCGATCTTTCCTTACCAATAATCATTAGGTTTTCTGATGGGTGGTGGCTCACATGCTGGACGTCCGCCGATTGCGCCTGCTGCGCGAGCTGAAGATCAGGGGAACCCTCGCCGGGGTGGCGGAAGCGCTGAGCTACAGCCCCTCGTCGGTCTCGCAGCAGCTGGCCCTGCTGGAGAAGGAAGCCGGCGTCACGCTGCTGAGAAAATCCGGCCGCCGGGTACAGCTGACGGCGCAGGCGGAAATCCTGATCGACCACACCGCGGAGGTGCTCGAGGCCCTGGAACGCGCCGAAGCGGACCTGGCGGCCTCGCTGACGAGCGTGACCGGCACCGTCCGGCTGGCCGTTTTTCAATCCGCGGCGCTGGCGCTGATGCCGGACACCCTGACCATCATGCGGGCGGAATATCCGGACGTCCGGCTTGAAATGACGCAGAAGGAGCCGGAGACGGCACTCTATGAGACCTGGGCCAGGGACTTTGATCTGGTGATCGCCGAACAGTATCCGGGACACGCGGCACCCCGGTATCCGGAGCTGGACCGTGCCACCCTCACCAGCGACGCCATCCGGCTCGCCGCTCCGCCCGAGGGACTGGGCGGCGGGACGATCCGCTCCCTCGCGGACACCTCAGCGCTGCCGTGGGTGATGGAACCGCGCGGGGCCGCGTCCCGCCATTGGGCCGAGCAGGCCTGCCGACAGGCCGGGTTCGAGCCTGACGTCCGCTACCAGACCGCCGACCTGCAGGCGCAGATCCGGCTGATCGAGTCCGGCAACGCCGTCGCCCTGATGCCGGATCTGGTCTGGACCGGGCGCACGACGACGGCCCAGCTGCTCGATCTTCCCGGCCGGCCTCGCCGCACCGTTTTCACCTCTGCCCGCCGGGCCAGCCGTCGTCGTCCAGCCATCCTGGCGTGCCGCGAGGTGCTCAAGCGTGCTGCGAAGCTGACCGGCGCCGAGGAGCGATGACGCAGTGACGCTCCCGCGCAGTCTGGCCATGCCCGCCGTCTTCTTCCTGGCCGGCGTCGGCTGCCTCGTAACCGGCGCGCTTGGGTGGCCGGACTTCCTGTCGCTGGCCCGGCGCACCGTACCTATCCTGCTGTTCGTCACGGCAATGACGCTGGTGACCGAATTGGCGGACGGTGCCGGTGTCTTCCGCGCACTCACCGGGTGGATCGCACGGCGCGGGCTGGACCGCGGCGGACGGGGCAGGGTTTTGGTGCTGTGGCTCTTTGTGGTGGCACTCTCCACGTTAAGCACGGTGTTTCTCTCCCTCGATTCCACGGCGGTGCTGGTGACTCCGGTGGTTGTGCTGCTGGCCATCCATGCCAGGATTCCGCCGCTGCCCTTCGCCCTGACCACCATCTGGCTGGCCAATACCGGCTCGCTGCTGCTGCCGGTTTCCAACCTGACCAACCTGCTGGCACAGCATCAGCTGGACACCTCACCGTTGCGTTTCGCCGCCCTGGTCTGGGCGCCGTCCCTTGTCGGAGTAGTGCTTCCGGTCCTCATCCTGTGGCTCATTTTCCGCCGCGATCTGCGCGGCAGCTACCGGCCGCTGGCCCGCATAATGGTCACCGACCGTCCGCTGCTGCTCATCTCCGGCGTGACCGTGCTGCTGCTGCTGCCCGCCCTCGTCTCCGGCGTGCCCGTGTTCATCCCGTCCGGCATTGCCGCTCTGTTCCTGCTGGGACTGTTCTTCGTTCGCCACCGCGCCGCCTTGCGCTGGGGCCTGGTGCCGTGGCGCCCGCTGCTGCTCACCATCGGGCTTTTCATGGTGGTCCAGACGCTGCACACGCACGGCCTCGCCGTACTGCTGGCGCACGTTTCCGGCCACGGGGACGGGTTCGCCGCGCTGCTCCGGCTCAGCGGAATCGGCGCCTTTGCCGCCAATGGCGTCAACAATCTTCCTGCTTATCTGGCACTGGAACCCGTGGCGGATTCACCGGTCCGGTTGGCCGTCCTGCTGATCGGCGTCAATATGGGGCCACTCGTTTCACCGTGGGCTTCGCTGGCGACGCTGCTCTGGCACGAACGGCTCAAGTCCCTCGGGCTGAGCATCTCCTGGGCCGGCTTCGCTCTCGCCGGCCTGGCCGCCGTCGTCGTCGTGATTCCGCTGGCTGTCCTCTCGCTCTGGCTCAGCGCCGGCATGCCGGCCTGACGAAACCGAATCCACCCCGGCTTCAGTGTCAGTGTCCATCGGGCGGCCCGACAGAACGTGCCGTTCAAAACAACTCGAGCGGGCAAAAACGCTCGGGCGGGCAGCAACGCTCGGTCGGGGCAGCAGCGCGACGGGTCCAGCTGTGATCCGCCAGGCGCCGTGATCCGGCACGCGAAAATCCTCGCCGCCGGGCAGCGCATGCGACCATTGAGGGATGACCGCCGCCGCCCTGGAACCCCATGCGCAGGATATTGTGTGGCAGCCGCGGGGCCCGTTCGATCTGGGCCAGACCCTCGGGATACTCCCGCGCGGCGCGGCCGACCGGACGATCATGCTCGCCGGAAATGACGCGTGGCTGGCCTTCGGTACCCCTGCCGGCCCTGTCACCGTCCGGCTCACGGTCGCTCCCATTTCCACGTTCTCCTCCGCCTCGACCGCCATCTCCGTTTCGGCCTCCACTTCCACGCCCGGCTCGACATCCCCTTCCATGCCCGACGTGGCGATGAACCAGGCAGTGAAGGCCCGGGCCTGGGGTCCAGGCGCGGCCGCAGCGCTTGCGGGCGTGCCGGCCTTACTCGGGGCCGGTGACGACTGGTCCGGATTCGACGCCGCGGACTTCCACGCCACGCTCCCGCGACTGGTAACGGAGGCACGACGGCGGAACCTTGCCTTGCGTCTGCCGGCCACCGGCCGCATGGTCGACGCCATTATCCCCGCCGTGCTGGAGCAAAAGGTCACGATGAAAGAAGCCCGGCACGGCTTCGGGTACCTGGTGCAGAAATTCGGCTCACCGGCCCCGGGCACGGAAGCGGGCGGCCCTGCTCCGGCCGCACTGATGGTCGCCCCCACCGCGGAACAGTGGGCACGGATTCCGTCGTGGGAATGGCACAAGGCGGGCGTGGGCCCGCAGCGCTCGGCGACCGTCATGCGCGTGACCCGCGTGGCGTCGTCGTTGGAACGTCTGTCCGCGCTCGCCGCTGACGAGGCCGCAGCCAAGTTGCAGACCATCCCCGGCATCGGCATCTGGACGGCAGCGGAGGTGACCCAGCGGACCCATGGCGACGCGGATGCTTTTTCGGCCGGGGACTATCATCTGCCGGCGTTCGTCGGCCGGGCCCTGACCGGGCATCCCGTGGACGACGCCGGCATGTGCGAGCTCCTCGAACCCTGGCGCCCCCATCGCCAGCGCGTGGTGCGCCTGCTGGGGCTGAGCGGATTCCGCAAGCCCGCCTTCGGCCCGCGGATGACCATCCAGGATCACCGCCGGCACTAGCACAGCAGCAGCAGCAGGAACCAGTCGCCAGTGTGCACCTGCCGTAGACAATTGCCTCGCCCCGCCCGCATCGCTCCGGCTCGCCCCGCCCGCATCGCTCCGGATCGTCCCGTAGGCTGGTGCATCGTCCTTTAGGCTGGTCCCATGAGTGAAACCATCGATCTGACTGCCACCTTCATCCCCAACGACGGCGAATACTTCCGCGTGAAACTGGCGCTGGAGATTGCGATCGAACAGGTCGTCACCGAGCCGGGCTGCTTGCATCGTCCTGACCGAGCAGTGGGCCTCGGCTGCAGATCTGGACAAACACAGCAACGGCATCGCGGTGCAGGACCTCAATGAGTCCCTCAGCGCGCTCTTGGCGGAACCGGTAGTGCTGGACCGGCGCTAGAGCAGGACGACCGCCGGCACCAGAAATCATCACAGGTGCAGCGAAATGCCATGCAAATGGACGGGTGCCGTGGAAATTTCCACGGCACCCGTCCATTTCGCCGGCATATTGCGGGCGCTTAGATGATTTCACCCTCACCGGGTGTCTGCTGGGCCTCGGTCTGCTGGCGGGCCACATGCTCATGGACCTCTTTCATGTCCAGCGCCTTGACGGCCGTGATGACCTCATCGAGCTGTGAGCCGTTCAGCGCACCGGGCTGGGAGAAGACCAGCACCTTTTCCCGGAAGGCCATCAGCGTCGGGATCGAGGTGATATTGGCCTCGGCGGCCAGCTGCTGCTCGGCCTCCGTGTCCACCTTGCCGAAGACGATGTCGTCGTGCTGCTGCGACGCGGCATCGTAGGTCGGCGCAAAACGCAGGCACGGCTGGCACCAGGAGGCCCAGAAATCGACCAGAACAATGTCGCTGCCCTCAATGGTGGATCCGAATGATTTTGTGGTGATATCAACTGTAGCCATGCCTTAACGCTACGACAGGCGGCGGGACTCCACCAGCGACCGCGGCGGATTTCGCTGACCGCGTGAGCGGGAATAACGACGACGGCGGCCGGCCCGGGCGCAGGTACGGGACAGACCGCGGTCGTCGGGTATCAGCCATCGGGCCCAGCAATTGGTCGCCAGCGGTTGGGCGTCAGCAGGGGGCCGTCAGCAGTCGAGCGCCAGCTGCTGGCCGGCGCCTGCGCTTACACTCCATGCGGGGCGTGGGCGCTCAGGTACTTGCGGCCGGTCACGATGATCAGCATGCCGATCAGCAGCGCGCCGGCGGCGGTGTAAAACGTCACCGGGGCGCCGAAGTGCTCGGCCAGCTTCGCGGCGGCGAAGGGCGCAATGGACCCGCCCAGCCAGCGGACGAAGTTGTATCCGGCGCTGGCCACGGGACGCGGCGAGTCCGAGACCTCCATAGCCAGTTCCGTAAACAGGGTGTTGTTGATGCCCAGCAGCGCACCGCCAATGATCACCAGGACCACAATCGTCGGAACGGAATGTCCGGCCGCAAGGCCCATTCCCACCAGCACGAGCAGCAACGCACCGAGGGAGCCCGTCAGAGTCTTCACCGGACCAAAGCGGCGCTGCAGCACGGGAGCGACGAACACGGAGAACAGGGCCACGGCGACGCCCCAGCCGAAGAAGACCGCGCCGATCCCGTAGGCGTCCATGCCCAGGATGAAGGGTGTGTAGGCCAGGATGGTGAAAAATCCGTAGTTGTAGAAGAGTGCACTGCCCGCGGTGGTCCGCAGCCCGGGGTGCGCGAGGGCCAGCAGCGGGTCACGCAGCCGGGTGCGCTTGGCCGGAGCCGGTGTCTTGGGCAGCATGACGGTCAGCGCGATGAACGCCGCGGCCATCAGGGTTGCGGTGCCGAAGAACGGCGCACGCCACTGCCAGCCACCCAGCAGGGCCCCCACCAGCGGGCCGAGTGAAAGGCCCAGACCCAGGGCGGCTTCGTAGAGGATGATAGCGGTGGCACTGCCGCCGCTGGCTACGCCCACCATGACGGCGAGGGCCGTGGCAACGAAGAGGGCGTTTCCCAGCCCCCAGCCGGCACGGAATCCGACCAGTGTGGACACATCCCCGGACGTTCCCGCAAGCGCGGCGAACACTACGATGATGCCAAGACCGATCAGCAGCGTTTTTTTGCCGCCGATCCGCGAGGACACGAATCCGGTGATGAGCATGGCCACCGCGGTGACGAGGAAATAGCTGGTGAACAGCAGCGAGACCTGGCTCGGCGTCGCCTGCAGATTCTCCGCAATCGCCGGCAGGATCGGATCCACCAATCCAATGCCCATGAACGCGAAGACGGATGCGAGCGCCACCGCCCAGACAGCCTTCGGCTGCTTGAGCATGGATATTTTCTCCGCCTGCAGCGTCTCTTCGATTTCCCCTATATCGCCGACCGATTCCGTCGAACTAGCTGCCCTATTGGCCACGGCCCCTCCTCTGTGTAGTGGTGCTGCTGTGTAGTTCTGCTGTGTAATGCCGCAAAATATGTAATGCTCCCAAAATGGTGTGTTTCGGCCGCCGGGCCGTCAAGCTATTCCGTCAAGGCAGCATTGAGTTTGTTCATTGCCGGAATGGCACGGGCAATCGCATCCTGCTCGGTCTCAGTGAGCGTTGCCAACCCGGCTCCCAACAGGAGATTGCGGGAGTGGTTGGCGGCCTCCAGGGCATCGCGGCCGGCCCGGGTCAGGCTGACCAGGACGGCACGCGCGTCCTTCACATCCTGGGTCCGCGTCACCAGACCGGCGTTTTCCAGCCTGATGATCTGCTCCGTCGCACTGGGAACCCGAACTCCGGCTTTGCGTGCAATCTCACTGACCCGGATAGATCCTTCCGCCATGATGTTCATGGTGCTGACCTGCCCGGTACTGAGTTGCCCTTCGGCGTCCAGGGATCTGATCAGGTACACGGCACGGCGCAGGCTCTCGCGGTAGCGGCCGGCCAGATCGTCCAGCATTTCGTTCCTCATACTTAGGTAGCCTAATAGTTAGGCTACCTAAGTGTCAATTCGGAAAAGAAATGGTGCAATGAATCATGGTCAGCGCAGATGACGAAACCGACGCCAGTTCTATTTCCCGCCAGCCTCTTCTGCACAACCTGGTGGCGGCGGTCGCCGCCCCGTACCAGCTCTGGCTCGGCGCCGACGGACAGCTGCGCCCGGCCGGGGCGCAGGGTGCATACCTCGGCGATACACGGATCCTCTCCTGCGCCATCGTGACCATCAACGGCCAGGAACCGGAGGCCATCACGGCCCAGTTCCGGCCCGTAGCGGGAGGACAGTTGCTCGAGGCCCGTTTCATGTTCCGCGGCACGGGCTCCGCCGTTATGTCGCCGCCGTGCCAGCTGACTCGGTCCCTGCTGGTCACGCCGCAGGGAATCCACGAAACCATCCGGATCGAGTCCGCCCTACCCACCGCGATCACCGTGGACCTTGGACTTCATCTCGGTTCGGATCTTGCCGGCATGGACGCCGTCCGCGGCGGAGCGAAAACCCGGGCGCTCGGGCCCGAAACCGACGGCGGATCATACCGCTGGAGCAGCGCCGATGGTGTCGTGGCAACGCTCATCGTCGGCTCGGCGCTCCTCGTCCGCTCAACGGTCGTCGTCGATACCCATGACGATCGGGCAACGGCCGCGCGGACCGGTGAACCGATCGAGAGCCCCGTCGGCACGGTGAGCCACGCGGACACGCACGGGGCCACCGGTACAGCCGACCCGGCGGACCCGGGCACAACGCATCCGGGCACAACTCACCCAGACCCAGCGGGCCGGGGCACTGCAAAAGCAAGCCCGATGGTGCAAGGTGTCGGCGCCGTCGTCCATTCCATCACCCTGTCGCCGCACGGAACCGCCGAGTTCAGCTGGCACCTGACCGGCACCGATCCGCTCTCGCCCGTGGCCGCGGCACCCGCTTGGCTGGAACCGATGCTGGAGCCCAGGACTATCGGCGGCCGGAAACCGGACCGCAGACTTGCCGAGTTGGCGGCCCAGGCGTCCTCGGACCTTGCCGGCCTGCGGCTTACCACCAGCGCATCCGCTGGAACGGGCCGCCGTGGCGCCGCGGGGAACGGTGCGACCTTCCTGGCCGCCGGCGCGCCGTGGTACTTCACTCTTTTCGGCCGCGATTCACTGTGGGCTGCCAGGCTGCTCTTTGCCCGCGACCCGGATCTGGCCGCCGGTACCCTGCGGACGCTGGCCGCATTTCAGGGCACCGGCACGGATCCGGCCACAGCGGAGGAACCGGGAAAAATCCTGCATGAGCTCCGGCGAGGAGGCTTCAGCATTACGAGTGAAAACCAGGGCAAGGACCTGCACCTCCCGCCGCTATATTACGGAACGGTGGACGCCACGCCGCTGTGGGTGTGCCTGCTTCACGATGCCTGGCAGACCGGTCTCCCGGATGAGGAGGTGAACGGCATGCTGGATTCCTGTGAAGCCGCGTTGGAATGGATGGTGGAGTATGGGGATTCCGATGGCGACGGTTTCCTCGAATACATCGATCCAACCGGGACCGGGCTGGCCAATCAGGGCTGGAAGGATTCCGCTGACGCGGTCCGCTGGCCGGACGGAGCGCTGGCAACCGGTCCGATCGCACTCTGCGAGGTCCAGGCCTACGCGTACGAGGCGGCGATGGGCGGCTCTGCCCTGTTGACGGCCTTCGGCCGGTCCGCATCCCGTTGGCGGGCCTGGGGCACGGATCTCCAACACCGGTTCCGGGACAAGTTCTGGTGCGAGGACGAGTCCGGCCCGTTCCCCGCCATCGCTTTGGATGGCCGGAAACTTCCCGTTCCCAGCGCCGCCAGCAACATGGGCCACCTGCTCGGAACCGGACTGCTCAACGCCGGTGAAAGCCGGGCGGTGGCACAGCGGCTGCTGGCCCCGGACCTCTTTACCGGCTTCGGCATCCGGACTCTCTCCGATACAAATGCCGGCTATTGGCCGCTGAGTTACCACTGCGGATCCGTTTGGACCCACGACAATGCCATCATTGTGGCCGGACTGCACAAGGACGGGCACATTGCCGCGGCACAGCGGATTGCCGGCGGCCTGCTGGATTTGGCGGAAGCATTCAATTACCGCCTCCCGGAACTGTTCGCCGGCTATTCCCGGCGCCAGGCTCCCGTTCCCGTTCCGTACCCCATGTCCTGCTTCCCGCAGGCCTGGGCAGCTGCCGCCGCTGCACCGATTCTCGATGCTCTTGGTTAGCGTTGTGCTGTCTGTCCTCCGCACGGCGACCGGCTGGCCACGGCCGCAGCGCAAACCCGTTGACGGCGAGGACCGGGACCCGGCTACAGCGTTCGACCGAAGATCAGCGCGACGGCACCGCCGTCGTCGACCGTCCGTTTTTCCAACGCCATGCCGAGATTGCCGGCAACCATCCGCGACGGAACATTTTCCGGATTGATGATCGCGATGCGGCGTAATTCCCCGTGTTCCAGTCGATCCAGCGCTGCGCTCCGGCGCGTTCACGCGGCGACGAGTAGTACCGCATGACAAACGGATCACCCAGCAATGCAGCCACATCGTCAAGGTAAGCGTCGGTCATTTCGCTCAGCACAAGCCGGTCTGTCGTGAAAATAACCATCCACCGAAACTACCTGGTCCTGCCGGTTCCTTCCGGACCGAAGGTGGAGAAAATGACAGACTGTCCCGCGCCGTCAGCACCGTCCAAATCCGTCCGCCGGTGCAGACCGGCGGCCAAGGCGGTCCTTTGGGACGGGACGTTTTCCGGCTTTGTCCGTGCGATCACCGGGACATCCGGAAAATACAGCGTCCCGAGCAGCACCGCGTGGCGCGCGGCTTCGGCCGCGAACCCCCTCCCCCATGCAGCCTGTTCAAACCTGTAATAAAGATTCAGGACGTCACTGTCCAGCCACCGGGTCCGGCGAAGTCCGGCAAAACCGATGACGCTGCCGGCGGCCCGGGGTTCTGCGGCGTCAGTGCTTTCCAGAGGGTCCAGCGTTTCCACCGCCCAGTATCCAAACGAGTGCTGGTCCCAATGCGCAATCCACTCCCGCAGCCGATGTTCACTCGTGGCCATATCCGTGTCCGGCCCCGCGGGGTTATAGACATTGGTGGCAGGATCTGCATGGATCAGATGAACCGCATCCAGGTCGGCTACCTGCGGGCGCCGCAGAAGGAGGCGTTCGGTCTTCACCGAGTCGAAGTCGTGGTCGAGGCATTTCGTGATTCACCAGAGACTACGCTGCACACCGCCAGGCGCGGAGCGGGGCGTCCGGGCAGCTCATGATGTCGGCAGCTCATGCTGCAATAGACAGCATGGACACCATCACGGAACACCTCATTCTGCATCCGTTCAGCGCTGCCGAGGCGGCCAGAGTCGTACATAACCGGCCGTCCGAGGAAGACCACTGGGCCGCGGACTATCCTCTTGCCGACGAACTTGGTCCGCTCCGCGGCTTTGTCTCCACCGCCGAACAGAGCGCAGACCGCGGCCCATTCGGGCTCTACATGATCCGTGACAGGGCCGGCGGTGAAGCGATCGGCGGCATCGGCTTCGCCGGCCCACCCGGCGCAGATGGCGCCGTTGAGGTCGGCTACGGATGAGTTACATCCAGCCGTGGCTTCGGCAGCGCCACAGAGGCTCTTCTCGGCGTCCTTGGCATTGCCAAAAGCGCCGGCGCCGCGTCGGTCTGCGCGGCCACCACCGCAGAGAACCTGCCCTCCCGGCGCGTTTTGCTCAAGGCCGGTTTCGCGGAGACCGGCCGGACCGCAGAAGCCGTCCACTATCTGATCCGCTCCTGATGAGGCACCCGGCGTCCACAGCTTGTTAAGCTGGCGTTCACTGCCGGACTCCACACTGTTGACTGGGTTTATCAGCAAGGTTCAACGGCGATGAACACAGCAGCAATGAGACGACGCAGCGAGAACACCACGCGGCCCACTTCTATGGCCGACCCATGGCCAGCACTCGAGGGCGACGAACCGATCTGCTTGATCGATCCGTACGGCTGGCGTCTGACCGGGCGGGTCGAAGCCATAACTGAGGACCGCAGCTCCGTCTGGATCCAGCTCGACGGCGGGCGCGGCCCCCAACTGATCCATCACCGGGACGGCTACCAAATTGAGTAGCTCGCTCGGCGGAGAGCGACCTGGCGCAGCAGCCGTCGCCGGAGCGCCGGCTCACCGCCGCGGGCTATCCAATCCGCGGATTCGAACCCTATGATGGGGATAAATACCCCCCCCGAGCGTTCCCGCCGTCAGGAGCAGCCGGTCAGCGGCCGGAGCGGAGGCGGTCGTAGTGCACATTTCGTGGCAAAGCTCCCGATATGGAAGACTACAAGCATAAGGAAGGTTGTCCGAGCGGCCGATGGAGCTGGTCTTGAAAACCAGTGTGCGGTAACCCCGTACCGCGAGTTCGAATCTCGCACCTTCCGCACAGTGCAGCATATGGACCGGGGTGCCGGTCGGCTCTTGATTCAACGGCCGACCCTCCCTTGGTCTCTGCCCGGCCGCAGCCGGCCTCCGTGGCCACCGAGACACGCAGCATCCTCCGTCAGTCACCGGGCCTACTCGGTCACGGTCCCTTCCGCTGCCCTGAGTCCAGAATGTCCGCCGCGATCAGGTCCGCGTCCTGCAGGGTGCGGTAACCGCTGCGGTACTTTGCCCGGGACTCGGCTGCGATGGCGGTCCCCCACTGCGCGGAGGACAGCTGGAGACCGAGCACATACAGTCCTTCGGTGCCGGCCCCACTGGCCCCGATCGGCCGATACGGCGGAGCCGTGACCTCCAAACCGCTGGTGGCCACCGGTTCGCCGTCGGCCGCGATCAAGATCCGCGGACGCACCAGACCGTCGGCCAGCAGACCCTCCAGCAGGGTGGAACGGCCCATGAGCACGAGGTTCGCCGGCGCCAGCGCCTCCACCAGACACCGTGCCTGCAGCGGTTCCGCCTTGACCCAGGGCGAGACGGCGGTAAACGTTCCGTTCTCCGGATCGACGCCGAATATCGGATCCGGTCCGACAAAGCGGACGACGCCGGCACGCGCCAGCGCGGCCAGCTGCTCCATGCGCAGGGCGGGTGGCCCGCTGGCAAGGCCCTCCACGAAGCCTTCGAACCAACCGCGCAGTCCGCCGAGCCAGGACTCGCCCGTGATGCCGCCGTCGGCCACCAGTGCCTTAATCACGGCCCGCCCGGCGTTCAGTACGCCAATGGCCATCTTGACCGGATCATCCTCGCCGGCGGCGGAGCCGCGCGCGTCAGCCTGCAGATAGTTCTCCACGGCGTCGTCGAACTCGGCGTGCGAGGCGAAGGAGCGCCCGGCAAACGGACGCGCCAGCCCCGGCAGATCCAGCCGAAGCGCGGCCGGGACGGACCCCGCGGCCAGGGTGTCGACGTCGTCCTCCCAGCCGCTGCCCGCTGCCGTCGGACGGGACAGCACGGCGTCCAGCTCCGACAGGAAGCCGGAGCCGGGGACAGCTCCGGGCGCGGTCCGCACCAGAGTGCAGTAGTAGGCCCACACGGCGTCGCGGTGCAGCAGCGGCCACAGGTCCTGGTCGAATCCCGGCTGGACTCCAGCGGCGGTCAGCGCGGACACGGCCTCCTCGGTGAAAAACCGCAGACCCACGCCCTGCGGATAATACGTGGCCAGCGCGGCCTTCGCGCGGTACGGCGCACCGCGCCGGGACGCTGCCAGGATCAGCGGTTCACGGCCGGAGGGAAGGTAGTTCAGGGCTTCACCGTGCTCGCCGCCGGTGGTCTCAAATCTGCCTCCCCTCGCCTGCGTCAGCTGTCCAACGACGTCGAAAAAGTTCAGTCCCATGCCGCGGACCAGCACCGGTTCGCCGCCGGGCACCTCGTCCCAGTCCACATCGTTGGGAACCGCGGGCGGCCAATAGCGCAGGCCAAGCTTCCGAGCGTTTTCCGCCAGCTGTTGCTGATGGGAACTCAGCCGCGCCGGCAGGTGCCCGAGTGCCAGGACCACGCTGTCGGCAGCCAGCACGGTGCCGTTGGCGAGTTCGACGACGAACCGTCCGGCGGCCGTCGGCCCCGGGGCTGCGGGAAGCGCCGCAGCGCTAACAGGCCGGGCAGCGGCGCGGACGCGCGTGGCGCTGGTGGCATGGACCCGGATGCTGGTGCCCGACGGCGCGCGCTTCAGCAGCGCAGTGAAGGTCCCGCGCAGATACCGGCCGTAGAGCGCGCGACCGGGGAAGCCGTCGGCTTCGAGCGAGGCCAGTTCCGCTTTTTCGGCGGCACTCAGGTCCGCATCCGGAGCGTCCCGCTGCTGGCGGCGCCAGTCATCAAAACTACCTCCGGTCAGCGGCGCCGCGCCCATTCCCTGATCCGGGATCAGGGTGGGAAAGAACGACGGCGTATTCATCAGGTACAGCGGCGACTGGTCCGTCCGCCAGACATGCCCGGGCCCTGCGGGGTAGGGATCGATAAGGTCAATATCCAGACCGAGCTGCCCTTCGGGTTCTTTGGCGTATCGGGCGAGCAGGCGCTCCAGCACCGATGTCCCGCGCGGGCCCGCCCCCACGATCACGACCCGGAGCCTGCTCGCATCAACCATGATTCGAGCTTAACCGACACCCGCCACGGCGCACGACGCGGTTCGTCGGACGCGGTTCGTCGGACGCGGAGAATGCGGAGGATGCGGAGGATGCGGCCCGGCGGTCCCCGGCCGCCGGGCCGGCCCGGTGGGCGCCCGGTCCCCCGCTACCGGGCAGACCCGACCTTGCCCCGGTACCGGACAGGGACAGGATGTGGGCCAGATGGGGCGGGATGGGGCGGCCGTTTTGCTTTGCGGCCGCTCTTTTAGGTAACCTTGGGAAGCTGGCTCCGGGCTTCTACCGGGGTCAGCGCTGGAGACGTGCCAGAGCGGCCGAATGGGCTTCACTGCTAATGAAGTGTGGGGCACAACTCCACCGGGGGTTCAAATCCCCCCGTCTCCGCAGTAGCGAAAGGCACCCCTGAGGGATCAGGGGTGCCTTTTTGTATCCTGCCTAAAATTCTCTGTTTCCTGCCTCGAAATCCTTATGATCCTGCCTGTTGCCGACCTTGTAGGTCATGGTCGGCGGTTCGGCCTTTCAACGGTGGCGGGTATCGCGGTCCCGGGTGCCGACCTCGGACCAGCCGCGGCGCACGGGCGCGGTTGCGGTCCGGTCCTTATCCCGTGACCGGTAGACAATGTACGGGCGGAACAGGTAGTGCAGCGGTGCCGTGAAAGCGTGCACCAGACGGGTAAAGGGCCAGATCGTGAACAGGACCATGCCTATCAGCGTGTGCAGGTGGAAGGAGAAGGGGGCATTGGCCATCGCAGCGATGTCCGGCTGGAAAATGAACAGGGACCGGAACCAGGGCGCGACGGTCTCGCGGTAGTTGTGCCCCTCTCCGCCCAGGAACACGCTGGCCAGTGTCGTCCAGAGCCCAAAGATAATAGCCGCAGTGAGGACGATGTACATCATCTTGTCATTGCGCGTGGTGGCCATGAAGACCGGTCCCGTCGTCCGCCGACGGTAGATCAACAGGAGGATGCCTCCGAGCGTGCCGACGCCGGCTATCCCGCCGACCAGCAGGGCATTGACGTGGTAGAACTCCTGGCTCATCCCCACCGCCTTCGTCCAAGCCATCGGGATCACCAGGCCAAAGAAATGGCCGGCGATGACGGCGAGCAGTCCAAAGTGGAAGACCGGCGAGCCGATCCGAAGCAGCTTCGATTCGTACAGCTGGGAGGATCTCGTGGTCCAGCCGAACTGATCGTACTTGTACCGCCAAATCAGGCCACCTATAAGGATCACCATCATGACGTAGGGCAGCACGCCCCAGAGCAGGATGTCCATGTCAGGTCCCTTTCAGCGGGAGCAGCCGCGGATCGTAGGGCTCCAGGCCAACCGATTCGGTGGGTGGGCCGTAGCCGGCCATCTTCATGACGGCCTGTTGATCGGCCGGCGATTTTCCGGGCAAGGTGTCACAGATGGCCTGCAGGATCCGGGTATGAGGCAGCTTGTCATCGAGCAGACCGAGCCGGAGCATCTCCAGGCTGGGCCGGTACTGGATCAGCAGGTCCCGGCCGGCGTCCAGATCCACGCAGGCGGCGAACTCCAGCACCATCGGGAGGTAGTCCGGCAGCTCACCGTGCGTGTCCACCAGGAAATCACTGCGCCGATAGACCTGCTTGAATGCTCCCAGAACCTCGCCTCTGCGTCGGGTGTCCCCGTCGGTCCAGTAGGACAGGTGCAGGGCGTGGCGCTTGCCGAGATCGAATTCCTGCACATACCGGGCCTGCACCTGCATGGGTGGTTCGGAGCCCAGATGCGCCAGGACCGGCTCGAAGTCGTCGGCCGCGCCCGGATGCGCGGCCAGCACGGACCGGATCAGCGGTATGCGGTCTAGAACTTCCTGGTCCGGGTAGGAAAGGCACCACGAGGCCGCCAGGTAGACCGCCCTGTCCTGGGCTACCCGCTCGCCAGCCGCAGTGGACTTTTTGGTGCCCACCTTGGTGTTGGCTGCCCTGGTGCCGGCTGGCTTGGTGCGCTCCCTCATGGTTCCTCCCGGGCAATGGCATCGGGTTCATTGTCCGCCGGGTACCCCGAGGCGCCGGACGCCGTGGCGCTGGGTCCTCCGGCATCGGGGCTGGGACCGGCCCGCCCGCCTCTGTGGGCGGGGGAAGTCAAGCTCATCTGCGGCTCGTCCCGCCTGTCCGGGAACAGCCCGCGCGGCGTCCCGTTGCCGTCCCAGTTGAGCAGGTTGACCCGACCGCGCAGGGACTCTTCGCCGGCAACCGTATCGGAGGTCTGCCGGTCACGCAGGGCATGGAACGTTTCCACCGCCACCGGGGTGGGTTTGCCGCTGGCTTCTCCGAAGGGAGAATCCTGCATGCCGGGGCCGCCGTCGAAGTCCAGAGAACAGCCCATTTCCTCCAGATCATGTGCCTGTTCCATGTGGGCCTGGGGTATGACGTAGCGTTCCTCGTATTTGGCGATGGCCATCAGACGGTACATTTCGTACATTTCCTGGCCCTCCATGCCCACCTCCGCGGGAATGGAATCATCGGGATCATTGCCCATGCTGATACCCCGCATGTAGGAGCGCATGGCCGCCAGCTTTTTCAGGACGCCGGTGACCCGGTCCGCATCCCCGGCGGTGAACAGCTCCGCCAGATACTCGACCGGAATCCGCAGCGCATCGATGGCCCCAAAGAGATTTCCGTGGTCCTCGGCGTCGTGGCCCTGTTCCTTGAGCAGATCCACCACGGGGGACAGCGGGGGGACATACCAGACCATCGGCATGGTCCGGTATTCGGGGTGCAGCGGCAGGGCCACCTTGTAGACCTTGGCCAGCGCATACACCGGAGAGCGCTGCGCCGCGTCGATCCAGTCGGCCTGGATGCCCTGCTCCCGGGCCGCGGCCATCACGGCCGGGTCATGCGGGTCAAGCAGCACGTCCATCTGTGCCTCGTACAGTTCCTGCGGATCGGTCACCGACGCCGCCTCGGTGACCTTGTCGGCGTCGTACAGGAAGAGCCCCAGATAGCGCAGCCGACCGACGCAGGTTTCCGAACAGATCGTCGGCAGCCCGACCTCGATCCGGGGGTAGCAGAAGGTGCACTTCTCGGCCTTGCCGGTTTTGTGGTTGAAATACATTTTCTTGTAGGGGCAGCCGGTGATGCACTGGCGCCAGCCGCGGCATTTGTCCTGGTCCACCAGGACTATCCCGTCCTCGACCCGCTTGTAGATGGCGCCGGAGGGGCAGGACGCCATGCAGGAGGGATTCAGGCAGTGTTCGCAGATCCGCGGCAGATAAAACATGAAGGTCTTCTCGAATTCGAGTTTGATCTTGTCCTCGGATTCGCGGCGCACCTTCTCCACGATCGGATCCAGGTGACCCATTTCGGGGGCTCCACCCAGGTCATCGTCCCAGTTGGCGGACCACGTGATCTTCGTATCCTTGCCGGTGATCAGGGACTTCGGCCGGGCCACCGGAAAATCGTCGCCAAGGGGCGCATCGATGAGGGTTTTGTAGTCGTAGGTCCAGGGCTCGTAATAATCCTTGAGCTCGGGCTGGACCGGGCTGGCGAAGAGTCCGAACATCTTCTTGACCCGCCCGCCGGCCTTGAGGACCAGCTTCCCGCGCTTGTTCAGCGCCCAGCCGCCCTGCCACTTTTCCTGATCCTCGTACCGGCGCGGATATCCCTGCCCGGGCCGGGTCTCCACATTGTTGAACCAGACATATTCGGTGCCGGCCCGGTTGGTCCAGGCCTGTTTGCAGGTGACCGAACAGGTGTGGCAGCCAATGCATTTGTCCAGATTCATGACCATGCCCATTTGAGCCATTACACGCATCAGTACTGCACCTCCTGGGAACGACGGCGGATGGTGGAAACGTTGTCCCGCTGGTTTCCGGTCGGGCCAAGATAGTTGAACGCGTAGGACAGCTGGGCATAGCCGCCAATGAGGTGCGACGGTTTCACCAGCAGCCGCGTCAGCGAATTATGGATGCCGCCGCGCCGCCCGGTCGCCTCCGACTTGGGCACATCGATGGTGCGTTCCTGGGCGTGATAGACGTAGACCACTCCCTCCGGCATCCGGTGGCTGACCACGGCCCGCGCGACGTAGACGCCATTGATGTTCACGCACTCCACCCAGTCGTTGTCCTTGGCCTCGATGGAAGCCGCATCCGCCGGGCTCATCCAGACCGTGGGGCCGCCGCGGGAGAGCGACAGCATCAGCAGGTTGTCCTGGTATTCGGAGTGGATGGACCACTTCGAGTGCGGCGTCAGGTACCGCACCACCACTTCCTTCGTTCCGTTCGGCCCCAGCTTGGGTTCACCGAACAGCCGTTGCATGTCCAGCGGCGGCCGGTAGATCGGCAGCGCCTCCCCGACATCGCGGATCCAGTCATGGTCGAGGAAGAAATGCATCCTCCCGGTGAGGGTATGCCAGGGCTTGAGCCGCTCCACATTGATGGTGAACGGCGAGTACCGCCGGCCGCCGGACTCGGATCCGGACCATTCCGGCGAGGTGATCACCGGCACGGGTCCGGCCTGCGTCTGCGCGAAGGTAATGAATTTCTCCTCTGATCCCTCCGCCAGGTCGGCCAGTTTCCGCCCGGTCCGGATCTCCAGGTCCTTGAACCCCTGCACTGCCAGCTGGCCGTTGGTGGTTCCGGAGAACGTGAGAATCGCCTCGGCCATTTTCGCGTCCGTGTCGATCGCCGGCCGTCCGTTTGCCGCGCCGCCGAGCATCACCCCGTTGGCGTGGCTGAGCCGGTCCAGGGCGCGGTCGAGCTTGTAGGTGACGTTCTTAACGGTGAAACCCAGTTTGTCGGCCAGCGGGCCGACGGCGGCGAGTTTGTCCGCGATGGCGGTGTAGTCCCGCTCAACAACGGTAAAAACGGGCATGTTCTGCCCCGGGACCGCCGGGATGCCCGGCTCGCGCCAGTCGCGGACTATCCCGCCGGGCTGCGCCACCTGGCCCGGGGTATCGTGCTGGAGCGGAACGCTGACCAGATCGCGGCGGACGCCAAGGTGGGTCACGGCCTGCCGGGAGAGCTCTTCGGCCAGCAGATGAAAGGTCTCGAAATCCGTCTTCGTTTCCCACGGCGGATCGATCGCCGGCGTGAAGGCATGCACGAAGGGGTGCATGTCCGTGGAGGAGAGATCGTGCTTCTCGTACCAGGTGGCTGCCGGGAAAACGATGTCCGACAGCAGCGTTGTGGAGGTCATCCGGAAATCCGCGGAGACCAGCAGATCAAGCTTCCCCTCCGGAGCCTTCTCGTGCCATTTGACGTCCCGTGGTTTAAGCCCCTCGGCGTGGTCCTTGCCCATCACGTTGTTGTGGGTTCCGAGCAGGTTCCGCAGGAAATACTCATTGCCCTTGGCCGAGGAACCGAACAGGTTCGAACGCCACAGCACCAGGGTCCGCGGCCAGTTTTCCGGCGCATCCACGTCCTCGATGCCCGGCGTCAGGGTCCGGTTCTTGAGCGCATCCGCGATATAGGAAGGTGTATCTTTCGCGGTTCCGGCCGCCACGGCAGCCTCGGCCTCGTCGGCAATGTCCAACGGGTTCCGGTCAAACTGCGGATAAAACGGCATCCACCCGAGCCTGGCGGACTGGGCCATGGTGTCCGCGGTGTGCATGCCGTCAAGACTCCCGGAGGAGAGCGGGGATTTCAGCGCATCCGCCGAATATCCATCCTGGCGCCACTGATCCGTGTGCATGTACCAATAGCCGGTGCCGATCATGGTCCGCGGCGGGCGGGCCCAGTCAAGGGCATTGGCTATCGAAATCCAGCCCGTTGTCGGCCGGGTTTTTTCCTGCCCCACATAGTGCGCCCAGCCGCCGCCGTTGCGTCCCATGCAACCGGTGAGCATCACCAGGGACAGCACAGCGCGGTAGGTGGCGTCGCCGTGGAACCACTGGCAGATGCCCGCGCCCATGATGATCATCGAGCGGCCCTTGGACTGCTCGGCATTGCGGGCGAATTCCCGGGCCACCCGGATGCAGGCCTGCGCCGGGACGGACGTGATTTCTTCCTGCCAGGCCGGGGTGTACGGGGTGCCGGCATCGTCGTAGCCGGCGGCCCAGTCCCCCGGCAGCCCCGGCCGGCCGACGCCGTACTGGGCCAGCATCAGGTCGAACACGGTGGTGACCAGGTGCCCATCCACCCGCAGCACCGGCACGCCGCGGCGCAGCACGCTGCCGGCCCCGGCCGGGTCTTCGAAACAGGGCAACAGGATTTCGGCGCTCTCGGAAGAGACCTCCAGCAGCGACAGTGCCGGATCGACACCTGCCAGGTCCAGGTTCCACTTGCCCTTGCCGGATTCGTTGTAGCGGAACCCCATCGATCCGTTGGGGACTACGGCCCTGCCGGTCTTTTTGTCAAAGAGCACCGTCCTGAAGGCCGGGTCCTCCGCGGCCGCCTCAGCCGGCAGATCAGAGGCGGTGAGGAACTTCGTCGGAACCAGGCCACCGTCGTCGTGCTCCTCAATCCGCACCAGGAACGGCAGGTCCGTGTACTGCCGAACGTAGCCGGAAAAGTATGGCACGTCGCGGTCAACAAAGAATTCCTTGAGCATGACGTGGCCCATGGCCATGGCCAGAGCGGCGTCGGTTCCCGCCTGCGCCGGCAGCCACTCATCCGCGAACTTGGTGTTGTCCGCATAGTCCGGGCTGACCGAAACCACCTTGGTCCCGCGGTAGCGCACCTCCGTCATCCAGTGCGCGTCCGGCGTCCGGGTCACCGGGACGTTCGAACCCCACATCATCAGGTAGGTGGAGTCCCACCAGTCACCGGATTCCGGCACATCCGTCTGGTCGCCGAACACCTGCGGACTGGCCACCGGCAGATCCGCGTACCAGTCGTAGAAGGACGTCATCACCCCGCCGATCAGCTGAATAAACCGGTTGCCGACGGCGTGCGAGACCATGGACATCGCCGGGATCGGGGAGAAGCCGGAGCACCGGTCCGGCCCGTAGGTCTTGATCGTGTGGGTGTGCGCGGCGGCCGCCATCTCGATGGCTTCCTGCCAGGAGACGCGCACCAGCCCGCCCTTGCCGCGCGCCTGCTGGTAGCGCCGCCGTCGTTCCGGGTCGGTGACGACATCCGACCAGGCCAGCACCGGATCCTTCAGTCGGGCCTTGGCCTCGCGGTACATCTCCACCAGCACGCCGCGGGCATAGGGGAACCGGACCCGGGTGGGCGAGTAGGTGTACCAGGAGAAGGCGGCCCCGCGGGGGCAGCCCCGCGGCTCATACTCCGGACTGTCCGCGCCGACGGAGGGGTAATCCGTCTGCTGCGACTCCCAGGTGATGATCCCGTCCTTGACGTAGACCTTCCAGGAGCAGGACCCGGTGCAGTTCACCCCATGTGTGGACCGGACGACCTTATCGTGGCTCCACCTGTCCCGATAAAAGACATCGCCTTTCCTACCGCCTTCACGGAAGACGGCCCGTCCATCATCGGTCTGGTCCCATTTCGTGAAGAACCGACCTAGTTTCAGCATTGCTTCCGACGCGGGTCCATCGAGTCCCGGCACAAACGGTCCGTCAGCCATGGTCATACCCTAGAGGCTGCAGTCCCGGTGCGCTAGACCACTACGGCATACTGGCGCAGTAAAAGCAAATACATCCGGTGCCCGGGATATCCTCCTACTGGTCCGGGGCAGCGGGGTCAGCGCGGCCACGGCCGGCCCTCCAGTGCTTCAATTTCCCGGTTGAACCGGGTCAGCAGCTCCGTCAGGCGGCCCATATCCTCGGCACTCCAGCCGCCCACCACGCGCTTGACGCCATCGGCATTGAGTTCGCGGTCCCGCGCCAGCTTTTCCAGCCCGGCCGGCGTCGGTCTGAATCTGCGGGCCATTCCGCCGTCAGGATCCGCCATCCGTTCCACCAACCCGTGCCGCTGCAGCGACGCGATTTGCCGGTTGATGGTGGAAACGTCCAGGGCAAAGGCCCCCGCCAGTTCCTTGAGGGTCATCGGGTCGCCGATCTCCAAACGTCCCAGCAGCACATACGCGGACCGCTCCAATGTCTGGTCACCGCGTTGCACGTGCAGATAGTGCCGGGACAGCAGTGTCAGCTCCCGCTCCATCATCTCGAACATTTCCCTCTTCGCGGGCATTCGTCCCCTCCGGTCCGCTTCCGCAGAATCCACGAAAGTTGTAGTGCGCCCGAATCTGCCGGTCGGTCCTCAGTCTAGGGCGCGGTTCCCCCGCCGGGGCGCGCACCAGCAGCAGATTCTGAAATATGCCTTGGAATGGGCTGGCCGCCGCCCCGCGCACCGTATCCCACGTAGATATGTACTCTACATATTCAATGTATACTACACATTGAACTATTTTATACTGCACTTCTTGAGGACTCCCATGACCCAGCTGGCAACAGCCCCCTCCCCGGTCCCGGCAACAAAGCCGCGCAACGCCGGGCTCATCATTTCCGCCTTGTGTTTCTGCGGCATCGTCGTCGCCCTGATGCAGACCCTCATTGTGCCGCTGATCCCGCAGCTGCCCACGCTGTTGAACACCTCGGCGTCGAACGCCTCCTGGGCCATCACCGCAACACTGCTCGCAGGCGCTGTAGTCACCCCGGTCAGTGGCCGGCTGGGCGATATGTTCGGCAAACGGCGGATGCTGCTGATCAGCATGCTGTCGCTGATCATCGGCTCGCTTATCTGTGCGCTCTCGGCATCCTTCCCGCTGGTCCTGACCGGCCGGGTCCTGCAGGGTGCCGCCATGGGTGCCATTCCGCTGGGGATCAGCATTCTGCGCGACGAACTTCCGCCCGAGCGGGTGGGATCGGCCATGGCCATTGTCAGCGCAACCCTCGGTGTCGGAGGGGCGATCGGTCTGCCATTGGCCGCCGTGATTGCGCAGGGCGGCAGCTGGCATCTCCTCTTCTGGATATCCGCGGCTCTGGGCCTGCTCAGCGCCCTTGCCGTCATCGCCGTCGTTCCCGAATCTCCCGTCCACACCAAGGCACGCTTCGATTATATTGGCGCCCTCGGCCTGAGCCTGGGTCTGGTTGCCCTGTTGCTCGCCGTCAGCAAGGGCAATGACTGGGGCTGGGATTCGGCAACAACCCTTGGCATGTTCGCCGCCGCCGCCGTCATCCTGGTGGCATGGGGCTTCATCGAATTGCGGACCGAGGCTCCGCTGGTGGATCTGCGGGTCTCCGCCCGCCGGCAGGTGCTCTTCACCAATCTGGCCTCGGTCATGGTCGGGTTCGCCATGTACGGGATGTCCCTTACCCTGCCGCAGCTGCTGATGTCCCCGAAAGCCACCGGCTATGGTCTGGGGTTGGACATGGTTCATGCCGGCCTGACGCTGGCGCCGGGCGGAATCATCATGATGCTGCTCTCGCCCGTTTCGGCACGCATTTCGGCCCGCCGCGGCCCGCGTATCACGCTGATGATCGGCGCGTTCGTCATCGCTGCCGGGTACTGTTTTGCGCTGCTGCTCAGTGGCGGGGTCTGGCAGATCATGGTGGCCGCCATGATCATCAGCGCGGGCATCGGTCTGGCCTATGCCTCGATGCCGGCCCTGATTATGGGAGCCGTGCCGGTCGGCGAAACAGCATCCGCGAACGGCCTGAATACCCTGATGCGCTCGGTCGGCACGTCGACGTCGGCCGCTGTGATGAGCGTGGTGCTCGCCAGCCTGACGGTGTCGCTGGGCAGCGCTTCACTCCCCTCCCACGCTGCATTTCAGCTGACGTTTGTGATTGGCATTGCCGCCGCCGTTCTGGCTATTGTGCTGACTGCGTTCATCCCCCGGCACACACGATTCAATCCCCGGCACACATACTAGTGGGCATTTGCGTTAGTTCGTCGGGGGTTTGGATCCAGGCGGGTGGGTCGGCGGGGTAGTGCCCGCATGCGGTTGCGAGAGCGTCTTCTGGGGTACCGGCGGTATCACCGGGGGGGCAGGTAGAAATCCTGGCAGCCCCGGTGGCTGGCCCGGTGGTGATGCTGCCGGCCCGTGCCAACGCTCAATGTGACGCTCAATGTTGGGCCGGAACGTAGCCGGATATGAGCGGACACTGACTATACCGCACCCGTTATGGACCAGCGCACCTGCTCCACCCAGCAGGTGGGCTGGTCTTTTGCCGGTGCGCCCGGAGCCACCCGAATGCTGAATCGGGTGCGTTTGTCCGCAGCTGGTGCCGTCGCGGTGACCGGGGTGCCGCCGCGGGGCCCCGGTCCGGAACTGGTGCCGGCGCGGGCGGACGGCTCGGGATCTGGCAGTGTCGATCTGGTAGTGGCGATCTGGTAGTGGCGCTTCCCTTCCGGGAGGGTGTTGCCGCCATGGACCGCATACTTTCAAGGCGCCCCCTGCCGGGAGAACTGAAAT
>CAJDTL010000034.1_pt1 | contig 34119 bp, 29 predicted proteins | sample 7389871 | NCBI WGS metagenome assembly CAJDTL01 (sample SAMEA7055650, study PRJEB34461) | soil metagenome | biome: terrestrial ecosystem; feature: Peninsula; material: soil | place: Antarctica | collected 2016 | reverse complement strand
ACCGCCGGCGCTGGAACTACCCAGTCGCTGACTTTCGCAAAGGCGCTCACCCTCGCCATGTCGGACGCGATGGAAGCCGATGACGCCGTCGTCGTCTTCGGCGAAGACGTAGGCGTGCTCGGCGGGGTCTTCAGAATCACCGATGGCCTGACCAAGCGCTTTGGCGAGGAGCGCTGCTTTGACACGCCACTGGCCGAATCCGGCATTGTGGGCATGGCCGTGGGGATGGCCATGAACGGGATGAAGCCGGTGGTGGAGATGCAGTTCGATGCCTTCGCGTACCCGGCCTTCGAACAGGTTGTCAGTCACGTGGCCAAGATGGCTAACCGGACCCGTGGGAAGGTCAGGCTGCCGATGGTCATCCGCATCCCCTACGCCGGCGGAATCGGCGGAGTGGAGCACCACTGCGATTCCTCCGAGGCCTACTATGTGCACACGCCCGGGCTGACCGTGCTGGCACCGTCCACCGCGGCGGATGCCTACACCATGCTGCGGGACGCCATTGCCTGCCCGGATCCCGTGGTGTTTCTGGAGCCGAAGAAGCTGTACTTCGCCAAGGAAGAGGTGGATATCGCCGCCCTGCGCGCCCGGTACGGGCACGTAGAGGACGACGGCGGCGCCGCGGGTTCCGCGCGGACCCGCGCGTCCGGTGGTCGACCTGGCGAGCCCGACGTGCGCGTGGAGACCCCGCCGAGCTCCATCGGCAAAGCCGTGATTGCCCGCGACGGGACCGATGTAACCCTGATCGCCTACGGCCCGTCCGTGCCGACGGCGCTCGCAGCAGCTGCGGCGGCAGCCGAAGAAGGCCGGTCGCTGCAGGTCATCGATGTGCGCTCCCTGGTGCCGTTCGACGACGAAACCGTCTGTGCCGCCGTACGCCGCACCGGGCGCGCCGTCGTGATCGCCGAGGCCCCCGGATTTGCCTCCGTCGCCGCCGAGATTGTGGCGCGGGTGCAGGAACGATGCTTCCACTCGCTGGCCGCGCCGGTACGCCGCGTGACCGGATTCGACATTCCCTACCCGGCACCGAAGCTGGAACATCATTATTTGCCCGGGGTGGACCGCATTCTGGATGTCGTGGACGAGCTCCAGTGGGAGGACCAGTGAGCCTGCAGGTATTTTTGCTGCCCGATCTGGGAGAGGGCCTCACCGAGGCGGAGCTGGTGAACTGGCTGGTCGAAGTGGGCGATGAAATCATCGTGGATCAGCCGATCGCGGAGGTGGAGACCGCCAAGTCCGTCGTCGAGGTGCCATCGCCCTTTGCCGGTCTGGTGGCGGTGCTTCACGGGGAAACGGGGCAGACGATGGATGTCGGCAAGCCGTTGATCTCCGTTCAGCCAAAGGCGGCCGGATCCGTCGCTTCGGAGGGATCTGTCACCGCGGAGGGATCCGGAAATGTCCTGATCGGGTACGGCACCTCCGGGCACGGAGCGGGCGGCCGGACCCGTCCGCCGAAGAAGCCGCTGCGCCACGGGGCCGCGGCGGTTGTGCTTGTCGAAGCGACCGCTGGTCCCGGTGGCGCCGCTGATCCCGGCGATGCCGGTGGTGCTGGTGGGCCCGGTCGGCCGGGCGCCCCGCTGGTGATTTCGCCGCTGGTCCGCAATCTTGCCCGCGACAATGGCGTCGCCCTGCGCTTGATCGCCGGCTCGGGCCCGCGGGGGCTGATCCTGCGCAAAGATGTCGAAGCGGCCGTCGCCGGACAATCCAGTGCGGGCAGTGCGGGCAGTGCGGGCAGTGCGGGCAGTGCGGGCATGGAACCGGAGAATGCATCGGCCCGTGCCGTGGACGATGCAGTCCCGGACGGCGGGCAGATCGATGCAGGCGTGCAGATCGCTGCAGGTGAGCGGGACGTCCGTACTGGGCTGATTATCCGAGAGCGGACACCGTTGAAAGGTCTGCGGAAGACGGTGGCAGCCAATCTGACGCGAAGCCGCAGCGAGATTCCCGAAGCCACCGTCTGGGTCGACGTTGACGCGACCGCTCTGGTGGAACTCCGCCGTCAGCTGAAGCAGACCCGCCCGGATAGCACGCCCGGCCTGTTGGCCTTCATCGCGCGCTTTGTGACGGCGGGCCTGGCCCGGTATCCGGAGCTCAACACCCGGATCGAAAGCACGCCGGACGGCCACGAAATCGTCGCCCTGAGTGGCGTGAATCTGGGCTTCGCGGCACAGACAGACCGCGGACTGATGGTCCCGTCCGTGGAACATGCGGAGAACTTGAGCGCCCGGGAACTGGACGCGGAGATCCGCCGGCTGACCGCCGTCGTCCGGCAGGGAAAGGCAACGCCGGCAGAACTGACGCGCGGCACGTTTACGCTCAACAACTACGGGATTTTCGGCGTGGACGGGTCCGCGGCCATCATCAATTTTCCCGAGTCGGCCATCCTGGGCGTTGGCCGGATCATGGACAAGCCGTGGGTGGTGGACGGCGCGCTGGCGGTCCGGAAACTCACAGAGCTCACCCTGGTCTTCGATCACCGTGTGTGTGACGGCGGAACGGCCGGTGGATTCCTGCGCTATGTGGCGGACGCAATCGAGAATCCGAGTGCAATTCTGGCGGACCTATAAGCGGCGGCGCGGCGGCGAATCCGCCAAACCGGTATGGCGTTGGGCCCGGCCGCAGCCGCGCTGGAATATGGTTGACTCAGCGCTACGTGATGGGCGACACTTGGCCGGATGTGTGCGGGACAGATCCTAAGCGAGCGGAAAACGGGGAAATTCATGGCGCAGTGGCGTGAAGTCGGGGCCGGGAACTACGTAGTATGCACGGTGGGCGCGCTGCTCAATACGGGATTGGTGGTGGGCCGGGACCGGGCACTTGTCATAGATACCGGTTGCGGGCCGCGGCAGGCGGCGGAAATCCTTGCGGCCGTCCGTGAGCTGACCGACCTGCCGCTGACGGTGGCCAATACGCACGCACATTATGACCACTTCTTCGGCAATGCTGTGTTCGCGGCCGCGGGGGCGACCGAATTCTGGGCGCACGAATATGCTGCCCGCGGGATGTCGGAGACAGCGGAATCCCAGCGCGGGCTCCTGGACAGCGCGGAAGCGGATATGGCTGCGGGGAAGGGCGAGAATACGCAGATAGTGCTCCCGACGGCTGTGGTGAAGGACCAGCCGGTACTGCTCGATCTGGGCGGCCGGGTGGCCACGCTGTTTTATCTGGGACGCGGCCACACCGACGGTGACCTGTTGGTGGGCGCTGAGACGGCGCTGTTCGCGGGGGATCTGGTGGAGCAGGGGGCGCACCCGTCCTTTGAGGATTCCTACCCCGCGGACTGGGCCAATACGTTGCGTCAGCTCTCCGCACTCCGGAACCGCTATGAGTTCCTGGTTCCCGGGCACGGACTGCCTGTCAACGACGATTTTGTCCGCGTTATGGCCAGGACAATGACGACGGCGGTCGGCCAGGCACTGCAGGCGGGCCGGGAAATGCCCGATCTCGTGACTAAGGCGATCCCGATTCTGCCGTACGGGCCGGACCAGTCCCGGTGGTTCATTAACCGCTTGAAGGAGACCGGCGCGAAGGAGACCGGCGCGAAGGAGACCGGCGCGAAGTAAACCTGCGCGAAGGGGCTGCCCCGGTGCGGTGTGTTGAGTGCGTTCAGGGTCGGACGCCAATGCCACAGGCCCCGGACCGGTGAGTCTAGAGTGGATGAGTGAGCGAAAACGACAGCGCGGGCAGACTTAGTCTGCGCAGGATCGCCATTCCGGCCTTCGGGCCGTCGCTCCTTTTCGGCCTTGGCGAAGGTGCCATCCTGCCCGTTATTGCGCTGAGCTCGCGGAGCCTTGGGGCATCGGTTGCGGCCGCGGCACTGATCGTCACACTGCTGGGCATCGGATCGCTGGTGAGCAATATTCCGGCGTCCTTGCTGACGGCGAAATACGGCGAGCGGCCGGCGATCATCGTCGCCGCTGCGCTGAGCATGATCGCCATGGTGTGCTGCGGGATCGCCTCCAATATCTGGGTTTTCGCGGCGGGAATTTTCCTGATCGGTGCTGCGTCAGCCGTTTTCAATCTGGCCCGGCAGAGCTATCTGACCGAGGCCGTTCCGGTGCAGTTCCGGGCCCGAGCATTGTCCACATTGGGTGGGGTCATGCGTGTCGGTGTGTTTGCCGGCCCGTTTGCCGGTGCCCTGGCGATTCAGCTGATGGGCCTGTCGGGGGCCTACTGGGTCGGGGCGGCAGCTGTGGTGGCCGCCGGCGCCGTCGCGTGGACGCTTCCGGACCTTGCCCGCCCAGGCGCTGTCCTTCCGGACGCTGTCCAACCAGCCGCCGTCCACCCGGACGGAAGTCCGGTTACGGCACGCGTGACTCCCAGCGTACGGTCGTTGCTGGGGAACTACCGGAGGATATTCCTGACGGTGGGGCTCGGAGTCCTGCTGGTAAGTGCGGTCCGTGCCTCCCGGCAGGCGGTCATTCCATTGTGGGCTGAGCACTTGGGCCTTGATGCCGCAACCACGTCGTTGATCTATGGTCTGTCCGGGGCAATTGACATGCTGGTCTTCTACCCGGCGGGCAAGGTCATGGACCGCAGGGGGAGGACCTGGGTTGCCGTTCCGTCCATGCTGCTGATGGGGCTTGCGCTGTTGGTGATGCCCTTGAGCACGGGTGTCGAGTCGCTGTTGTTGGTCTCGCTGCTGATCGGATTCGGCAACGGAATCGGGTCCGGCATGGTGATGACCCTCGGAGCCGACTATTCGCCCTCGCTCGGCCGGGCGAAGTTCCTGGGGATCTGGCGCTTCCTTTCGGACGTCGGCAGCTCGGGCGGCCCTGCGCTGCTCTCCGGGCTGACGGCGGTGGCGACCCTGGCCATCGGGATTTCTGCCACTGGTATCCTCGGCCTGGCAGCAGCAGCGGCGCTTTGGTACTGGATTCCGCGCAATGCACCCGGCCGGAGCACGGTTGCGTTCCGCACGGCCGCGGAACCGGACCCGGGACCCTGATAGTCCGGCGCACCAGGTGGGCCCTCGGTCCCGCCGGACCCTGATAGTCCGGCGCACCAGGTGGGCCCTCGGTCCCGCCCAGCCCAGCCCAGCTCGGGCCGGATCAGATCAGCCCGGCTCCGGTCAGATCAGCTCGGCTCGGCGGGGACGCTCTTTTCGGCGTGCTTCCAGGCCGAAGAGCAGCGTGCCGGCTACGGTCAGCAGGTAGCCGCTGATCACAATCAGTGCTACCCCTGCCCAGAAATAACTCGTGGTGCTCACCCCGCTTCCGCCGGCGGGAGTGAGTTCCCGCAGTACCAGCACCGCCAGCACCGCGGCAAGCACGCCCGCGAGCACGGCAAGGAGCGGCCAGATCCGCGACGCGGCCCGGTGCTCGCCATAGCCGTCCCAGACATTCCAGCTCGACCCAGTGCGCATGATCGCCAGCCCGGCCAGCACGGTCCAGAATGCGACGACCAAGAACGCGGTGATCACGTCGGCGGGCCGGTGCCATTGGTTGATCAGCGTAGCCACCCCGGCAAACACTGCATAGCTGCCACCGAAAAATGCCACGGCCGGGCGCCAGCGCGGCGAAACCACCAAAAAGACGGCCGCGGCCGAGGACGCCGCCAGCGTGCTGTGCCCGGAGGGCAGCGAATTCAGGTCCAGCGTGACAACTCCACGGTCCGGGCGGTCGGGCAGCGATGATTTGATCAGCTGCGTGGACAGGTTCGCCGCCGCCATCGCCGTCACCGCGATTCCGGCGGACAGCCAGCGGCGCCTGGCCAGCGTGACAAAGATGACGACGACGGCGGCGATCACGACCGAGATCGTGGGCAGGGCATCGAGGAAGGTGGCGCTCGGCGTCCCGATTTTGGCCTGCACCCGGGCGGCCTCGTCGAGCGCTGATTCATCAATGTACTGACCCGTGGTGGTGCGGACGTAGAACAGGTAGGTGCCGGCTCCGCCCAGCAGTGTGGCGACGGCGGCCAGCAGAAAATAACCGGGGTGCGGTGCCGCCGGCGGCAACGCGTGCTGCCGGTTCTTCCTGGGGGCCGGGGCGCTCGATTTCATCTCCTCTAGGCTCCCATACATTGGTTGGAGCAGGCTGTGCGCGGTTCATGTCCCTGGCGGCCGGCACCGCCGCTGCAAGGGCCGCGGCGCTAGAGTGGAAAGATGCAGCCATTGCCCGACCTGGACCAATTAGTTGCTGCTTCGCATGTCGTGGTGCTGCCGATGCGGGTCAGATTCCGCGGGATCCTGCAGCGCGAAATTCTGCTCTTTGACGGTCCCGTCGGCTGGTCCGAGTTTTCCCCCTTTACCGAGTACAACGACACCGAATCCGCCCGCTGGCTCGATGCTGCCGTTGAAGCCGGCTGGGAAGGGTTCCCCGAACCGCTGCGCGGCTCCATCCCGGTCAACGCCACCATTCCCGCCGTGGCTGCCGCCCGCGTGCCCGGGATCCTTGCATCCTTCGACACCGCCGTAGCCGTCAAGGTGAAGGTGGCGGAGCGCGGACAGTCTTTGGACGACGATGTGGCCCGGGTTGCCGCCGTCCGGGCCGCGCTCCCCGACGCGGCAGTCCGGGTGGATGCCAATGGCGGCTGGTCCGTCGATGAGGCCGTTGCGGCGCTGACCCGATTGGCCGCCTTTGAGCTGGAGTATGCAGAGCAGCCGGTGCCAACCATCGACTCACTGGCGGCGGTCCGCCGGACCCTGGCCGGGCGCGGCATTCCGGTGCTGATCGCTGCCGACGAAAGCGTGCGTAAGGAATCCGACCCGTTGGCCGTGGCCCGTGCCGGCGCCGCCGATCTGATCATCGTCAAGGCTGCACCGCTGCGGGGAGTGCGGCGTGCCCTGGCAATCGTTGCCGAAGCCGGCCTGCCCGCCGTCGTCAGCTCTGCACTGGACAGCTCAGTGGGCATCAGGGCCGGGGTGGCCCTGGCAGCGGCGCTGCCGGAGCTTCCCTATGCCTGCGGGTTGGGCACGGTATCCCTGATGGGCGGGGACGTCGTGCGGGATTCACTGGTCGCGGTGGACGGGAACATCGCCGTGCGCGACGTCGCCGCGGAGCCCGATCTGCTGGAACAATACGCGGCGTCGGCCGAACGCAAGGGCTGGTGGCTGGAGAGGCTGCGCCGCAGCTACGCCGTGCTGGCCGCGTCCCAAGAATGGCGCCGCTGACCGATGGCTCTTGCCGCTGACCTATCAGCTGTGAAAGTCGGGTGCGGAAATCACCCGGCTCGGTGGATGGGGTTAGATGGTTGCTGTGACTTCTCTTAGCTCGATGGATACGGCCCGGCTTGCGGTCCAGGCACTGATCACGGGAGGGGTGCGCCAGGTGGTGTTGGCTCCCGGTTCCCGCAGCGCCCCGATGTCCTACGCGCTGGCCGAGGCTGAAGCGGCGGGCCTGCTGCGTCTGCATGTGCGCATTGATGAGAGGGTGGCGGGATTCACAGCGCTGGGGCTGGCGCTCGGCAGCGGCGTCCCGGCTGCGGTGCTGACGACCTCCGGGACGGCGGTGGGGAACCTGCTGCCGGCCGTGATGGAAGCCAACCATGCGGCCGTACCGCTGCTGGTGCTTTCGGCGGACCGGCCGGAGGAACTGCGGGGGACAGGCGTCAACCAAACGACAATCCAGCTGGATCTCTTCGGCGATCACGTACGCTTCGCAACGGATGTGGCCGCCGGAAACGACCCGACGACGGCGATAGACACAGCGTTGAGCGCAGCGCAGGGTAGATTGCCGGGCACACCGGCAGGTCCCGTGCAGCTGAATCTGGCCTTCCGGGATCCGCTGACGCCGGCCCTGGATGGCAGTGGATGGGAGCTGCCGCCCTACGCGGCGGCCGTCATGGAGGCCGATGCTCGGGAGGCCGGCATCGCGGCGGCAGCCAAATCGGCAGCGGAGCCAATCGGATCCGCGGCCGATACCGGCGTTCCGGCTCCGAGCCGGACAAGCAACGCGCGCCGTACCGTCGTCATCGCCGGACACGGAGCAGGCGCTTCCGCCGAAGTCTTTGCCCGCAGCCTGGGGCTGCCGCTGCTCGCCGAGCCGTCATCGAACGCCCGCTATGGCCCGAACGCGATCGGGCCGTACCGGCTGCTGTTGGAGCACTTCGGGCCCGATTCGGCGCAGCCGATCCAACGGGTGGTGGTGTTCGGACGTCCGACGCTGTCCCGGCCGGTGGCCGCACTGCTGGCCCGGACGGACCTGGAACGCGCCCTGTATCTGCCGCGGAAGGTGGCCTGGTTCGAGCCGGGGCGCCGCACCGAGCTGGTGCTGACGGACTGGGACGAACTCATCGCATTTGCCGGCCACGGTCCGGTGGACTGGCTGGAATCCTGGCGGCTAGCGGCGCTCGGCGCCGAGGACGCCCTGGACGAGGTGCTGGCGGGGCCGGGACCGCTGACGGGGCTGCACTTGGCCCGTGCGGTCTGGGCACAGACCCGTGGAAACCTGCTGCTGGGGTCTTCCAACCCGGTCCGGGACGTGGATCTGGCCGGCCGCCCGAAACCGCATCCGGTGCCTGGCCGGGACATCGGGCGGGTATTTGCCAACCGCGGGCTGGCGGGAATTGACGGAACCGTCTCCACCGCCGGCGGAGTCGCACTGGCCACGGGGGTGCCGACGCGTGCGCTGTTGGGGGATCTGACGCTTCTGCACGATGCCGGCGCGCTGCTGCTCGGCACCGGTGAGTCCGAACCGGATCTGCAGCTGGTGGTGCTCAACGACGGCGGAGGCGGGATCTTTGCGACCCTGGAACACGGCATTCTGGCCGACCGCCCGCGGTACGCTGCCGCCGTCGAACGCCTCTTTGGCACACCTCAGACGGTGGATATTGCCGCGCTGGCGGCCGCGTACGGCGCCCGGCATCGCTGGGTCGGGACGACGGCGGAACTCACCGCGGCGCTGGCCGAGCCGTTCCACGGCCGCTCCGTGCTGGAGGTGCCGGCCGGTCGGGAAGGGCTGCGCGCGCTGCACGAAAGGGTGGGGCGCGCCGTCGAGCTCAGGGTCGCCCGCGTCCTGCCTTAAACGACGTCGGTGTCGCATTTCGCGCCCATGTTGTTGGCCAACATGGGCGCGAAATGCGACACCGACGGGAGGGGGCGGACGGGGTCAGAGGACGCGGCTGAGGAATTCCTTGGTGCGGGCGTGCTGCGGGTTTGCGAGCACCTCGCGCGGATCCCCGCTCTCCACCACGACACCGCCGTCCATGAAGGTCAGGGTGTCCCCGACCTCACGGGCAAAGCCGATCTCGTGGGTCACCACAATCATGGTCATCCCGGACTTGGCCAGATCCTTCATCACGTTCAGCACATCGCCGACCAGCTCAGGATCCAGTGCGGACGTCGGCTCATCGAAGAGCATCAGCTCCGGCTCCATCGCCAACGCGCGGGCAATGGCCACCCGCTGCTGCTGGCCACCGGAGAGCTGGGCCGGGTAGTAGTGCGCCTTTTCGGCCAGTCCCACCCGGTCCAGCAGCTCGAGCGCCTTGGCGCGCGCGGTGGCCTTGGACTGCCTTTTGACCTGCGTGGGAGCCTCGATGATGTTCTGCAGCGCTGTCCGGTGCGGAAAGAGGTTGAAACGCTGGAAGACCATGCCGATCTCCCGGCGCTGGCCGGCGATCTCCTTGGCGGTCAGGTCATGGAGCCGGCCGTTGACTTCACGGAAACCGATCAGATCGTCGCGCACATAGATTCGGCCCGCACTGATGGTTTCGAGCATATTCACGCAGCGCAGCAGGGTGGATTTGCCGGAGCCGGAAGGACCGATGATGACGGAGACCTCCCCCTCCCGGACCGTCATTTCGATGCCGCGGAGCACATGGTGGCTGCCGAAGAACTTGTGCACGTCCTGGATCCGGACCAGCGGCTGGAGCGCGGCGGTTTCAGCGCCGCGTTGCCCCGCCGCCCGCGGATCGGTGTCATTCATTGGCGCACTCATACGTGGCCGCCTTCTTCGGGTTCGATGGTGGTGGGCGTGGTGTGGGCCGCGGTGACCGCCTGCGTCGCTTTCACGGGGGCTGGCACCAGATTGTCCACGCCCTTGCCGTAATGGCGTTCGATGAAGTGCTGGCCCACCATCAGCAGGCTGGTGATGACCAGGTACCAGATGGCAGCGACGATCAGCAGCGGAATGGGCAGATAGGTCCGGTTGGCTATTCCATTGGTCACGAACGTCAGGTCCAGCGTGAACGGCACGGCCAGCACCAGCGACGTGGTCTTGAGCATGCCGATGGTTTCATTGCCCGTCGGCGGGACAATGACGCGCATGGCCTGTGGCAGGATGATGCGCCACATGATCTTGGACTTGCGCATACCCAGCGCTTCGGCGGCCTCCATCTGGCCCGTATCCACGGACTTCAGGCCGGCCCGGAAGATTTCCGCCAGGTACGCGGACTCATTCAGGCCCAGGCCGAGGACGGCGGCGATGAACGCGTTGATGACATCCTGCGTGCTGAAGCTGAACAGTTCGGGGCCGAAGGGCACACCGAGTGCGATCTTGGGATAGAGCACGGCGACCAGACCCCAGAACACCAGCTGGGTGTACACCGGCGTGCCGCGGAAAAACCAGACCCAGGCCCAGCTCACGTAGCGGAACAGCGGATTATCCGACTGGCGCATGAAGGCCAGCAGGATGGCCAGCACAATGGCGAGCACCATGGACAAAACCGTGAGCAGCAGGGTCCAGCCGATGCCCTGGATCACCAGGACATCGAAGATGTAGGTGCCGACCGTGTCCCAGCGGAAATTCTGATTGGTGACCAGGCTCTGAATCAGCAGCCCGGCAACGATGATGATGATCACGGCACCGGCCCAGCGGCCGGGATGCCGGACCGGAACCGCCTTGATCAGTTCCGGCTGCGCCGCGGCTGACGTATCCGTGCGGAGGCCGCCGGGGGCTGGGGCACTCAACTTCCGACCGCCGGGTTCACCTCTGACTTCGTGATGGCCCCCTTGGAGTTGTTCCAGGTGTCCAGGATCTTCTTGTAGTCGCCGTCGTCAATCAGTTTGTTCATGACCTTGCCGATCAGATCGGCCAGCGCAGTATCACTCTTGAGCGTGATGATCCCCTGCGGAGCGGCATCGTAGACGTCGCCGAGCACCTGCAGCTTGTCCCCGGTCTGGGACAGCGCGTAGCCGATGATAGGAGAGTCGGCCGACATCGCATCGATGCTGCCGTTGACCAGGCGGGTGGTGACATCCGTCTGGGCCTTCAGCGTCACAATGTTAATGGCCGGCTTGCCCTCGGAAACACATTTCGCGGAACGGCCGGAGACATCCGGGTCCTCTTCCACGGTTCCGGTTTGGACACCGATGGTCTTGCCGCAGACGTCATCGAGGGAGAAGTTTTTCGGATTGCCCTTCTGCACGGCCCACAGCGTGCCCGCGTTGAAATAGCTGACCATATTGACGGCCTGCAGGCGTTCGGCGTTGATTGTGAAGGAGGAAATCCCCAGATCGTACTTGGCGCCCAGGGCGGGGATGATGCCGGTGAACTCGGCCGTCTGTACCTTCACCGGCATGCCCAGGGTGGCGCCGATGGCCTTGGCGAAATCGATGTCGTAGCCCAGCGGGGTCTGCCCGTCGGAACCGCCCAGGAACTCGGCCGGGGCGTAGGAGGTGTCGGATCCGACCGTGATGGTTCCCTTGCTCTTGAGCGCGGCGGGAACGGCCGCGGCCAGCGCGTCATCCTTCTGGATGGAGCTGGGGTCAAAGGAGGCGGATCCGGAGGACGCGCCGGTGCCCGTCTGGGAAGCCGTGGTGCACCCAGTCAGTCCCAGGGCAGCTACAGCAGCGACGGCCGTGATCCGGACCATCAGCTTGGAGGAGAGTGGCATCTTGTTACCTTTTGTGTCGGAAATGTGAGGTCTAGGTCTTAAAGTGTATAACCGGTCTGAGATGTGCATCACAGTCAACATCGTTTCACTATTGGACAACTTTATTCCCGTTGGCGCAAGGTCTTTTAGCCGGGCCGGGTCCGGGATACCGGATCGGTGCCCCGGGAGCTCAGCTGCGCAGACCCAGCGCCTGGAGCATCGGCCGGAATTTGGCCCACGTTTCGGCCAGCTCGGCGGCCGGATCGGAGGCCGCCACGATCCCGGCGCCCGCATACAGCCGGACCGTCGTCGGATCTTCCAGCACCGCGCCGCGCAGGGCGATGCCCCACTCGCCGTTCCCCGCCCCGTCGAGCCAGCCCACCGGCCCCGCATACGGTCCGCGGTCCAGCCGCTCCAGCTCAAGGATCAGCGTCCCCGCCTTGCTGCGCGGCGTGCCGCAGACGGCCGCCGTGGGGTGAAGCGCCTCCACCAGCGCCAGCGACGTGGGCAGATGGCCGTCGGAGTCGGCCAGGACCGCTTCCACATCGGAGGCCAGATGCCAGACATTGGGCAGTTCCAGAATGAACGGCTCGGGCGGGACGGAAAGGTCGACGGCGAACGGAGCCAGTTGGCGGGTCAGCGATTGAACGGCAAAATCGTGTTCCTGACGCTGCTTCACCGAGCCGGCCAGGACCTCCCGGGCAAAACCTTCGCCCTCGGGTGCGCCCTGGCGGTCCAGGGTTCCGGCCAGGACCCGGGCCAGCGCCGTGCTGCCCTCCACCTTGATCAGTATCTCGGGGGTGGACCCCACCACGCCCTCGACGCCGTAGGTCCAGCATTCGCTGTACTGCCGCGCCAGGGTCTGCAGCAGCCCGGCCCGGGATACGGGGCCGTCGAGCCGCGCAACGATGTCGCGGGCGAGGACGATTTTTTCCAGCTGGCCGGATTCAATGGCCCGCACTCCGGCACGCACGGAATCCATCCACGCCTGCTCGGTGAGCGACCCGGGTGCCAGTTCCGCCCGCGGCTGCGCCCGGCTGCCCGATCCGTTGGCCTCCCCCGGAGGTATGCCTGCCGCACCGGCCAGCCGGGCAAGCTCCGCGTGTGCGCCGTCGGCCGTGAGTGTGCTGCCGTCCAGGCACAGCTGGGTCAACCAGGAGCGGCCTGCCCGGAAGCCAACGACGATCCGGGGCACGAGGAGCCGCGATTTGTAGTCGGAGGTCTTGGAAAACGCGAACGACCCGAAGGCCACCGGTCCGGTCCCCGGGAGCCGGACGCCGTCGTCGACCGCCGCACCCGCCAGCAGCTCCTTCCACCAGATCTCAGCGGTGGAAAAACGCTCCGGACCCGTCCCGGTGAAACGGGCGATCTCCCCGAAACCAACCAGACCTTCGCCCCGGCGGACCCAGCACAGGGCGGCATCTGCATGCAGAAAACCCAGCAGCTGGGCCGGGAGCGCCGCTTTGTCCCGGCTGGGGACCGGGCCCGCAGCGGTTGGAAATGGATCAAAAAAAGAGCTATCCAGCTTGGAGGTGTCCAGCGGGACGGTCAGCGTTGTCAGGGGCGCAATCATGATGAATTAACACTACTCCGCGGTAGCCGGCGGGCCGACGGAGGCCAAACGAGGGAGCGCAGCGGGCCGGCGCTCACCGGGGAGTGCACCGGTTCGGCCAATCTTTGACAGAATGGACAGGTGAACCGTGCATCGTTGGAGAAGCGTCCGGATGAAGTAGCCGCAATGTTTGACGACGTTGCGCCCAAATACGACGTCGTAAATGACGTGCTGTCCCTGGGGCAGACACGGCGTTGGCGCCGGATCGTGGTGAACGCGGTCGGGGCAAAACCGGGTCAGCGGGTGCTGGACGTGGCGGCGGGAACCGGTACCTCCAGCGAGCCCTATGCCGATGCCGGCATCGATGTGGTGGCCTGTGATTTCTCCGTCGGCATGCTCAAGGTCGGCAAGCGCCGCCGTCCGGATATCGATTTCATCGCCGGTGACGCAACCAATCTGCCGTTTGCGGACAATTCGTTTGACGCCACCACCATCTCCTTCGGGCTGCGTAACGTCACCGCCCCGCATCAGGCCCTGGCGGAAATGCTCCGGGTCACCAGGCCCGGCGGGAAGCTGGTGATCGCGGAGTTCTCCGCCCCGACGGTTGCCCTCTGGCGGACCATGTACACCGAATACCTGATGCGCGCGCTGCCGGCAATCGCGACCAAGGTTTCCTCCAACCCGGCCGCCTATGTCTATCTGGCGGAGTCCATCCGCGCCTGGCCGGACCAGGACCACCTTTCGCAGTGGATCCTGGATGCCGGCTGGACCGACGTCGCCTACCGCAACCTCAGCGGCGGCATCGTGGCCGTCCACCGGGCCCTTAAACCCGGCCGCGAAGCCAACGGACCCATCGGGCCGGTGTCGCGGACGCATCGATCACAAAGGCCAGCCGGCAGGTGAAGGTCCTCATTGTGGGTGCGGGACCGGCCGGGTCCACCGCTGCCTACTACCTGGCCAGCGCGGGCCTGGACGTTACCGTGCTCGAAAAGACCGCATTCCCGCGCGAGAAAGTCTGCGGCGACGGGCTGACGCCGCGGGCGGTCCGCGAGGTCGCGCTGCTCGGTCTGCCGCATGAGGAAGCGGACGGCTGGCGCCGGAACAAGGGCCTGCGGCTGATCGCCGGCGGCCGCACCGTTGAGGTGCCATGGCCGGAGCTCAGTGATTTTCCGCAGTACGGCCTGATCCGCACCCGGCTTGGCTTCGACGAGGCACTTGCGCGGCACGCGCAGGCCGCGGGCGCCGTCGTCCTTGAACATCACAGCGTTACCGCGGCCCGCAGGGATTCCGCCGGCCGGGTAACCGGCGTGACGGCGGCGCTGTGCGATGGTGCGGGCCGCAAAACCGGCGAGAGCAGGGACTTTGACGCCGATGTGGTGCTGGCGGCGGACGGTAATTCGACCCGCACGGCCGTCTCCCTCGGCCTGCACAAGCGCGACGACCGCCCGTTGGGGGTGGCCGTGCGTACCTATTTCACCAGTCCGCGGCATACCGACGACTGGATGGAGGGCTGGCTGGAGCTCCCCGACAAGGCGGGCAATCCGCTGCCCGGCTACGGTTGGGTTTTCGGCGTCGGGGACGGAACATCCAATGTCGGCCTGGGGATTCTGAATTCCTCGCGGGAATTCGGCAAGCTCGATTACAGGCAGGTGCTGCGCGACTGGACCGCCGGCATGCCGGATGAATGGGGCTTCAGCCCGGAAAACCAGGTGGGCGAAATCCGCGGCGCGGCGCTGCCGATGGGATTCAACCGGACCCCGCACTATTCGCCGGGCATGCTGCTGCTCGGCGACGCCGGCGGAATGGTCAGCCCCTTCAACGGCGAGGGAATTTCGTACGCCATGGAGTCCGCGCGCTATGCCGCCGAATTCATTGAACGCGCTGCCGGGGCCAACTCCCTGCTGGCACGCGACCACGCGCTCTCCGGCTACGGCGGATACATCCGCGGGCAATGGGGAAGCCACTTTACGCTCGGGCGGATCTTTGCCCGGCTGATCGGCAAACCGCGGATCATGAAGCTCGCACTGGGCACCGGCATGCCTATCCCCGTGCTGATGCGCTTTGTCGTGCGGATGCTGGCCAACCTGACGGACAGCGGCGGCAACGGGTTTGAGGATAGAGTGATTCACCTGCTGGAAAAGCTGGTCCCGGCAACAAGCAACCAGAGCGGCACCGGGAATGCGACTCCGCCTCTTTACGAAAGTTAGTGTTAAGCCGTGACTACTTCCGCAGATTCCGGCTGGACCCACGCCGGACATGGCCGTCCCGCATCAGCTGAGCCGGATCCTACCACCATGGCCATCGCCACCGGCCTCCAACTGCCCAAGGGGTTCGCCGCCATTGCAGCGGATCCGCACCTTGGCCCGGCGATTTCGATGTCTCTGGCCAAGGTGGAGAAGCAGCTGCGCGAGGCCATCGCAAATTCTGATCCGCTGGCCGATGCCACCAGCAGGCACCTGGTGGAAGCCGGCGGGAAACGCATCCGCCCGCTGCTGACCTTGCTGGCGGCCCAGCTCGGGGACGCCAGCCGGCCCGAGGTGATCCAAGCCGCTGTCGTCGTCGAACTCACCCACCTGGCAACCCTGTACCACGACGACGTGATGGACTCGGCGCCGTACCGGCGCGGTGCGCCCACCGCCCACGAGGTGTGGGGTAACACGGTAGCCATTCTGACCGGCGACCTGATCTTTGCCCGTGCCTCCATCCTGGTATCCGAACTGGGCGCGAAAGCGCTGGGGATCCAGGCGCGGACCTTTGAGCGGCTCTGCCTGGGCCAGCTGCATGAGACGGTCGGCCCGCGCCCGGATCAGGATCCGGTGCAGCATTACCTGTCGGTCATCGCGGATAAGACCGGTTCCCTGGTGGCCGCGTCCGGGCAGCTAGGTGCCATCTTTGCCGGTGTCGAGGAACCGATCCAGCGGGTGCTGGTGGAGTACGGCGAGAAGGTGGGTGTGGCGTTCCAGCTGGCCGACGACGTCATCGACGTCACGGGGCTGAAGCAGGTTTCCGGAAAATCACCCGGTACCGATCTGCGCGAGGGTGTGGCCACCCTGCCGGTTCTGCTGCTGCGCAAGGCCGCTGCCGCCGGCGATGTCTGTGCGGCCGGTGTGCTGGCGCTGGTCGACGGCGACCTCAGCTCCGACGACGCGTTGGCCGAGGCCGTGGCGGCTCTGCGGGAGCACGCCGTCACGGCCCAGTCCTGGGCGATCGCCCGGCAATGGGCGGAAGAGGCGGTGGCGTCGCTGGATCCGGTTCCCGAGGGTGTCGTGAAAGCTGCGCTGAGCGGGTTCGCGCGGGCGGTCGTCGACCGGTCGGTCTGATCCGGAGGAGACACTGTCTCAGTAGTCAGTGTCTCAGTAGTCATCGACGATCGTGTAGTCGGCGGGTACCGTTCCGCCGCTGCGCACGGCGAGGTCATGGAACGCCTTCTTGACCGTGTCCGCGTAGAGGTGCGCGCCGAAAATTCCGGGATGAATCTGGTCCGGCTGAAGCAGATCGGGGCGCTGGCTGATCGCCTTGTTCCAGTCGGCAATGATGACGTTTGGACGACCCTTCACGGCGTTCGCGAGAGCGTCATTCGCGCTCGGGACCCATGAACTGGCGCCGTAGAGATTCACGAGGACGACCATGCGGTCCGGGCCGAGCGAGTCCAATGCCTTGGAGACCATCGACTGGTCAACGCCTGCGTTCGTGCCGAAGTGCACGATAACGGCACGGCGCATGCTGCCGTCGGCGATCCTGGCCCCGATGGCAGCGACGCCGTCGGGCCACTGCCGGTTCGAGACCGCGTCGAACGCCATGCCGGGGAACCGGTCACGGAGTCCGTCCGCGCTGGTCACGACCAGCGAATCCCCGATGGCGATGACCTCATCGCCGGAGGGGTATGCCAGCGGGGTGCCGGACGGGGTTGCTGGCGCCGGCGTGTTGCCGACGACGGGCGCGGGGGCCGACGGCTTATCCGCTGTCAGTGAAGCAGGGGCCGAGGGCGCCACGGTTTCCGGGACAGAGACTGCCGAACTAGTGGTGGTCGGCGTCGCATCCGAGACGATCGACTGGTTGTGTTCCAGCGCGGTCTGCACCTGCGACTTTGCCGGGGCGGTGAGAATTCCCGCGATTGCGAGCAGTGCCAGCGTGGCCCCCAGACCCGCGGCCAGTTTCGCGCCGTTGAATTTCATTCCGCCGCGGGCCACCGCCGCGGCCGCAGCCGTCCACGTCGCGCGGAAGCCTTGCCTGCGCACGGGCTGCTCCAGGTACCGGAATGACAGCGCGGAGACCACCACGGTCAGTGCCAGCGCGATGATCCGTGTGATCCACCATCCCGGTGTGCCGATGGCCTGCGGGGCCACGGCATCGGAGATGATCAGGGCAGGCCAGTGCCACAGGTAGATTCCGTAGGAACGCTGGCCCACCCACGTCAGCGCGGGAAAATTAAGCATGGACTGCAGCGGGCCCGTTCCCTCCAACAGGGTCAGGATCAGCACCGCAGTGACCACGCAGGCCAGCAGGATTCCACCTCGGTACGCGAACGGCGAAGCCGGGTCCACGAAGAACATGCAGCCGATCAGCAGGGCGAGCGCACCCAGGCCGACAAATTTGCGGCGGCGCCGCCAGTTGGGACGGCTCAGATCCATTCCGGTTCCGCCGGACCATGCGAAGGCCAGGGCAACGCCGATCAGCAGGCCGAAGGCGTGCGTGTCGGTGCCGTAGTACACGCGGGTGGCGTCCGTGCCGGGCACATACAGGACGGCCATCAATAGGGCGGACGCAAGGGCGCATCCAGCGGCAATGCCCAGCCGTGTTCGGCGGCTGCTGACGCTGTGCATGAGCAGCAGGAATCCGAACGGCCACAGGAGGTAGAACTGTTCCTCCACGGCCAGGGACCAGAAATTGACGAACAGTTGCGGTGACGTATGGGCGAAGTAGCTGGAGCCGGCGGCGATTTCGAGCCAGTTGTTTGAGAACGTCATGGTGCCGAGCGTCTGGCGGCCGATGCCTACCAGCAGATCCCGGCCGATGAGGAATCCGAGCACCGTGCTTATCAGGACGACAATCAGCAGGGCCGGCAGCAGGCGGCGCGCCCGGCGCAGCCAAAACTGCCCCAGCGCGATCCCGCCGGTATTCGAAACCTCACGCAGCAGCAGCGTGGTGATGAGGAAGCCGGAAACAACGAAAAACACGTCGACTCCGAGGAACCCACCAGGAAGCAGACCCGCGTACAAGTGGTAGAGAAGTACCGCGAGCACCGCGATGGCACGCAGCCCGTCCAGGCCGTTGATCCGCGCGGTTTCGGGCCGGGTGTGTTCCTCGATGGTCCCCGGCGCACTTACCCCGCGCTTTAGGACCCGTTCTTCCATACTCATTCTGCGCCCCATCCTCCCAACTGCTTTGTCGTCGAACCGGCCGTGCCGGCTCTGTCCCGTGTCGCTCTGTCCAAGGCTAGACGGGAAAGGTGACTAAATCAGGTAGCCACTCGGGAGCACGCGCAATGGTTATCAGGAATACTCCTCTGGGAGCGGAACGGGCCGGGCGACAACCGCCGGATCAATCGTCCTGTTCGGCGTCGTCGAACTCCTCGTCCGAGAACACCCAATCGAACATGTCGAAGACGAACTCGCTGAAGGTGCCTTCCTCGCTGGTCCAGGTTCCCTTGGCATTATTGCGGCGCCAGACAATCGGATCGGGAACGGCCAGCTGCTCAGCACGGAAGCCCCAGGTGTACTCCTCGTCCTCATCCTCAAGGAACAGCAGGTAGCCGTCCTCGATCTCCAGCTCCTCGGGATCCCAGAAAAAGTGATAGGCCTCCATCAGATCCTCGCATCCGCCAAGTGCGTGCAGGAATTCGCGCAGCACCTGCGGGACGGTGATGTTGTGCCCGGCCAGGAGCCCGTCGAGTTCGGCCAGCGGGATGCCGTCCGTCTCCTGCCAAGGCTCTGCCAGGTATTTTGGCACCAAGGCACGGAAGTTGTTCAGGAACATGTCGCTCATTCGGGGCTCCGAGTCGGTGGGGGATCTAGTGACAATCCTAGCCGCGGGCAGCGTCCTTACGGTGCCAGCGTGCGGCCATCGGTGCGTGCCAGCCGAAATGCCAGGCCAGGATGCGCAGCGCAAAGACGGCGACGGCGGTGGCCGTCCCGGTGATCAGGTTCAGTATCCCGGTGCTGTAGAGCACGGTGGTCAGCCCGGCGCCGACGAAGGCAGGAATTCCGTACAGGTCCTTCGAATCGAAGAGCTGCGGAACCTCGTTGGCGGTGATATCGCGGAGCAGGCCTCCGCCCACGGCGGTCGTTACCCCGAGCAGGATCGCCGCCACCGGATTGAGCCCCGCGTCGAGGGCCTTGAGCGCGCCGGTGATGCAGAACAAGGCCAGACCGCCGGCGTCGAAGAGGATCAGCAGCCTGCCGCCGCGCTCCACGTGACGGAACATCAGGTGTACCAGCACCGCAGCCAGCACCGGGGGCGCCAGATAGAGCGGCTGCGAGAACGCGGCCGGAGCGCCGGCGTTGATGATGACGTCACGGATCACACCGCCGCCGAGGCCCACGAGGGACCCGAGCAGCAGCGATCCGACAATGTCGAAGCCCTTGCGCGCCGCCAGCAGGCATCCGGAAACGGCGAAGAAAAACACCCCGAGCAGGTCGAGGGTCAACGCGACGTCGAAATTCATGGGCTGCATTTCTGTTTGATCCGAGCCGGACGATCCGGGCTGTTCGATCCGGGCCGGAGGGTCCGTTCTCAGGTTACGGTGCGCACGGGTACCGCGCGCACCGCCGGGACAAAAATGGTTAGGCTGGGCGCATGACTTCTGCCACGGCCGCTGCCGTTCCACTGGTGCATATTGAAGACTTCCGAATGGACTTTGGCGATCAGACGGTCATCAGTGACCTGTCCTTCGACGTCCTGCAGGGCGAAACATTTGGTTTTCTGGGCAGCAACGGTTCGGGAAAGACGACGACGATCCGGGCGCTGCTGGGCATCTACCGGCCCACTGCCGGGACGCTGCACATTGGCGGCAGGGTGTTCAGCGACGATTACGGGTCCCGGCTGGGTTATCTGCCGGAGGAGCGCGGACTGTATAAGAAGGAGATCGTGCTGGACGTGATGGTGTACTTCGGCCGGCTCAAGGGCCTGACCGCCCAGGCCGCCAGGGACTTCTCCCTCGGGTACCTGGAACGGGTGGATCTGGCGGACAAGGCGAATGTGCGGGTGGACAAACTCTCCGCCGGCCAGCAGCAGAAAATCCAGCTCGGTGTGACAATCATGAACGATCCGGAACTGCTGATTCTGGACGAGCCGACGAAGGGCTTCGACCCCGTCAACCGGCGGCTGCTGATGGACATCATCGAAGACAGCAAGAAAGCCGGGGCCACGGTGATGATGGTGACCCATCAGATGGAGGAGGTGGAACGCCTGTGTGACCGCATCGTCCTGCTCAAGGACGGACGCGCAGAGGCCTACGGCACCATCGACGACGTGCAGAACCAGTACGGCGGGCGGACCGTCCGGCTGCGCTACGCCGGTGCCGTCCCGCCGTCGGACTTTTACGACGTGACGCTGCGGGAAACCAATTATGCCGAACTTGACCTGCACGACGGCGTGGATGAAGCCGCCGTACTGAAGGAACTCGTGGACGCCGGCGTCACCGTGCGTGGGTTCGTCGCGGCCAAGAGATCCCTGGAGGATATCTTCATTCAGGTCTACGGGGACCAAAACCAGGCGGTGAAACGGTAATGGCGCGACACAATCTGGGCACCGTTGTCTCCTTCGAATTCCTCCGCACCGTGAAGAAACGGCGGTTCTGGTTCGCCACGCTGGCCATCCCTATTGTGATCGGCATCGTGTTCGCGCTGATTTACCTGAGCAATTCCACGACCAGCAGCTCTGCCCAAGCGCAGAAGAACGATCGCCTCGCATTCAGCTATACGGACAATTCGAAGCTGATCAGCGAGCAGCTGGCGGCGCAGTTCGGCGGTAAGCCCGCCACGGATCCCGCCGCCGCGATCGCCGCCGTCAAGAACGGCACGCTGGATGCCTATTTCGGCTATCCCGCAGACCCCACCAACGAGACCACCGCCGTCTACGGCACGGACAAGGGCATCTTCAAAAACGGTGCCTACGATGCCGTCGCCAAACAGCTGATGATGCTCTCGGCGCAGGAGAAAGTGGGCTCGCCGCAGCTGAGCGCACTGGTGCAGGGCAATTTCAAAACCGATGCCAAGACCTATAAGAATGGCGCGGAATCCGGCGGTCTGGGAACCGTGGTGCCACCGCTGCTTTTCCTGGTGATCTTCTACGTGACCATCATTTTGCTGGCCAACCAGATGCTTGCTTCCACCCTTGAGGAAAAGGAAAACCGCGTCACCGAAATGATCCTGACCACGCTCAATCCCACCACGCTGGTCGTGGGCAAGGTGATCTCGCTGTTCATGGTCGGGCTGCTGCAGATGCTGGTCTTCAGCACACCCATGATCGTCGGGTACCTGTTTTTCCGCAACAAACTCAATATCCCCGACTTCGATCTGTCCCACCTGGTCCTGCAGCCGGGGCCGATGCTGGTGGCCGCGCTGCTGCTGCTCGGCGGATTCATCCTCTTCACCGGGGTTCTGGTCGCCATCGGCGCGGTGATGCCCTCGGCCAAGGAAGCGGGCACGGTCTTCGGGCCGATCATCGCACTGATCTTCATCCCGTTCTACATCGTCACGCTGATCGTCAGTGACCCGCAGGCCGTGATCGTGCAGATCTTCACGTATTTCCCGCTGTCGGCCCCGGTGACCGCGCTGCTGCGCAATGCCTTCGGATCGATGAGCCCGCTGGAATCCACCGTTGTCATTGTGGAGCTGTTCGTGCTCGGCTTTCTGGCGCTGCGGCTTGCGGTCTACCTCTTCCGCTACGGATCCATCGAATATTCGCGCAAGCTCTCGCTGAAAACCGTGCTGGGCAGGGGCCGGGCGCCTGGTGCAGTTGTGGGTGTCAGTGCAGTTGCGGGTGCTGGTCCTGTTGCGGGTTCCGGCGCCGCTGCGGGAGCGGATGACGTTCGACGGCGGACTCACTGGCGCGTGGGCCGGTGAAAGCCACGCCGCAGACGGCGGTGACCCGAACACTGCAATTGCCGGTTTTGATCGCCTGCGCGCATGGAACGCGCAGCCCCGAGGGCCAGGCCTGCATCGACGCACTCCGGGCGGAAATCGCGGCCCAGCGTCCGAGGCTGACGGTTCTGCAGGCATACGTTGACGTTCAGGAACCGGCACTGCCGGACGTCGTCGCCGGGCTGACCGCCAAGACGCCCACCGAGACGCCCGCCGTCGTCGTGCCGTTGCTGCTGTCCGTCGGATTCCATGTGCGAGTGGACATTGCGCGTGCGGTCGAGGCAGTTGAAGGCCTGACGGCGGCGGAGCCGTTGGGACCCGATCCCCGGTTGGCGCGGCTGCTGCACGGGAGGCTTCAGGATTCCAGGCCCGGAGGCGTCCCGCAGGACTGGGGAATCGTGCTGGCATCGGCGGGGTCCTCGGAACCGGCCGCTGCCGTAAGCGTGGGTGTCATCGCCGCCGGACTGGGGCAGCTGCGCTCTAACCGCATCCTGGCCGGTTACGGGGCCGGGGCAGAGCCCTCGGTACCGGACGCCGTTGCGCAACTGCGGGCGCAGGGCTGTGCGCACGTGGCCATCGCGTCCTACCTGCTGGCGCCGGGGTTTTTCCACGAACAGCTGGCGAAAGCCGGCGCGGATCTGGTGACTGCTCCGCTGTTGCCCGAGGGGGCCGACACGATTGCCCGGATTGCCCTGGAACGATTCGAGCACGCGGTGCTCCGGTCTGGAGCATGACAGGATTGGATCATGACTTTTACCGACGCAACCACCACGGGCCTGCTCATCCACGGGTTCGGCACCGGAGCGGGCGGGCAGTTATCAACCGTCTTCCGGAGCGCTCTTAATGCGGCTGCCGCCATGCCGGGGGCGGCGATCGAGATTGTTATCCAGGGCCCCGCGGTAGCACTGCTCAGTCAAGGCAGCGACATGGCAGACAGTGACATCGCCGGTAGTGACATCGCCGGTAGTGACATCGCCGGTAACGACACGGTCGGCAGTGACTTGTCGGGAAGCGTCGGTGAAGCGCGCGAGCAGGGGATCGCCGTGTTTGCGTGCGAAAACAGCATGAGGTCGGCCGGGGTGGAACGCGACCGCCTACTCCCGGGAGTCGGCTTTGTTCCCGCGGCCGTGGCCCATCTCGCCCAACGCCAATGGGACGGCTGGGCATACATCCGGCTGTAAGCCCGGCATGTGTCAGTCCATCGAAGGTATTCGACGCGGCCGAGGCACACGGTCTCCCTTGTCTGTCTTGGACGTTATCCGGACGTGGACGTTATGCAGAAAGTTCGTTGACGGCATGCAGAAGCGTATCGATCGCATCGTGGCCGGCTTCGTGCGGGCCTTCAGGGTCCGTCGCCGAGTCCCGCACGATCCGTTCCGCGGCAAGAACATGTGTCCCTTCCGCGGCCGTGCGAAGCATCGAGGCGCTGTAGAGTACGGCAGGATCCTGCGGCCCACCGGTGCCATGGGCGAGGTTGTCTTTGTCGTGGCCGATCACCACTAATGTCCCGCCGGGAACAAGCCAATGTGTGGCCCGCCGGATGACGTCGCTGGTGGCTGGTTCGTCCAAATGCAGGTAGGTGATCGTTACCAGGTGATAGAGCCGGGTCGGCTCCCAGCCGGTGACATCGCCAAGCTGCCAGTCAACGGTGCCGCTGTGAACGGGTTGACCAGATTCACGGCTCCGTGCAATGTCCAGGCCCTCCGACGAAAAATCCACGGCCGTGACCTGCCATCCGCGGCGCGCCAGCCAGATGGCGTTCCGGCCGTCCCCGGTGGCCAGGTCGAGCGCGGCTCCGGCGGCCAGTGGATGCACCAGCCGCTGCAGCATTGCGTGTGGTTGCGCGGACCAGAGCCCGTCCCCCGCACCGTTGGCCCGCGCCTGCCGGTACCGTTCATTCCAGCTGTGTGCCTCCATGGCCGTCCTTTCGATGCGATCGGTCCATTATCCCGCCGTTTCCCGGTACCGGTTCCGACCGCCGCCGCCGCGGCCACCATCCCTGAACTCCGGATAAACGACTGAGCAGTAGATGTCCGATACGGGGCCGGAACGGACATCTACTGCTCAGTCGATGGGGGTGGGGACCGCCGCGCATTCCGGACCGTTGCCGCCGTCGTCGTGCTGCTGGAAACGGCGGCATCGCGCCAACATGACGCAATGTTTCCGCGCGTGACCTAGCGTTTCCTTTTCCTTTGAGCACGCGCACAGCGCCCCTACGCTCGAGTGATGACACAAACAGCTCTCGCCGGAGCGGCCGCAGAGTCCGCCGAATTTACGCGCCCCGCCCGTCCGGCCCGCCCCGCAGCCAAGCCGCACGGGCAATGGAAAGTGGACGGCACCGCTCCGCTGAACGCCAACGAGGTGTGGAAGCAGGAAGACGGTGGTTTGAGCTGCCGGCAACGCATCGAAACCATCTATGCCGAGCAGGGCTTTGACAGCATCAGCTCCGATGACCTGCACGGCCGGTTCCGCTGGTGGGGCCTGTACACCCAGCGCCGGCAGGGGATCGACGGCGGCAAAACCGCCACCCTGGAACCGCACGAACTCGAAGACAAATACTTTATGCTGCGGGTGCGGATCGACGGTGGCGCGCTGAGTACGGAGCAGCTGCGCGTGATCGGCGGGATCTCCAGCGACTTTGCCCGTGGCTCGGCAGACCTGACGGACCGGCAGAACATCCAGCTGCATTGGATCCGGATCGAGGACATGCCTGAGATCTGGCGACGGCTGGAATCCGTGGGACTCTCCACCACCGAGGCCTGCGGCGACGTGCCCCGCGTCATCCTGGGCAGCCCGGTCGCGGGGATCGCCAAGGATGAGATCATTGACCCGTCAGAGCTGATCCGCGAGCTCAGCGCACGCTTCATCGGGGACCCGGATTTCGCGAATCTTCCGCGCAAATACAAGACCGCCATCACCGGGCACCCCTCACAGGACGTGGTCCACGAGATCAACGACTTTGCCCTGGTCGGTGTGGTGCACCCCGAGCTTGGACCCGGATATGACCTGTGGGTGGGCGGCGCACTTTCCACCTACCCGAGGCTGGCCGAACGGCTTGGCGCATTTGTGTCCGCGGAGATTGCCGCGGACGCCTGGGTCGGTGTCACCAGCATCTTCCGTGACTATGGTTACCGGCGGATGCGCAACAAGGCACGGCTGAAATTCCTGCTGGCGGACTGGGGACCGGAAAAGTTCCGGCAGATCCTGGAGGACGAATACCTCGGATACAAGCTGCCGGATGGGCCGGCCGCGCCGAAACCGACGACCCCCGGGGACCACATCGGCATCCACGAGCAGAAGGACGGCAAATTCTTTATCGGAGCGGCGCCCATCGTCGGCCGGCTTTCCGGGGAAACGCTGACGTCGCTGGCGGAAACCCTGGAAGCACACGGTTCATTCCGGCTGCGCACCACTCCGCACCAGAAGCTGGTCATCCTCGATGTTCCCGGCGAGCGGGTGGAATCCCTGGTCACGGAGCTCGACGCGCTGGGCCTGAGCGCGCGGCCTTCGCTGTTCCGCCGTTCCACGATTGCATGCACCGGGATCGAGTTCTGCAAGCTTGCCATTGTTAACACCAAGGACACGGCGGCGACGGCGATCGCTGAGCTGGAGAAGAGGCTGGCGGATCTGACCGACAGCGGCGCACTGACGCATCCCATCGCTCTGCATATCAATGGCTGCCCGAACTCCTGCGCCCGCATCCAGACCGCGGACATCGGGCTGAAAGGCATGATGTTGCCAACGCCCGACGGCGATCCCACGCCTGGCTTCCAGGTTCATTTGGGTGGCGGGCTGGCTGCCGTGGACCGGGCCGAGGCCGGGCTGGGACGGACCATCCGCGGACTCAAGGTCACGGTGGAGGAGCTGCCGGACTACGTGGAACGCGTGGTGCGCGCCTACGTTGCCGGACGCTCCGGGGACGAATCATTTGCGCAGTGGGCGTTGCTGGCGGACGAGGGAGCGCTGCAATGAGCGCGCCCGGTCTCCGCGCGGCCGTCGGCACCGAATCGGTGATCGACCACGCGAGCCTTGGCGAGCGCGTGGAGATCAGGAAACGCCGCGGTCGCGAAGACCTGCAGGCGCTCGCTGCTTCCGGCGCTGCCGAGCTCGGCCGGGATGCAACGGCTGAGGATGTCATCGCCTGGGTCGCCCGGAACTTCAACGTCGGCGCCGTCGCCGTCGCCTGCTCCATGGCCGACGCCGTCCTGCCGGCCCTGGTCGCGGGTAAGCTGCCGGGCGTGGACGTGCTCTTCCTGGAAACGGGGTACCACTTCCCCGAAACATATGCCACGCGGGATGCCGTAGCGGCCGGCCTGCGGGTCAACGTGGTGGATGTGCTGCCGGAGCAGGCGGTGGCCGAGCAGGATTCACTGTTGGGCAAGGACCTTTTTGCCAGCGACCCCGGCCGCTGCTGTGCCTTGCGCAAGGTGGCGCCGCTGCGCAAATCGCTGTCCGGTTATGAACTCTGGTTCACCGGCGTCCGGCGCGAAGAGGCCCCAACCAGGACCAACACCCCATTGGTCAGCTGGGACGAGACCAACGGGCTGATCAAGGTCAACCCGCTGGCGACGTGGACCTTTGATGAGCTGATGACGTATGCCGAGGACAATCTGCTCCCCGTCAACCCATTGCTGAGCCAGGGCTACCCCTCGATCGGCTGCCGGCCCTGCACCAGGAAAGTCGCCCCCGGCGAAGATCCCCGTGCCGGCCGCTGGGCCGGAACCTCCAAGACAGAATGCGGACTTCACACATGAGCACTTACACGACGACGAACGACGGCGCGAAGTCCACTCCCGGGGCGGCACCGAGCGCTCCGGCGCCGGCTGGCGCGGCGGCAAACGGCGCGCAGGCGCCTGCACGCCTGACCTCGCTGGATGCGCTCGAATCCGAGGCGATCCATATCATCCGCGAAGTGGTGGCGGAATTCGAGCGGCCGGCCCTGCTGTTTTCCGGCGGCAAGGACTCCGTAGTCATGCTGCACCTGGCCACGAAGGCATTCTGGCCCGGCAAGGTCCCGTTCCCGGTGCTGCACGTGGACACCGGCCACAACTTCCCCGAAGTGATCGAATTCCGTGACCGCACGGTGGCCCGGCTTGGCCTGCGGCTCGTCGTCGGCCTGGTGCAGGACCACATTGACAGCGGCGAGCTGGCCGAGCGTCCGGACGGGACCCGCAATCCGCTGCAGACTGCGCCGCTGCTGGAGGCCATCAGGATCAACAGATTCGACGCCGTCTTCGGCGGCGGACGCAGGGACGAGGACAAGGCGCGGGCCAAGGAACGCATTCTGAGCCTGCGCGACGAATTCGGTCAATGGGATCCGCGCAACCAGCGTCCGGAACTGTGGAATCTGTACAACGGCCGGCACACCGTGGGCCAGCACGTGCGGGTATTTCCGATCAGCAACTGGACCGAACTCGATATCTGGCGCTACATCGAGCGCGAGGACATTGCGCTGCCGGGTCTGTATTACGCCCACGACCGCGCGGTATATGCCCGGGACGGTATGTGGCGCGCGGTGGGTGACGTGTCACGGCCGCGCGAGGATGAGCAGGTCATCACCAGGACCGTGCGCTACCGGACTGTCGGGGACATGTCCTGCACCGGCGCCGTCGACTCCGGTGCCGTCACTGCCGCGGATGTCGTCCGCGAAGTGGCGGCCTCCACGATCACCGAACGCGGCGCCACCCGGGCCGATGACCGCATTTCCGAGGCCGCCATGGAAGACCGAAAGAAAGACGGCTATTTCTGATGACTGCAATCACCGAACTCATAGAGGGCACGGACCGCGTCGAGGGCACGGAGTGCGTGGGCCTAAGCCTGGCGGACAATACGCTCTTCAGATTCGCCACCGCCGGATCGGTCGACGACGGCAAGTCCACCCTGGTCGGCCGGCTGCTGCACGACAGCAAGGCCATCCTCGCGGACCAGCTGGAGGCCGTGACGCGCACCTCAGCGGAGCGCGGCTTCGGCGGCCAGCCCGGCGGCGGGACCGGAGGAGGCCAGAAGATCGACCTGGCGCTGCTCACCGACGGGCTGCGCGCCGAACGCGAACAGGGCATCACCATCGACGTGGCCTACCGCTACTTCGCCACGGACCGGCGCAGCTTCATCCTGGCCGACTGCCCCGGTCACGTGCAGTACACCAAGAACACGGTGACCGGCGCGTCCACGGCCGACGCCGTCGTCGTCCTCATTGACGCCCGCAAGGGTGTGCTGGAGCAGACCCGCCGGCACCTGTCCGTGCTGCGGTTGCTGCGCGTACCGCACGTTGTGGTGGCCGTGAACAAGATTGACCTGGTCGGTTACAGCGCCGAGGTTTTTGCCGCGATCGCCGCCGATGTGCGCAAAGCGGGCAGCGAACTGGGGCTGCCGGACATTATGGTGGTGCCGGTATCCGCGCTGGAGGGCGACAACGTGGTGGACCTTTCCGCGCACACGCCCTGGTACACCGGACCGAGCCTGCTGCAGATCCTGGAGACGCTGCCGGTCACCGATGAGGTGGAGCGCGGGCTGGAGCCGTTTCGTTTTCCGGTCCAGCTGGTGATCCGTCCGCAGGGTGCGCTGGCGCCGGAGCTGGGGGAGGCCGACGGCGGCGCCGCCTTCCGCGACTACCGCGCCTATGCCGGTCAGCTGTCGTCCGGATCGGTGGCCGTGGGGGACCGCGTGACGGTCCTTCCCTCCGGACGCAGCAGCACCGTCGTCGGCATCGATTTTGCCGGCACCGAGCTCACCGAGGCGGTGGCACCCCAGTCCGTCTCGCTGCGCCTGGCGGATGAGATCGACATTGCCCGCGGGGACCTTATCGCGGCAGCCGGCACGCATCCTGCCGCGACCCGGGACCTTGACGCCGAACTGTGCTGGCTCTCGCCCAAGCCGCTTCGGGAAGGCGCCAGGGTCCTCATCAAACACGGCAGCCGGACAGTCCAGGGACTGGTCCGCACCGTCACCGGGAAGATGGATCTGAACATGGTCATCGATCCCGCCGACGGCAATACCCTGGCCGCCGGGCTGGTCAAGGGCCGTCCCCGAGATTACGAGGATTAACGCTATGTCATTTGACGATTCCGCCGGAAAGACGCCGGGACCCGCCAGGATTTCCACCGTCAAAATCGTTGCCAATGAAAAACCGACAGGTAAACGCGGACTCCTTATCGGCAGCCGAACACTTGAAATCTCGCTGGCCGTCGGGGTGGCCGCGGTGATCGCGCTGGGCGCCGGCGCGGCATCGCTGCAGGCGGCGAACAGGGCAACCTCTGCGCCGCCCGCCGGCACGGCAGCCACCGAACTCAAACTCGGCTATTTCGGCAATGTCACGCATGCGCCGGCACTGGTAGGCGTCCAGGAGGGCATCTTCCAGAAGGACCTGGGCGCTACGAAGCTGCGCACGCAGGTCTTCAACGCCGGTCCCGCGGCCGTGGAGGCCCTGAACGCCGGCGCTATCGACGCCGCGTACCTGGGCCCGAATCCGGCGATCAATTCCTTTGTGAAGAGCAACGGCGAATCCATCCGCATCATTGCCGGCGCCGCGTCCGGCGGGGCACAGCTGGTGGTCAACCCCGACATCAACTCGGCCGCTGACCTCAAGGGCAAGGTGCTCGCGACTCCGCAGCTGGGCGGAACCCAGGATGTGGCGCTGCGGGCATGGCTGGGCAAACAGGGACTTGGCACCAACGTCGGCGGCGGCGGCGACGTCGCCATCAATCCCACCGAGAACGCGCAGACACTCAAGCTCTTCCAGAGCGTGCAGATCGACGGCGCCTGGCTGCCGGAACCGTGGGCCTCGCGGCTGGTGCTGGACGCCGGCGCCAAGGTGTTGGTCAATGAAAAAGACCTCTGGGATGCCTCCCTGACGGGGACGGCGGGAGAATTTCCCACCACCATTCTGATCGTCAACAAGGCCTTCCTTGAGCAGCACCCGGAGACCGTGAAATCGCTGCTCAAGGGTCATGTGGAATCCGTGCAGTGGCTGCAGGACCACCGGAGCACGGCCGCGGAGGAGATCAATGCCGGGTTGAAGGCCGCTGCGGGGTCCACCCTGAGTGCGGCCGTGATCGCCCGCTCGCTGGCCAATCTGACGTTTACGGATGACCCGCTGGCGGGGACCTACCGGAAACTGCTGCAAGACGGTGTCGATGCCGGTACAACCAAACAGGCGGACATCGGAGGGATCTTCGACCTGTCGGTGCTGAACTCCGTGCTTAAGGACGCCGGCGGCACGCCCGTGTCCGTGGCGGGGCTGGGCCGCGAATGAGCACCGCCGCGGCGATCGAGCTGACCGGGCTGGGCAAGCGTTTCGGCGTCGCCGACCCGGTGCTCGACGACGTCAATCTCACCATCCGGCCGGGCGAGTTTGTGGCCCTGCTGGGCGCATCCGGCTGCGGCAAATCAACGCTGCTGAACGTGATTGCCGGACTTGAGGCCCCTACCGCGGGAGCGCTCGAGATTCCGGCCGACGGCGCCGCCTTTATGTTCCAGGACGCGACGCTTTTCCCCTGGCTGAGCGCCAAGGGGAATGTGGAGCTGGCCCTGAAGCTGCGCGGCTGCCCTGACGAGGAGCGTCCGGCCCGTGCCGAGGAGCTGCTGGAACTGGTCCATCTGGGCGGCTCCGGGCACAAGCGGCCGCACGAGCTTTCCGGCGGAATGCGCCAGCGCGTGGCGCTGGCGCGCTCGCTGGCGCAGGACCGGGATGTGTTGCTGATGGACGAGCCGTTCGCCGCGCTGGATGCCATCACCCGGGACCTGCTCCATGACGAGCTGGAACGCATTTGGCGCAGGACCGGCCGCACGATTGTCTTCGTCACGCATAACGTGCGCGAAGCCATCCGGCTGGGCCAGCGCGTCCTGTTGATGTCCTCACGACCGGGCCGGATCGTCAACGAGTGGCACGTCTCCCCGGAGCAGAAGAGCCCGGGCGAGGCGGCCGCCCTGGCCACGGAAATCACCGCCGAGCTGCGCAAGGAGATCCGCCGCCATGTCCGCTGACCGAACGCTTTCGATAACCGCGGATTCGCTGGATCCCAAGCTCCACGCGGCCGCGGGCGGGCTTGGTCGATCACCGGGGGAGGGTGGTTCGGCGGCGGATGTCGGCGCGGCTGGCGGCTCGGATGTGCGGGACGTCGAGGCCGGCCTGGACGCGCTGCAGTCCGGCATGCCAATCGAGGGCGCGGCCGCGGCTGACGCCCGCCGCACGGCCGGCAAGGTGCTGGCACCGGTGATCGCCGTCGTCGTACTTGTCCTCCTCTGGCAGGTATACGTCATGCTGGCAGGCAAACGCGCGGACATCGTGCCTGGCCCGTTGGACGTGCTGGCGTCGCTGACCGATCTCTGGGGTGAGGGCAAGGTGCAGCAGGCCGTGTGGACCAGTGTCCAGCGCGGTGTGATCGGTTTCCTGATCAGCGCCGTGATAGCGACGCCGATCGGGCTGCTGCTGGCGCAGGTGCGTCCGCTGCGGACCGCGTTCGGCCCGTTGATTTCGGGCCTGCAGGTTTTGCCTTCCGTCGCTTGGGTACCGGCCGCGATCATCTGGTTCGGGCTCTCCGACGGGACAGTGTATTTTGTGCTGCTGATGGGAGCGATTCCATCCATTATTAACGGGCTGCTGGCGGGTGTGGACCAGATTCCGCCGCAGTACCGGCGGATGGGGCGCGTGCTCGGAGCCAGCCGATGGGAAATGGCGCTCCGGATTGTGCTTCCAGCGGCGCTGCCGGGCTACCTGGCCGGGCTCAAGCAGGGCTGGGCATTCTCCTGGCGTTCGCTGATGGCCGCCGAAATCATTGCCATGGGCGGCTCCATCGGCTTCGGTTTGGGATCGCTGCTGCAGCAGGGCCGGGACCTGTCCGAGATGGGGACGGTGATGAGCGCCATTCTGCTGATCCTGGCCGTGGGCATCGCCGTTGAATTGTTGGTTTTTGCGCCGTTGGAACGCCGTTTGCTGCGTGGCCGCGGGCTGCTGAGCGGAAGTAGTGCATCATGACCGTGCAGGACATTTATCCCACCGCCCTGCGGCTACTTGGCCGGCCCGTGTTGGTGGTGGGCGCCGGAACCGTGGCCGCCCGGCGCGCCAGAGGACTGCTCGACGCCGGCGCCGTGGTCACCGTGGTTGCGCCGGAAGCGGACGTCGGGATCAAGGCCCTGGCCGACGCCGGACTGGTTCACTGGCGCGAGCGCGGATACCGGACCGGCGATATCGACGGGGTCTGGTTTGTGCAGACCGCCACGGGTGTTGCCGAGCTGGATTCGCAGGTCGCGGCCGACGCCGAGGCGCAGCGGATCTGGTGCGTCAATGCGTCCGATCATGAGGCATCTGCCGCCTGGACCCCTGCCGTTGCCGAGGCGGACGGCGTGAAGATCGCGGTCAGCGCCGGCGGAGACCCGCGCCGGGCCCTCGTGCTGCGCAACGCAGTGGCCGCGGCCCTGGCAGCCGGAGACCTGCCGCTGCGACGGCACCGGCGAACACCGGGGAGTACCGGATCGGTCGCCCTGGTCGGCGGCGGACCCGGTGATCCGGGACTGATCACCGTGCGCGGGCGCCGGCTGCTGGCGCAGGCGGACGTGGTGGTGGCCGACCGGCTGGGGCCGCGTGCCCTGCTCGCGGATCTGGACCCGGGGGTGCGGGTCATCGAGGTCGGCAAGGCCCCGGGCCACCATCTTGTTCCGCAGGCTGAGATCAACAACATCCTGGTCCGCGAGGCCGGTGCCGGTCACCGTGTGGTCCGGCTCAAGGGCGGGGATCCATATGTGCTTGGCCGGGGCGGGGAGGAAGCCTTGTTCTGCCGCGCCCACGGCATCGATGTGGAGGTGGTCTCCGGCGTCACCTCGGCCGTTTCCGTCCCGGCCGCGGCAGGCATCCCGGTGACGCACCGCGGCCTGGCCAAGGCCTTCACCATGATCAGCGGCCACGAGGAACTCGCCGACGTACCTGCCGGCAGCGATCACACCGTGGTGCTGTTGATGGGGGTCGGAACGCTGCGCCGTTCCGCGGAGCTGCTGGCCGCCAATGGCCGCGGTTCGGACTGCCCGGTCGGTATTATCGAGAATGGCTACGGGGCCGATCAACGCGTGACGATCGGGACACTGGGCCGCATCGCGGACCAGGCGGAAGCGATCGGCGTCGCTAACCCGGCCGTGATCGTCGTCGGCGACGTCGTCCGAGTCAGTCCGCTATTCCCCATCCCCTTCGCCCCCGAATCCCAACTGGTCGGCACTTATGGCTCCGATGGAGCTCCATCAGAGCCGCAACTGCCGGCCAGTTGGACCAGCCACGACGAAAGACAACACAGCCATGTTAAATGACACCTCCCCATCGTCCGCAGCGGCGACAATCCTCCCGGTGCCCGGATCTACGCAACGCCCGCTTCGGGTGGCCGTGATCGGTTCCGGGCCGGCCGGTGTGTATGCCGCGGACATCCTGACCAAGAGCGAGGAAGTCCGCAGCGGCCTGGGTGTCAGTATCGACCTCTTCGACCGCTACCCTGCCCCGTACGGGCTGATCCGTTATGGCGTGGCACCGGATCATCCCCGGATCAAGGGCATCGTGAACGCCCTGCACAAGGTGCTGGACCGCGGCGACATCCGCTTCTTCGGCAATGTCGAGTTCGGCACTGACCTCTCGCTGGCTGACCTGCAGGCGCACTATGACGCGGTCATTTTCGCCACCGGCGCCATCAAAGACGCGGATCTGAACATCCCCGGCGTCGAGCTGGAGGGCTCCTTCGGCGGTGCGGATTTTGTCTC
>CAJDTL010000046.1_pt2 | contig 34162 bp, 32 predicted proteins | sample 7389871 | NCBI WGS metagenome assembly CAJDTL01 (sample SAMEA7055650, study PRJEB34461) | soil metagenome | biome: terrestrial ecosystem; feature: Peninsula; material: soil | place: Antarctica | collected 2016 | reverse complement strand
GGCTCCCCCCTGGGCTCATACCGAAGAGCTCCAGACGTTGCCGGCGACCATCGCCGTCTACCGCGCCTCGCTCGCGCAAGCACGGGGCGACGTGGCGGGTACGTCGGAGCACGCCCGGTACGCACTTGACCTGGCGGGCCCCCATGATCATCTTGCGCGAGGCGCTGCGGCCGGGTTTCTGGGGCTCGCCGCGTGGGCGAAGGGGGACGTCTCAAGCGCGCTGCAGACGTTCACGCAGGCCGTGGCAAGCCTGCACGCAGCCGGCAACCTGATCGACGAGCTCAGCAGCACAGTCGTGCTCGCTGACATGTGGTTAGCGGCAGGTCGACCCAGCAAGGCACGCCGCCTCTACGAAAGTGCGCTGAAGCTGGCCCAGGCACAGGGCGAGCCCGTGGCGCGGGCAACCACCGAGCTGCACGTGGGGCTGAGCGAGATCGACTGTGAAGCGGGAGACGTCGGCAGCGCCAATCAACACCTCAAGACCGCCGCAGTGTTCCTCGAGCGTGCGCCAATGACCGAGAGCCGCTACCGGTGGTTCGTGGCCATGGGACTGCTCGCCCATGCCGAGTCAGACCCTGAGGGGGCCATCGATCTCCTGGACCAGGCGGAGCAGCTCTACCGGCGAGGATTCTTCCCGGAAGTGCGCCCTATCGCGGCGATGAAGGCCCGGGTCTGGATCGCGCAGGGCAAGCTGTCGCAGGCCGCCGACTGGGCACGTGAACGAGGCGTGTCCGTCACGGACGATGCCAGCTATCTGAGCGAGTTCGACCACCTCACCTTGGTGCGTCTGCTCATCGCGCAGCACCGGGCATACCCAGGCACCGGTGTGATCGACCCTGCAGGTCCCCTGTTGGATCGGCTGCTCGAGGCCGCCAAGACCACTGGACGCGCCGGAAGCCTGCTGGAGATCCGCATGCTGCAGGCACTGGCCCAGGACGCGCAGGGACATCCGGAGCAGGCCCGCGAGGCGCTTGCCCGGGCCTTGGCCGAGGCACCCGAACCCGGTGGGTACGTGCGGCTCTTTCTGGACGAAGGGGCCCCCATTGCGGGGCTGCTGCGCGACGCCACACACCACGGTGCCGCTGGCGACCAAGTTTCCCGTTTGCTCCGTCTCGCTACATCAGCCCGAGCGCGAGCCCCCGCTTCAGGGCAGGGGCAGCCTCCGCCGTCGTCCGCCGAATTGTTGAGCGAACGGGAGCTGCAGGTACTCAGGCTGCTGGGCAGTGGGCTGAGCGGGCCGCAGATCGCCGGCGAGCTGTTCATCTCTTACAACACGCTGCGCACCCACACCAAGCACATTTTCACCAAACTCGAGGTCACCGACCGCCGGGCGGCGGTCCTTCGATCACGCGAACGCGGCTTGATGTAACCGGCCCGGCCGCCAGATCTCACCCTGTCAGTCACATCGTTGGGTGACGCCGGGTCACCCCGTCGGTTCCTACATTTGAGTTATCCCGCGGCGCCCCGCCACGGACACTCAGAACCTCAGGAGTCGACATGTCCATCACCACCACCAAGCTCACCCGCACGGCCGGTCTGTGCGCCGTCGGAGCAGGCCTGCTGTTTATCGGCGTCCAGATCAACCACCCGCACTTGGACGCGAACTTCGCCAGCACCGCTGAATACACGGTCCGCCAGACCCTTAAGGTGGTGATGTCCGTCCTGTCGCTCATCGGTATCACCGGCATGTACCTGCCCCAGGTGAAGAGGATGGGAGTGCTCGGCTTCCTCGGGTACGTCCTGTTCGGCGCCGGCTACCTCGTCATGATGAGCGTTGAAGCCATGGGGGCGGTGGTCCTTCCTGCCCTGGCCCACAGCGCGCCCGCCTACGTCAACGACGTCCTCGCTGTCGCCATGGGCGGCACCACGGCTGGCGACATCGGCCTGATGCGCCCGCTCATCATGGTCATGGGCGTCACCTTCCTGGCCGGCGGCTTTGTTTTCGGCATCGCACTTTTCCGCGCAAACGTCGTGGCGCGGTGGGCTGCGCTGCTCCTGTCCTTTGGCTCGCTTGCAACCATCGCGATCCCCCTGCTGCCGCAGGTCAACGAAAGGCTGTTCGCCCTGCCTACCGGAGCCGCATTGATCGGTCTCGGATACTCGCTGTGGCGCAAGCAGCGCACCACAGCCGCTTCATCCGCGATCAGTGTTACCAGTTCGCCGCTCGACCCGGCCGGCGCCAAGTGACCACGCACGCTGCACCGCGGGCGGACGGCTCGAGCCGGTGGGTGCCGTTCGCACTCATCGCCCTCGTCCTGGTCCCCGCTCGGGCCGGCTCCCTGCGTCTGGTCGAGCTGTCCGGCGGTCCGCAACTGATGCCCGCGAATCCGCGCATGACAACCTCAGCCGTGCCCGTCGTTGTGCACATCATCAGCGCGATCGCGTACGCCGTCCTTGGCGCCTTCCAGTTCTCATCCGGGTTCCGGCGCCGCCGCCCGGACTGGCACCGTGCAGCCGGCGGGGTCCTGGTGATACTGGGCCTGGCGGTGGCGTTCTCGGCGCTGTGGATGACACAGTTCTATGCCCGCCAGCCCGACACCGGAGCGCTGCTCTACGTGCTCAGGCTCGCGTTCGGGTCGGGCATGGCCGCCAGCATCCTGCTCGGTTTCGCCGCGATCCGCCGCGGCGACGTCGCCCGCCACCGGGCGTGGATGACACGCGCCTATGCGTTGGCCCTCGGCGCCGGCACCCAGGTGTTCACCCAAGGCATCGGGAACGCGGTCTACGGCGCCAATGAATTCACCACGACGCTCACGATGGGCGCCGGCTGGGTCATCAACCTTGCCGTCGCGGAGTACTTCATCCGCAGCGGCAGCCGTACCAGACGGACGACGGCGGAGGTCGGGTTCTCATGACCCAGGCCCGCAAACGACAGGAGCCCACCGGCTACCAGCTTCGAGTCGACGGGCACCTCGACGACCACTGGTCTGTCTGGTTCGGTGACCTCAAACTGACCCGCGAAAACGACGGCACGACAAGCCTTAGCGGTTTCGTCCCGGACCAAGCGGCGCTGCACGGGCTGCTCATGAAGGTCCGAGATCTCGGCATCACCTTGATCTCCGTAGAAGTCATCGACCCCTCAGGCAAGAGAGCCCGCACCGGGTCAGCTGAGGCCATTCCCGGCGGGCACCGGAGTCCTTCTAGAAGTCCACCACGACACGGATCTCCCGCTGGCGGAGCCCAGTAACACCCCCGTAACATAGTGCGGGACTAGCCGGATCACCTTACCGGCTGGGATTCGGCGGGACGGGAGTAGTTCCATGGAGGTGATCAGGGCGTCACGGTCTTCCAAGGCAATGCGGCCGGCGTCGGCGACTGCACGTTCGTCGGCCCCTCACGGATAGTCTGGGGAGGTGGCGGGCAGATGACGAAACGGAGTGCAGGCATCCTGCTGTACCGGCGCGGCAATACGTCGGAACTACAGATCTGGATTGCCCACATGGGCGGCCCCTTCTGGGCGCGCAAAGACGCAGCCGCCTGGTCGATCCCAAAGGGCGAATACCTCGAGGACGAGAATCCGCTGGTGGCTGCCCATCGTGAATTCGCCGAGGAAATGGGCGTTCCGGCGCCGGCCGCCGACTACGTCATGCTAGGCAGCTTCCGGCAACCCTCACGTAAGGTCATCACAGCCTTCGCGGCCAAGTCGGACTTTCAACCCGGACGGGTTGTGAGCAACACCTTCGCGCTGGAGTGGCCGAAAGGATCCGGGACGGTCCGGAACTATCCCGAGATCGACGACGCCAGATGGTTCACCGAGCCCGAAGCCCGTGTCAAGCTTGTACGCGGCCAGTTGCCAATCCTCGACGCGCTCATCCATCTCCTCCAGGACCGCGGTACTTGAGCTGCCTCGGCAGCATTCCGGGGTGCGGACAGCCCAGCACTCACGGCGGGAACCGGTCCGACACCGGGATATGGCAGACCCTGCTTACACCCGTGCTCGTGATTGCCAACGGCAGCCCCCAACATCCTCTCAGCATCGAGAGGAACGCACCTGCGGCTGAAGGTTGTCGAGCATTTTGAGCAGGACAAGGGCGCCGGTGGTAACAATACCCAGTGCGGCGAGAACACCAAGCCAACAAAGCCCTGCCATGAATTTCATAGTCACGGCCAGGGAATTCGCCAACTGCAGACGATCCGGGAGGCGTATTTCAAGATCACCGGTATTAGTCATGACGGCTCCTTCACCAACACAAAAAATCCAGTGGACAGCCGTGATGCCCAGCAAAGCACCGATCGTCGGATCTGGCTATTGGTCATCCGGATGACCGACGAGCGAACCTAACCGGACATTGCAGGAATCCCCTGTCAGCTGCCAGAGCTGGCTCCGCCTGAATCAGGATCTTCCACCGCAGGATTCTGTACCACGGACGGTTCCACGCGAGGATCGCTCAGCCCGGACTCGGCTGTACCCATGCCACCCTTCCCGCCGGGATTCCCGGTCCCCGCTGGCCCCCACGCTCCATCCGGAGCATCGAGGCCGCCCGCCATTGCACGGCAACGCCCACGGTGCCGCCGTCGTGCGCTGTTCCCTCGGTCGGCGCTGATCCGGTGGCCGGCGCCGCAACATTGCCGCGCCCGCCCTCAGCAGTGGCGTTGGGTCCTTCCACAAAGTCCTTGAACCGCCGAGGATCCGATTTCACCTGCCGGTCATCCGCCCCCCAGGACCGAACCGACCTTCTCGACGAACGTCTCCGGGTCCCCGTCCAGCTGGACAGTCACCCGCGCGGACCCATCATCGAGCCGGCGGAAGGTCACCACGCCGGCATGGGATTTACCGTCCACGCTCTTCCACGCGACCCGCTCATCGGGGTGCTGCTCGGTGATGACTGCATCAAACTCGCGCCGTACACCACCGATTTTCGTGACCCAATGGTTGGTGGTTTCCGAGGTCTGCATGATCGACTCCACACCGTTCATGAATTCGGGGAAGGATGCGAACTGCGTCCACTGGTTGTAGGCCCGCGTGACCGGTACTGCTACGTCGATGGATTCCTGTACTGAAGCCATGATGTCTCCTTCCGGAGGGTCAGTTGGCTGGTTCGGGCAGCCGGTGCGGCGGCCCGTTTTCCACGCTACCTTTGGCGCTGGCCGCCATCAAGGTCCCGGTGGGCCCTATTCAGGGCGTTCCGCCGCACCGGCTCCCCGGGGCGCAATGACGTCGCGCCAGGAATGGGCCGGCCTGTAGCCGATCAGGCTGCGGGCCGCCTCGATGCTCAACAATGTTTCGTGGCCGCTGATATTCCGACGCCGCCTCAGGCCCGGAAACACCTCGTTTAGCAGCTCCCCCGATGGCCTGTCCATGATGGTGTCCGCGGCGGCGATAATGACATTTTCCGAGCCGGTGGTAGCCGCTTCCAGCGCGTTCCGGCACGCGGCGGCAACATCGCGTGCGTCGACGTAGCCCCAAAGATTCCAACGCCGTAACCGTGCGTCCGACCAATATCCGGGCACCCGGGCATAGTCTTCTGCGCCGAAAATATTTGAGATGCGCAGCCCAACAAACGGGATGCCCGCCCACCCGGAGACATGTGCCGCGGCCTGCTCGCCGAGTACCTTGGACAGCGCATACGTGCTGCTGGGATAGGGAAAATGGGCCTCATCGACGGGCGCATAGTGCAGCTCGCCGTCGCGCTCTCCCGCCTGATCACTCCCGCCGAAAGGCAGCCCGAGGGTGGTTTCCGACGACGCCCAAACCACCCGCTGCAGCGTCAGCGCCGCCGCGGCCAAAAAAACGTTCTGGTTCGCCGCCGTGTTGCGGTTAATGGTCTCCGCCGGCGGGTACATGCCCGGTTCCGGGATATTGGCCAGATGGACGACGGCGTCCGTTCCGCTGAGTGCCTGAAGCGCCTGACCGTAATCGGTCAGGTCGACGCGCATCGTCGGGCAGCCCAGATCCGAATTACGGCCCACCGGTCCGGCGATGTCGCTCGCCTGTACCTGGTAGCCGTGGGCCAGCAGGTCCGTCACGACGGCGCGGCCGGCCTTGCCGTGGGCTCCGGTGACCGCAATCGTCTTCATGATGGTCCTTCCTTCGACAGGAACGCGGAGTCGCGTGGCTTCAGCTTAGGCTGGGGCGGTGCCCTTTGTTGATCCTTTGCTCCATAATGTTCAGCCGGTTAAGGTCCTGCGTACTCATGGACCGCCAACAATTGGCCTGCCCTTGATGGCAGTTTCACCGGCGGAAGGCGCCTGAGCGTGCTCGGTGTGCTGCAGGGGTTTTCCGTTATCTGGATCGTCATTCTGCTCGGCTATCTGCTGGGCCGCTTCAATGTGCTCGGGCCGGACGGCGAGAGGATCCTCAGCCGTCTGGTGTTCTTCGTTGCTACCCCTGCCCTGATGCTGCAGACGCTGAGCCGCACGGATCTGCACGCCGTTTTCTCGACGTCGCTGCTGGTGGCCGCGCTGAGCGCCTTTGCGGCATCGTTAGGTTATCTGCTGGTGGCCCGCGTGGTCCTCAAACGGCCGGCCGGCACCGCGCTGGTCGGTGCGATGTCCTCGTCCTTGGTCAACGCCGCCTACCTTGGCATTCCGATTGCCGTCTATGTCCTCGGTGATGCCTCCTTCGCGGCGCCGGTGCTGATTTTCCAGCTGGCTTTCTATACGCCGCTGTTCGTGCTGCTGCTGGACAGTGCCGGCAGCGGGCGCCGCGCATCCTTCCGGGCTCTTCTGGGCCAGATCCCCAGAAATCCCGTGCTGATTGCCTCGCTGCTTGGATTGCTGATCGCCGCCGCTGGATGGCATCCGCCGGACCTGCTCATGCAACCCTTCACCCTCGTGGGCGGGGCCGCGGTCCCCGGCGCGCTGCTCGCCTTCGGGATTTCCCTCTTCGGTTCCAAGCCACTGCAGAACCGGGACGGCCGCGCCGATGTCCTGCTGGCCTCGGCGGTCAAGCTGGTGCTGCAGCCTGCCGTCGCTTTTTTACTGGCCCGCTACCTGCTGGACCTTCAGGGACACGCGCTTTTTGCCGCCGTCGTGCTGGCAGCGCTGCCCACGGCACAGAACGTTTTTATTGTCGCGTCCCGCTATGAAACGGGCGTGGCGCTGGCCAAGGACACCGTGCTGCTGACCACTGCCGTCGGGGTCCCGATCCTGGTCCTCGTTTCTGCCCTGCTGGCCTAACGCCGCGTGAGCGGTCCTGTCTGCGCCGGCCTGGCCCCGCCGAGCCGCGGGGGCGGGTGCCTCTCCTCACCGTCGTGGCCGGCCGTGCGCTAACGTTTTGCCATGGCAGTCAAAAGCAGTGCCGAAAAGATCGAAGCGATCCGACTCGGATACACCTTCAGCGCAGAATCCATCGCTCTGGGGGGCGCCCTTGTTGACGGGCGGCTGCGGCCCGAGGCCCAGATCCGCCTGCCGCTGGGCATGATGAGCCGGCATGGGCTGGTGGCCGGGGCGACCGGAACCAGGACCGGGAAAACGGTGACGCTGCATATGATCGCGGAGCAGCTCAGCAGGGCCGGCGTGCCGGTCTTCATGGCGGACATCAAGGGCGATCTTTCCGGCCTGGCGACCGTGGGCACGGCGGGTGAAAAGCTCACGGCGAGGACGCAGAGTCTGGGCCAAGACTGGTCCGCCAAGGCGTTTCCGGTGGAGTTCCTCTCCTTGGGCGGGGACGGAAACGGTGTGCCGGTGCGGGCGTCGATCACCTCTTTCGGCCCGATCCTGCTCTCGCGCGTCCTCGGGCTCAACGAAACCCAGGAATCCAGCCTGCAGCTGATCTTCCACTTCGCGGCTACGCAGGCGCCGGATCGCTTCGATCTGCAGGATCTTCGCGCGGTGCTCGCGTTCCTGACCTCGGATGAGGGGAACCAGGCGCTGACCGAACTCGGCGGCCTGTCCTAGGCAACGGCCGGCGTCATTCTCCGGGAGCTGATCGGGTTCGAGGCACAGGGCATGGGTAAATTCTTCGGGGTGCCCGAGTTCGACACCGCCGAGCTGCTGCACACTGCGCCGGATGGCCGGGGCGTCATCACCTGCCTGGAGCTGCCCAGCGTGCAGGACAAGCCGCTGCTGTTTTCCACCTTACTGATGTGGCTGCTGGCGGATCTGTTCCGCGATCTTCCCCAGGTGGGCGATCTGGACAAGTGGAAGCTGATCTTTTTCCTCGATGAGGCACACCTGCACTTCAACGGTGCCAGCAAGGCGTTCCTCAATGCCATTACCCAAACGGTCCGGCTGATCCGTTCCATGGGTGTGGGGATCTTCTTTGTCACCCAGACGCCCAAGGACGTTCCGGCGGAGGTGCTGGGGCAGCTGGCAAACCGCATCCAGCACGCGCTACGCGCCTTCACTCCGGATGATGCCAAGGCGCTCAAAGCGACGGTCTCGACCGTCCCGGTCAGCGACTACGATCTGGCGGAGGTGCTGACTTCTGCGGGTATCGGTGAAGCCGTGGTGACCGTGATGAATGAAAACGGAGCACCGACGCCGGTGGCGTGGACCCGGCCGCGTACACCGGAGTCGGTGATGGGTCCGAGCACGCCGGAGCTTGTCAAGGCCGCGACCGCGTCCTCGCCGCTACTGCCCGGTGTGGCACGGAACAGGATCCCATCTCCGTCTACGAAAAGCTGCTGACCGAGGCGGTCCCGCCGGCCACCGGCCCCTGGGTCGGTGCCCCACTGCCCCCCCCCCCACCCCCCCCCCACCGCCCGCCCCGATGCCGGAACCGGCGGACCGCGCGGGACGGGGATGGGGCCAGCAGGTATCGGGGGTCGGGGAGGACCTGATGCGTGCTCTGGGCGGCGGGCTGGGCGGCGGTCTCAAGAGCATGGTTCGTTCCATGGGGAGCAGGCGGGCGGGGCTGGCGCCGGCCGGGGTAGCCGGGCGGGCGCGGATCACCGGGTATCGTGGAGACAGTGAAAAACGGCACCCAACTCATTAGGATCGCGGCCGGCTGGCTGCTGGGACTAATGCTGGCCGTGGCCGCAGCGATCATCACCATCACGATGGTAAATGTCAGCTATTTCGGCCCGCAGCAGCCCGTACGCGATTACATCCAGGCTCTGCGCGACGGCGACGGCGCTAAGGCTTTGGGCCTGCTCAAGGCGACCGTGCCCGCCGGCAATCCCGCGGTCCTGGACGGCAGCGGACTCAAGAGCGCGGCAGCGGGCATCGATGATCTGCACGTGGGCGATCCGCAAGAACTGCCCGGCGGTCGGGTCAGTGTACCGGCCACCTACAAAATCAACGGTGCCGCCCACAGTACCGATTTTCTGCTGGAGCCTGCCGGCAACCAGTGGCTCTTCTTCGGCACCTGGACGTTCGTTCCTGCTCCGTTGCCCACCATCGATGTTTCCGTGGTGAACGAAGCCACCGCCTCGCTGAACGGCGTCAGGGTCAATATGCCGTCGGGCCGGAATACTTTTTCTGTCCTGTACCCGGGCCGATACGAGGCGTCCTTCCAGAGCGAGCTGTTCCAGGCACCGGCCGTCACCACCGCCGTAACCTCGGCCGCGGTGAAGCCCGCCGCTGTCGCACTAAGCACGGTGCCGTCTCCGAAGCTCATGGCCGACGTCAACAGCCAGCTCCATCAATATCTGGACGGTTGCGCCAAACAACAGGTGCTGCTTCCCGCCGACTGCCCATTCAGCAACCATTCGGACAACCGGATTGTCTCCCCGGTGGTCTGGAGCATCGTGAACTATCCCAAGGTCGGGATTTCCGCCTACGGCGGTGCATGGGTGATCGCTCCGCTGACCGTCAATGCGCAGGTGAGCTATCAGGAGCAGCAGCTCTACACCGGCGCGATGGCGCAGGTTAAAATGGCGCAGAACTTCGGCTTCACCGCAAAACTCGATACCACCGGGAACAAGGTCTCCGTTACCCCCGTCGTAGATTATTAGCTGGCCATCCGCGCCTCCTTTCCTCTTGACGCTGTAGCCATCGGCTCAACCGGCGATCGGGTGCGGGACCGGGTACGCAGCTCAAGCCGTATCCGCTCGGCCACCTGCTGCGGCCGGTCCAGCAGGTCACGATACCGGATCCGCAGCACCGAACAACCGGCGATGCCGACAGCGTCATCACGCCACGGACCGGGCGTAAAGAGCGAGCCCAGCGGGCCGGAATCCAGCCCGTCGATCTCGGCGATCAGATAACCACCGATCAGAAAATGCACCACCCCGACGCCGTGCACCCAGGCTTCCGCCCGCGCTTCGATCCCGAACCGTCGGAACAGGATCCTAGCCAGCGTCTCCCACAATGAATCGGCCCCCGCCTCCACCAGGTCCAGCGCCGTCCGGGCCTCCACCTCCCGCTCCGCCGGGAGTTGGCGCCGTAGAGCGTCCTGATGAACAAGACCCAGATTCACTGCAGATTCCACCATGACCACTGATTCCGGCATTGGCAGACAGAAGAGTGCATGGACCAGCACGTCCTCCAGCGCGGCCACCGGCGGACCAATCACAGGAAAAGACAGCGGCGCGGGGTGCAGCACCGCCGGTTGCCCGAGCACCACCCCGCTCGGCCCGTACCGTGGCACCGGGCGCAGCACCGGGCGCGCCCCCAACTCAGGTGGTACGCGCGCCTCGGGCGCCAGAGGTGACCCCTGATCGGGACGGCAAAGGCCATTCCCGGCGGCGAGATGAGCGACGGCGGGTTCCCTAACCAGCCACAGCCCGTACTGCCCGGCGGCGGAGGCACAGGTCAGCACACCGCGATGGCGCACCGCCTGGACGAATACATCAGGGACTCCTGGAACCGCCAATATGCCCGGCTCCCGGAGCTGCACCCGCTTCCCTGCCACTGCCCGAGCCAGCTGCGCGGGCACGATGCCGCGCTGCACCAGGGTTTCCGTCCGTGCCACCCCGCCCAGAGTGCGCAACACCTGTTCAACGTCCATGCCGACAACCATTCCACCCGGCGGCGCAGGACGTCAGTAGCGCGCGCAAATTTGTGCCCGGCTGCGCCCTCTGCCCACAGTGTGGAGGGACGGTGCCGGCCACGGGAGAGCCGGAACGGGGCGATTAGTCCATGCCGCGCAGATCCAGTATCAGTTCGGTATCGCCGGAGGCGTCCACCAGCAAGGGAATGCCCCAATCCTGCTGGTACAGGTGGCACGCCGCATGGTCCGGGATCCCGCCGTCGGCCGTCTCCGGAGAGTCGCAGGCCGCGGCCCGGGCGGTAATGTGCAGGACGCCCTCGGGGACGTCGGCGGACAATGTCAGCGCCCGGTTCAGGCCGATCGACGTGCCGCCGCCCGCGATCAGCAGTTCGGGCGGCGTGGAGGAGATCTTCAGCTGTGTCGGGTCGCCCCAGCGGTCATCCAGCTTCTGTCCCGTCGGTGCGGAAAAGCGGACCCGCAGTGCCAGCTCACCGGGCGCCACCGGCGTCTTGGGGCGGTGTGTCTGCGCCGCGCCCTCATCGACCTGCTGGGCCTCCTTGGGGATCGGCAGGCGGATCAGCTGGTGCCTGTTTCCCTCCACCACGATCAACAGCGGCGCATCACCGCTGCTGTCGAGCAGCACATCGGAGGGCTCTGCCAGCCCGCGGGCGAGTGTGCTCAGGGTTCCGGTGACGGGATCAAAACGGCGGACGGCACCGTTGTAGGTGTCCGCGACCGCGACCGAGCCGTCCGGCAGCACGGTGACGCCCAGCGGATGCTGCAGGCGGGCCTGCCCCGCGGCGCCATCCCGGAAGCCGAAGTCGAACAGCCCGGTGCCGACGGCGGTGTCCACCGTGACCTGTCCAGCGCCGCCTTCCCAACTGGTCGGCAGTTGTGGCTCCAATGAGCCCCCATCGGCGCCCGAAGTGCTGACCAGTTGGACGGGAGGGGCCGGTTGGGCGGGGATGGGGGCGGCGAACCGCAGCACGCGCAGGGCGGACGTTTCCGAATCGGCCACCCAGATGCTGCCGTCCGGTGCCTCCGCGAGGCCGGATGGCTGGGCAAACCAGGCCTGATCGGCTGGCCCGTCCAGCAGTCCCTCCAACCCGTTGCCCGCCACAACGCTCATCCGGCCGGTGGCCGGATCGAATCCGAAAATCTGATGCACGCCGGCCATGGCCACGACCACCCGGTTCAGCACCGTCGACCAGACCACGTCCCAGGGCGAGGACAGCGCAACCTCAAGCGGTCGCGAGCCCAGGTCGCCGCACGGAAGCCCAGCGCCGTCGTCGTCCACGCGCGCCGGACCGGCCTCCAGCAGCCGCTGCACACCATTGCCGGCCAGGGTCCGCACCGAGCCGTCGCTCAGCCGCACACCGCGCAACCGGTGGTTTACGGAATCGGCGACGACGACGTCGTATCCCGCCTGCGCTGCAACTGCTTCCGGGAGCAGGGTCAGCCCCTGCGGCTCGTTGAACTGCGCGTCCTCGGCCGTGCCGTCGGCATGCCCCTTCACGCCGGAGCCGATGGTCCGCAGCACGGTCCGCAGATCCGGGCCAAGCTCCACCAGCCGGTGATGTCCCGTGTCGGAGACCAGGACGCGGCCGTTGGTCAGCGGCAGCACCTTACCGGGGAAGCGCAGATCTCCGGCGGTCGGCTTCGGCGCCACGTACGGGCCGTCGCCGCGGTGCAGGGTTCCCTTGGCCTCATGCGCCGCAATCAGTTCCGGGATCAGCGTCGCCAGGCCAGCCGCGTGGCCCTCGCCGGAGAGATGGGCCACGATGTAGCCCTCCGGATCGATGACCACCAGAGTGGGCCAGGCGCGGGCGGTGTAGGCCTGCCAGGTGAGCAGCTCAGGATCGTCGAGCACGGGGTGGCGGATTTCATAACGTTCGACGGCGGCGGCCAGGGCAACCGGGTCGGCCTCATGTTCGAATTTGGGCGAGTGAACGCCGACGGTGACCAGCACGTCGGCATATTCCTGTTCCAGGGGCCGCAGCTCGTCGATCACGTGCAGGCAGTTAATGCAGCAGAAGGTCCAGAAATCAAGCAGCACGATCTTGCCGCGCAGCTCCTCCAGCCCGAGTGTTTTGCCGCCCGTGTTCAGCCAACTGCGGCCCTGAAGTCCGGATGCCCGGATCCTCAGGTGCGTTGCGGCCCCTGCTGTTGCATCCACTATTTGTGTTCTCCTTGTCGGATGTCGCGTTGTCGGGTGTCGCGCACGGTACCGTCCCGCTGGGTTAGCTCGGCAAACATATCGTTGTAAGCGCTCAGGTCGGCGTCATTGTTCCGATCAGCGGCGCGGTCCTTGCGCTTGGTCTCGCGGGCATCGGAACGGGACCACATTAGTGCCACCCCCAGCGCGATCAGCAGGGTGGGAACCTCGCCGATTCCCCAGGCGATGGCACCACCGGCCTGCTGGTCCGCGATGGCGGAGTCGCCCCAGCTGCGGCCCATATTCCCGAAGTAGTCCCCCGCCAGCAGGGCCGTGGAGCTCATCAGTGTCACGCCGAAGAAGGCATGGAAGGCCATCGTGGCCAGCAGCAGCAACAGCCGGAGCGGGTACGGCGCCCGGCGGGGCAGCGGATCGATCCCGATCATGGTCAGGATGAAGACGTACCCGGTCAGGGTAAAGTGCAGAATCATCAGCTCGTGGCCAATGTGGTCCCGCATGGCGTACCCGAAGGCACCCGAGTAGTAGAAGAGGACCAGGGAACCGGCAAAGTTGGCGGCCGCAAAGAGCGGGTGCGTCACGAGCTTGGAGAACCTGGAGTGGACGATCACCAGGATCCACTCGCGCACGCCCCGGCTGCCGTCACCGCGCGGTACCAGGGCCTTCAGCGCCAGCGAAACGGGCGCGGCCAGAACCATGAACAACGGCGCCACGACCATCAGCGCCATGTGGTCCACCATGTGCGCGCTGAAAAGCACCATGCCGTACACCGCGGGGCCACCGGAGGTAATGTAGACCAGCGCCGCCATCCCCACGAGCCAGGAGATCAGCCGAAGGATGGGCCACTTGTCGCCGCGGCGGTGGACCTTGAGGACGCCGGAAATGTAGAACGCGGTACTGACCAGCACGAACGCCAGCCAAAGCCAGTCCATCCGCCACTCGCTGAACCAACGGGAGAAGGTCAGTTCAGGCGGCAGCGGGTAGCCGCTGAGGATGTCCGCCGGGGTGGCATTCGGAGCGAAGCTGGTGGGTTGCGGCGGGGCGGACCGGCTCAGCGCCACGGCGATTCCGCTGGTGGCCCCCATGATGATCAATTCACCGACAATCAGCTGCCACAGCACTCTGGTGGCGGACAGAGCCTGCTTGCCGGAACTGCCCGGCTTCCCGGAACTGCCCGGCTTCCCGGAACTGCCCGGCTTCCCGGAACTGCCGGGCTTCCCGCCCTCCAGCCTAGGGATGATCCAGGATCGGTGCATGTAGCCGATGCTGCCCAGCACGATGGTGGCCACTGTTTTGGCCATGATCAGCTGGCCGTAGGCAGAGGTGAAGAGAGCATTCCAGCTGGTCACCCGAATGGCCGCGTTGATGACGCCGGAGGCGAAGACCACGAAGAAACACACAAGCGCCAGTGCGGAGAACCTTTTCAGTACCGTGGCAGTCAGCGTGCCAAGTTTGCCCGATACCGTGGCCAGCGCGATGATGCCGCCCACCCACAGGGCTACTCCGACGATGTGCAGCAGCAGCGAATTGACCGCGCCTTGGTGATCGGAGCCGCTGGAGGAATGCCCGATCAGCGCCTGCGGCACGAGCCCGAGAATAGCCAGCACCAGCGTCAGGCCAAGTCCGGTCAGCGAACGGATGCCGAAACAAAGCGTGGTGACGACGGCGGCAAAGATGCAGATGGAGAGCCAGGCCTGCCCGGTGGCCTGGTCCGTCATGAAGTAGACCAGCTGGTTCGAGTAATCCCCGGTTCCCGATATCGGCAGGCCCGAGATGTCCGAATAGGTGAAGATCAGCACCGCCGCTGCCGAGATCGTCCAGATTGCTCCGGCCCCGGCGGCCAGCGTCATGGCCCGGGTAAAGGCCGGGTGTTCGGGCGGCGGCGCCAGCGGAGCAGCCCCGGCGGCCCGGGCGGCGCGCGCCGCATGGCTGGACCGCGTGGGCTTGAGTTCCTTGGGCAGCAGCACCACCGCAAAAACCAGGGCTCCGATTACGGTGGCAACCGAGAGGTTATGGATGGTCAGGGAGATCGGCAGCCCCCACCGGGTGAGGGCCCCCGGGTCCACGATGACCTTGGCCGCCGCCGCGCCGGAGAAGACCAGCGCGATGGCCAGCGCCAGCAAGGCGGCTCCCCCGTCGGCCAACAACCATAGGCCGCGGATCCCCGCCGCGGCTGTGGAGCCGCGGGTGGAAGGGATTTTCTGCGGAGCGGTGGTTACTGGCACGTCTCTATTCTCCGGCACCCGCACGCCGGGCGCGAATCGGCACCGGAGCAAAATCAGCAGCCGTTGGCGGGACGGCGCGGTTGGACGCCGCGGTTGAACGCCGCGGTTGGACGCCGCGTTTGAACGCCGAAGGGCGGCCACCTTGCGGCAGCCGCCCTTCGGCGATCTCCTACAGAGTCCCACAGGGTCCGACGGAGTCCCGCAGACTCCTATAAGTCATGCGAAGACTACTTCTTGGTGGAGACGGCAGCCTTCAGCTTGGAGCCTGCAGTCAGCTTGACGCTGTGGCCGGCGGCGATCTGAATGGCCTCGCCGGTCTGCGGGTTGCGGCCCGTACGGGCGGCTCGGTCGGTGCGCTCAACGGCCAACCAACCCGGGATGGTGATCTTTTCCCCGGCGGAAACGGAGCTCTCGAAAACCGAGAACAGGGCATCCAGCACAGCGTTCACTGCGGTCTGGCTGGTATCGGCCTTAGCCGCGACCTCTGCAACCAATTCACTACGATTCTTAGCCATGTATGTCCTCCTGGACTTGGATGGATGAAGCTTGCACGCCGGTTGCGTGCCAACCACTGTTAGCGAACATACCATTTTTGCCCCTGCGGATACGGTGTTTTCCGCGGATTCCAGCGATTTTTCCCTCGTTTTGGCCGATATTCCGCTCTGAGCCGACCTTTTCCCCGCGCGCGCGGTCCGACGGCCGCTGGCCGGGCAGCACTGCGGTGCCGCTGTCCGTCGGGGTGACGCACGACGGCGGCCGGCCGGGAAGCGCCGCGGTGCCGCTGTCCGTCGGGGTGACGCACGACGGCCGCCGAGTGCCGCCGTCGTCGGCCCATCTGCCCGCATTTCTGCCGCCGCTGGGCATGCAAAAGGGCGGCAGCCACAATGGCCGCCGCCCTTTACGCTGGAACGTCAGTTCTGCGGGTGCAGCTGATTACCAGCTGGACTTGGTGATGCCGGGCAGCTCCCCGCGATGTGCCATGTCGCGGAACCGGACACGGGAGATGCCGAACTTCTGGAGCGTACCGCGGGGGCGTCCGTCGATCGTGTCGCGGTTGCGCAGGCGCACCGGTGACGCGTTGCGGGGAAGTTTCTGCAGGCCCAGGCGTGCGGCCTCGCGGGCCTCGTCAGTTGCTTTCGGGTCGACCAGAGTCTTCTTCAGCTCGAGACGCTTGGCGGCGTAACGCTCAACGATGACTTTACGCTGTTCGTTCTTTGCAATCATTGACTTCTTAGCCATATGTTTTAGCGCTCCTCTCGGAATTCGACGTGCTGGCGGATCTTCGGATCGTACTTCTTCAGGACCAAGCGGTCCGGGTCATTGCGGCGGTTCTTGCGGGTGACGTACGTGAAACCGGTACCCGCGGTGCTCTTGAGCTTGATGATCGGACGTACGTCCCTGTCTTTTGCCATTAGAGCTTCACCCCGCGTGCCTGGATCTGCGCGACGACAGCGTCAATACCGCGGACGTCGATGGTCTTGATGCCACGGACCGAAAGGGTCAGGGTGACATTGCGCCGCAGGGACGGAACCCAGTAGCGCTTCTTCTGAATGTTCGGGTCGAACCGGCGCTTGTTGCGTCGGTGCGAGTGCGAAATGCTGTGCCCAAAGCCCGGCTCGGCTCCAGTCACTTGGCAGTGAGCTGCCATGACGATCCTCCAAAAAATGAATGTTCAGCAGTTTTACCTGCCATGAATTGCGTTCAGGGGCGTCCCTGGACGGCAACCGAAGCTGCCGAGGTATTGGCGATTCCGCGCAACTTGAGCCCCTAACTACCGGCCTCCGGGAGATAAGCTCCCGACAACCGGAGCAATTGCGCACGCTCCGCGCCACCTGACGCCTGTCCATTCTATGAGCTGGGCCGGATTAAGACCAATCGCGACGCGATCGGTCCCCGATATTCCGCCCCATTCTCATCGACTGAGCAGTAGATGCTCCTTTGGAGCCTCAATACGACCGTTACTCCCCAATGGATGCCCGGCGGGGTGGGCGGGCGGCGTCAGGGGCGGGGTGGACGTCAGTGGTTGGCGGTGGCCCGCGCGTCAGGAGCGGGCGGTCGGGGTGTGCAGCTGTGGCCAACGTGGACTCAATGCGTCGCCGGACGAGACCCCGCGCAGCCGGCGGCTGATCCACGGGCCCACGTATTCCCGAGCCCATTGGGCATTTGCGGCGGCTACCTTGAGCCGGCTGAGCGTCGGCAGCGGCTCCAGCTCCGGCACGTCCATCCCGGATTTGTGGTCCAGCAGCTCCAGCACCCGCCGGGCCATATTGATGTGCCCCGGCGGAGACATGTGCATCCGGTCAATGCTCCACATCCGGGGGTCGTTGTACTCGTCGAAGCGCCAAAAATCCACCAGCAATGCGCCGCGCTCGTCGGCGACCTCACGGACCAGCTCGTTGTAAATCGCTGTTCGGCCCCGGGTCTTTCCGAATACGCCGGAGACCTTGGAATCAAAGCCGGTGAACAGCAGGATCCGGGCGCCGGTGGCGCTCAGTCTGGCGATGCCGCGGCTGTAGTCCTGGATCAGCGCGTCAATGTCCACGGTGGGACGCAGGATGTCATTGGCCCCGGCATAAATGCTGACAAGGCTCGGTTTCAGTGCCACGGCTTCGTCGATCTGCTCGGTCAGGACCTGCCGCATCTTCTTGCCCCGGATCGCCAGATTGGCATAGCCGAGGCCCGGTTCATCCGCATCGTAGGTCCGGGCGAGCTGCTCCGCCACGCGATCGGCCCAGCCGCGGCAACCGTGCGGCAGTCTCGCATCGACATCGCCCATACCCTCTGTGAACGAATCTCCGAGTGCCACATACCTCGCCGAAAATTCCACTCTTACCTCCGCATCGGGGAACCGGACACGCTAATCCTACGATCATCGGCCGCGGTTCCAGTCCGGCCATGGCTCCTCGTCTTTGACCGAAACCGCCATCGGGACCCACCAGCCTGGGGACCAGAGGCCCAACAGCTGACGCCCGACAGCTGAGGTGCTTCTTGAAGGCTGCCCGGACACGGCAGATGGGCCCCGTGCCGCGTCAGCCGTCCTACAGCTCCAGTCCGACCGGGAATATGTGCTGGACGGCGAGCCAAACCCGGAGACGGAGTTTCGGCACCATGAAGAATTCCTTGAGCGGGAGAACGCGGAAAGCGTCGAAAGCCCGGCGCCGACCAACGCCTGAGAACCACCGCCGGCGGCGCCCAGCGTGCGTGTCCGCCCCTGCTGATAGACCACTTGGTACCACTACCAAGGAGGCTGTCATGAAACTACTCGTTGCCACTGCCCTGACCCAGGGTGAGCGGCAGAACGACTATTGCTTCGCCGTCGAAGGCGAACTGGTGTTTATCCTTCCGCCGTGCGCCGCGGACCGGAAGGATCCCGACGGGCACTGTGGCTGCGGCCGGGCGTTTGTCGGCCTGGTCTCGCACCATGCGACGACGACGGCGAGGGTCACCGACTTACCCGACGCCACCGCGCGGGACTATACAGCGGCATTACGAAGCGGAATCGAGGACCAGGAATATCCGAGCGACGGGGTCGCCGATGTCGCCAACGGTCTCCTGGAACTGGCCTCATACTGGCAGTTCGGCGCCGTTATCGATCGGCGCTTGGACCAATTCGCCCGTCGGGCCCTGTTTCACCCCATCATCGGCGCCGACCCTAATTGCGCACCATCGGTTCATATGATCCCCGACGCCGATCTACTGGTCATTAGAACCAGGTGCGCGGCCAAGGTCCGCGAGGCTGACGGATCCGGTTTCCCCATCGACGTACTGGTTAGAGGCCGCGACGTGACCCTGCTGGAATACCGACTATGGCCCTCGGACCGTCCGGGTGAGGAATATACGTGGGCGTACAGGCCCGCCGCGAGGCTGCGGTTTGAGCAAAATAGCGGTGAGTGGGAGTTGTTTTGGACCAGCGGAATGAACAAGTGGCACAGTTACGCCACACTTCCGCACAGCCTTCAGATCACGGAGCTGCTGGATGAGATCGATACAGACCCGCAAAGGCTGCTCCGGGCCTGCAGGCCGTCATCAATACGCTTTATCGAGAGGCACCGACCATGACGAATTACTGGTTGGGGGTGGTCTGCGCGGACCACGTTGCCCGCGGTGTGCAGCTGGGAATCGCGCAGGCCAATCACGGCAAACCCGGAGCACTGCGCCGGATGTTGCCCGGGGACGGCCTCATCTATTACTCACCCCGAACCAGTCTGCGGGACGGCCGGATCCTGCAGGCCTTCACCGCCGTGGGGTGGATAGCAAACGGCGAGCCCTGGCAGGCAGACGAAGGCCAGTTCCAGCCGTGGCGGCGAAGCGTCAATTACGACGACGGCACACCGGTGTCGCTGCAACTGCTCAAGCCACGCCTGCACTTGACGCAGGAGAAGAACTGGGGCTACGCACTGCGGCGCGGAGTGATCCCCATGGCAAGGGAGGACTTTAATCTGATTCGTACTGCCATGCTCGACGCCGCCAACGGAAAAATATGCGGGGGCCTTGACGGCGGACGATGATAGAGAGGTGAATCCGAAATCCACGACAACGACCACGTGTTGATCCGCAGGACCCGGCCAAAGCAACAGGGTACCCAGCAAAAGGCGGCAGAGCATGAGGGCGCAGAGCAAGAGCCTGCTCCCCCTTCCGTGACCATTTGGGGCCCAAAGTACCGCAAGGCGACGGTGGGATTGTTCAGCCTGGCGTTTTTGGTGGCGTACTCCGTCTCCGCCATCACCACGGCAATGCCGCGGGCGGCGCAGGAACTCGATGGCCTCCCGCTCTATGGCCTGGCGTTCGCCGTGACGATGGCTACTTCGGTGGTTGCGATGGCTTTCGCGGCGCCGTGGATTGACCGTTCGGGCCCCGGGGCGCCCTTAATGGCGGGCATCGCCGTGGATTGCGTAGGCCTGCTGGTGGCTGCCGCCGCGCCGACCATGGAAGTCCTGGTGGCAGGGCGGGCCATTCAGGGTCTGGGCGCAGGATTGGAGGGCGTGGCCCTGTACGTAGTGATTGCCCGCGTGTTCCCGGCCGCCCTGCGCGCCAAAATGTTCGCCGCGCTGTCGGCAGCCTGGGTGCTGCCATCGATTGTGGGGCCGGCCGTCAGCGGGGCTGTCACCGACCAGTTCGGCTGGCGCTGGGTGTTCGTTTCCGTTCCCTTTCTGGCCGTCTTCGCCGTGGCACTGGTCCGCTCGGGCACCCGCGACATGAACATGACCGCCCAAACCCACGCGCCCCGGCGTCCAGCTGGCTCTGCTCCAACCAACCCGGTCTCATCCCGGACCAAGCTTCACCAACTGCAATTTCCCCGGCTGCGCCTTCCCCAACGGCGCCTTCCGCAACTGCGGCTTGCTCCGGTGTGGCGTCGGCCCGGCTGGGCCCTTGCGGCCGCCCTCGCGGTGCTGGTGCTGGGGAACGCGGCCCAGCGCACCCAACCCTGGTGGGCCGCCGAACTCGGTGCCGCCGTCGTCGTCCTATTCCTCGCCGTACCCAAGCTGCTGCCGCGTGGAACCTGGCGTTCGCGGCGCGGCATGCCGTCGCTGATCCTGATGCGCGCGATGATTGGCACGGCGTTCACACTGGGCGATGTGTATCTGCCGCTGCTGATGATTCAGCAGCGCGGGCTCCCTGCATGGCTTGCGGGGCTCTCGCTCACGGTAGGCGGCATTACCTGGTTCACCGGCTCCTGGTTGGCCGGTCGCGGCGTTGTGGCACCGCATGGCCGGCTGATGCTCGGGGCGCTGGGAATCCTGATCGGCGTCGTGATTTGCGCCCTGGTGGTGCTGCCGGCCTCGCCCGCCTGGATCGCGTGGCTGGGCTGGGCCTTCGCCGGGATGGGGATGGGGATGGCCTATCCGACACAGTCCGTCCTGGTGCTGGAGCAGTCGCCTCCCGCGGAGCAGGGAAGCAACGCGTCCGCACTGCAGCTGAACGAGACGCTCACCACCGCCGCCGTGCTGGGTGTGGTGGGCGCCGTTTTTGCCGCCCTGCTGATCAATCCGGAGGCAGGTTTCGCCGTGGCGTTTGGCGTCGCCGCGCTGCTGGCCCTCGCCGCAGGACTGGTCGCCCGGCGTACCGGCTAAGATCCCTACGGGGCCTCAGCGCATTTTGCGCAGCTCAGCATTGAAACGACCCTGTCAGTTTCAGTAGTCGTCTGCATGGAATGTCAGGAGCCGACGGCGCTAACCCTTATTCGCTTTGCTCGTCCGATGGCTCGGCAGACGGCGGACCGCCCTATCAGCCAGATCACGCAGGCACAGACCGTGGCGGCGCCCCCAGCCGGGCTTGTCACGCCGAGGGTGGCAGTGATCTGGACTGTTTGGCAGGACAATTTCTATAGCAGGGATAGCTGCGTGCAGATGTCCTTTTATTGATTGTCCAAGATGCAATCGAATATGGCGGTGAAGGAATGAGACTCGAACCTATTCGGGCTGGAGATCCTGTCGAAGTCACAGGAAGGCTGATTGCCGCCGCGAGCGGTGACGATTTTTACCGGCCCCGCCGAAATCCAGCCGAACCGGATTCGCCGGAAGAGAAGCAATCAAGGCGGGACGGCACCAATAGCAAGGTCAGGGTATTTGGCTGGGAAGCGCTCCCGGGCGGCCTGCCAATAGGTCGGGGGCTTTGGGTAACACTTTGGGGGACGTTTAACGTAACGGCGATTCCATCGATGTGACAGGCGCCAGCCCAGCACCGAAATTATTCGATGACAACTGGTCTTCGCACCCTTCAATCGAGGCAATTCCCGACGGGGAGAGTGCCACAGAGTGGTCGGTGACCAAAAGAGCGACAGCTATACCCCAGCGCTGGCGGTTTCGCCGCCAAGGTTTACGTCCAGTACATTACAGAGGAGCTCTCGGACTGGGTTGCGGGTTTCAGCGAGGACGACGTAGTCATCAACTCGTTTATCCGACCGTTAAGCCGATCCTTATCTGTAGCTGACTAAATCCAAACCTGCATGGACTTAGGCAAGTCGCTCCCTAGCTCGTTTCAGTTGAGGATTCTGTTACGGACGTTTCAGAGCGTTGCTCCGAAGACCTTTCGTATTGGGGCTGCTCCACCGACGTCCTCCTCTTCAATTCGCAGGCCGATTTTTTCTGCGACTCGTTGTGATGCAGCGTTGGTGAGCCCGCAGTCGCCCACGAATGAGCCTTCCAACGGTTCGATGATCCAGAGGCCGTAACCGCCCGCCTCATCGGTCATCGGCCGGAACCGCAGGCGTTCCGTGCTATTTGGAGTCATCGCTCCATCCTAATGATTGCGTCCTGGAAGCCGATGGCGGGTTACTGAGCGTCCTCTGCCGCTTCGGGCAGACGACTTCGGACAAGCAATACCACCACTCCTCTCGACGGGGGCCATTCTGCCGTATGAACTGGCACAGGAGACTTCGGAAAATGACAACAGACTCAGTACTTCAGGTGACTCAGGCGCGCTCGGCCTTGCCTAGCCGCCAACACCCCATAAAATCCACGCGATCGCGCCGGACACCGGCGTCGCGGACCAGGTAGCGGCCCACCTCGCGCACCTCGGCCGCCTCGCCGGCGATCCAGGCGTAAAAGCCGTGGTTTGCCTTGGCGTTAGGCTCCGGGGTCTCCCAAAGAATCTGCGCTTCTACGTCCACGGTCTCGGGCTCGCTTCCGCGGTACCAGGCAGCGGGAACGACGGCGGCACGGACGGCGCGCTGCAAAGCCTCGCCGTGCGCGTGGCTGCCGCGTACAAGCCATCGGATTTCGACGTCGGAAGAGGATGGCAGATCCAGGATGTCGGCGGCCGAGGGGACCTCCAGCAGGGCATGGCCAGAAACGCCGGTAGGAAGGGACGCCAGAACTGCGCCGATGGCGGGTACAGCCGTTTCATCTCCGGCCAGCGGCAGCCGGTGCGCCTGCCCTTCCGTGAAAGCGCCGGGCTTGAATTCGATCCCTTGGCATTGTCCCGCGCGAGCATCGGGGCCGATGAGGGCGGCTCCTGGCCGGGGCAGGCGGCGTGGCCCATGCAGCTGCCGGTCCGGAACCTCCGTCCAGGTGCAGTACGAAATCCACGTCCAGTTCGGCCAGACAGGACCCGTGCCCGGTCGGCCGGAATTCCCGTACCGTATAGGTTCGCATGTGGCACCTCGCGGCCGGGTCCATCGCCAGCCAGCTCCGATAGCCGGCTGACCCGGCGCACAGACACCGCGAAGGTGCGGATCGGCCGGCTGGCTGGATTTGTGGGCGACGCTCATGTCGGCACCTCCGCGAGCGCCCGGGTGTTCGATGCCGAGTGTCCAACGTCTGCGGCTGCCGCCCCATCGGCACCACCATCGGCGAGCCGGCCACCGGGCCGGGCACAATGACCGATGCCATCCCGAATACCTCGCGGACCGATTCCGCCGTCACCACCTCGGACGGTACTCCGGAAGCCACGATCCGACCCTGTTTCATGGCGATCATGTGGTCCCCGTACCGTGCGGCCAGATTTAGATCGTGCAGCACAATCGCCACGGTTGTCCCTTGGCAACTATTCAGCTCCGCCACCAGCTCCAGTACCTCCACCTGATGCGCCAGATCCAAATAGGTGGTGGGTTCGTCGAGGAGCAGAATGTCCGTCTGCTGTGCCATGGCCATCGCTATCCAGACACGCTGGCGTTGTCCGCCGGAAAGTTCGTCGACGGCGCGCTCCGCCAGTTCCGACGTGTCCGTCCCCTCCAGCGCGGAAGCCACGGCGCCGTCGTCCGCCGCGGTCCATTGCCGGAACCAGCCCTGGTGCGGTGTCCTTCCCCGGCCAACCAACTCCGCGACGGTAATGCCCTCCGGCGCCGTCTGGGTCTGCGGCAGAACACCCAGCGACCGGGCCACCTGCCGCGACGGCAGCCTGTGGATATCCCTGCCGCCCAGGGTGACGCACCCGCCGGCGGGTTTGAGCAGCCGCGCCAGTCCGCACAGCAGGGTGGATTTACCGCAGGCGTTGGCGCCCACAATAATGGTTACCTTCCCCGCCGGAAGCTCCATCGACAGTTCGTTCACAATGCGGCGATCCGCGTAGCCCAGACTCAGCGCTTCGGCCCGGAGCACTGCGGGAGTATTGGTAGTTGGTGCCATGGTCACCGCTTTCCCCTTCTGTGTTGTCCACTCCTTCGGCTTCCCCTCCAACGACATTTCAGCCTCCTTGGCGGGTGCGGGCGCGGTTGCGCGCCGGGGCAGAGGCTTGGGTCGGGCCCGGCTTCAGGTCATCTCCGACGCGTCGTCGGCAAGCCTGGCGGGATTCCTCCGCGCTCACGTGACCCCCCGGAGCGACAGTCATCACGGACGGATGGCCACCCTATACGTCCGCGGCCGGGCGTCGGGGGTTGACCATGAGGTGCGCAATGTGTCAGCGTCGGGCCAGCCCGCACACGTCTCGCTGCCCGGGGTGCACCGCCTGTTCTCGCTGACGAAGCGGGTCCTTGACGGAACCAATCAAGGCAGCGTGCAGCCCGAGCATCTCCGGGCGTATCTGGACGAGTTCGTGTTCCGCTTCAACCGCCGGACCTCACACACCAGGGGCATGCTGTTCTTCCGGCTGCTCGAATCAGCCGTTGCCGGCCCTCCCGCCCCCTACACGAACCTTGCCGTCATCCACCACACGCCGCTAACCGTCCCTGTCCCACCACAGGCACCCCACACCCTACCGCGCACACTCGCCGGTCCACCGCTCGAACGTCCCTGGCGATCCGCGGGAACCGCATAATCACGGCAGTTACATGGATAGCCAATTCAGACTATTAGTCGGGCTCCGGTCCGCGGCTCGGGTCTGCGCCGCCCGCCCGCCTGAGGTTCACGGGAGAAGCGTTGTGCAATGCCGTCCAGGATGCTATGCCTTGAGGGGCGAGGCCTTGGCCGCGAGACGGCCCGGCGAAGGCCCATCACAACACCGCAGGTACCGGACCGGAAGAAGGAGCAGCGATGACTGACCACGACGAGGAAGATCGAACCCTGGCTCATTGGGGCCAGCGGCTCTCCCAGGCACTGCAAATCCTGGATTTGGACGTGGACCAGAAGTTGATTCTCCGGCTGGCCGACGAGTCCGCCCGGTCGGCAGGTCCCTCGGCCGGTCCGATTAGCACCTTCGTCGTCGGCTATGCCGCGGCTCTTGCCGTCAGCAGCGGCCACGTCGACTCACAGGCGGCGGTCAGGTCCGCCGTCGAAACCGCACTGAAGCTGTGCCAGAACGGGGCAGCCAGCGGCCCCGACACGGACGGATGGGCCGGCACGGCGCAGTAGAGCACCGGCCGTTACGCTCACGCACTGCAATCATGCACGACGATCATGCGACTGTGGGCTCCAGCCGCACGATCACGTGTTTGGAGACCGGTGTGTTGCTTCCCTCCGCCACACTGTCCAGCGGCACCAGCACATTCGCCTCAGGGTAGTAGGCGGCAGCGCATCCCCTCGCCGTGGGGTAGGAAACCAGCCGGTAGTTTCGCAGCACCCGCTCCTGATTGTCGTGGTGCTCGCCGTGTACGTCGACGTACTGGCCATCCGCCAGACCCAATTCGGCAAGATCTTCCGGGTTCACGAAGACGACCTGGCGGCCCTTTTTGATTCCCCGGTAGCGGTCGTTATGACCGTAGATGGTCGTGTTGAACTGGTCATGGGACCTCATGGTCTGCAGGATCAGCCGGCCCGGCGGGCACTGGACATGCTCCAGGTCATTCACCGTGAACACCGCCTTGCCGGTGGGCGTGTGGAAGGTCCGGGAGTCCCGGGGCCCGTTCGCGAGCACGAATCCGCCGTCCTGGCGGATGCGTTCGTTATAGTCTTCACAGCCTGCCACGACGTGCGAAATGTGCTCGCGGACCAGGTCATAGTCCCGCTCAAATCCGGCCCAGTCCACCGCCACCTTGCCGCCCAGCGTCGCCTGGGCCAGCCGGGAGACGATCGCTACTTCGGAGAGCAGGTTGGGCGCCACCGGTTCCACCTTTCCCCAGGACGGATGCACGGCACAGACGGTGTCCTCCACCGAAACAAACTGCTCTCCGGAGGCCTGACGGTCGATTTCGGTCCGGCCCATGGTCGGCAGGATCAGTGCCTCCTTGCCCACCACCGTGTGGGACCGGTTCAGCTTGGTGGAGATCTGCACGCTCATGTCCAGGTTTTCCATCGCCGCCTCGGCCGCCGTGGTGTCTGAGATGGCGGCCACCAGGTTGCCGCCCAGGGCCACGAAAACCTTCATGCCGCCGTCGCGCATCCTCTGGATGGTCTGCACGGCGTCCGCGCCGTGCCTGCGGGGCGGATTGAAACCGAATTCCTTCTCCAGTGCGTCCAGGAAATCCGGCGGCATCTGCTCCCAGATGCCCATCGTCCGATCGCCCTGCACATTGCTGTGTCCACGAATCGGGGACGCACCGGCCCCGGGCTTGCCGATGTTGCCGCGGAGCAGGAGCAGGTTGATGATCTCCTTGATGGCCGCCACACCCTTCTTCTGCTGGGTCAGCCCCATTGCCCAGGTGATGATGACCCGCTCCGCCCGCAGGTACCGGCCGGCCAGCTCGTCGATCTCCTCCCGGCGCAGACCCGTCGCCGCCAGCACCGCGCCCTCGTCCAACCGGGCCAGGTGCGCCTTCAGTTCCTCCAGCCCCTGGCAGTGCTCCTGGATGAACTCGTGGTCCAGCACCGTGCCCGGCTTCGCGTCCTCCGCATCCAGGACACGTTTGCAGAGCGCCTGCAGCAGCGCCATGTCCCCGCCCAAGCGGATCTGCAGGAACTGGTCCGCCATCTCGGTCCCGGACCCAATGATCCCCTTGACCTCCTGCGGATTCTTGTAGCGCCTAAGACCCGCCTCGGGAAGCGGGTTGACGGCGACGATCTGCGCGCCGTTGTTCTTGGCCTCCTCGAGCGCGGTCAGCATGCGCGGGTGGTTGGTGCCGGGGTTCTGGCCCATGATGATGATCAGATCGGCCTTGCCGAAGTCGTCGTAGGCGATGGTGCTTTTACCGATGCCCAGCGTCTGCCCCATCGCCCAGCCGGTGGATTCGTGGCACATATTCGAGCAGTCCGGCAAATTGTTGGTGCCGAAAGCGCGCACGAACAGCTGGTAGCTGAAAGCCGCCTCGTTGGACGTGCGGCCGCTGGTGTAGAACGACGCCTGGTCCGGCGAGTCCAGACCATTCAGCTTCTTGGCGATGATGGTGAAGGCCTCATCCCAGCTGATCGGCTGGTAGTAGTCCTTGCCGGCGGCCTTGTAGACCGGCTCGGTGAGCCGGCCCTGCTGTCCCAGCCAGTACTCGGATTTAGTGCGCAGCCCGCTCACCGGGTTCTGCGTCCAGAAGTCCGAGTCAACGGTGATGGGCGTGGCCTCCCAGGTGACCGCCTTGGCCCCGTTCTCGCAGAATTCAAAGGTTTTGCGGTGATCGGGGTCCGGCCACGCACAGCTCATGCAGTCGAAGCCGTCGCGGTGGTTCATCGCCAGCAGGGTTTTCCTGGTCCTGTTCACCCCCATGTCCTTCAGCGCGGGCCCCATCGAATGAAGGACGCCGGGCAGGCCTGCGGCCCACGTTTTCGGCTTACCGACCTCGATCTGGCTTTCGTCTTCGTCCTGGACCTGGGGATTCTTACGGGCCATGGGGGCACTTCCCTTCATGTACGACGGCGTGTCCCGACGCCGGGACGAGCGGCGGCTCCGCACACCTATCTAAGGCCTAACAGTTATTCGCAGAGGCCGCAAGCAATCGGGCAATTTCCGCTCGTTCGCCGTCTGGCTCACCGAGGCGCAGCGTGCGGCGGCCTGAAGGATTAGACGGTTGCGCCGTCGTCGCCCGCTACAAACCGCGGCCTGCCCGCGCGCCATCCGAACCCGGCGCACAGCGCTCCGACCAGCAGAAACATCAGCCCGGCCGGCGCAAAACTTCCGGTGGCCGCGTGCAGCCAGCCGACCAGCAGCGTGCCGATGGACCCGACGCCGTAGCCAACACCCTGCATCATGCCGGACAGGTGCGAGGCAGTGTGGGCGTCCCGGGTCCGGAGCACAATCATGGTCAGCGCAACGGCGGTCAGGCTCCCCTGCCCCAGGCCCAGCAGCCCGGTCCAGATCCAGATGCCGCCCAGCGGGCCGAAGATGCTCAGTGCAAAGCCGGCACCGGTCATCAGAGCCACCACCGTATTGATGCCGCGCTGCCGGCTGAGCTTCACAGCGAGGGCCGGGGCCAGCAGCGAACCGCCCATCTGCAGCACAATCGAGACCGCCACAATGGTTCCCGCCGTGCCGCCGTCAACCCCCCGTTCGCGCAGAATTGGTGCCAGCCAGGCAAAAACGGAAAAGGACATCATGGCTTGAAAGACCATAAACAAGGTGATCTGCCATGCCAGTGGTGAGCGCCAGACGCTGGGCCCGGCTACCATCCGCGCACGCCGCACGTGCTTTTGGCGCAGTGCAATCGGCGCCCACAGCACCAAGGCAACCGCCGCCGGCAGGGTCCAGAAGGCCAGCGCCGTCTGCCACGAGCCGGTCGCTGCGTAAATCGGGTGCGTAAATCCGGCCCCCAACGCAGCCGCCCCGCACATGGACATGGTGTACAGCCCGCTCATGAGCCCCAGCCGGTGCTGGAAATCCCGTTTGACCAGGCCGGGCATCAGGACGTTGACGACGGCGATCGCGGCTCCGGCGGCGAAGGTCCCTGCCAGCATGGCCGGGACGGCACCCGTACCCCGCACAGCCAGGCCCAGCGTGAGCACCACCATGGCGCCCAGCAGGGTGCGCTCGGCGCCGAAGCGCCGCGCAAGCCCCGGCGCCAGCGGCGCGAAAACGCCAAGGAACGTCACGGGGACCGTGGTCAGCAGCGTCACCGTGAGCACCGGCATGCCGGTGGCTGCGGTGATTTCCGTCAGCACCGCCGCAAAGCTGGAAAAGACGGTCCGAAGGTTCAGGCCCACCAGAATCAGGCAGACCGCGACGTACAGCAGACCGCGCCGATCGGTGATTCGGGTGGGATCGGCGTTGGGGACCTCGTCGGCTTCGGAATCCACCAGCAGGTCGGCTGCCGCGCGCGCCGGGTTCCATGACGATGGGTACGGCTCATGCGCCGGCGGACTCGGCCGGTCCGGGGGCATTTCGGACATGGGATCGGGTGTGTTCATTGTTCTGATGGTATCCAAGCAGCCGCCCGGCAGGATAACCGGCGCGGGACGGCTGAAGTTTTCAGTTCCAGGGCTTTGTCTGAGTGGTTGGATCCAGCTAGTGTCTGGGCATGTCGCGTAATTCACAGCCATCCGGGGATCCGCTGAACTCCTGGTTGGCGGTAGAGGCGGTTCGCCTCAGTCTGTCCCCGACCTTTCACGATCACCTAAAGACGTGCCTTTCCCTCAAGGCACTGGCCCCCAAACTTCAGGTCCACCCGGCCGGTCAACGGCCGACGGAGTTGTTTAAGCGGCTACCAGCTACGTCACGAACAACGGATCCATAAGCCAACTAGTCTTATTGTGCGCAGTGCGGCGGGATGGGCAGCCGGCCCGAGGACCTACGCCCCGTGGCCCGGCGCGACGGCTTCCCCGGCCTTCACCGGCCGGGGTGCGGTTCCGTCCCCGAACGGACGCCCACCCAGCTTTTCCCGGCCGTGCGCCGACAGCCAACCCGAGGTGTCCGGCCCCTTGGGCACGATCTGCGTCGGATTAATATCCGTGTGCACCATGTAATAGTGCCGCTTGATCTGCTGGAAATCGATGGTGTCGCCGAATCCAGGCGTCTGGAACAGGTCCCGGGCGTAGCCCCAGAGCGCCGGCATTTCGGACAGCTTCTGCCGGTTGCACTTAAAATGGCCATGATAGACGGCGTCAAAGCGGGCCAGCGTCGTGAAGAGGCGCACATCGGCCTCGGTGATCGTCTCCCCCACCAAAAAACGCTGCCCGGCCAGCCGCTCTTCCAACCAGTCCAGCGCCGTGAACAAACGGTCGTACGCCGCCTCGTAGGCCTCCTGCGAGCCGGCAAAACCGCAGCGGTATACGCCGTTGTTGACCTCGGTGAAGACCCGCTTGTTGACCTCATCAATCTCTTCCCGCAGCTCTTCGGGATAGAGCCGGGGTGCGCCGTCGCGCTGGTATTCGGTCCACTCCGTGGAAAAGTCCAGCGTGACCTGCGGAAAGTTATTGGTCACCACTGCGCCGGAGGGAACATCGACGACGGCGGGGACGGTGATACCGCGCGGGTAGCCGGGGAAGCGCTTAAAATAGGCATCCTGAATCCGCTCGATGCCCAGCACCGGGTCCCTTCCATCCGGATCCAGGTCAAAGGTCCAGCTGCGGACATCATGCGTGGGCCCCGGCTGGCCGAGCGAAATAACATCCTCCAGACCCAGCAGCCGGCGGACGATCACCGTGCGGTTCGCCCAGGGACAGGCCCGCGCGGCGATCAGCCGGTAGCGGCCTGGCTCCACCGGCCAGCGCCCGGCGTCCGGATCGTCGCCGCCGCGGACAATCCGGTCCTCAATATAGTTCGTATCGCGGGTATACTCCTGGCCGCCGGTGACATACGCCCCGCTGCTGCTGTGCGATTCGCCCGCACTGGTTTCTGTGCTCATACTCCCAGCTTAGGCGGGTTACCCGTGGGCTCAAGGGTCCAGACAGGGGCCCAGCGGCGAGACAGGGGCCCAGCCACGAGGCAGGGGCTGCCCAGCACCTGTTTCACGGCTGCGCCCCTGCGTCAGCGGAGGTCAGCGGAGGCCGGCGGAGGCCGGCGGACCTTCCGGCATTACCCCAGGGCAAGCACGGCCTGGCGGACGGCGATGCTGAGCCGCATGCCGCGGCCGGGCGTCCCGCCCTCCTCGGCGCGTCGGGGGACGTAACCAAAGCCGACCCCGTACACCGGGTCCGCAAACCCCAAAGCCGCGGTGGCGCCGTCGTGCCCGAACGCGTGCGCGCTGCCGAAGTCCATCCGCGCGTGGGATTTCATGAACACCACGGCAAACGCGCTTTCCTGACTGAAGACACGGTCCGTGCCCCAGACCTGCTCCTGGCTCATTGCCGCAATGGTCTGCGGCGTCAGGAACGGCAGGCCGCCGTCGACCCCCGTGCTCGCGGCCGCGTACAGCCTAGCCAGCCCGACGGCGGAACTCACGCCGGCGCCGCTGCTGCTGCCCGCGGCACGGATGGACCGCAGGTTCGGCAGCACCAGCAGATTGCCTGCGGAGACGTTGGCCGAGATGCCGAGAATGCCTGCCGGATCCACGAAGGGTGCCCCAGGATCTTCGTCGAACAGCACATCCCGGTAGCGCGGCTCCTGGTCCTGCGGCAGGCCAAGGAACATATCCACCGCAAAGGGCGCACGGATCCGCTCCTCATACAGCGCCTGCAGGGTGCCGCCGGTGACCCGGCGGCAGAGCTCCTCCATAAAGACGCCCATGGTCAGCGCGTGGTACCCGAAGGCGGTGCCGGGCCGCCAATACGGGACCGCGTCGGCCAGCCGGGCGGCAACGGCGGGGGAATCGTTGTATTCCTCCATCGCGAATCCGCCCGGCACGCCCACCAGGCCGCCCTGGTGGCTCAGCAGCTGGCGGACGGTCAGCACAGACTTGCCGTGGCTGCCGAATTCGGGCCAGTACCGGGTGACCGGGGCATCGAGGTCCACCAGGCCGTCCTGGACCAGCAGACTGAATGCGAGCGCACCGGCACCTTTAGAACAGGAAAACACCCCTGTGACGGAATCGGCGCCGATCTCCGGGCCACCGTGCAGGTCGACGACTTTCGCACCCTGGTGGTAAACGGCCAACTGCGCACTGTAGCGCGGATCGGCGGTGAGCATCGAGTCGAAAAGGCCGCGGACGGCGTCGAATTCCGGGGTGGCCATTCCTTGGGCGCGATCGGTCATGCCCTCCAGCCTATGACGGTCACGACCGTGCCGCGCCCATGGCTTCCTTGGCTACCCGCGGGTAGCATAGGTCACACCCCACCGGGTCCTCTCCACCCGGGCAGGCGTCTGCACCCGGGGGCCGGCGAAAGGGCCACCATGAGCATCAAGGCTGACAACGCAACCGCAGCATCCAGTCCCACCCGCACGGTAACCGAGCAGGACGCGCGGAAGGTGGCCGAAGATGCGCGTGAAACCAGCTGGTCCCGACCCAGTTTTGCCAAGGGTCTCTACCTCGGCAGCTTCGATATTTCCCTGATCCATCCGCATCCGGAGCCCACGGCTGATGACGCCGGACGCGGTGACGCGTTCCTGGCCCGGCTGCGGACCTATTGCGAAACGCTGGACTCCACCCGGATCGAGCGGGACGCGCTGATCCCGGATGAATACCTGGCCGGGCTGACGGAGCTGGGGGTGTTCGGCATGAAGATCCCGCGCGAGTACGGCGGTCTGGGCCTGTCCCTGACCTATTATGGCCGGGCGCTGCAGCTGCTCGGTTCCGTCCATCCCTCCTTTGGGGCGCTGGTCTCCGCGCATCAATCCATCGGCGTCCCCGAACCGGTGAAGGTCTTCGGCACCGAGGCACAGAAAAAGGAGTACCTGCCGCGCTGCGCCGCCGGCGCAGTTACCGCGTTCCTGCTCACCGAACCGGACGTCGGCTCCGATCCGGCACGGATGGGCTGCACCGCAGTACTCAGTGAGGACGGCTCCGAATACGTGCTCGACGGCGTCAAACTCTGGACCACGAACGGGGTCATTGCCGAAATAGTGGTGGTGATGGCCACCGTGCCCCGGCACGCGCTGCCGGACGGCACCGCGGCGAACGGCACCGCGGCGAACGGGATGCAGGCCAAGGGCGGCATCACGGCCTTCGTGGTGGAGGCGGACACCCCCGGCATCACGGTGGAAAACCGCAATTCCTTTATGGGCCTGCGCGGCATCGAGAACGGCGTGACGCGTTTCCATCAGGTGCGCATCCCGGTAGCCAACCGGCTGGGCCGCGAAGGCCAGGGGCTGAAGATTGCGCTGACCACGCTGAACACCGGCCGGCTGTCCATCCCCGGGATGTGCGCGGCGACCGGAAAGTGGACCCTCAAGATTGCCCGCGAGTGGTCCAATGCCCGCACCCAATGGGGCAAACCTGTGGGCGAGCACGAGGCCGTGTCCAAGAAGATCGCCTTCCTGGCCGCCACCGCTTTCGCCCTGGAGGCGGTGTTTGAACTTTCCGCGGAGCTGGCCGATTCGGGTATGAAGGACGTCCGGATCGAGGCCGCGCTGGCCAAGCTGTGGTCTTCCGAAATGGCGTACCGCTGCGCCGACGAGCTGGTGCAGATCCGCGGCGGCCGCGGCTACGAAACGGCGGCGTCACTGGCGGCCCGGGGGGAGCGCGCCGTCCCGGCCGAGCAGCTGCTGCGGGATATGCGCATCAACCGGATTTTTGAGGGCTCCACGGAAATTATGCATCTGCTCATTGCCCGCGAAGCCGTGGACGCGCACCTGAGCGCCGCCGGCGATCTGGCGTCGGCCACCGCGTCGCTGCAGGAAAAGGGGAAAGCCGCCGTCGCCGCCAGCGGTTTCTACGCCAAGTGGCTGCCCAAGCTGGCCGTCGGCAAGGGCATGGATCCGCGCAGCTACAACGAGTTCGGCCCGCTGGCGAAGCATCTGCGCTACGTGGAACGCGAATCCCGCAGGCTGGCCCGGCAGACGTTTTACGGGATGGGCCGCTGGCAGGCCAAGCTCGAGTACAAGCAGGCATTTCTTGGCCGGATCGTGGACATCGGCGCGGAGTTGTTCGCCATGGCCGCCTGCTGCAGCCGCGCGGAGATGTTGCGCGTGAAGGATCCCGTGCAGGGGCGGTACGCGATAGAACTGGCTGATGCGTTCTGCGGCCAGGCCCGGATCCGCGTGGACGCGCTGTTCACGGACCTTTGGCACAACACGGACGACGGCGACAGGCGGCTTGCGTCGCAGGTGCTCGCGGGTGATTTCAGCTGGCTCGAAGAAGGCATCATCGACGTCTCCGAGGGCACCGGGCCCTGGATCGCTGACGCAGCCCCGGGCCCGAGCAGCAAGGAGAACCAGCGCCGCAGGTACCGCTGACGCCAGCGT
>CAJDTL010000030.1_pt1 | contig 34413 bp, 28 predicted proteins | sample 7389871 | NCBI WGS metagenome assembly CAJDTL01 (sample SAMEA7055650, study PRJEB34461) | soil metagenome | biome: terrestrial ecosystem; feature: Peninsula; material: soil | place: Antarctica | collected 2016 | reverse complement strand
CTGCCCCGTCCCGGCAAGGAAAGTCCGGGGCAGGCGCCGGCTACGTCCGCACGGGCAGAGTCGTCGGCCTGAAGGCCGGCCGCGTCGCTTCGAACGCGGCGATGTCCCGGTGATGTGGCGGTGATGTCCCGGTGATGTCCGCTTCGTGGCGCATCGTCAGCCCGATGCCGTCCAGGCCCGCCAGCAACCGCCAGCGCCTGTAACCGTCGAAGGCAAACGGCGACGCCACGGAACGGCAATTCACGTCTTGGAAATGCACCCGCAGCGACCTCAACAACTACATGCAACGCTTGAGCAAACACGAACAGGGACCGCAGCATAACCCCCGACGAACCAACGAAAATACCCGCTAGGAACGGCATGAACCCTCCGGAGGCAGCGAATAGCTGCTGCCTTTAGCCTGCCTGCGCGAGCACCAGCGGGAGCACCGCGCCGGCACCGGCATGGCGCAGTGCCCGGCCCGCCACGGTGAGCGTCCAGCGGCTGTCCACCAGGTCATCGATGAGCAGGACGGGCTGACCGGCAAATGGTTCCAGCGCCTGGGCCAGCTCCGGCCCGGTTCCGACACGCTCCCACACCCCGGCCAGGCGGTAGGCGCTGTTGCCGCCGCGCTGTCCGGTCGGGCCCGAATGCTGCAGGCTCATCTCCCCCAGCAGCGGAAGCCGTCCGATCGACGAAATCCCCTGCGCCAACGACCGGACCAGCCGTGGTCGGCTGCGCGACGGCACAGCGACCACGGCTGCCGGACGACCGGCCCCGTCCCAGCCGGCCTGGCCCCAGTCCCGGAGCACGCCGACGCACGCCTGCAGCAGTTCCGGATCGATCTCGGCATCGTCGGAACCGGCGGCGAACAGGGTGCGCAACGCGCCTCCCCAGCCCAGATCGGTCAGCCGCGAGAGGGCCCTGCCGGTTCCATTCAGGTCCTCCGCCTTAAGTTTCCCCTTGACCGGGACGCCGAGGCGGTCCATTCCGCTGGGCCACTGCAGCCGGGGCTCGATCATCACACCGGCGCGCCGGAGCGTCTCCCCGGCCGTGGAGACGGCAGAGCTGTCCACCGTATCCGAATACCACCGGCCCGTGCAGTTGTCGCAGCGACCGCAGGGCGCCGCGGTGTCATCATCGAGCGCCGCAGCCAGATACTCCATCCGGCACCCGGCCGTCTGCTCGTAAACGACCATGGAATCCTGCTCGTTCACGCGCGCGGTGGCAATCCGCTGGTAACGCTCGCTGTCGTACACCCAGCCCTGTCCCGTGGACCGCCAGCCGCCCGCCGCGCGTTCCACGGCGCCGTCGACGGCCAGCACCTTCAGCAGCAGCTCCAGGGGTGTCCGGCGCAGATCCACCCGGGCCTCCAGAGCCACCGTCGAGACGGGCCGGCCGGCCTCCGCGAGCGCTTCAAGCACGGCCGCGGCCTTTTGCTCCGATGGCATCGACGCGGTCGCAAAGTACCGCCAGATGTCCTTGTCTTCCGTGCCCGGAAGCAGCAGCACGTCCGCATTGGCGGATCCGCGGCCGGCACGCCCGACCTGCTGGTAATAGGCCACCGGAGAGGAGGGGGCTCCCAGATGGAGCACGAAACCCAGATCCGGTTTGTCGAAGCCCATCCCCAGGGCGCTGGTCGCCACCAGGGCCTTCACGCGGTTTTCCTTCAGCTTTTGTTCGGCGGATTCACGGTCCATCGGATCCGTCCGGCCGGTATAGGAGAGAACCTTGTGCCCCGCTTCGGCAAGCATTCTGGCGGTATCCTCCGCGGCGGACACGGTGAGGGTGTAGATGATGCCGCTGCCGGGAAGCTCATCCAGATGGGTCAGCAGCCAGCCGAGCCGGTCGCGGGAATCCAGCAGCCGGAGGACACCCAAGCGCAGGGATTCGCGGGCCAGGCCGCCGCGGATAGTGAAGACATCCGTTCCCAGTTGCTCCTCGATATCCGCGACAACGCGCGAGTTTGCCGTTGCGGTGGTGGCGAGCACGGGCACGTTTTCCGGCAGCCGGGCGATCAGATCCGCGATCCGCCGGTAGTCGGGCCTGAAATCATGCCCCCAGTCGGAAATACAGTGGGCCTCATCGATGACCAGCAGCCCGGTCCGGCGGATCAGCTCCGGCAGCTGGTTTTCGCGGAAGGCGGGATTTGTCAGCCGTTCGGGCGAAACAAGGAGCACGTCCACCTCGTCCGCGGCGAGCGCTTTCTGCACCAGATCCCACTCGGTGGCGTTGGCGGAGTTAATCGCCATGGCCCGCACCCCGGCCCGCTCGGCCGCTGCCACCTGATCCCGCATCAGCGCAAGCAGCGGAGACACGATCAGCGTCGGACCGGCGCCGCGGGCCCGCAGCAGCAGGGACGACACAAAGTAGACGGCGGATTTTCCCCAGCCGGTGCGCTGGACCACCAGGGCGCGCCGTCCCGCCTCGACCAGTGCCTCTATGGCCTCAAATTGCCCATCGTGGAACTGCGCATCCGGGGAACCGACGAGTCGGCACAGCACGGCCAGCGCCTGATCGCGGGTTGACCGGCCGGATTCGTGGGTCTGCTGGGGTCGAACTCTTTGCTGCATCATCCCCTAAGTATTCCAGCCCGCCCTGACATGATGCCCCGCCGTCCGGAGGATGTGGATAAGTCTTGCCCCACAAAGCACTACGCGCTTTGCGGGTCCCCTCGCGCTACCGCTGCGCGCTACGCTTAGGCACGTGACTAGTGCAGAAAACACCCGAATCGATCTTTCCAGTTCCTTTAAGGCCTATGACGTGCGCGGGATTGTCGGCGAAACGATCACGGCCGAGATCGTCGAGGCGGTCGGTGCCGCCTTCGTCGATGTTCTGGAACTCGCCGGGCAGACGGTGCTGGTAGGCGGCGATATGCGCCCCTCCTCCCCCGAATTCAGCCATGCCTTCGCCAAGGGCGCCACGACCCGCGGGGCCGACGTAAAGCTGCTGAATCTGATCTCCACGGACGAGCTGTACTTTGCCTGTGGCTCGCTCAATGCCGCCGGCGCGGTCTTCACGGCCAGCCACAATCCGGCGGAATACAACGGCATCAAAATGGCCAAGAGCGGTGCCATCCCGGTTTCCTCCGAAACCGGCCTGCTGGAGATCCGGCAGCTGAGTGAAAAATATCTGGTCGAGGGTATTCCCGACGCCGGATCCACCGGCAGCATCAGCGAGCAGGATGTACTCCAGGATTACGCGAAGTACCTCCGCAGTCTCGTTGATTTGAGCGGCTCCCGTCCGCTGAAGATCGTCGTCGACGCCGGCAACGGCATGGCCGGCATGACCACCCCCGCCGTGCTCGGTGACCAATTGCTCCCCGCGCTGCCGTTCGAAATCGTCCCGCTGTACTTCGAGCTGGACGGGTCCTTCCCGAACCACCCGGCCAACCCGCTTGAGCCGGCCAACCTGCGCGACCTGCAGGCCGCCGTCGTCGCCCATGGTGCGGACATTGGTCTGGCGTTCGACGGCGACGCCGACCGCTGTTTTGTGATCGACGAACGCGGTGCTCCGCTTTCCCCGTCAGCGGTGACCGCGCTGGTGGCCCGCCGCGAGATCGCCCGCGCCAGGGCAGGCTCGGCCACCCGCGCACCGGAGGCGACGCCGGTCATCATTCACAACCTGATCACGTCCCGCGCGGTGCCGGAACTCGTCCTGGCCGACGGCGGCCGTCCGGTCCGCACCAGGGTGGGCCACTCCTTCATCAAGGCCGTCATGGCCAAGGAGGGCGCGGTCTTTGGCGGCGAACACTCCGCACACTACTATTTCCGCGATTTCTTCAACGCGGACACCGGCATGCTGGCCGCGATGCACGTGCTGGCCGCACTCGGCGAGCAGGACGGACCGCTCTCGGAGCTCGGCCGCGAATACGAGCCCTACGTTTCCTCCGGCGAAATCAACTCGAAACTGGCCGACGTTCCCGCGGCGGTGGCGCGCGTCCGCGCGGCCTATCAGCGCGACGGCGTCAGCGTGGATGAGCTCGACGGGCTCACCTTCACGGCGGATAACGGCGACTGGTGGTTCAATCTGCGGGCCTCCAACACGGAACCGTACCTGCGGCTCAACACCGAGGCGCTCGACGCCGCGACCATGGCTTCGGTGCGCGACGACGTGCTGGCCCTGGTGCGCCGGTAGTGGATCTGGAACACGCGGACGGCGCGGAAGAGACCCCTCCTCCCGGCACGGTTACGCCCAGCGACGCGACCAGGGACGACCTGAACAAGCTGCTCGGCACCGCGCTCGGCATGGCCCAGGAGCAGCTCGAGGCACACGGCGCGTTCCTGCCGATCGCGCTGGCGGTGGGCGACGACGGCGGGATCCGTATGCTGACCGTCTCCCCTCCCTCTGCCGGCGAGGGAGCGGCGGACGACGGCGGGCTGGATGCCGATGCGATGATCGCGGATTTGTATGAGGTGCTTCGCCAGCAGAAGGACGTGCACCGGGCTGCCGCCGTCGTCTGTGACATCACCCTGCCCGAGGAGGGTACGGACGCAATCCACGTGGTGACCGAGCATCAGAGCGGGGTATCCGTCGCCGCGGTGCAGGCTTACACGCCGCCCGCCGGGGCGGGGGCCGCCGGATCCGAGCCCGCCGCACTGGGGGCCGCCGCGGTAAACCCCGCTGGTTGGATCTTCCGCGAGCTCGTCTGGGAAGCTGAAGAACCGCAGATCTGGGTTTAGCCGCCCACACCCTTGATCGGTGACGCAGTTGGTGCCCATGTTTCTCGGAAACATGGGCACCAACTGCGTTATGGATGGGGTGTGTTAGGCGGTGGCCATCCAGAGGTCGGGGCCGAAGACCTCGTAGTGGATATGCTCGGCGGGGATGCCGGAGGCAAGCGCCTGCGAGCGGATGCTCTTCATGAACGGCAAGGGGCCGCACAGATATACTGAGGCATCCTGCGGGATATCCAGCCCTGCCAAGGTCATGAATCCCTTGTTGAAGCCATCCTCGGGGCGTTCGAGCCACAGCTGCAGCTGAGCGGAGTCCAGCTTTTCCACATCCGCGCTCATTTGCTCTTGCAGTGCCCAGTTCTCCAGCCCCTGGTCCGCGTGCAGTACCAGCACATCGCGGTCGGAGCCGCTGTCGACCAGGGACCGCAGAATCGAGGCGGTGGGAGTGCACCCGATCCCGGCCGAGGCCAGCACCAGCGGGTGGTCGCCGTCACCAAGGGTAACGTCGCCGTAGGGGTTGGAGATCTCCAGCACGTCCCCCACCTTGACGGTGTTGTGCAACACCGGCGAGACCTCGCCGTCAACGTCGATCTTGGTCGTAAAGACCCGCCGTGCCGCGTGCGTGTCGGAGTGCAGGGAGTACTGGCGGACCTGGTAGATTCCGTCCGGCATACGCACCTTAATGGTGATGAACTGGCCCGGGCGGGAGGGGCTGACGAGTGTGTCATCGGCCGGCTCGAAGGTGAAGGTCATGGAGCCGATGCCGGCGGTCTCCTTGCTGACCAGGACCCATGGCGAGAAGGGCTTGTCGTTCGCGGTCTCGGCGTAAAGTCCTTTTTCGATCTTGATCAGCGCGTGCGCCATCAGCCAGTAGACCTCGCTCCAGGCACCGGCGATCTCGTCGGTAATCACGTCGGACAGCTCCTCGGCGATGGCTTCAAAGAGGTACTTGTACACGATGGGGTATTGCTCCTCCACGATGCCCAGCGACGCGTGCTTGTGGGCAATACGGGAGAGGACCGTTTCCGGCACGGAATCCGGATGCGCCACGAGGTGCGAGGCGAAAGCGACGATGCTGCCCGCGAGAGCCTGCTGCTGGATACCGCTGGCCTGGTTGGAGCGGCTGAACAGCCCGTCCAACAGTTCCGGGTGGGCCGCAAACATCCTGGCGTAAAAGTTCGGAGTGATCCTGGGCAGACGTTCCGCTACCAGGGGCATTGTGGCTTCTACGATGGGACGGGCCTGATCCGAAAGCATTGGGTTCTCCTTAGGTACTGGTGATTACCGACAAGACCAAACTAGCATTTGAAATGCTACATTTCGGACGTTTTCTACGATTTGTAGAAATTAGTTTTATGGCGGCTGGAAATACCGCGGAACGCAGGGGTCAGGCGCGGAAAAGTGTGTCCAAGGCCACAAAAACGGGACCGTCCTGGCTGCTCCGGGTTAGGGACGAGATGACGACGGCGTCAAGCTCACCGTAGAAAGCCTCCCGGGCACGCGCCAGCGCCCCGCGCAGACCGCAGCCGCCGATCAGGGGGCAGTCCCCCTGCGGGGTCCGGCAGTCCGCAACGTCGACCCGGACATCGAGCCGGCGCAGGAGCCAGCCCACGGTTGCCATCCGGCCACGGTTGCTGATGGCGGCACCGCCGCCGCGGCCGCGGGTGACGTCCACCAGTCCCAGCTCCCGCAGCCGGATCACCGCCTTGCTCACGTGGTTGTACGGAATGCCCACGCGGTCCGCGATCTGCTGAGAAGTCAGCAGGGTACTGCTCAACGGGGTGTAGTCGCTCGGTACATTATCCCGCGCGGCGACGTCCTGCGTGGCCGACAACAGCATGACGACGCGCAGGCACAAATCCGAAAAAGCGTTAAGGCGCACCCATCAACAGTATCCGGAATAAGTGAAAACGATCCCGCAGCGACCAGAACTCCCGCAGTTGTGAAGGGGCCCGGGAGCGGCTTCGGACGGCCGCGAAGCGGGCGGGGTCCCCTTCACAACGGGGGGTGTCATCAGCCCAGGCGGGACTTGAGGCCTGCCAGCTCCGCGGCCAGCTCGTCCGGCAGGGAGTCGCCGAACCGGGTGTACCACTGTTCAATACTCTCGACCTCGGTGGCCCATTCGGCCGGATCCACCCGGACAGCTTCGGCCAGATCCTCGGCGCTCAGCTCCAGTCCACTCACATCCAACGAGCCGGGGGCCGGGACAAAGCCAATCGGGGTCTCCACTGCTTCCGCGGTCCCCTCAAGGCGCTCAATGGCCCACTTCAGTACCCGGGAATTGTCCCCGAAGCCAGGCCAGGCGAAGGAACCGTCGGCCTTGCGCCGGAACCAGTTGACCAGGAAGATCTGCGGCAGCTTGTCCTGGTTTCCGGTCTTGCTCAGTTCCAGCCAGTGCTTGAGGTAGTCACCGGCGTCGTAGCCAATGAACGGCAGCATGGCCATCGGGTCGCGGCGCACCACGCCCACCTGGCCGGCGGCCGCCGCCGTCGTTTCCGAGGACAGCGTTGAGCCCATGAAAATGCCGTTGGTCCAGTCCCGGGCCTGCGTGACGAGCGGAATGGTGGTCTTGCGGCGCCCGCCGAACAGGATGGCGGAGATCGGCACGCCGTTGGGCTCGTTGTATTCCGGCGCCAGCATGTCCACCTGGTCGATCGGCGTGCAGAACCGCGAGTTCGGATGTGCGGCGGGGGTGCCGGAATCCGGGGTCCAGGAATCGCCGCGCCAGTCGGTCAGGTGCGCCGGTGTCTCGTCGGTCATCCCTTCCCACCAGACGCCGCCGTCGTCCGTCAGCGCAACGTTGGTGAAAATGGAGTTGCCCTTGGCGATGGCCCGCATCGCGTTCGGGTTGGTACCCCAGCCCGTGCCCGGGGCAACGCCGAAGAGTCCATCCTCCGGGTTGACCGCGCGGAGCTGGCCGGCCTTGCCGAAGCGCAGCCAGGTGATGTCATCCCCCAGCGTCTCCACCTTCCAGCCCTTAATGGTGGGATCCAGCAGCGCCAGGTTAGTCTTGCCGCAGGCGGACGGGAACGCTGCGGTAATGTAGTACTTCTTCTGCTCCGGCGAGGTGAGCTTAAGGATCAGCATGTGCTCGGCCAGCCATCCTTCATCGCGGGCCATCACGGATGCGATCCGCAGCGCGTAGCACTTCTTGCCCAGCAGCGCGTTGCCGCCATAGCCGGACCCGTAGGACCAGATGGCGCGCTCTTCCGGGAAGTGCACAATCCACTTCTCCTCGTTGCACGGCCAGGCGACATCGGGCTGGCCATCGAGCAGGGGAGCCCCCACCGTATGCAGCGCCGGGACGAAGAACGCGTCCAGCTCGTCCATTTTGCGCAGCACGGGAGTTCCAATACGCGCCATGATCCGCATCGAGGCCACCACATAGGCGCTGTCCGTGATCTCCACGCCGAACTTGGGATCATCCGCTTCCAGGTGCCCCATCACAAACGGAATGACGTACATGGTCCGCCCGTGCATGGAACCGGCGAAGAGCCCGCGCAGCTTCTCCTTCATCTGCTCCGGTTCCATCCAGTTATTGGTGAACCCGGCGTCGTGCTCGTTCTTGGAGCAAATGTAGGTCTGTTCTTCAACCCGGGCAACGTCTTTGGGATCGGAGAAGCCGGCAAACGAATTCGGGAACTTCTCCGGATTCAGCCGGACCAGGGTTCCGGCCTCGACCATTTCATCCGTGAGGCGTGTGTATTCGCCCTCCGAGCCGTCTACCCAATGGATTTTTTCCGGCTGAGTGAGCGCGGCAACCTCTGCCACCCAATCGAGCAGGCGCTGGTTCGTAGTCGGAGCCTGATCGATAAACTGCTGCAGGGGCGTAACGCTCATGACTTTTCCCTTCATCGGGGTCGGCGGTGTCAGATAAATGCTAGGGGCTTCCGCCGGGGCCATCGTGAAATCACACGTAGGATCTCCTATCCGAATACGTAATGAAATTCTCTACAATCCGCGGCTTCCCAGCCTTTTCCAAAAAAAGTTGTGTGAGACGAATCACGTAGACCGGTCTAGTAAGAGAGGACACTATGGCTTCAGTTTGTGACTCGGCCCGGTTCGCGCTAAAGTTACATACGGCTTGAGGGCCGGTTTGAAATGCGTGCGTAGCTCAACGGATAGAGCATCTGACTACGGATCAGAAGGTTGGGGGTTCGAATCCCTTCGCGCGCACCAATAAAAGAGTTCCTGACCTGCGGAAACGCGGATCAGGAACTCTTTTGCGGTAACGGCTGGTGACAGCTCCCCAGAGAGCAACAACTGCCCAGAGAGCGACAACTGATCAGAGAGCGACAACCTCGGCGATCCGCTGCCGAATGCCGTCGAAGTGACGATTCAGCAGTTCCGATGCCAGCGGTTTGTCCTTCTGTGCCACGGCGTTGTAAATGCCCCGGTGAACGGCGGCGGTGGCCGTGAGATCACCCGTATCCGCGCCGATCTCCACATGTATCTTCCGGTATACCTTCCAGAAAACATCCATCAGGCTGGTGAGCAGGTCATTCACGAGAGGCTCAAAAAGCAGCGAGTGGAACCGGGCATCGGCATCGGTGAAGCTCTCCCCCAGCGCCGCGAGCTGCTCCATCCGGACCACGGCCGCTTCGATGCGCGCAAGCTGCTCCGGTGTCATGACGTCAATGGAGCTTCCTATCAGCCCGGATTCCAGCGCCTGGCGGACATCGACGAGCTGCAGCGCTTCGAGCCCCTCGTGCCGCAGTGAGAGCCGGCCGCGGAAGGTCAGCCCGTCGGCCAGCGCCTCGAAGTTGCTCGGGGCGACAAACATGCCGAAGCCGTGCCGGATTTCGATCACGCCCAGCGCCTGCAGTACCTTCAGCGACTCGCGCAGCGTGTTACGCCCGACCCCTAATGCGAGGGAGAGTTCATTTTCGGTCGGCAGCGCGTCCCCCGCCTCTAGTTCCCGCTCCAGAATGAGTTCCATGATGTCCGCCTGCAGGGCGCGCAACCGCGCCTGTGCGCTGAATCGTGCCTGCGGTACGACTGCCGATGTCGCCAACCTGACTCCTTAGGAAATGTGCCCGCCGCTTACCCCTGGGAGCTTCCAGCGTCCCAGAGAGCGCTCAGTAGCGCGGAATATGGTGTCGGAGAGCTCCGGCCACCGTGATCTAAAACATATGATATCGGATGTCGGACGTCAGAATGACATTTGAGCCGCGCTCCCGCCTCCACGCGCGATCCACGGCCGGCGCGATCCCGCGATCCACGGCCGGCGCGATCCAGCTCAGTGGAAAGGCAACTGACCGTCAAGACTGTAATAAAGCTGTGACCCACAACTTGCTTGACCTACGGCTGTGACGTCTCTTACAGTAATAACATAAGCATCGGACATCCCACATCCGATATCTAACTTTGAAATGGTGATCCCCGCATGAGTAAAACTCTTGAGAATCTGCCTTTGGTCAAGGACGCGTCCCGGCGCAGCTTCCTGAAAATGGCCGGTGTACTTGGCACGGCGACGGCATTTGCCGGCACGCTGGCCGCGTGTGGAAGCTCGTCGACGTCGACGACCTCCGCAGCCGCCAACACCGCCGCCGTCAATAAGGACCTGACGATTGAGGCGGGCATCTCCTACTCGCTGTCCACCGGCTTCGACCCGATGTCCTCCTCCGGCGCCACCCCGCTGGCCGCCAACCTGCACATCTTCGAGGGCCTCGTGGAGCTTCACCCCGCCACCCGCGAGCCCTACAATGCACTGGCCGCCGCGGACCCGAAGAAGATTGACGACACCACCTACCAGGTCACGCTGCGCGATGGCGCGCTGTTCCATGACGGCACTCCGGTGACCACTGACGACGTCGTCTATTCCTTCACCCGCGTGCTGGATCCGGCCAACAAGGCCCTGTTCGCCCAGTTCATTCCGTTCATCAAGACCGTCACTGCCGTGGATGCCAAGACCGTTGAGTTCAAGCTGTCCAGTCCGTTTGCCGGATTCGGTCCGCGCATCTCCGTGGTCAAGGTTGTCCCGAAGGCGCTCGCTTCGGCAGACCAGAAGGCCTTCGACGCCAAACCTGTCGGCACGGGCCCTTACAAGTTCGTCTCCGCCGCCAAGGACGACAAGATCGTCTTCGAACGCAACGACGCCTACAACGGTCCGAAGCCGGCCCTGGCCAAGGGCATGACCTGGTTCCTGCTCTCGGATGCATCGGCCCGTGTGACCGCCGTGCAGTCCGGGCGCGTCCAGGCCATCGAGGACGTTCCCTACCTGGATGTTGACAGTCTGAAGGCCAAGGTCGAGGTCGAGTCCGTGCAGTCCTTCGGTCTGCTGTTCCTGATGTTCAACTGCTCCAAGGCCCCCTACAGCAAGAAGGAGGTCCGCCAGGCACTGCACTACGCCCTGGACAAGGACTCCATCATCAAAACGGCGCTGCTGGGCAACGCCACGGCCGCTTCGTCCTACTTCCAGCCGACGCACCCCGATTACCAGAAGGCGGCCACGGTCTACGGCTTCGATGCCGACAAGGCAAAGAAGCTGCTCTCCGACGCCGGGGTCAGCAACCTGTCCTTGACGCTGACCACCACGGACACCGCCTGGGTCAAGGATGTCAGCCCGCTGATCAAGAAGAACTGGGATGCCATCGGCGTCAACACAACTCTGGAAGCGCTGGCCTCCTCCGCCGTCTACGCACCTGACAAGGTCGGCGGCCTGAAGTACGACGTCGTCGCCGCCCCCGGCGACCCGTCGGTCTTCGGCAACGACGCGGACATCCTGCTCAGCTGGTTCTTCCGCGGCGATGTCTGGGCCAAGAACCGTTTCGCCTGGAACACCACCCCGGCGTACGCCACGGTCCAGACCAAGATGGACCAGGCCACACAGGCCACGGGCGATGCCGCCAAGAAGCTGTACAAGGAGATCATCGACATCCTTGCCGATGAGGTGCCGCTCTACCCGATCTTCCACCGCAAGCTGCCCACCGCGTGGGACAACAAGAAGCTCTCGGGCTTCGCGCCGCTCCCCACCACGGGACTGGGCTTCATCGGTGTGGGCCGGACGGCTTAGCCATCATCCGCAGCACACAGACCAGAGGGGCCATGGCCTCGGCCATGGCCCCTCTGGTGCGGGAACTTTTCAACCGTGACGCAGCATACACTGTGGAACCCCCAAGATTAACCGGAGAAGCAAATTGGTAATGTTATTGCGACTGCTGGGACGCCGGCTCGCTGCACTTCCGCTGATGATTCTGGGTGTCACCCTGCTCGTCTTCGTTGTGCTGCAGTTCGCCCCGGGCGACCGTGCCGTAGCCGCGCTCGGCGAAGGGGCTTCACCGGATGCCCTGAACCAGTACCGGGTGCAGAACGGGCTCAATGATCCGATGTTCCTGCAGTATTTCAGGTATCTCGGGAACCTGATCACCGGGGACTTCGGCAACACCCTGCCGCCGCAGAAGAGCATCACGGCGGTCATCGCCCAGGCCTTCCCCCTGACACTGCAGCTGACCTTCCTTGGCGTCCTCATCGCAGTCATCGTCGCACTGGTGTTCGGTGTGCTGGCCGCGCTGTACCGCGATACCTGGGTGGACCAGGTCATCCGCGTGTTTTCGATCGCCGCCATCGCCACACCGTCCTTCTGGCTCGGCATCCTGCTGATCCAGTGGTTCGCCCTCGGCACGAACTCGATCTTCCCCTCCGGCGGCCTGGCCGACCCGTCGGAAGGATTCAGCGGCTGGATCCGTTCCATGGCGCTGCCGGCCCTGGCCCTTGGCGTTCCCGTCTCGGCATCACTGATCCGCGTGGTCCGCACCTCGATGGTGGAGGAGCTTGACCGTGACTACGTCCGCACGGCCGTCGGCAACGGTGTCCCCTACCGCGAGGTCGTGTCCAAGAATGTGCTCCGCAACGCGCTCGTCACCCCGGTGACCGTGCTGGGACTGCGCGTCGGCTACCTGCTCGGCGGCGCCGTCGTGATTGAAATGATCTTTTCACTGCCCGGGATGGGTCAGCAGATCCTCAACGGCATCACCAACAAGGACACCAACCTGGTCCAGGGCGTGGTGCTTGTCATCGCGGTGACCTTTGTGCTGGTCAACATCCTTGTTGATCTTCTCTACCTGCTCATCAACCCCCGAATCAGGACGGTCTAAGTCATGCGCAGCAAACTTGCCGAACGGTTGAGCGCCCCCGGGCTGCGGTTCAAGGCACTGGCCCTGTCGTCCAAAATCGCCCTGCTCTTCTTCATCTTCATCATCCTGATGGCCATTCTTGCACCGGTCATCGCTCCGCACGACCCCCTCGAGACCGGCATTCCGGCGCAGGCACCGGGTGCCGACAACTGGTTCGGTACGGACAGGCTCGGCCGCGATGTTTTCTCCCGGCTGATCTTCGGAGCCCAGTCCTCGCTGGAAATCGGACTCGGTTCGGTCATCCTGGCCATCATTCTGGGCGCCGCGCTTGGCTCGTTGGCGGCCACGAGTTCCAGGGCCGTCAATGAAGTCATCATGCGCATCATGGATGTGCTGATGGCGTTCCCCGGCATTGCTCTCGCCGCCGTCCTGCTGGCCTCCTTCGGCAATTCGGTCCCGGTCATCATCGTCGCCATCGCCATCATTTACACACCGCAGATTGCCCGTGTGGTCCGCGCCAATGTGATGGCCCAGTACGGTGAGGACTACGTCCGCGCCGAGCGGGTCATCGGCGCCGGCCGGACCTACATTCTGCTCAAGCACATTGTGCGCAATACGGCGGCACCGGTCCTCGTCTTCGCCACGGTCATGGTGGCCGACGCAATCATCCTTGAGGCGTCGCTGTCCTTCATCGGCGCCGGCATCCAGGACCCCGCGCCGTCCTGGGGCAACGTGATCTCCTACGGCCGCAACCTGGTTCTCTCCGGCGGCTGGTGGGCCACGACCTTCGCCGGTCTGACCATCCTGCTGACCGTGCTGGCGCTGAATGTGCTGGCCGAGGGACTCACCGACGCGATGGTCAATCCAAGGCTGCGTAAGGCACCGAAGGTGAACGACGACGACGGCTCGGCCGCCGCTGTTGCGCGCAAGGGTCTGGACACCGAGGTGGCCACCTCACCCGCCCAGTCCTCCGTCGTCGAACGTCATGAACTGGATGAGTTTGAGCGGCAGCTGCCCGGATCGGAACTGGTCACCGATTCCGAACTCGCAGGTTTCCCCGGCGACCCGCACGCCGCCGCGAATCCCTTCGCGCTCCTCGATCACGAACTCACGCTGCTGCGCGGCATCGAGGAACAGCGCACCGACCGGCTCCCCCAGGTCGGTCTCGGCGCGCGCAATGTGCTCGAGGTCAGGAACCTGTCCATCCGTTTCCCGGCCCGTTTCGGTGACACGGCCATCGTGGACAATGTCAGCTTCACCGTCCGAGAGGGCGAAACGATGGGTCTGGTCGGTGAATCCGGCTGCGGAAAGTCGATCACTTCCCTGGCGGTGATGGGCCTGCTGCCCAAAACGGCCAGGGTCACGGGGTCCATCAAATTCGATGGCAAGGAGCTGCTGGATTCCGCGGCGGGCGTGGGCAACGCGAAGGCGTACGAGGGCCTGCGCGGCGAACAGATCGCGATGATCTACCAGGATGCGCTGAGCTCGCTCAACCCGTCCATGCTGATCAAGGATCAAATGCGCCAGCTGACCAAACGCAACGGCCGCAAGACGCCGACAGAGCTGCTGGAGCTCGTCAAGCTGGATCCGGAGCGCACGCTCAAGAGCTACCCGCACGAGCTGTCCGGCGGCCAGCGCCAACGCGTTCTGATTGCCATGGCGCTCTCGCGCTCACCGCGCATAGTGGTGGCGGATGAGCCGACGACGGCGCTGGACGTTACCGTGCAGAAGCAGGTGGTGGATCTGCTCAACGAGCTGCGCGAACAGCTGGGCTTTGCGATGGTCTTTGTCAGCCATGACCTGGCCCTGGTCGCGTCGCTGGCGCACCGGATCACCGTGATGTACGCGGGCCAGGTGGTGGAATCCGCGCAGGCCTCCGAGCTGCTGCAGAACCCGATGCATGAGTACACCCGCGGCCTGCTCGGTGCGGTGCTCTCGATCGAGGCCGATGCGGTGCGTCTGCACCAGATCCCCGGCACCGTTCCGTCCCCGCGCGACTTCTCCACCGGGGACCGCTTTGCCGGCCGGTCGCTGCGCGGGGATGCCGATCCTGCACAGCGGCTGGCGTTCGTGAAAATCAACCCCCGCGGCATTGACACAGACCATTTCTGGGCCAGCCACAGGAAAGAAGACGCACTGGCATTGACCGTAGCGGGCACTGCCGAGAAAGGCGCGAAATGAGCACGGTATCGAGAACCAGGAAGGCCGCGCTGGACACCGCACCGGTCATTGAGCTGAAGGATCTGCACGTCCACCATCGGACCCGTTCCGGCGGCCTGTTCAAGCCGAACTATGTCAAGGCCGTCAACGGGGTGGATTTCACCGTCAGCCGCGGCGAAACCGTCGGGATTGTCGGCGAGTCCGGCTGCGGTAAATCCACGCTGGCCAGTGTCCTCGTGGGTCTGCAGACCCCGACCTCCGGCGAAGTCCTGTTCCACGGCCGCCCGGCGATCAACCGCAATGCGCGGATGCGTAAGGAATTCGGCCGGGCTGTTTCGGTCGTTTTCCAGGATCCGTCCACGGCGTTGAACCCGCGGATGACCATCCAGGACATCCTCACCGATCCACTGGTCATCCACGGCATCGGCAACGCCGCTTCACGGGCGGCCAAGGTCAGGGAGCTGCTGGCCCTGGTGGGTCTGCCACAATCCGCGGCGGAGGTCACTCCCTCCCAGGTCTCCGGCGGCCAGCGCCAGCGTGTCGCCATTGCCCGCGCCCTGGCCCTGGGCCCGGACGTGATCGTCGCCGACGAGCCGACATCCGCCTTGGACGTTTCGGTCCGGGCCCAGGTGCTGAACCTGTTATCGGATCTGAAGAAGGAACTGAATCTGGGCATGGTGTTCATCAGCCATGACATCCAGACCGTGCGCTACGTTTCGGACCGGATCTGCGTCATGTACTTCGGTCAGATCGTCGAAGAAGGACCTGCCCGCGAGGTGTTCGAGAATCCCCGCGATGACTACACCAAGAAGCTGCTCGGCGCCGCGCCGTCACTGCTCCACATCTAGTCCTGCCCCCGATTTTTCATCTATTACCAACAACTATTTTGGAGAAAACTGTGACCTCCGTCGCTACCCGTTTCCAGGGCGTCATCCCGCCCGTCGTCACTCCGCGCACCCTCGAGGGCGCGATCGACGTTCCTTCACTGGAGAACGTCGTCAAGCACCTGCTCGACGGCGGTGTGGACGGACTGTTCGTGCTCGGCTCCTCCGGTGAAGTCAGCCACATGACCAACGCCGAGCGGGACCTCACCCTGCAGACGGTCGCCGGCGTCAACGCCGGAGCGGTGCCGCTCGTTGTCGGCGCCTGCGAGCAGACCACCAACCGCGTAATCGAAGAGGGGAAGCGCGTCGTGGCCCTCGGCGCCGATGCCCTGGTGGTCACCTCCCAGTACTACGCGGTCAGTAATGCCCAGGAGAATGGCACGCATTTCCGCAGCATCCATGCCGCGCTTGACGTCCCTGTTTTCGCGTACGACGTTCCCGTGCGCACGCACTTCAAGCTGCCCACCGACCTGCTGATCGAACTGGGCCGCGAGGGCGTCATTGCCGGCGTGAAGGATTCCTCCGGCGATGATGTTTCCTTCCGCCAGCTGGTGCTGGCCGCCAAGGACATCCCCAATTTCGACATCTTCACCGGCCATGAAGTCGTCGTCGACGGCGCACTCCTGGGTGGCGCGCGGGGTGTTGTACCGGGCCTGGGCAACGTCGATCCCCGCGGCTACAAGAACCTGTACGAGGCCGCGGTTGCCGGCGACTGGGTCAAGGCCGCTGCCGAGCAGGACCGGCTGGCCGACGTCTTCGAAATCGTCTACACGCCCAAGCCGGGCCGCCTGTCCGGAAATGCCGCGGGTCTGGGCGCATTCAAGACGGCCCTGGTGCTGATGGGCGTCATCAAAACCAACGTCATGAGTGCACCGATGCTGGCCCTGGACGAGGATGAGACCGCTGCGGTCAAGGTCATCCTGGAGCGCACGGGTCTGATCTAAGCGGCTCGGGTCTCCACGCGGCCGCGGGCGGCCTTGGTCGACCACCGGAACGTCTATTTCTTAGGATTCTCTTCATGACGTATGTGATCGGGGTGGACCTCGGCGGGACGAAAACCGCTGCGGGCGTCGTGGCGGCTGACGGGTCCGTGCTGATGACGGCACAGACGCCGACGCTGAACCGGGACGGCGGCGAGGCAATTCTTGATGCGACGGCCGCCCTGGTGTCGGGTCTGCGGCAGCAGGCCGGGGCCGCTGGGCTTGAGATTTCCGCGGCGGGCGTGGGCTCGGCCGGCGTCATCGATGCCGACAGAGGCACCGTCGTTTCGGCCACCGACGCCATTCTGGGCTGGGCCGGAACGCTCATCGCCAGCGGCTTGGAGAAGCGGCTTAATTTTCCCGCCGGCGCGGTCAAGGTCATCAACGACGTCCATGCACACGCCATGGGAGAAGCATGGCTGGGTGCCGGCGCGGGTTCATCGAGCATGCTCATGATGGCTTTCGGCACCGGCGTCGGCGGTTCCTTCGTCGTCCATGGACACCCGCTGCCGGGCTACCGCTTTGTGGGCGGCCATGTGGGGCACATCGCGTCCAGCTACGCGGTCGCACCGGATGGCAGCGCGCTTGCATGTACCTGTGGAAGCCGGGGACATGTTGAAGCCATCGCCTCCGGACCGGCGCTGCACGCCTTGTATCTGCGCTCCGGCGGAGATCCCGGGGCCACTGACGCCAGAGCGGTTTTTGCCCGCGCCGGCACGGGGGATCCGGTCGCTCTGGCGGCCGTCTCCACCGTGGCCAAGGCAGCGGGCCAGGCCGTCGGCGGTCTGGCCAATGTCCTCGATCCCGAGGTCGTGGTGGTCTCCGGCGGCCTGGCCGATGCCGGTCCGCTCTGGTGGAACACAATGACCGATGAGGCTAGCGGGCAGCTGATGCCTCCACTGGCGGGCCTGCGGATTGTCCGCGCTAGGCTGGGCAACAGCGCCGCAATCGTCGGGGCTGCCGCGCTCGTTCTGTAAGCCCGCCCCGTCGCTGGGCCACCAGCCGCGCGCCGTCGGCAAAGCTGCACCAATCCACACCCACACCACGACAAGGAGCGACCCGTGAACCTGAAACTGACCGATCTGGACGTGCTCAAGGGCCAGCTGATTGTTTCGGCCCAGGCCTATCCCGGCGAGCCGATGCGCGATCCGCGGACCACCGGCCAGGTGGCGGCCTCCGCGGTGATCGGTGGCGCAGCTGCGATCCGGGTGCAGGGCATCGCCGACATCCAGTTCAGCCGCGCCGCCGTCGAGGTTCCCGTGATCGGGCTTTGGAAGGACGGCCACGACGGCGTTTTCATTACCCCAACCCTCCGGCATGCCCTGGCCTGCGCGAACGCCGGTGCGCATATCGTGGCCATTGACGGGACCCGCCGGCCCCGGCCCGACGGTCTGGACCTGGCCGCGACCATCACCGGCATCCACGCGGACTCCAACGCGCTGGTCATGGCGGACTGCGGCTCGCTGGCCGACGCGCTAGCAGCGGTGGAAGCGGGCGCGGATCTGGTCGGCACCACATTGGCGGGCTATTCGGGCGAACGCGAAAAGACACAGGGGCCCGACCTGGAACTGCTGGCGCAGATCGTCGCCGCGGATCTGGGTCTGCCGCTGATCGCCGAGGGCCGCATCCATACTCCTGCCCAGGCCCGCCAGGCGCTTGACACGGGCGCGTTCGCCGTCGTCGTCGGGACCGCCATTACGCACCCGGCCTCCATCACCGGCTGGTTCAAGGCTGCACTGGACGCCTGAGGCACATCGACTGAGCAGTAGGTGCACGATACGGGCCTGTATCGTGCACCTACTGCTCAGTCGACGTAGGCTCGTTTCATGACTGAACCACGAACGTTTGATGTTGTCATTATCGGCGCCGGTGCTGCGGGCGAAAATGCCGCGGATCGGGTGGTGCAGGGCGGTCTGTCCGCGGTGCTGATCGAGGCGGAGCTGGTCGGCGGGGAGTGCTCATACTGGGCCTGCATGCCATCGAAGGCGCTGCTGCGGCCCGGGACAGCGCTACTTGCCGCCCAGTCAGTCGCCGGTTCGCGCGAGGCTGTCACGCAGACGCTGGATGCTTCCGCCGTCCTGAAACGCCGCGATGGGTTCACCTCGCACTGGCAGGACGATGGCCAGGTCAGCTGGGTTGCGGGCGCCGGCATTGAGCTGATCCGCGGTCACGCCTGGCTCACCGGCGAGCGGACCGTTGAGGTCGCGGGGAACGACGGCGGCACGCACCTTTTGCGCGCCCGGCACGCCGTCGTGCTGGCCACCGGGTCGGTGCCGACCGCTCCCGGGCTGCCCGGGCTGGACGACATCGAGTATTGGGGCACCCGCGAGGCAACCTCCGCGCAGCGCGTCCCGGACCGGCTGACCGTCTTCGGCGGTGGTGTCTCCGGCACGGAACTGGCCCAGGCATTTGCCCGGCTCGGCTCCAGGGTCACGCTGGTGGCCCGCGGCGACCTGCTCGCCATGTATCCCAAGGAAGCGCGCGAGCTGGTCAAGAGCGGGCTCCGGGCGGATGGCGTGCTGCTGCGGCTGCAGACCTCCGCACGTAGCGTCGGGCGCAACGCCGCCGGCGAGGTGGAGCTGCTGCTGGCCGACGGCACAACCATCACCTCCGATGAACTCCTGGTTTCCACCGGCCGGCACCCCGCGCTGGAGGGGCTGGGGCTCGAAAGCATCGGGTTGGAGGCGAAGAAGCTCGAGACCGATACCACCGGGCAGGTGACGGGCAGCGACTGGCTCTACGCCGTCGGGGATGCGGCCGGCAAGGTGCTGCTGACGCATCAGGGCAAATACGAGGCCCGGGCCACCGGAACCGCCATCGTGGCCCGGGCGGCCGGAAAACTCAGTGCTGACCCGGCACCCTGGAGCCGCTGTGCCCAGACCGCCAATGACCATGCGGTCCCGAATGTTGTTTTCACCGATCCGGAAATCGCCTCGGTGGGCCCGACTGTGGAGCAGGCGCGCAGCGCAGGCCATGACGTTTCCGAAGTCTCGCTGCCGATCGCCGTGGCCGGGTCGGCACTGTACGCGGACGATTACAAGGGCTGGGCGCAGCTGGTGATCGACGAGGACAGCAGGACCATACTCGGTGCGACCTTTGTAGGCCCCGACGTCGCCGAGCTGCTGCACTCGGCCACTATCGCCGTCGTCGGGCAGGTTCCGCTGGAACGGTTGTGGCACGCCGTACCTTCCTACCCGACCGTCAGCGAGGTCTGGTTGCGACTGTTGGAGAAATGCGGTCTCTGAGCCATCGATGACGTAGATAATGCCCATGTTTCCCGCCAACATGGGCACTAACTACGTCATGGATGAGCCGGGGCGAGGCGGGGCGGGCAAGTGAGAAGCGGGCGGGGCAAGTGAGGGGAGGGCGCGATCTGGCCGTCGCCGCTGGGTCTTAGTTGTACTGACCGGTCAGTGTTGATACTGTTTCTTCTGTTCCTAAACCCGATCGGAAGGCCATGCCCGTGCTGTCAGCTTTGGAGCTCCATGTTGCGGGGCGCCATCAGGAGCTTCTGCCGGCCACCAGCCTGGAGGCTCCCCGCGCCGCCCTGCTGCTGGTACAAGGGAACGGCCAACAGACGCGCACGGCCCTGGCCCTGACCCTGACCGGGCGGATGAAGCCGACGTCAGGGACGGTGCATTGGGGACATGATGCGGACATCACGCACCTGCGCCGGCACAGTGCGCTGATCGACGCTCCCGATGTGAACGAGCCCGAGCAGCATCTGAGCGTCAAGGACCTGACCGCCGAGGACCTGGCTTTGGTTCCGCGGAAGTTCCGTGGCCGCACCAGACCTACCGCCTGGCTGGACAAGCATGGCCACGCGGATATCGCCCGTAAATGGGTCGATGAGCTCGCGCCCGAACCACGCCTGCGGCTGCTGACGGACCTCGCACTGGCCAATGCGGATGTCGACGTGCTGGTGGTGGATTCACCCGACCGGCACAGCGCGGATCCGCAGGACTGGCTGCCCTTCCTGCAGCGGCTCGCTGACGGCAGCGCCAGGCCCGACGGCGAACGCGGGCTGACCGTTATTGCCACCGTGGCGGCAATTCCGGATCACTGGCACGGCGCCGTGGCGCAGGTGGGTGATGTGGCCCCCGGCAAGGATCCGGCCGCCAGCGAACCCGCTGCCGCGGAAGCTGCCACCGAGGGCATCTCGGCGCCGGGCCCGGAGGATCAGCGGGCCGTGGCGGAATCCGAACCACCCCGCGACGAACCCGCGGCTCCCCCGGCGGATCCCGCAGCAGATCCAGCACACAAACACCAAGCACAGGAAACCAAATGACCGTCCTCCGGCTCGCTCTCTCCGAGCTCAAGCGCATGACAGGTGGCCTGCTGCCGAAGCTGACCATTCTGGCCCTGATTATGGTTCCGCTGCTGTACGGAGCCGTTTACCTCTATGCCAACTGGGATCCCTACGGCAATCTTGATCAGCTGAACGCCGCCGTCGTCGTCGAGGACCAGGGAGCCACGACCAAGGACGGCAAGCACCTCGAGGTCGGTAATCAGGTTGCGCAGACACTCATTGACGGCAAAAAGTTCAACTGGGTGAAGGTCGGCTCCGCCGAGCAGGCCGACAGCGGCGTGGAATCCGGCGAGTACGCCTTCGCGCTGAAGATCCCCAAGGACTTCTCCGCGAATCTGGCCTCGCCGGAAAATTTCGACTCGGCCAGGCAGGCCATCCTGAGCGTCACCACCAACGATGCCAACAATTATCTGCTGACGTCCATTGTGGACAAGGTAACCACCCAGGTGCACGAATCCGTGGCCAAGGAGGTGGGGCAGACTACGGCGGACGCACTGCTCACCGGTTACGGCACCATCCATGCGCAGATCGTGAAGGCGGCCGACGGCGCCGGCCAGCTTGCCGCGGGCGCGACGACCCTCAAGGACGGTGCGGAGGAGCTGCACACCGGGACCGGCACGCTGACCTCCGGTGCCGACCAGCTGGTGGACGGCCAGACACAACTGGTGGCCGGCGCCGACCGGCTCAACACCGGGGCGGCGCAGCTGAGCTCCGGATTGGGCCAGCTGGCCGGCCAGACCGCAAACCTGCCGGCCGACAGCCGGACGCTCTCGGCCGGGGCGGCCCAGGTTGCGGCCGGCAACGCGGCGTTGAACACCAAGGTACAGAGCGCCGTCGGCTCGCTGGATCAGCTGGATACGGCGGCACAAGGCCTGGTTTCCGACAAGGCGAAGCCGGCGCTCGATCCGCTGGTGCAGAACGGGACCATCTCCGCCGGACAGGAACAAGCGATCCTGGCTAAACTGGCTGCCCTTCCTGCCAGCCCTGCGCTGACGGACGCCAGGACCAAGCTGCACACCGATGCGGCCGACGTGCAGAAACTCGCCGATGGCTCGCAGGCGGTTGCCGGCGGGGCGGCGAAACTCGCCGCCGCGGCTCCGACCCTCACCGGCGCCATTTCCCAGGCCAACGGCGGGGCGGCCGAGCTGGCCTCCGGGACGGCCACGCTGACCGCCGGCCAGCAAACGGCGCTCGATGGCGCCAGCGCGCTCGCAACGGGAGCAAAAACGCTCGACGACGGCGCGGCAAAGCTGGACGACGGAGCGACGACGTTATCCAACGGCGCCACTACAATCGCCGATGAGCTGGCCAAGGGTGCAGGACAGGTGCCGAATCCGAACGACGCCGAGAAGGCCAATGCCTCCAAGGTCATCTCGGACCCCATCGCCGTAAGCTCCCGCTCCCAGGCCCAAGCGGGCAATTACGGCTCCGGACTGGCACCGTTCTTCCTGGTTCTGGCACTCTGGATCGGTGCCTTCATGCTGGTCCAGGCCATGCGGCCGGTGACCCAGCGCGCACTGGCATCCAACGCACCTGCCTGGAAAATCGCCGTCGGCGGCTGGCTGCCGTTTTTCATCGTCTCGACCCTGCAGGCCGTGGCGATGTATCTGGTGGTCTATTTCGGACTCGGACTTAACCCGTCGCACCCGACCCTGACCCTGGGACTGCTGCTGCTGGCCTCGATGGCGTTCACCGCGATCATTCAAGGCGTGGTGGCACTGCTCGGTACCGTCGGGAAATTTGTGGTCCTGATCCTGCTGGTGCTCCAGCTGGTCAGTTCGGGCGGGACCTTCCCATGGCAGACAACGCCGGGACCGCTGCACTTGATCCACACGGTCCTGCCGATGGGCCACGTTGTCGAGGGCATGCGGCATCTGATCTACGGAGCCGCTCTGGCACCGTTGGGCCCGATCGTGCTCGGTCTGATCGGTTACACGCTCTTTGGTCTGCTGCTGTCGGTCGCCGCCGTCCGGAAACATAAATTCTGGACGCTGAAGACCCTCCAGCCGGAGATCGCGGTATGAGCGCCGTCCCCGCCCGCCCAGCCGATACCCGGCGGCCCGGCCGGACCAACGCCACCAGGCAGAAGCTCTTCGATGCGTCGATGCTGCTGATCGGCGAGCGCGGACCGGCCAACGTCACCGTGGATGAAATTGCGGCCGCGGCAGGGGTTTCCAAGGGTACCGTGTATTACAACTTCGGGAGCAAATCGGAGATGATCGGGGCGCTGCTCGAACACGGCGTGGAAATGCTCGAATCCCGCCTCACCGGCCGTGGCACGAACGAAAGCGCCGGCACCCCCGTCGCTGCGGCGAATGCTGCCGCTGCGGCCGCGACGAAGGATGCGGTGGCTGCCCTGCAGGAAATGCTCGGTGGCATGCTCGACTTCTTCGCCGACTATCCCTCCTTCGCCCAGCTGCTGGTCAGCGAAATGTGGCGCACACCCGGCGAATGGCATGAGACGCTGGCCCTGCTGCGCGGGCGGCTCGTCAGTGTACTCGGGGCCGCCGTCGAGCGGGTGGCACGGGAGCATGACGTGGATACGGATATTGCGCCGGCAAGCGTCGCGGGCGCAATATTCGGCGCGACCTTCGTCGTCGGGCTGGACCGCGAGGTCTTTCATCCGGACCGTTCCCGGGAACAGGCGCTGGCCATCGTCATGACCGTCATCCGCGGCTATCTCCGTGACCCGCCGGCGACCTGAGTGACACGCCGGCGCCTGAGCCGGGGAACCGCCGTCGCCCCGCTGGCACCCTGTCCCCACTCGACGGGATGGGGTCAGGCGGCCCGGGGAACGGCGAAGCTGATTGCACGGGCGTCCTGGCCGTCCAGTCGGGCCCATGAGCCGGCGTGTTCAAAGACGGCCAGGGCGCTGGTGGGGTAGCTCATCGCAAGGTTGGTGTAGGCATCCTCGGCCGAGTCCCTGGAGGCCAGCCGCAGCCCGAGATCCTGAAGACCCGGCAGATGGCTGATGACCAGCAGCGTGCGCACGGTCTCCGGCAGATGATTGATCACCATCAGCATCTCGGCCGCCGACGCGGCATAGAGCCGGTCCTCGAGCTTGGGCGTCGGAGCCTTCTCACCAAGCTGCTGGCAGACCCAGGTACAGCTTTGCCGGGCCCGGAGGGCGCTGGAGCAGAGAATGAAATCAGGAATCACGTCATTGTCGACCAGCCATTGGCCCGCCACTGCGGCATCCGCGTGTCCGCGCTGCGCCAGCGGCCGGTCGTGATCGGCCACGCCCAAGGGATACGCGGCCTTCGCGTGTCGCATCAAAACCAGCCGCTTCACATGGTGATCACTCATGCACTCAGTCTAGTGACCGGGTTCCCGGCGACCGTGTGCCGGGCCGCTTGGTACCCGGCCGCGGAGGCGCCGCGATCAGATTGAATACTCCGGCGCAGCCCAGACCACAACTTCGGGATGCTCATAGAAGCGGTATCCCTCGCCGCGGACCGTACGCACGGTGTTGGCCAGCCGGCCGAGCTTGGACCGGAGCCGGCGGATGTGGACGTCGATGGTGCGCTCGTTGGGCACCTCGTCGGCATTGCGCCACAGTCCGTCCAGCAGCTCCTCGCGGCCAACGGTACGCGCGCCGTGCTCCACCAGATAGTTCAGCAGCTCGAATTCCTTGAACGTCAGGTTCAGGGTCTCGCCGTCCAGATGCACCTCGCGGCGTGCCAGGTCGATCAGCACGCCGGACGGACGCGGTTCCTGCACGGTGCGCAGCCGGGCCGACTCCTGACGCTGGCGGGCAAGCACGGTCGGATCTCCGAAGGTCGAGCGCACCACTTCGAGGGCCGTACCGGGAGCGTCCGCGGGCGCTATCGCCACGGCGGCATAGCTCTGCGCCTGCGGCACCAGCGACTGAACGTGGGCCCGGGCATCCTGTGCCAGCTTGGCCAGCGATGTTCCGGCTGCGGCGGCGGTTTCCTCATCCACACCGACATATACGACGAATCCACGCGCCGCGTTGTCGGGCCCCGGACCGCGGAGGCTTTCGAGGCCGGAAATGATGGGGGCGGGGGCAGTCATGGGCGCATCGACGGCAGAGCCGGAGGGGCTGTTCTGCGAGTATCCGGCCGGGCGCGGCTCCTGCTGATGACCGAAACCAGTCGGAGGGACGGCCTCGAGATAACCGGGCCGTGCGGCGAACGGGGCGCGAAAACCGTTGGGATTGTTGGCCGCATTTACCGCAGCCGGCTTGCCTGCATTGCGGACGGAGATGTGGACGTATCCGGAAGCTACTGACATGGGACTACCTCAAGGTGAATGGCCGACGTCGCGGCGCGAATGCTTCATCACCCAGCGGCAAGCCGGGTGAGTGCCCCCGGTAGGGGGCAGGCCCGAGATGGGCCGATACTGCCTGAACTCTGGGGTAGCGAGTCAGGGCTGCATTCGACAACAGCACATGATCCTGCCAGCGGTTGCACTGGGAAGGGTCGCTGCGGCTGCAGATGCCATTGAGTGGATGTTCACAATCAGAGTGTCCTACGTAACAAAGCGAACACGCAAGTAACATTGCGTCGGAGAGTCCACATAGTGAGATGAAAATGCCCAACGTGGCCAAGCTCACACAAGATACTGAATGTCATTTATTCAGCTTCTGCCCGAACAATGTACTGATTTCCGGGCTGAAATCGTCAAAAAGCCGGTTATTCGACACCCAATCGCGCACACCGGAGCATAATCGGCGACCCGCCGCGGACCTAGGCCGCAGCGGGCGGTGGGGTGCCGGCTCTCCCCGTCCGCAGCCGCCAGGGAATGTCGGTTCGCCAGGTCGGATGTGCGGTAGTCTGTCCGCAGCCACTCCTCTGACCGCGCATATGGCCGGTGCCGTCCAGACCGCCATAGCGTCCAATCCGACCGTTCCTTACCACCCAGTGGCTGCTGCCGGACCGGCAGGTCGTGCCCGATCGCGCCGCACTGCCGGACGCCGACGTCGCCGCCCACCTGCTCCGCTGCCATCCGGCTTCTCCGAATCTTCCCGTGCCACAGCTACCCGGCTCTCAAAGATCTGTTTGGTTCGGGCCGTTCCTGCCGGGCGTCCCTGCGGAAGCTGCGCACGGGTGGCCCGTTACCGTGTGCTGGAATGCATCGGGCGCAGGCCCGGCACCCAACGGTGCGCCGAACGCTCCGCTCAGTGCCGAAGACCGACGGCGGTACCCTCCGCCAAGCTGTCGCGGCGGCACCGGGGTGGCTAGTCTGGGGTTCACAGCTAAAACATAGCCCGCGCCCAGCATCGGCAGACCGCACCGCGAAAGAGTTAAGGCCATGACTACCCCGCGCCCGTTCACCGAACACCTTCCCCGGCTGACGCATCAGGACGGCTCGCCAATCCGCGCCCTTGTAGTGGATGACGAGCCGAGCCTGGCCGATCTGATGCGGATGGGCCTGCGGATGGCCGGATGGGACGTTCTGGTGGCCCACGATGGAAGCCAGGCCCTCAAGAAAGCGCGTGAATTCCGGCCCGACGTGCTGGTGCTGGACGTTATGCTTCCCGGGTTCGACGGCGTTGAGCTGCTCGGCAAAATCCGCACCTTTGCGCCGGGTGTGCCGGCGCTCTTCCTGACTGCGAAAGACGCCGTCGAGGACCGTGTCACCGGGCTGGCGGCCGGCGGCGACGACTACGTCACCAAACCGTTCAGCATGGAGGAAGTACTGCTCCGGCTGCACCGTATCGTCCAGCGCTCCGGCGTCACGGCCGAGGACGCGGCCGAGCTGGCGGTCGGGGACCTGACCCTGAACCAGGACACCCGGGAGGTGACCCGCGGCGGCGAGCTCATCGCACTTACCGCCACCCAGTACGAGCTGCTGCGCTACCTGATGGAAAACCCGCGCCGGGTGCTGAGCAAAACGCAGATTCTGGACCGGGTCTGGAACTACGATTTCGGCGGCCAGGCCAACATCGTGGAACTGTACATTTCCTATCTGCGCAAAAAAATCGAGGCCAACCACCCGCCGATGATCCACACCGTCCGCGGTGCCGGTTATGTGTTGAAACCGGCCGCACCGTGAGCATGCCCGCTTCCGTCATTCTGCACCGGCCCGGGTGGCGGGGCCGGCCGCGCCAGCGTTGGTCCCGGCTCGGGTCGTGGCATCTGCGGACCAAACTGGTGCTCGCAACTATGGCGCTGCTGACCGCCATTTGTTTCATCGTGGGCCTGGTCAGCTATGCGGCCGTGCAGGTGTCCCTGAACCACCAGCTGGACGGCACTCTCGCCGAGGCATCGCACCGGGCCGCCGCCTTCAGTACCGGTCCCCCGCCGCAGGGCTCCGCCGCCGCCCATCCGAATCCGCTGAACGCCCGCGGCACCGGCATCGGAACCCTGAACGCGCGCATCTCCGGCGGCACGGTCACCAGCGCCGGCATGCTGTCCAGGGACCAGAACCTGACGGGAATCAGCGCAGCGGATGCGGCAACACTGCTCGCGGTCGCGCCCGAAGCATCCCCGACGGACCGGACCCTTTCCAGCGGCGACTACCGCCTGGTGGCAGTCTCGGTGCCCGATGGTGACATCATCGTGACCGGCCTTCCGCTGGCGGCCAACGATGCCACGCTGGCAGCCCTGGTGCTCGCGATCGTGCTGATCTCACTCGGCGGGCTCCTCGCCGCCGGGCTGGCCGGAACGTACATCATCCGCCGCACCCTCGAGCCGTTGGAGGAACTCTCCGCGGTTGCCACCCGCGTCGCCGGACTGCCGCTGGACGCCGGTGAGGTTGCGCTGGCGGTGCGGGTGCCTGCCAAGGCCGCGAATCCGGAGACCGAGGTGGGCAACGTCGGGTATGCCTTGAACAAGATGCTGGACAACGTCTTCAGCGCCCTGCAGGCCCGGCAGAAAAGTGAAACCAAGGTGCGCCGGTTTGTCGCCGATGCCAGCCATGAGCTGCGCACCCCGCTCACGGCCATCCGCGGGTACACTGAGCTGCTCCGGATGACCGAGACGCTCAGTCCGGATGGTCGGAATTCCGTGGCCCGGGTGGAGGCCCAGTCCAAGCGGATGGGCACCTTGGTCGAGGACCTGCTGCTGCTGGCCAGGCTGGATGAGGGCCGGCCGCTGGCCCTCAAGGAGCTGGATCTGACCGAGGTGATCGTGGAATGCGTCAGCGATATCCGTGTCATGGGCACCGATCATCTATGGAAGCTGGACGTGCCGAGCGAGCCGCTGCGCATCCGCGGAGATGAATCCCAGCTCCGTCAGCTGCTCAGCAACCTGCTCACCAATGCCTACAAACATACGGATGCCGGCACCGCCGTCCTCACCGGAGTCCACCGTGCGCCGGATGGTTCCATCATCCTGACCGTCACGGACAACGGCCCCGGCATCGCGGCGGAATTCCAGGAGCAGGTCTTTGACCGCTTTGCCCGCGCCGACACCGCGCGTTCCGGCTCTACCGGCACGACCGGCCTGGGGCTGGCCATTGTGCAGGCGATTGCCAGTGCGCACGGCGGCCGGATCGAGCTCACCAGCCGCCCCGGACAGACCACATTCGCCATCCGACTGCCGGCCGGGCTGGTCATAACCTGAGGCCGTTCTGGTCATAACCTACGGCTGGGCTGGTCAGGCAGAACCGACGACGACGACGGCGGCGGCGCGCCGGCCGCCGTCGTCGTCCTGTCAGCTCCGGAGCGGACGGCGGAAGCTGAACTGCGTGACGCTGCGCACCTGGTCGCGCAACCGGACGTCGTTTCGCCGATTGAGCAGGATCAGTGCCCACACCCCCGCGATGATGGCGACGACCGCCCCGATCCCCACGGACCAGCGGGCTCCAAAGGCGGTACCGATCCAGCCGACCAGCGGTGCACCGATCGGCGTCCCGCCCTGCAGGACCACCATGTAGACCGCCAGCACGCGTCCGCGCATCGCCGAGTCGGTGGAGAGCTGGACGCTGGTGTTGCAGGCATTCATGAACGTCAGTGACGCCAGCCCGACCGGGATCAAGGCCAGCGCGTAGAGCCAGTAGCTGGGCATCAGCGCCGCGATCCCCACGAACAGGGCAAACGCGAGGACGCCGCCGACCACGTAACGCATCCGGGTCCCCTGCCGCCGGGCAGCCAGCAGCGCCGCGGCCAGTGTGCCGAGGGCCATCACCGAGCCGAGCAAACCGTACTCCCCCGGACCCAGATGGAACACCGACGTGGCCATCAGCGCGTTGGTGATCTGGAAATTCATCCCGAATGTACCGACCACACCGACCAGCACCATGATCATCATCAGATCGGGACGCTGCCGGATGTAGCTCAGTCCTTCCCGGATCTGACCCTTGCCGCGCGGCGCCCGGTCGGACGGATGCAGCTCCTGGGTGCGCATCCGCAGCAGCGAGATCAGCACGGCAATGAAGCTCGCGGCGTTCAGCAGGAAAGCGGTTCCGGTGCCGAACCAGGCGATCAACAGGCCTGCGACGCCGGGGCCGGCCAGCCGTGCCAGGTTGAACGATGCGCTGTTCAGGGCGACGGCGTTGGGAACATCCTTCTGCTCCACCACCTCGGAAACAAACGCCTGCCGGGACGGCGCGTCGATTGCGCCGGCCACACCCAGCAGCAGGGCCAGCGTGAAGACCTGCCACAGCTGGACCGTGTTCGTCACGACCAGCAGCCCCAGCGTCAGCGCACAGATGGCCATCGCCGTCTGCGTGCACAGCAGAATTTTGCGTTTGGCGATGCGGTCGCCCAGCAGCCCGGCATACGGCCCAATGAAAATGATCGGCAGGAACTGCAGCCCGGTCGTGATGCCCACGGCGGTACCGGAATGATCGGTCAGGATGGTGAGCACAAGCCAGTCCTGGGCCACGCGCTGCATCCAGGTGCCGATGTTGGAAACCAGCGCCCCGCCGACCCATAGCCGGTAGTTGTAGACCTTCAGCGCCCGGAACATGTCCTTCATCCGGCGCTCATTCCCTGCAGGATCCGGGCCGCCTCACCGAGCAACGCACGCTCCTCGGGTTCCATTGCGGCGAGCCGTTCGGCCAGCCACACGGTCCGGTGGGTCCGCGCCTCTGCCAGCACGCCGACCCCGCCGGGTGTGATATTCACCAGCACCTGCCTCCCATCGGTGGGGTGTTCGCTGCGCGCCACCAGCCCGGATGTTTCCAGCGCATTGACAATCCTTGTCATGGACGGCGCCTGGATGTGCTCCCGGTCTGCGAGCTGGCGCAGCGTCATAGGAGCCGCGTGGATCGCGGCGAGGACGGAGTACTGGCCCGGCGAGACGGCCTCGCCGCTGGCCTCCGTGCGCAGCCGCCGCGACGTGCGCATCACGGCGATCCGCAGATCCACCGCCAGGGTGCCGGCGTCCGGCGGCACCATGAGCGCGGCGTCCTGCGGCACCATGAGCGCGGCGTCCGGCACCGTGGGCGCCTGTTCCTTCCCGGCTGCGGTTCTTGTCCGGGTCTTCGTCGGCTTGGTCGCCGTCACAGGCATCAGCCTGCTCATTCGTTTCATTTGGCGCTACATGGTTGGTCGTGCATCACATGGTTAGCTTAAGTCATTACCCTTGCTAAGTAAATCCTGGGCGCGGACGGGCCGCCCGCCGGCAATGCAGATTTGTCATCCAATGACTGACCCCTGAGCGGCCAGTGGGCCCCCGAACGCGCCGGGAACGGGACAGCACCAATGCCCGATGACTGCGGCGAAGGTAGCACGGGTGAGAGCTATCTCGCCCGACCCACACCCAGAACCTGATGGTTGGATCGAGCCCCGAGCGCTTCCAGATTGAGCCTGCGTTGAGTGCAGATGCGAACAAGACGCTGATGCACAAAACGAGGCCATCTAGAAGCTGGGTCTGTGCTGGCTGATATTTCACCAATAGGACGACGGTAGCCACCCCGAGTAGGAGCGCACTGATTAGCGGCACCCATCGTATTTGGGGAACGCGAGATTCCGCTATCAGGACGCCGAGACACGCGCCGACGATAGCGATTGAAAATTGATCCATTATCTCCTCAACTACCTTGGATATGTGAGTTCGTTGGCGTCAAGCTCATTTGCATTCTGGCGAAAGACAGCGCACTGCAATTGGGGCAGGCACGGTGGCGATGAAGACACAGCCCTTGGCGTTAGCTGCCAAACTGCGCTGCCGTTCGCGTCGCGTGCCCATGCCGCACCCACACCGAATGCTTGATATTCTCCGCTTTCGCTGAAACCGACAACCCAAAACGAGCCGTCTGGCGCCTGGACTGGCTGGAATCCTGCCCCCCATGCCGTAGCTGAACTCATGAGTCGCCGCCGGGTTGTTGATGATAGTCAGCGGGCCCACCGAGCCGTTGTTTTTCGATTGAAAAACAGCAGTGCCATCCGCCGCCATGCTGCCATTGTTTAGCTCCAGATTTTGAGAAGCGTGACGCTCAACGCCGCGCCATTTCCGCCGGAAATCTGAACAGGAGGGCCGGATTGAGGGACACATTTCCGTCTTATGCCAGGTTTCCCTGATTCTGGGCAACCCGGCTGATGAGAGTGGAGACTGTGTCACTGGCCGTGGGACCGATTGTCGTCGTTGGTATTCCTGCTGCCATCAGTGACACGGTGGCGAGCGGAACAAGCAATACTCATATTCATCGAACCCCCTGTTGATGATGCAAGTAGCCGTCATTGTCTACTGCAGCAAGCTATGGGACTCAACGCACATGTCAAAGACCCAGCAAATCTGTATTAAAGGAACGACTCGTTCAACACCCGGGAGGGGGCAACCTCGATTCTTCATGGTTTCGACGGAGCCAGGGCCGAAAGCGCGCCGCGAAAGAGCGCTCCGTTATCAAAATGTGACTCTTTGCGGCAAGTCCGGTATTGTGGTGGAGGCGCCAAAATCAGCAAATCATTGCTCACCGGTGTCCGTGGCCGGATCGCCGAGCTCTGCCGCCGCCCACGTTTCGTCCTAGAACCGGCAGAGACGGGGGACCCGATTCCGGGCTTCCATAAAAAGCCCTTGGGGTTAAGTCATACGGTCCGCGCTGTCTATTGCCGCGCTGATCCGGACGACCGGATGCTCTCATCCGAACCCGACAGCTCACCCCGCAGGCGTCGAGAGAGGTTTGCAGCATGCCCAAGAACACCCAGCACGGCCGCCGCCGTGTCGCGTTTGGCCGCCCGAAATCAGCCGTACGGCAATTGTGGGAAGCGGCCCCGAAGCCCGGTCCCGCGGGAAAGCGGATGACTGCCGTTGCGGTTGCCGGCTTCCTGCTCGTCGGGATGGGCGCATCCAACGCAGCCCTGAACCACGACGGATCCGCCGCTCCGGTGGCCACCGCAGCCGATGCCCTCGTCTCGGCAGCGAGTGGCGTACCGCTGGCCTTCACCCGCACCGATGTGAAATCCAGTGCCGCGCCCACAGCGACGCCCAACGTCAGCGCCGCTGACTCCGGCGTCCAAGCGCTGGGCGCGAACGGCGGGGCCATCAATGACCCGGGCGGTGCGCAGGCCTACGCTGCCGGTGTGCTGGCTTCCTTCGGCTGGGGCCAGGATCAGATGGCGTGCCTGGTGCCGCTGTGGACCCAGGAGTCAGACTGGACCACGACCGCGGAAAACCCGTCCAGCCTGGCCTACGGAATAGCCCAGTCGCTTCCAGCCGAGAAAATGGACAGCACCGGGGCGGACTGGAAAAACAACTACCAGACGCAGATCAAGTGGGGCCTGGGCTACATCCAAGAGCGCTACGGCTCACCGTGCGGCGCCTGGCAGCACGAGACCGCTATGAACTGGTACTGAGCCGCACCCTCGGCTACATGCCGTCATAACCCTTGCCACGGTCAAGGTGGCGCCGGTCGCGGCGAACGCCCCGGGCCACGTCGGGGTTTTCGCCCTGGTCAGCCCGCTGCCGTCAGCCAGCCCGGTGCGCCGTAGGCCAGTCAGCCCACCACGCCGTAGAGACGGTCGCCTGCATCGCCCAGACCGGGCACGATGTAGGAATTCTCATCGAGCCCCTCGTCAATGGAGGCGAGCACGATGGTGACGTTCTTGCCCTCAAGCTCCTCACGCAGCTTCGCCAGGCCCTCCGGGGCGGCCAGCAGACAGATGCAGGTGATGTCCGCCGCGCCGCGGGCAAACAGGAACTTGATCGCCTCGCGCAGGGTACCGCCGGTGGCCAGCATCGGGTCCAGAACATACACCTGGCGTCCAGTCAGGTTTTCCGGCAGACGCTCGGCGTAGGTGACGGCCTCCAGCGTCTCCTCATTGCGCGCCATCCCCAGAAAGCCGACCTCCGCCGTCGGAAGCACCCGCGTCATGCCTTCCAGCATGCCCAGCCCGGCGCGCAGGATCGGGACCACGAGCGGAGTCGGTTTACAAAGACCGGTGCCGATCGTGGCCGTGACCGGGGTCTCGATATTAACCGGTTCGACCCGGACGTCGCGCGTTGCCTCGTAGGCCAGCAACGTGACGAGTTCCTCGGTCAGCAGCCGGAAAATCGGGGAAGTGGTGTTTTTGTCCCGGAGAACGGTGAGTTTGTGGGCAACGAGCGGATGGTCCGCAACTAGTACGCGCATAGGTAAAAGTTACCATTGAGCCGTGACACCTACCGCCGAAGTCCCCCCGCCCCCCGACTCCACAGCCTGCGACTCCGGGGGCTTCGACGCAGCAGCCTCCGACACGGCTGGCGTCAATACTGGAGGCTCTAATTCTGCCGCCATGCACAGGGAGTGGATGGGACTGGCTTTGGCCCAGGCCTCGCGCACCGCAGCCAGCGCGGACGTGCCGATCGGCGCCGTCGTCCTCGGTCCTGACGGGGCGGTTATCGGCGCCGGTTGCAATGAGCGCGAAGCACTGTCAGATCCGACGGCGCATGCGGAGATTGTTGCGATCCGTGCCGCCGCCCGGGCCCTGGGTTCGTGGCGGCTGGACGGCTGCACCCTCGCGGTCACCCTGGAACCGTGTGCCATGTGCGCCGGCGCCATTGTGCTGGCCCGCCTGCCACGGGTGGTTTTCGGCGCCTGGGACGACAAAGCGGGCGCGGCCGGATCCGTCTTCGACATTCTGCGCGAACGCCGGCTCAACCACTGGGTCGAGGTTTTCCCCGGTGTCAGGGAGGACGAGTGCGCCGCTCTGCTTCGCGGCTTTTTCGCCGCCCAGCGCTCCCCGTAAGTGGTCAACATTGGGTGACCCGGGCACCTTCGAAACCGGCGCTTTTGGGAAGCAGGCCGTCCGTCCGGTAAAGTAACTGCGTTGGTGACGTGTCCGAGCGGCCGAAGGTGCAACACTCGAAATGTTGTTCAGGTGAGAGCCTGACGTGGGTTCAAATCCCACCGTCACCGCCAATTGCGAAGGCCCCTGCTTACCTTTGTTTTACAAGGAAGTAGGGGCCTTTTTCGCGCCCAAGGTCGGCGCGTTCACGGGCCGCTTATATAAGCGCCCGGGGCACG
>CAJDTL010000045.1_pt1 | contig 34767 bp, 27 predicted proteins | sample 7389871 | NCBI WGS metagenome assembly CAJDTL01 (sample SAMEA7055650, study PRJEB34461) | soil metagenome | biome: terrestrial ecosystem; feature: Peninsula; material: soil | place: Antarctica | collected 2016 | reverse complement strand
CGAAGCCGCCCTCGCCCTGATCATGCTCGCCTGCGGACCCATAGAGATCAAACTCCCATACCAGAAATAACCGCACCCACATTCACGTCAGGAGAGCCCGATTTGTTTGTACCTGTTTACCGGCTGCCGCCGCAAACCGAATGCTGCAGGCCAGATGCCACAGACCGAATGCCGCTGCCCGAAAAGCCACTGGAGTTCCGCCGTTTGAATCCGGCATCGCACCCTGCGAAAAGAGCAGGACCGGATCTGTGGCATCTGTCGCGTGGAACCGGTTGAGCTGGAACTGTTCGGCTAGGCCTGCTCAGGGAAGCAGGAACAAACGATCATTCGCGCCGATGGCAGCGCTGCGGCGGTCCCGTGGTCCTTTAGCAAGATCGGCGGGCGCTACGAGCGGAGGCCAGTTGGCGGCGATTTGTTCCGGCATGTGCGGCACTGATATGTACGGCAATATACCGTTTACCGGTGATAGTCACATTCATCTTCTGGACCTCCTTCTTGTCTCGTGCGCTTGGCTGTCGCATTCACATCCGCAGGCGGCGTTCAGAGGCCCCATTGCTCAATCGCCGGCGTGCGTTTATCCCAGCCGAGGGTGCACACCTTGGCGGTGCCCAGCAGGAAATGCCGGCCCTCGACTGCATCCAATTCAAGCCAGCGAGCGGCCAGCACCCGGAGAAAGTGCCCGTGGGCCACGAGCAGTGCGTTTCCGATGCTTTCCCCGCCCGGCTGTGGGTTCAATATCCGCGCAATAATGCCATCCGCCCGCGAGGCCACCTGGGCCAGTGTCTCCCCGTTGGGAACACCGTCCTTCCAGATCAGATATCCGTGGTTTTCCGCCCGGATCTCGGCGCTGTTGATTCCCTCGTAGTCGCCATAGTCCCATTCATGCGCGGCGGGTTCCACGATCGCATCGGGGAACCCCGCCAGCTCGGCCGTCCGGCGGGCGCGCTGCAGCGGAGATGTCAGGACCAGATCGAAGTCCACACGGCTCAGTGCCGCTTTGGCGGACAGTGCCTGTTCTTCACCAAGCTTCGTCAGCGGCAGATCCGTCAGACCCGTGTACTGCCCGCTTCGGGACCATTCGGTTTCCCCATGGCGCAGCAGCCAGAGTTTGGGCCGCGCAGCCTCGGTTGAAGGGACTTTCGGGGCTGACTCAACGCTCATGGTTTTCCTCCGCTGACGGTGTACCTGACAAACCGGAATCCACGTCGTCGTCCGTCCGTCCGCTGACAACCGCGGCCTCGGGCTGCTGCGACCACCACAGCCGAAGCCGGCGTTCGGCCTCCGCCGCACCGAGCGGGCCGTCTTCCATTCGCTCCTCGAGCAGGAAATTGTAGGCGCGCCCCACCACCGGTCCCGGCTTAAGGCCCAGCAGGACCATGATCCGGGCGCCGTCCAGGTCCGGGCGGATGGAGGCCAGCTCCTCCTGTTCGTGGAGCACGGCAATCCTTTGCTCAAGGTCGTCATACGCAAAGGAGAGCCGGTCCGCCTTGCGCTGATTGCGCGTCGTAACGTCCGAACGGGTCAGTCGGTGCAGCCGCGGCAGCAGCGGTCCGGCATCCGCGACGTACCGGCGGACGGCGGAATCGGACCACTCAGCCTCACCATAGCCATAGAAGCGCATGTGCAGCTCCACCAGGCGCGCAACGGCTTTGATGGAATCATTGTCGAACCGCAATGCCTTCATCCGCTTCGCCGTCAGTTTGGCGCCCACCATATCGTGATGCCGGAAGCTCACCGCGCCGCCCGGTTCAAACCGGCGGGTGGACGGTTTCCCCACATCATGCATCAGCGCAGCGAAACGGAGCACAAAATCGGGGCCGGGCACCGCGCCGTCTGGCCCGGTTTCCAGCTGCGCGGCCTGTTCCAGCACCTGCAGCGAGTGTTGGTAGACGTCCTTGTGCCGGTGGTGCTCATCCGTTTCCAGCTGCAGCGCCGGAACTTCCGGAAGCACCTGCTCCGCCAGCCCGGTATCCACCAGAATGTCGATGCCGGACCGCGGATCCGCTCCGCAGATCAGTTTGACCAGTTCATCGCGCACCCGCTCCGCCGAAATAATGCTGATCCGTGCTGCCATCGCTGTCATCGCCGCATGGACATCCGGATGAATCGTGATTCCCAGCTGTGAGGCGAAGCGGGCGGCCCGCATCATCCGCAGCGGATCGTCGGAAAAAGAGGATTCCGGAGCGGCCGGTGTCCGCAGCACTCCGGCGCGCAGATCCTGTGCGCCGCCGAAGGGATCGACCAGTTCCAGGGAGGGAAGCCGCAACGCCATCGCGTTAATGGTGAAATCGCGGCGCTGCAGATCATCGTGCAGGGATTTGCCGAAGGCCACCGCGGGTTTGCGCGAATCCGCCTCGTACGCCTCGGCCCGGTAGGTCGTGACTTCGATCGTCAGCGGCACGCCGTCGCGCCCGTTCTTCCGGAATGCGATGGTGCCGAAGGCGCGGCCGACCTCCCAATGAGCGTCGGCCCACTTCTTAGCCACCCGCAGGGTCTCTTCCGGCGTGGCATCCGTGGTGAAATCCAGATCCGGAGAGCGGCGTCCCAGAAAGAGATCACGGACCGGGCCGCCAACCAGCGAAATTTCATGCCCGGCGTCCACGAAGAGCCGCCCGAGTTCGAGTACGACCGGGTCCAGCGATGAGCTATCAAAATCTTGCATCATAGTCCTTTAACAATGCCAGACTTTTGCCGGCATCCGGGTCCCGCGGCCCGTGCGGGCAGGGGGAACGGAGGAAGCAAACTGTCCTCATCGGCGCACAAAGGTAGTTAGAGTGGAGACCATGGCCCACCCAGTTCCGAGCGCTCCGAAGAGGACACCATTGCCGTCGGCAATCGGTGCCCACATCGCGCCCGGAGGACAGCAGCAGGCGTCGTCGCTCCCGACCGTCGAAGAGATTTCGGCAGGCGGCGTCGTGGTGGACAGGGCCGACGACGAATTGCGGGTTGCGATTATTGCGCGCCTGAACCGCGGTGGCCGGCTTGAGTGGTGCCTGCCGAAAGGGCATCCCGAAAACCAGGAAAACCACGAAGAGGCCGCCGTCCGCGAGATTGAAGAAGAAACCGGCATCCAGGGCCAGGTTCTGGCGCCGCTGGGCAGCATCGACTATTGGTTCACCGTCAGCGGGCACCGCGTCCACAAGACGGTGCACCACTACCTGCTGCGTGCCACCGGAGGGTACCTGACCATCGAAAACGACCCGGACCATGAGGCGGTGGACGTCGCCTGGGTCAAACTGGCGGACCTGTCCAAGCGCCTCTCCTTCCCCAATGAGCGCCGCATCGCCGATCTGGCCAAGGAAATCCTGCCGGAACACCTTTAGCCCCTCAATGAGATGATGGGTGGCGATGACTAAGCAAAAAGCAACGGATCCGTTATCGGTTCCCGGCACCCCACCAACGCCCGGCAGAGGCATTCCAACGGCCCCCACGATGGCCCGTTCCAGCGCCCATATGGCCGTTGGAACGCTCGTTTCCCGGATCCTGGGCTTCATTAAGGGCATCATCCTGGGAATCGCGGTGGCCGGCTCCCCGGTGGCCAGTATTTTTGATGCGGCCAACAATGTGCCCAACATCATTTACCTGCTGGTGGCCGGCGGTGTGTTCAATGCTGTGCTGATTCCCCAGATCGTCAAGGCCAGCAAGCAGTCGGACCGCGGTGCGGACTTCATCTCCCGCATCCTTACTCTGGCTGTCATCCTCCTGCTGGCCGTCACCGTGCTGCTGACCATTGCTGCGCGCCCCGTCATGATGGCCAGCACCGATTTCACGGAACAAAGACTCTCGTTGGTCACGGCCTTTGCCGCTCTTCTGCTGCCGCAGATCTTCTTCTACGGCTTTTACTCGCTGCTGGGGCAGGTCCTCAACGCCCACGGCAGTTTCACGGCCTACGCGTGGGCACCGGTGGTGAACAATATCATCGCCATCGCCGGGCTGGTGGCGTTCATCGGCGTCGCCGGCAGCAATGCACTCTCCCCGCACACCGTGGATAACTGGACGCCCACCCAGACGCTGATCCTTGCCGGGTCTGCAACGCTGGGTATCGTGCTGCAATCACTGGTCCTGCTCTGGCCGCTGAAAAAACTCGGTCTGGGGCTGCGGCCCAAGTTCGGCTGGCGCGGGGTGGGGCTCAAATCCACTGGAAAAATCGCTGCCTGGACCATGGGAACAATGGTGGTGGGTAATCTGACGTTCCTGCTCATCAGCAGAATCGCCACCATCGCCACGGAGGCGCAGGCAACCGATGGCAGCGGGACGCCCATCGCGGGAAACTTTGAGCTCAACCGGGCCACCGAGGTGTACATCCTGCCGCACTCGGTGATAGCGCTCTCGATTGCGACGGTGTTGTTCACCAGGATCGCCCGCGCTGCCGCTGACAAGGACGACGACGGCGTGCGCACCTTCCTCTCGCACGGGCTCCGCACCACCGGGGTTGCCACCGTCTTTGGTGCCGTAGCCCTGCTGGTGCTTTCGGGTCCCTTTGGCATGCTGTTCAGCGGCAGCAGCCAGCAGACGGGACTGAACATTGCCATCACGTTGGCGATACTGGCCATCGGCTCACCGTTTCTGAGCGCCAATTTTATGATGAACCGGGTCTTCTACGCCTCCGAAAACGCCAGGACGCCCTTCATCATCCAATGTCTGCTGATCATTTTTGGCGTCAGCACTGCCATCGCGGCGGCGTTCCTGCCCAAGGAACTCATTATTTTCGGCCTCGCCCTGAGCTACACACTGGGCAACATGCTCGCCGTCGTCGTCAGCCATTTCTTCCTCCGTGCCCGGCTGGGTAACTACGGAGCTTCGACCATTTTCCTGGCGCACCTAAAGTTCGTCGGAGCCGCTGCCGCCGCGGGAATAGTCGGCGCAGCGGTGCTGTGGCTTTTTGGCGGCTTCACCCTCCATGGGTTCTCCTGGCACTCGAGCCAGACCGCCGCGGTGACGCTCGCCGTCGTCGGACTTGTCATGGCTGCCGCCTACCTGTTGGTGCTGAAGATCTTCAGGGTCTCCGAACTTGCCGATTTCCTTGACCCGATGCTGGCGAAATTCCGCGGTCGTGTCCCCGGCCCTCGGTAGATTCCGCGCCATCGTATCGGAACCTACCGGGTTGATCCGATAGGATCGGAAGTTAATACGCCCTCTGCCGCCTTCCGGCGTGCGGGTGCCACTGGTTGAAGGAGGCTGCGGTGCCACAATCCGTTGACGTGGGCTCGGTCCTCGGCGGACGCTACAAAGTGACCGCCCATGTCCTGGTCACCGCCGAGCACGATACCGTGCTGGATGGCGTCGATCAGGTCCTGAACCGTCCCGTCAGTATCCTGGTGTCAGGCCCGGACAATACCGAGAATCTCACTCGGGGCGCCCGCGAAGTCGCAACGGGCGAAAGGCATGCCAACCTGCAGATCCTGGATCTCGGTACCAGCGATGGCGCCACGTATCTGATTTCCAACAAGAGCGCCGCGGCGGAGCTCCTTGATCTGGTGGTACCTACCGAGCCTTTTATGGAGCCGTTCTTTACCGATACGCTGGGGAACGAGATCTTCGGCATGCCCCGGCCGGAGTCAGCCGACGGCGCCGTTGGGTATGACTACGTTTATGAGGATGATTCGCCGGTAGAGTCCGGCCGCCCCACCGCAGCACACGACCCGGGCAAGGACAGCGGCTCTGCCGCGGTAGTCGCAGAGTCCACCGCAGCAGCGGCCAAGACCGGTGTGGAGTCCGCCACGTTAGCCGCCAAGACCGGCACTGTTCCGCCGTCGCCGTCGGCTGCTCCGGCACGCCCTGCGCCGCCTGTGCGTCCCGCATCCATAAAGGCCCCCCGTAGCCAGCAGGGTTCAGCGGCCTCCACTGCCAATCAGGCGCAGCAGGTGCAGGCAGAGCCGGCACCACCGCCGGCACCGCTTGCGAAAGAGCCGGCGAAGCCACCGGCGAAGGAGCCCGCAGCGCCCAAGGTGACCCTTTGGTCCGACGAGGACTATGGCGTCATTAACGACGAGCATCCCTCCGAGTCCCGCACCGGAACCGCGGCGCTGGCAGCCGGAGCCTCCCGGGCGCCGTCGAGCTTTCCCGCTTCGGCACGGGAAGCGAGTGCTGAATTCGATGAAAATACCGAGGATGATGACGACGCCAACGCTCCGCGGACGAGCGGACGATGGCTCGTCGGTGGTGTCGTGTCGGTCATCATTGTTGCCGCATTGATTCTGGCCGTGACTAACCTCGGCAGTTGGTTCGGCGGCAATCAGAGCGCCGCTCCGGCGTCGTCCCACTCGCAACAGGCCCCGGGCAGCCCCTCCGCCACCGACGCGGGTTCATCCGCTGTGCCGGCCGCTCCGGTAGTTGTTCCCGCCATCGCATCCGTTGCCCGTTTCAGCGCCGACGCACCCTCACTGGGCCAGGAATTCGACAACAAGCTTCCCACCACTTTCGACGGCAACCCGGCTACCTACTGGCAGACACTGGAATTCTCCAATGACACCTTTGCCGGGCTGACATCCAGCATCAATCTTGTTGTCACGCTGAAGGAAGCCGCGGACATCAACTCGGTAACGCTGGCCCAGCTCGGCGGCTCCGGCGGCAGCTTCAAGCTACTGACCAACACCACTCCGACGCTCGACGGTGCCACCGAGTTCGGTACGGGCAGCTTCACGGCTCCCAGCATCACTCTCAGTGCGCCGCAGGGCACCAAGGCACAGTACGTCATCATCAGCTTTACCCAGCTACCCAAGCAGCAGACGTTCCAAACATATCCGTACGGCGTGAAGATCGCAGAAATAACCATCAAGTAGCCGCGGTCACTTACGTAATCCGTTGCCGCGTTTCATGCCCATCCGGAATAAGGCTCGCCACGAATCAGTTGTGATGGTGGCAAGCCCGCGCCAATGGGCTCATCAATGTAGGAAGAGGTTCTCCGACCCGTGAACACAGAAGCAAATCCGGCCCCAGAGGTCCGCGATGTCATCATTGTGGGTTCCGGCCCCGCCGGTTACACCGCCGCTGTGTACACCGCCCGAGCCAATCTGAAGCCGTTAATGATCGCTGGCTCGGTTACAGCTGGTGGTGAGCTGATGAACACCACGGACGTGGAGAATTACCCCGGTTTCCCCGACGGCATTATGGGCCCGGACCTGATGGAGCAGTTCGAAAAGCAAGCCGAGCGCTTCGGCACCGAGATCATGTTTGAGGACGTAGCAACCCTCGACCTGGCCGGTGGTGTGAAGGTCGTCATACTTGGTGACGGTCAGGTGTTTACTGCCCGTTCCGTGATCATCGCTACCGGCTCCGCGTACCGCGAGCTGGGTTTGCCGGATGAAAAACGCCTCTCCGGGCACGGTGTGAGCTGGTGTGCAACCTGCGACGGTTTCTTCTTCAAAGACCAGGATATCGCTGTCATCGGCGGCGGTGACTCCGCCATGGAGGAGGCGTTGTTCCTGACCAAGTTTGCCCGCACTGTTACCGTGGTTCACCGCCGGGATACTTTGCGCGCCTCCAAAATCATGCAGGAACGTGCCCTGCAAAATGAAAAGATCAGCTTCATCTGGAACTCCGAAGTCGTTGGGGTCGACGGCGAAACCAAGGTCTCCGGACTGCGCCTGAACAACCTCCTTACCGGCGTCAAGAGCAACCTGGCCGTAACGGGAGTATTCGTTGCTATAGGCAACGACCCGCGTATAGGCTTGGTCAAAGATCAACTCACTCTGACGCCGGCGGGAACCATCGCCGTTGACGGCAGGTCGTCCAAGACCAGCGTAGCCGGTGTATTTGCCGCCGGAGATGTCATTGATCCGACCTACCGCCAGGCCATTACAGCGGCAGGCTCCGGGTGTGCTGCTGCGCTGGACGTGGAACACTTCCTGTCCGCCCTCGGCTCCTGACAGCCGGCTTTTTATATCCGTCCGAATCAGAAAGAGAATGCCATGAGCAACGCTAAGAGTGTCACCGATGCAACCTTTCAAGCGGATGTCATTTCCGCCGAGAGGCCAGTTATTGTCGATTTTTGGGCCGAGTGGTGCGGCCCGTGCCGAAAGCTGGGACCCATCCTGGATCAAATCTCCGTTGACTACGCGGACAAGGTCGATGTAGTCAAGGTCGACATCGATGAGAACCCGGCCATTGCGGCCCAGTACGGCATTACATCCATCCCAGCCGTCTATCTCTTTCAGGGCGGCGAAGTGAAGAATACCGTCATCGGTGCCAGGCCGAAGCAGTTCTTTGAAAAGGAATTCGCCGACTTCCTGCAGTAAGTCTCAGTAACGTCAGGTCCATTCCGACCTCTACGTGATGGTGGAAGGACACAAAATACGCACGCGCTCGATCTCGGGCCGGGGCGGAGCGAACCCGAGGATCGGGTCCCTCCGCCCCGGCTCCTATTGTTGCAGGAACAGCATTTCGGGTCTGAAGCTCTCCTTCTAGCCCTCGATAGCCCGCACAAGGCAGGGAGGCAAATACTGTACAAATCGTTCCTGCTGCGCCACTCGCTCCGCCAAGACGACAACGTCAAACACGAGACCCTCGCCAACCTCTTCGACGGTCGGCCCCGGCTATCTCCCTAGACCTCGCAGTCTCTTCGACCCCGCCGGTAAAGACCGTGACCCGGGCCTCGCGCTGATCATTGCCCGGGTCCGCAAGCCCGGGTCCAAGCCGGCCATGACCTGATGGAAGGACACCGGCTCTTCACCGCCCCGGCAGGCCGCCCCACGACCGTGCGGGTGGTGAACGGAGATACTGCGTCCCGACCGCATTCGCGGGTCTGGCCGCCGGTGACGGCCCTGCAGCTGACGCTGTTGGACCAGGTCCACCGCATCGAGACCAGCCACCCCGACTAGTGGGCATTTTCGTTAGTTCGTCGGGGGTTTGGATCCAGGCGGGTGGGTCGGCGGGTTAGAGCCCGCATGCGGTTGCGAGGGCGCATTCTGCGGTACCGGCGGTATCACCGGTGGGCAGGTAGAAATCCTGGCAGCCCCCAGCTGGATGTCGGATGCGGTCAATAATCCGGAAATTCTGCGGCGAAAGCTGCTGCAGGCCGGGCTTCGCGTCCGCTGAAGCGCACCATGGCCAGGTATTGCCGGGTAAATGGACGGTTGCCGTGGAAATTTCCACGGCAACCGTCCATTTACCCGGCAATCGAGCAACCGTCATTTGGGTAGCCGGCAATTGAGGAGCGGCTGAACCGGGCATCTGCCCAATCCCGGCAAGGAACCTCCGGGGCAGGCGCCGGCTACGTCCGCACGGGCAGAGTTGTCCCGGTGATGTCCCGGTGATGTCCGCTTGTGGCGCAGCGTCAGCCCGATATCGTCCAGGGCCGCCAGCAACCGCCGGCGCGTGTAGTCGTCGATGGGAAACGGCGCCGTCACGGAACACCAGTGCACAGTCCTGGAAATACAGCCGCAGCGACCTCAACAAACTACCGGCAACGCCGGAGCAAACACGAACAGGGACAGCAGCATACCCCCGACGAACCAACGAAAATACCCACTAGCCGCCGCCGGAAGTTTCGGTGGTCGACGGAGTTTCGACCATGGCCGCCCGCCGCCGCGTTGAGATCGGGCCGAGAGGAGGCCCACGCAGCATGGAAACCGGGCGGCAAACAGCTGGCTCCCGCGCTGGTCAGGACGCACGGGTGTCAATAGGCTTGGATAGGCCGCCCCCGCGGCCGGTCACAAAGGAGAGAACCTTGGGAATCAACCTCAGCCATGCCGCCCTTCGTCTGGTCACGGGCGCCTTCATTCTCAATTCCGGCATCGGAAAACTGAAACTGGACAAGGAACACGCCGCGGGCCTGCAGTCGATGGCCGGCAACGCGATCCCGGCGGTCAAACAACTCGAGGCCGAACGCTTCGGCAAACTGCTCTGCGCCGGCGAGATCACGGTTGGCTCCATGCTGCTGGCGCCGTTTATCCCGGCCAGACTGGCCGGTCTGGCGCTGGCCACATTTTCCGGCTCCCTGGTCACGATGTATCTGCGCACACCCTGGATGACGGAGGCAGACGGCATCCGGCCCACCGCGGACGGCACGGCCTTTGCAAAGGACGTCTGGATGCTCGGCATCGCCACGGCGCTCATTCTGGACCGGCGCCGACGCTAGGGCGGGCTGCACGGCACCGTAAATGGAAGACCTGGGGATTGGAAGACCGTGAAATGGGAAGCGTGAGACTGGCGCCGTGAGATGGAACGGGCCGGCCGTTACTCCTGCGGCAGGCCACGGACGTAAGCGGCCTGGCCGGCGTGCATCAGGCAATCCTGGATTACGCTGACCAGCCGCACGCCAAGGCTGACGGCAGGGTCCCAGGAATCATCGATGACCCGGTCCAGTGCGGCGGTATCGAGCCCCTTGAGATACTTCAATGTTCTCGCCTGTACCGCCTGAAAGTACTCCTGCAGCAGCACACCCGACTCGACCTGCACAGCGGATACCTGGTCGTGGCTATGACCGTACCCGGTGTCGTCCCGCTGCAGCACGAAGCCGAACCGGTCCTTGAATCCGGCGGATATCCACAGTTGATCGGTCCCGGCGGCATCCGAAATGTGATCGTCTTGGACCCGGGTCAGGTGCCAGACCAGCCAGGCAATGGAGTTGCCCTGTCCGCCGGGCCTCCGGTTCAGCTCCACCGGGCCCTGCCGCTTCAACACGCCCTCTACCACGCTGCCGATCCGTCCGAAAGCATCCATCAAGAGGTCCGTGGGTTCCATACGAGCCATGGTTCCATGGCCGGGTACCGTCCGCCAGAGTCGGCACGCGATATCACGCCGCGATATCATGATAGGTACCCCTGCAACCTCAGTTTGGAGAATAGCCATTACAGACGTGTCCGCACAGCATGATGTCTACATCGGCAGCCCCGCGCCCGACGACGAACGCGACCTGGTCGAGGAAACCTCGCCCGCCGCCGTCGTACGTCTGACGAACCGGCCCGACGTCATCCAGTACCAGGGGCGCTACGCGTTGCTGAATGTGGACCGGACGCCCTACCAGGCCATGGTCGAGGATCTGTTGTTCATCCGGGCCGCGCTGGAGGACGCCGGGATGATGTATCTGCTGGTGCGCGGCAACAACGAGCGGCCCGTCATCTCGGTTGACTGGAAGGACCGCAAGAAACTGCGGAAGGCTCTGGCCAAGGCCTGCGTGAACGAGCCTTTCTACGCCATCACCGTGGACGCGAAAAAGAAGTCGTCGCTGTTGGTGGCGGACGGGGAACTGGCCCGCAACCGCAAGGCCCGGATCCTGCGGTTGTACCGTCCGCGGGTGGAGCCCGAGGGCGGCCTGGTGTACGGGCCGTCGATGGGTGTGCAGATCGAACTGTGGAGTTTCGAGGGCGACACCCTGGTGCTGCCGATGGAGAATTCCCTCACCCGCCGGATCCTGCCAAACGCCGAGGCCGTGCGCGGCACCGTGGAACGGTACGGCCATTTCTGGCCGACGATTGAGAACATGTTCGCCGACCATGCCACCGACATCCGTTTCGATATCGATATGGTCTTTTCCTGGGTGGACGGCAGCTCACCGGAGTACCAGGCGGCGCGCCGTGCCCGTCAGGTAGGCGTCGTCCTCGGTGAGGGCGACGACAACGAAGCGCGCTTCCGGCAGATCGACGAGCTCAAATATGCTCTGCGCTCCATATACATGTATGCCCCCTGGGTACGGCGGATCTTCATTGCCACGGATTCGCCCACGCCCGCTTGGCTGGCCGACCATCCGACGGTGACGATCGTGCGCAGCGAGGAATTCTTCGCCGATCCTGGCGTGCTGCCCACGCACAACTCCCAGGCGGTGGAATGCCAGCTGCACCATATTGACGGCCTCGCCGAACACTTCCTTTATTCCAATGACGACATGTTCTTCGGCCGCCCGGTCAGCCCCGACATGTTCTTTACCCCCGGTGGCATCACCAGGTTCATCCAGGCCGACACCCGGATCGGTCTGGGCGAAAACGCAGAGGAGCGCAGCGGCTTTGAAAACGCCGCCCGGGTTAACCGGAAACTGCTCTGGAACCGCTTCGGCCGGATCACCACCCGGCACCTGGAACATGCCGCGGCTCCCCTGCGCCGCAGTGTGATGGTGGAAATGGAACGCGAGTTCCCGACGGAATTTGCGGCCACCGCGGCCAGCACCTTCCGTGCCGCGGACAACATCTCCGTGACCAACTCGCTGTACCACTACTACGCGCTGCTTACCGGCCAGGCGGTCACCCAGCGCGAGGCCAAGGTACGCTACATCGACACCACCATGCGATCAGGCCTGACATATCTGCCGCGGCTGCTGGCCCGGCGGAACGCGGACTTTTTCTGCCTCAACGACGGAAGCTTTCCCGAAGTTGCAGCCGAGGAACGCGCCGAGCTGGTCACGGATTTCCTGGAGAAGTACTATCCGCTCCGGGCACCCTGGGAAAAATAACGTCCAGTGGGCCGGTCAGTGCCGGAATCGGTTAGTGCTGGAATCTGTCAGTGCTGGAGCCGGTCAGTGGTGGATCAGTGCAGCCCGCCGGGCTTCCACCCGGGTTCCCTCACCGGGCGAAGGCTCGTGCGTCGGGATCCGGATTCCGGCGGCGGCAAGCCGGCGTTGCGTTTCATCGGCGCTGACATATTCCCCCACCGTGGTCCCGCCGCTCAGCGGCACCACGGAATGGACCACGGTGTGCTCGTAAACGTGGACAAGATTGTAGGCCTGGGCCGCGTCACGGCCGCGGCTGCCACCGGCCGTCACCGCCAGATCCTGCGTGTAGCAGGTGGCCGATGCCACCGACACTGGGATGCCGGCAAACATTGCCATCGAGGAATAGTGCAGATGTCCGGCCAGGATGGTGCGGACGTCGGACCCCCAGAGCACATTGGCCAGTTCGGGCTGGTGGCGCAGTTCCACCAGCACGGACAGGTCCTGGACGCACGGGATCGGCGGATGATGCAGTGCCAGAATGGTCCCGTCCGGGGCCGGCTCGGCCAATTCGGCGGCCAGCCATTCCAGCTGTGCGGCGCTGATCTCTCCGTGATGGAATCCCGGAACGGTGGAATCCAAGGTGATGACGCGCAGCCCGTTGATGTCGTAGCTGCTGTCCACGGGCGCCGTGTCCGGCGCCTGATCAAGCAGAGCGGAACGGAACTGGGCCCTGTCGTCATGATTGCCCATCGCCCAGATCACCTGCGCGTCCATCGCGGCGGCGGCCGGCTCGACGATCGCGCGCAGCTTCGCGTAGGCGTCCGGCTCGCCCTTGTCCGCCAGGTCCCCGGTAAAAACCACCGCCTCGGGCCGGACCCCGGACGCGTGGACTTCCGCAAAGACCTGGCGCAGCCGGGCCTCACTGTCCACGGCCCCATACAGCTGGCCCGGCCCCCCCACCAGATGGGTGTCGCTCAGATGAAGTATGAAATGACTCGGCCTGGAATGCTCGGCCTGGATGAGTTCCATCACTACCTTTGTTGGTCGGTTGGAGGAGGTGCCTCCACTTTCCGTCTCGCTTAACATCCAATCAGACCCAGACCAACTTTGGGGAAACTGCGCGAAGCGTGTTGCGAACATCACAGTCCTTTCCGGTGGCCGCTCCCGGCACCCTCCGGATACCGAGCCAAGGGGCGAGAGTCTTGGGTTCCACTGGCTCCCTGTTTTCCGAGCGATCTGGTTCTGTGCATCTCAAGCCCCGCTACGTAAGTTTGGGGCTACACCAGACGGGGTGATCTGAATCACGCACAGTTAGGCTGTGCGGACCGATGCCTCGCCGGTGGACCCTAGCCTGGCGCCTCGTGACGCAGGCACAGAAGTGCACTTCAACGGGTTCCGTCTGAGTATTTGGAGGAAACGTGGACAACGCCGATCCAGGGCAGGCCGAGAATACAGGCCTTAGTAAGGGCCTCAAAAGCCGACACATGAATCTGATCGCAATCGGAGGGGTCATCGGCGCCGGGCTGTTCGTCGGCAGTGGTGTCGTAATCAGCAATACCGGTCCGGCAGCAATCATCTCATTCTCCATCGCGGGCCTTATTACTTTGCTGCTGATGCGGATGCTCGCCGAAATGGCCGTCGCCCGCCCGGTCGTTGGCTCGTTCTACGTTTATGCGCGGCAGGCGCTGGGCCAACGGGCCGGTTTTACCACCGGCTGGATGTATTGGTATTTCTTTGTGATAGTGGTGGCCGTCGAGGCGATTGCGGGCGGACGGATTATCCAGCTGTGGTTCCCGATGGTCCCATTGTGGATGCTCAGCCTTGGTCTGATGCTGCTGCTGAGCGCAACGAACATGATTTCGGCCCGCTCCTTCGGCGAGTTCGAGTATTGGTTCTCCGGCATCAAGGTCGTCGCCATCATTGTGTTCCTGGGTCTGGGCGTGTTGTGGATCACCGGATTGTGGCCCCATTCCACCCCGGGCATGGCCAACCTGGTCAACCATGGCGGGTTCACTCCGCTGGGCTGGGGAGCGGTGCTGGCCGCCGTGGTGCCCTGCGTCGCCTTTTATACCGGCGCGGAAATCATTACCATTGCGGCAGCGGAATCGGAACATCCGAAACTGGCCGTCAAGAAAGCCATGCGCTCGATCGTCGTCCGCGTGGTGACGTTCTATGTCGGGTCAATTTTCGTCGTCGTGACCATCCAGACCTGGGATGCCAAGAGCGTCGGTGTGAGCCCGTACGCGGCAGTGCTGGATGTGATGGGTATTCCGGCCGTGGCCACCATCATGAACTTCATCGTACTGACCGCTGTGCTCTCCTGCCTGAATTCCGCGCTGTACACCACCTCGCGCATGCTCTTCGCCCTCACCCGCAACGGAGATGCGCCCAAATTCTTCACCAAGCTTTCCAAGGGCGGTGTGCCCCGCCGGGCGATCCTACTGGGCACCACCGTCGGGTATATCTCCGTGGTGTGCGTGTATCTGTGGGGCGATGTGGTGTTCAGCTTCCTGGTGAACTCCTACGGCGCGGTAGCACTTTTCGTCTATCTGGTGATCGCCGTTTCACAGGTGGTCCTGCGCAAGAGACTTGACCGCGAGGACCCCAAGTCACTGCAGCTGAAGATGTGGCTGTTCCCCTGGCTGAGTTATGCAACGATCGCGCTCATGCTGGCGGTGATCGCGGCCATGGCCATTCTGCCCAGCACCCAAACCCAGTTCCTGATGAGCGGCGTCACGCTGATCGTGATCCTGCTCAGCTATGAGCTGCGCAAACGGTTCGGCAAGCGGCCGGAGTCCGACGACGGCGCCCCGGCCCGGGAGCCGCAGAAGACCACTGGCCCGGCGGCTTCCGAATCGGTCGGCGCCCCTGTGCCGGTGGCGATGTCCCGGGCAGTAGGCTCAGCGTCGCTGCACAACCCGCGCGGCGTGCACCAGGACGAGCACGAGTCCGTGAAAACCCCCCACTGAGCTTCAGCGCTGCATTTCAGGACCGCTGCCCGTTCCGGGAGGCATGCCATGAAGGCATATCTCCCGGAGCGGGCTCCGTTGCGATTGGGTCAGGACCCGGTCGATCGTCGGCTGTCGCAGGCGCTGCCACCATTCGTCAGCGTCGCGCGGCCAGCAGGGTCAGGACCTGGTCGACGACGGCGTTGGTCGTCCCGCGGGAAAGGTCAAGCGAGGTGGACTGCCGGTAATACGGTCCCAGGTCCAGGCCGACACCCAACCCGTAGATCTCGGTGCTGCCGGCGGCTTCGTGGCCCGCCACGACGTTCTGCAGGTGATGATCCAGGTACTGGTCATCGTTGGCCAGCGCCGTTGCACCATCTGTTGGGCTCCCATCCGAGAGCACCAGCAGCAGCCGCCTTTCGGCGCCGCTGTCCTGGCCCGCGTCGGCCAGCCGGGAGCAGGCCCATTCCACGGCCTCGCCGTCGATTCCCTCGCGGAACAGATCCCGCTTCAGCAGCCCGGCAATTCCCGGCCGTGCCCGCCGCCATGACGTGTCTACGTCCTTAAACACCAGATGCCGCACCTCATTGAGCCGCCCGGGATGTGCCGGCCGGCCGGCCCGCAGCCATTCCTTCCGGGCCCGGCCGCCGTGCCAGGCACCCGTGGTGAACCCCAGAATCTCGGAGCGGGCACCAGCCAGCTCCAGCGCACGGGCAAAAACATCCACCAGCACCGCCGCCGCCAGGCTGTGTTCCTTCATCGAGCCGGAGCAGTCGATCAGAAAGGTCACCGTGGCCTCGGTTCGCGCCGCGGTTCTTTCGCTCCGAAACACCCTCCGCTCGACGGGGGAGGCAACCAGCAGGGACAGCCTGCCTCCGTCGATCTGCCCCTCCTCCGCACCACTGTCCCAGCCGTCCCGGACCCTGGTGGACAGCAGCGCTCCCAGCGCGCGGCCCAGCCGGTGGACGTTGATCCGCTGTCCGGCGATGTTTTCATCCAGCTGCTGCCGGTATCCGCGCAGCAGCTCGGGGCGCGCCAGACCGGCGGCATTGCGCTGCTTGTCATAGGCCTTGGTAAACACCCGGTAGCCGCCGGCCGATGCCTCCAGTGCGCCACTGCGGCCGTACGCCGCGGTGGGCACGCCGTCGTCGTCGTGCTCGTGTTCGAAGAGCAAGGCGAAGGCCGGCGGACGTGCAGCTGAGCGGGCGGGCCGCGTCATCCGGGCCTCCAGCACATCGCAGCGGGCCGCGATCTCCTCTGCTATGGCGCGGGCAGGGTGGGCATAACCGGACTGTGAAAACCGCTGCCGGCGCAGAGCCGCCAAGTGGGTGCCGATGTGCGGCGCCAGCTCAAAGCGGGTCGCTTCAATCAGATCCTCGACGGCGGCGGCCATCGGTTCGGCGGTGACGCGTGCGCGTCCGATCTGGGCAACGGCGAAGAGCAGGATCCCCTGCGCCGTGCCGGTCAGCGTTGACGCCTCGAACTCCCTGGACCACTGCCGAAAACGGCGGCCCAGGTTCGTCCGGACGCCTGGCATTGCATCATCCGCCAAGGATTCCACCCGGAACTGTTCGAGCATCTCGAAGACCAGCCTGGCGGTGGCCGGCTGCGGGCAATGATGCTCATGCAGGGCCCGGTCACTGTGCTGCAGCCGCAGGGCCATGCCGTCGGCTGCGCCGCGCAAGGCGGCCAAGCCGCCGTCGTCGTTCGGGTGCAGGTGGGGCGCGGGCATGGGCTCCCGAAGATTCCCGCGGTAAAGCAACCGGCCACGGAAGTGTAGACCGGGCTGCCCGCTCAGTGCGCGGATTGCCGCGGCACACAGTTCGGTTCTCTGCTGCCGGCGGTGCAGCGACGCGGCTGCGCCGGTCCTGCGGCTGTCCTCCGCCGGGCCGGCCGGAGCGTCCATCGGAGGACTGTCCATCGGCGGGACCCTACGCGACGGCGGCCGCGGCCAGCCGCGGCGCCGGCGGGGCGTCCGGAAGATCCGGTGTGTCCAGCTCCCGGTCGAAGCAGCGCTGAAAATATTCGGCCACAACGGGCTGCTCAACCTCGTCGCATTTATTGACGAACGACAGCCGGAACGCCCGGCCCGGATCACCGAAAATCTCGATATTCTCGGCCCACGTAATCACGGTACGCGGGGACATCAGCGTCGATAGGTCCCCCACACGGAAGCCGTTTCTGGTCAGTTTGGCCACCGAGACCATGGACGCCACCAGCTTGCGTCCGGCCGGATTGTCCAGGTCCGGCACCCTTGCCAGCACAATCCCGATCTCGTCCTCCGCGGGCGGGTGGTTCAGCGCCGCCACAATGTTCCAGCGGTCAATCTGGGCGTGGTTGAGCCGTTGCACGCCGTGGTACATCCCGTTCAGGTTCCCCAGCCCCACGGTGTTGGCCGTGGCGAAGAGGCGGAATCCCGGATGCACATCAAGGACCCTGTTCTGGTCGAGCAGAGTCAGTTTGCCGTCCCGTTCGAGGATCCGCTGGATCACGAACATCACGTCCGGCCGGCCGGCGTCGTACTCGTCCAGGATCAGCGCCACGGGCCGCTGGATGGCCCAAGGGAGGATTCCCTCCTGAAACTCGGTGACCTGCTTGCCGTCCTTTAGCACCACGGTGTCCCGTCCCACCAGGTCCAGTCTGCTGATGTGGCCGTCAAGGTTGACCCGCACGCACGGCCAGTTCAGCCGTGCCGCCACCTGCTCAATGTGCGTGGACTTGCCGGTCCCGTGCAGCCCCTGGAGCAGCATCCGCCGGTTCCTCGTGAAGGCCGCGAGGATGGCCAGCGTCACGTCCTGGTTGAACCTGTAGGCCGGATCCACCGCAGGGACATGCTCACTGGCTTCGCTGAAGGCGGCCACCATCAGGTCGGTGTCGAGCCGGAAAACCTCACGGACGGAAAGCATGCGGTCCGGCGCTGCCCCGGTCAGCTGATCCACGACTCGTCCTTGGCCGGGCGGTCGGGGACGTCCGGGCTACGGCTTTCGGCGGACTGGTCTTCGGCGGATCGGGCTTCAATCCGGCCGATCGCGGCCGCCGCGCGTTGCAGTGCCGGGAGCAGCTTCAGGCCCTTCTCCGGGGTGAGCCGCATCACGGGCGCCTGGACCGCGATGCAGAGATTGGATGCAGCATTGGCTGTGGGAACAAGAACAGCCACGCAGACCAGCCCCGGAAGGAACTCTTCATCGTCGATTGCGTATCCGTCGCGGCGGACCCGCTGAAGTTGATCTTCAATCAGATCCAGGTCCGTCACCGTCTTGTTTGTATACCTTTCAAGCGGAGCGGCGGAAAGGAGGCGGCGTCGCTGGGCGGGACTGAACTGCGAGAGGATCATTTTTCCGCTGGCCGAGCAGTGAACCGGAACCCGTGATCCTGCCTGCAGCGTGATCCGCAGCGGTTCGGGCGTTTCCACGCGGTCCAGGTACACCACCTCGCTGCCGGAAACCGCGGTCACGTTGCAGCTTTCGCCCAGCTCCGCCACGAGGTTCCTCAGTACGGAGTGCCGTGCGCCATGGTGGATGTCGTTGAGCAGCAGGTTTTCGGCCATCCGACGCAGCCGGACTCCGGTGCTGTAATGCCGACCATTGTCCTGGCGGGTCAGCAGACCCGACGCTTCCAGCTGCTGCAGCATCCGGTGCAGCGTGGGCTTGGGGGTTCCGGTCTCTTCGACCAATCCCTGCAGGGTGAAGAGCTGGTCCTTCGTGGCTATCAGCTCCAGCAGGGAGAACAGCCGCATCGTTGGCGTATCCCCGGCCAGCTCCGTGGCCGGCCGGCCGTCCGGACCATTGAGCCTTTGGATCTCAGCCATTTGTTGTCCTCCCCGTCGTGAATCCGCATCATCTGCATTGTCTTGATTTCAAATATACAACACGTCACGTTCCAGATATTGAAAATTAACGTTGACTCCTGGATTTATCTGGCCTAGTCTCGGTTCCAGCACCATAAACAGGAACAAGATGTTTCATATTTTCAATTTTCTGAACTTATCTGGGCGAAACCCTGGAGGAGGAGCATTCACCATGAGCCAAGACACCGTCACCGTCTCAAGCCCTGTCAACGACCGCGCGACACAAGCACCCACGGCAGATGAAGCGCCCGCGGTAAAGGAAGCACCGGCCAAGGGCGAGCGGGCCGCCGTCAAGGGCGTGCAGAAAATGACTCCCTCGGAGGCCTTCGTTGAGACACTTGTCGCCAATGACGTCACCGACATGTTCGGCATTATGGGTTCGGCCTTCATGGACGCGATGGACATTTTCGCCCCGGCCGGTATCCGGCTGGTTCCCGTCGTTCATGAGCAGGGGGCTGCACACATGGCGGACGGCTATGCCCGTGCCAGCGGCCGCCACGGCGTCGTCATCGGCCAGAACGGTCCCGGCATCAGCAATTGCGTCACCGGCATCGCCGCCGCCTACTGGGCACACAGCCCGGTGGTTATCGTGACGCCGGAGGCCGGCACCAACGGCATCGGGCTCGGTGGCTTTCAGGAAGCCAAGCAGCTGCCGATGTTCCAGGAATTCACCAAGTACCAAGGCCACGTGACGCACCCGGCGCGGATGGCCGAATACACTGCCCGCTGCTTTGACCGGGCAATGTCGGAGAACGGTCCCACCCAGCTGAACATCCCGCGTGACTACTTCTACGGCGAGATCACCGCGGAGATCCCGGCGCCGCGCCGCGTGGACCGCGGCGCCGGTGGAACCAAAAGCCTGGACGAGGCCGCAGAGCTGCTCGCCACCGCCAGGTTCCCGGTGATTGTCTCCGGTGGAGGCGTAGTCATGGCCGACGGCGTCGAGGAATGCAAGGCGCTTGCCGAGCGTTTGGGTGCGCCGGTGGTCAACAGCTACCAGCACAATGACTCGTTCCCTGCCAGCCACCCGCTCTGGTCAGGACCGCTTGGCTACCAGGGATCCAAGGCAGGCATGAAGCTCATCTCCCAGGCCGACGTCGTTATCGCCTTGGGAACCCGTCTCGGGCCCTTTGGCACGCTGCCGCAGTACGGTGCGGCCTATTGGCCCAGCGAAGCCAAGATCATCCAGATTGACGCAGACCACACCATGCTCGGCCTGGTCAAGAAGATCAGCGTCGGCATCTGCGGTGATGCCAAGGCCGTAGCCGTCGAGCTGACCAAGCGGCTGGCCGGTAAGGACCTCGCCTGCGACGCCACCAAGACCGAGCGTGCCGCACGGATCAAGGCTGAAAAGGACAGCTGGGAGCAGGAGCTGACCGAGTGGACTCATGAGAAGGATGACTACAGCCTGGACATGATCGAGGAGCAGAAGAGCGAAGAAGGCAACTGGCTGCACCCGCGCCAGGTGCTTCGCGAGCTGGAAAAGGCGATGCCCGAAAATGTCATGATTTCCACCGACATCGGAAACATCAACTCGGTGGCCCACAGCTACCTGCGCTTTGAAAAGCCGCGCAGTTTTTTTGCCCCGATGAGCTTCGGCAACTGTGGTTACGCGCTGCCGACCATCATCGGCGCGAAGGCGGCGGCCATGGATCGTCCGGCGGTTGCCTACGCCGGAGACGGTGCCTGGGCCATGAGCATGGGGGAGGTCCTCACCGCGGTCCGGCACGACATCCCGGTCACGGCCATCGTCTTCCGCAATCGGCAGTGGGGTGCGGAAAAGAAGAATCAGGTGGAGTTCTACAACCGCCGGTTCGTGGCCGGAGAGCTCGACAATGAAAACGAGAGTTTCGCCGCCATGGCCCAGACCATGGGTGCCGACGGCATCGTCGTCGACAAGCTGGAAGACGTTGGCCCCGCGCTGAAGCGCGCCTTCGCCGCGCAGATGGACGAGGGCAAGACCACCGTCATCGAGATCATGTGCACCCGCGAGCTGGGCGACCCGTTCCGCCGCGATGCACTTTCCAAGCCGGTCCGCCTGCTGGAGAAGTACAAGGACTACGTCTAAACCGGCGGTATTTCCTGCAGCAAAACGTTCCCCGGGCCGCAAGGCCCGGGGAACGCCTCGTTAACCGTCAGCCGGCACTCTCGGTGAGCAGCGTGCGCGCCACGTCGCCCAGCACGGCCATGCCATCGGCGATGGAGCGGGTCGGAATGGCGCCGAAGCCGATCCGGAAACAGTTCCGTGGCGGGTCGGCCTGAATGTAATATATGTCCCCGCGTTCGATCAGCACGCCGCGCTGTTCGGCCCGGCGGACCAGTTCCAGCGCGTCAAGTTCCCCGGGTCCTTCCACCCACAGACTGACACCGCCGGGCGGGTAGCTGCGCTGATCCCACGGCAGGCACTCGGCAGCGAGCCGAGTAAGCATTTCCCAGCGGGTCTTCATCTGCCGGCGGTGCCGCCGCAGGGCACGGTGGTAGTCACCGCTGTCTATCAGCAGAGCGAGCGCGCGCTGCATATGGCCCGGCGGGTGGCGCACCTGATACCGCCGCACCCTCCGCAGTTCCTGGACCAGTTCCGCCGGTCCCACCAGAAAACCGAGCCGCAGACCCGGCGAAAGGAACTTGGAGAATGTTCCCAGATACAGCACGTCACCGGTGGCATCGAGAGCCTTCAGCGCGGGGCTGGGGCTGCCTTGATAACGGAACTCGCTGTCGTAATCGTCCTCGATGACGACCGTTCCGGAGGCAGCGGCGAGCTTGAGCAGACGACGGCGGCGCTCCATGCTGAGTGTGACGTTGGTGGGGTGGTGGTGGCTGGGCGTGACGTAGACCAGCGCTGTACCGCTGAGCGTGTCCGGAAGGCGGAGGCCGTCCCCGTCCACGTCGATCCCGTAAACCTGCGCCCCCGTGCGCAGAAATATGTGGCGGGCATCAAGATAACCCGGGTTCTCGATGCCGACGCGCTGGTGGGGACCGAGCAGGGTCCTGCCCAGCAGATCCAGGCCCTGTTGGGAACCTATCGTGATCAGGATTTCTTCCGGCCTGGCCTCGATGCCCCGTGCCGGTAGTATCTGGCGCCTGATCATATCGATCAGCATCGGGTCGTCCGCTCCTACGCTGTCCTGCAGGCTGGCAAAGGCATGCGGCTGGTAGAGCGCCTCCCGCAGACTCCGCACCCAGGCTGTTGCGGGAAAGTTGCCCACGTCGACCTGTCCGGCCACAAAGGGATATGGATAGCGGTACCAGTCCGCGGTCTTCTCCACGTCCATGACGCCCTCGTCGGGGTAACGCCGCATTCTGGAGGCCCAGTCGATCATCGACCCGGACGACTGCACGCCGGCCTCCGCCGCGGCGAGCATCTCCGGATTCACAAAGATCCCGCGGCGTTCATGGCTGAGCACCAGGCCCTCTGTCAGCAGCTCCTGGTAGGCCAGATTGATGGTGTTTCGGGAAACCGAGAGTTCGGCCGCCAGCTCCCGGGAGCTGGGAAGCCTGCGGCGTGCATCGTAGATGCCCACGGCTATGCTGTGCTCCACGACGCGTCGGACCTGCCGGTACAGCGGTTCACTGGAACTGCGGTCAATCTCGATCATCGTCCGTGGCACGCTTTGTCTCCTTGGTGGTGCAGCTCAGAGCCCAAAAAAGCGGGGGAGTTCACGCATGGACTCCCCCGCCAGGAACTTCGCTTTACTCTAATGATGCGCGGCCATTTCCCGTGAATCAACAACGTCGATCCCGTGGGCTGCGGCCACGGCGGCGTTCGTCAGGCGCCCACCGGCGGTGCTCAGGCCCGCCCGCAGGGCGGCGTTCTCCGCGACCGCCCGCTGCACGCCCTTTTCTGCAATCTGAAGCACGTACGGCAGCGTCACGTTGGTCAGCGCATAGGTGGACGTGTGCGGAACCGCGCCCGGCATGTTCGCCACGCAGTAAAAAACCGACTGGTGGACGCGGAATGTCGGATCCTGGTGCGTCGTCGGGTGGGAGTCCTCGAAACATCCGCCCTGGTCGATCGCAATGTCAACAAGCACGCTGCCGGGCTTCATCCGGGACACCAGTTCATTGGAGATGATCTTCGGGGCCTTTGCGCCGGGAACCAGGACCGCCCCTATCACCAGGTCCGCCTGGATCACTTCCTGCTCGATGGCCAGCTGGTTTGCCGCGAGTGTACGGACGCGGCCCTGGTACATCCTGTCCGCCGCACGAAGCTTATCCACATTCTTATCGAACAGAACAACATCCGCCCAGGTACCCGCCGCCACAGCCACCGCATTCATGCCGGAGACCCCCGCACCAATGACCACAACCCGTGCCGGCGCCACGCCGGATACACCGCCGATCAGCACGCCGCGGCCTCCCTCCGGCCGCATCAGGCACTGTGCGCCGACCAATGGCGCCAGACGCCCGGCCACTTCGCTCATCGGAAACAGCAGCGGCAGCGAACCGTCGTCGAGCTGTACCGTCTCATAGGCAATGGAAGTAGTTCCCGAATCCAGCAGAGCCCTGGTGCATGCCTCGTCCGCTGCCAGATGAAGGTAGGTGAACAGGGTCTGGTCCGAACGCATCCGGTGGTACTCCTGCGCGATCGGCTCCTTCACCTTCAGCAGAAGTTCCGCGATGTCCCAGACCTCATCCGCCGTCGGAAGAATCTTCGCGCCCGCAAGTTGAAAGGCGTCATCGGTGATCGACGAACCCTCTCCCGCGCCCCGTTCAATGAAGACCTCATGCCCATGGGCCACCAGTTCATGGACTCCGGCGGGGGTGACCGCCACGCGGTATTCGTGGTTCTTGATTTCCTTCGGGACGCCGATTTTCATTTGGTACCTCCGTGTGGTTGATGCGTGTTCTCAAGTTGATATGTGTTCTCACTACGTCCGCCGAGCAGGCTGCGCAGCATAAACGAAGTATTGCCGCCCATCTGATGGGTCCAGAAGATCCAGAAAGGATACGATCGACGGGTCCAAACTGGACCTGTGAGCTGGCTCTCATTTGGCACTGACGTCCGCCGCCACCCCGGCTTAGGCTTCGATCATTGCTATTCACAACGAACAAGGAGATGGACGTGGACGCCACCAAACTGCGGGCTCAGGCCCGCCGACACCTCGGACCCCACTTCACCCGCAAGGACACCTGGGACAGTGAGTTCCCGATATTTGTCCGCGGCGAAGGAAGCTACCTGATCGACACCGAGGGGGACCGTTATCTCGACGGGCTCGCCGGACTGTTCTGCGTCAACATGGGCCACGGCCGCGCCGACATCGCCAAGGCCGCCAGCGACCAGATCGGCACCCTTGCCTATGCCTCAAATTGGGGATCGGCACATCCGCCGGCCATCGAGGCCGCCACACTGATCGCTGAGCTGGCTCCCGGCGATCTTGGCACCACGTTCTTCGTCAATTCCGGCTCCGAAGCGGTGGAGACGGCGCTGAAATTTGCCCGTCAGTATCACCGCAGCCAGGGCCAGCCGCAGCGCACCAAGGTCATCAGCCGCGACATGTCCTACCATGGCACCACGATGGGCGCCCTCTCCATCACCCAGCTGGCCAAGATCAAGGAACCGTTCGGCGAGCTGCTGCCGGGAATCCGCAGCGTTCCCAATACGCTCGGCTTCACCGGGGACTGCGGACCCGTCACCGAGCTGGACTGCTTCCGGGCCATCGAGCAGGTGGTCCTCGAGGAGGGTCCGGAAACCATTGCCGCCATCTTCGCGGAGCCAGTGCAGAACGGCCGCGGTGCGCTGGTGGCGCCGGACGGATACTGGCCTGCGCTGCGCGCCTTGTGCGATAAATACGGAATTCTGCTGGTCTCCGACGAAGTCATTTGCTCATTCGGCCGGCTGGGCCACTTCTTCGGTTACGGGGTGACGGGCGTAGTTCCGGATATGGTCACATTCGCCAAGGGCTCCACCTCCGGGTATGCGCCGCTGGGCGGCCTGATCGTCCGGGAAAAGCTGGTCCAGGAGCTGTACAACTCCTCCAAGGGTGGCGTCTTCACCCACGGCGCCACCTGGGGCGGCCACCCAGTCTCCACCGCCGTCGCGGTCGCGAACATTACCGCCATGCGGGATGAGAACGTGCTGGGAAATGTCCGGGAACAGGGCCCGAAAATCATGGAAGCCCTCCAATCGCTGAAGAATGCGCACCGCTGTGTCAAGGCGGTCCGCGGTACCGGCTTCTTCTATGCCATCGAGCTGATGGCGGACAGCTACAGCGGCCGTGAACTAACCGATGCCGAATCGCTGACCGTGCTGCGGGAGGTTTTGCCCGAGTCCTTCAAACGCACCAAGGTGATCCTGCGCGGCGACGACCGCGGCGCCACCATGATCATGGTCTCGCCACCGCTGGTCGCGGACGCGGATGTCCTCGCCGAGCTGCTGCACGGCGTGGACGGCATGCTCAACGACGTCGAAAAGGCCATCCAGCCCTAGACCGGGGAAAGTTCTGCCGGCCTATCCTGCGGAGTCCGTCTGTGCAGCGGGCTCCGCAGGACACGATTTGAGAGGTGGGACGATGGCGACCGCGATCATGGACAATCCGATGGGCCGGGGGGCATCCTGCGCCGGAGCAGGCATGTTTGAGCGCTGGCGCCAGGAGCTCACCGGCCTTGGGCGGGTGGTCGGCTTCGCCGACGGCGAAGACCCGCGTGCGGTGCATGCGGCCGGGGTCATGCTGACGGAAGGAATTGTCAGCCCCAGGCTGTTCGGCAGGCCAGCTGAGGTCCGACGTGCCGCCGCCGCGCTGGGCTGCGCACTTCCCGGGGACAGCATCATCGACATCCGCGAGCTGGCACGGGACAGCAGGATCAGCTCACTGATCGTGCAGGCCTACGCCGGGCATCCGGAGCGATCGGAGCGGGCCCAGGCGGACCCGGTGCACCTCGCTGCCGCGGCGCTGAAGGCCGGATACATTGACAGCTGCGTGGCCGGGGCCGGCAGTCCCACGTCGCAGGTCCTGCGTGCAGGGCTGCGCGTGGTCGGGCTGGCTGCGGACTGCACCACCTTGAGCAGTTCCTTCCTGATGTTGCTACCCGACGGAAGAGAGCTGACCTTCAGCGACTGCGCCGTAGTTCCTGTTCCGTCCGCCGAGCAGCTCGCGGACATCGCCGTTTCGGCCGCCGCCACGCACACGGCCATGACCGGGCTGACTCCGAAAGTGGCGCTGCTGTCCTTCAGCACCCAGGGCAGCGCTGACCATCCGCAGGTGGACAAGGTCAGGGCCGCAATGAGCATACTGCGTTCCCGCCACCCGGGGCTCCAAGCGGACGGCGAGCTGCAGTTTGACGCGGCGTTAATCCCGGAGATTGGAGAGCTGAAGGCGCCCGGGTCGGACGTCGCCGGCCGCGCAAATGTACTGGTGTTTCCCAGCCTTGACGCCGGAAACATCGGCTACAAGATCACCCAGCGCCTAGGCGGTGCCGTGGCTTTGGGCCCTATTCTGCAGGGGCTGTCCGCGCCACTCAATGACCTGTCCCGCGGCTGCAATGCGCAGGACATTCTCGCCGTTGGCTTGCTGAGCGCCATGCAGTCGCTCGTGCCGGCGCAGGCGCAATCCGCCTGATAACGGCCCTCTACCACCGCGGTATCGAAAGAAAGGAGATCCGGCCCGGACCACCGGCGGTTGCCTGGTCCAGCTGGATTGCAGAAGATATGACACAAAACGTGATCGCCGCCGAAAACCACCCTTCAAAGGGTCCGCTTCCCCGGCGCCTTCGGTACAAGAAGCTGCCCGGGCTCGCAGCCGCGGCGGCCGCCGTCGCCATTGCCTGGCTGATCCATCTGGCCGCACCGGTGATGCCCTTCCTCACAGTGGCGGTAATTCTGGGAATCCTCTCCGCAAATATCCCGGGGATCAGCTACGCCGTGGAGGGCGTCCTGCGGCCGGGACTTGAATTTTCCGGGAAGAAGTTCATGCGTCTGGGCGTCGTGCTGCTCGGGTTGAAACTCAGCCTGATCGACGTAGCGGCGCTGGGCTGGGGGACGCTGGGGATTGTGGTCGGCATTGTCCTGCTGACGTTTTTTGGCACCTTGGCCTTGGGTAAGCTCCTCAGGCTGCCGGGCGACCAGCCGATCCTGCTGGCCACAGGCTTCTCCATCTGCGGCGCATCGGCCATCGGCGCCATGAGTGGAGTGACCAAAACCGATCACCGGGACACCGTTGTTCCGATCGCATTGGTGACGCTGTGCGGAACGCTGGCTATCGGCGTGCTGCCGGCTCTGAAGGGGCCACTGGGCCTGGACTCAATCCAGTTCGGACACTGGGTCGGCGCGAGCGTCCACGATGTAGGACAGGTTGTGGCCACCGCACAGACGGCCGGCTCGGCCGCCTTGGCCGGAGCCCTGATCATCAAACTCACCCGCGTGCTCATGCTGGCGCCCATTGTCACGGCCAGCGCACTGGTGGAACGCTACCGCCAGCACCGGCGGATGGCAGCCGGCACCGCCGACGACGACGCCAAGCTCAAGCTTCCGCCGCTGGTTCCGCTCTTCGTGGCCGGCTTCATGGCGATGATTGTCCTGCGGACGCTGGGGATTCTGCCGGCCGCCGCGCTCGCCGTCGCCGGGACCGCCCAGGACCTGCTGCTCGCCGCGGCACTTTACGGACTAGGAGCCTCGGTCCAGGTACGCTCGCTGATCCTGACCAGCGGGAGGGCCATCATCGCCGCGATGCTTTCCTGGGCCCTGATCGCGGCACTGGCCTATGTTGGCGTGCATTATATCTAGACCCGGGATATCTAGGGTTGTCGGGGCAGCCAAAGGGCGGCCCATCTTCATGGACGCACCGCCGGCATGCGGTGCGTCAACTGAAGGAAGGGCCGCCCGGGGCGGGCACGGGGTCAGGCTGCGTCCAGATACCCATTCGGGTTCAGCACATACTTGGTGGCCGCGCCCGCATCAAACTCGGCGTATCCGCGCGGCGCGTCCTCCAGCCCGATCGTCTTCGCGTTGACGTTGTTGGCAATGTGCACCTTGTCGTGCAGAATCGCCATCATCAGGCCGCGGTGATACTTCATCACCGGACACTGACCGGTCACGAAGGACAGCGACTTCGCCCAGCCTGTACCCAGGCTCAGGGACAGCGACCCCTTTTGCGACGCCTTGTCCGCCGCGCCCGGATCCCCGGTGACGTACAGTCCGGGAATGCCCAGCGCGCCACCGGCCTTCGCGATGTCCATCAGCGAGTTCAGCACGGTTGCGGGCGCTTCCTGGCCGTCCTTGCCGTGCCCCTTGGCTTCAAACCCGACGGCGTCGACGCCGCAGTCCACTTCCGGCACACCAAGGATCTGCTCGATCTGGTCTTTCGGGTCTCCCTTGGTCAGATCGATGGTTTCACAACCAAAGCTGCGGGCCTGCGCGAGCCTGCCCTCATTCATGTCACCGACAATGACGGCGGCCGCCCCAAGCAGCAGAGCACTGGTCGCCGCGGCCAGTCCGACCGGTCCGGCACCGGCAATGTAGACGGTGGAGCCCGCCCCGACGCCGGCCGAAACGGCCCCGTGGTACCCGGTCGGGAAAATGTCCGAGAGCATGGTCAGATCCATGATCTTCTCCAGCGCCTGGTCCCGGTCCGGGAACTTCAGCAGGTTCCAGTCGGCGTACGGAACCAGCACATACTCCGCCTGGCCTCCGATCCAGCCGCCCATGTCCACGTATCCATAGGCGCCGCCGGGCTGTACCGGGTTGACGTTGAGACAGATGCCGGTTTTCCGCTCCTTGCAGTTCCGGCATCGTCCGCAGGAAATATTGAATGGTACGGAGCAGATGTCCCCGACCTTGATGAACTCCACACCGGGTCCGACCTCGACCACCTCACCGGTGATTTCATGGCCCAGAATAAGGTCCTTTGGCGCCGTCGTGCGGCCGCGCACCATATGCTGGTCCGAACCGCAGATGTTGGTCGCGACGGTTTTGAGAATGACGCCGTGCGGTACCTTCCGGCCGACGTTATCCGGGTGGACGCCCGGCCCGTCCTTCAGCTCGAAGGTGGGGTAATCGATGTCGATGACCTCCACCTTTCCGGTCCCTTTGTAAGCAACAGCCCTGTTTCCTGACATGGTGTCCCTTCCTAGTGCTGCGGACCCGTCCCGTTGGAAGGATCCGCTCCGGTATAGACGCACCCGGGCGCTCTGGACGTTCCCCGCGCAGCTGCTTGGCTGCGCGGCGTTGGCCGATGGCGGTGGGTGTCTGGTCAGTCTAGGTCGGAACGACCCGAAAAGTAAGGGTGTCGAGGTTTCCCTAATCCGGCACCAGCATGGTGCGAAGGTCCAGCCGGTGCAGCACCCGATCCGCGACCATGGGATCCGCTCCCGTCTCACCGCGTGCGGTCACCATTTCCTGCCGTGCCGCATCCAGCGCCAGCGACTGCACGGTGATCGCCCAGCCGCGGAACTCGGAGCGCTCCTCTTTCATAGTCTCGGTGGGGGCACCCGCCAGCTCGCTGTGCAGCTGCAGCAGCCGCACCTTGACCCAGTCGATTCGTTTCTGATCCACGCCATCGAGGAGATCAGAAGATTCGACGGCGGCAAGTGCGGCTTCCTGGGCGCGGGCGGCCAGCTCCTGCTCGGCCTGTTTCTCCGTCTCCGGCGATTCCGCAATGCCAAGATGTTTCATCAGCCACGCCAGCGTCAGCCCGGGCAGCACCAGCGTGCTCAGCAGGACTGCCACGGCCAGCAGCACAATCTGACTGCGGCCGGGGAACGGCGAGCCGTCCGGCATCGCGACGGGTAACGCCAAGGCCAGCGCCAGCGTGGCCAGTCCGCGCATGCCGCACCAGGTGAGCGCAACAACGTCTTTCGCGTTCGACGGCGGCGCGTCAGCTCCGCGGCGCCGGCTCGGCAGCACCAGCAGGGCCAGCCACGCGGCCCTGACGGCAAAACAGAGCAGACAGATCAGCCCTGCCGGCCAGAACAGCGTCAAGATATTCGTCTGCTCGCCCACAACAACCTGGCGCACCTCCAGCCCCACCAGACCAAAGGCAATGCCTGTCACCAGCAGCTCCACCACATCCCAGAACGCGGTGACGGTGACCCGCTCCTCGGCCGCGTCCGGGCGGCTGCCGCGCCGTATTTCCAAGGCCGTTACAACTACTGCGACAACGCCTGAGGCGTGCACCGAATCCGCGGCAATGTAGACCGCAAACGGCACCACCAGCGTTACCGCGCTGTGGCCCACCGGATTGGTGACGAATTGCGTCAGTTTCTTCGTGATCCAGCCCGCGGCCAGACCCAGCAGCACCGCACCCGCCGCGCCCAACAGAAAGGATCCAATGATCCCGGGGCCCACTTCCTGACCGGCGAGTGCCGCGGCAACCGCGGTTTGGAAGATCACGATGGCGGCGGCGTCGTTAAACAGTCCCTCGCTTTGCAGCACAGCGGTCAGCCGGCGGGGCATCCGCACCTGCGCGGCCACTGACTCGACCGCCACTGGATCCGGGGGTGCCACCATTGCGCCAAGCGCAATGGCCGCCGGAATGCCAATGCCAGGCACAAGCAGCCACGCCGCGCCGGCCACAACGACAGTCGTCAGCACCACCAATGCTATGGCCAGCAGTACGATGCTGCGCCAGCGCACTCGGAACACGGACCAAGACGTCTTCAGCGCGGTGGCGAAAAGCAACGGCGGCAAAAAGAGCGGCAGGATCAGCTCCGGTTCGATTTTGACCTGCGGAAATCCGGGGATAAAGGCCGCCCCGGCGGAGAGGATAATCATCAGCACCGGATACGGCAGCCTGATCCGGTCACCCAGCCCCACCATCAGAACCGTGGCCAGCATAAGGCCGACAACCAACGCCAAAACTATCATCGTTGCCACCGTCGTTCAGTTCATCGAAACCCAAAAACAGCGTAGCCGCTCGGCGTGCCCGGGAACCGCGGCAGTGGCTGGATATTTTGGCCGCCGCCGGGCCATCGGCAGTGTCGGGAAGTGGATATACGGGTAGTTTGGTAGGAGATCACCACTGATCCAGACACCAGGAGGATTCCCCAATGGCTACGAAATTTTCTGTCGGCGACCACGTCAGGTGGAACTCGGAGGCCGGCGAGGTTCAGGGCAGGATTGTCAAAGTCCATCGGAAGGACCGTCTGTTCAAGGGCCAAACGCGGCACTGCACTCCCGAGGATCCGCAGTATGAGATCAAGAGCGATACGACCGAGCACGTGGCGCTGCACAAGGGCTCCGCGCTGACAAAAATCTGAGCTAAACCACGTCGACCGTGTGGAGAGACCGGTGGCCAAGTCTCCACGCGGCCGCGGGGGGTCCTGATTGACTACCGGAAAAACGTACGCGGGCGTGTCCCGGACGTTAAGCTTCCGGGCCACGGTCCGGCCGCCAGAGCAGGGTCAGGGACAGTGCCAGTACGCTTAGCCCGGCCATGACCAGTACTATCCGGCCCCAGTTTTCAGGATTCACGCCCGGGCCGTAGAGCACGCCCATCAGTACCGTGGCGGTGATCGCGCCGAAATAGCGGCAGGTCTGGAAGATCCCCGCGGCCACACCCCTGTCTTCTGGCCGCGCGGAAGCGTACATGCCCTGGTTGGAAGACAGGCTGACCACGCTATAGGGGATGCCCATCAGCGTGGTGAGCACGAGCACCAGCGGGATTGCCATGGAAAATGTGAGCAGCCCGAGAACGGCCGACGCCACGCCGAGCACCACTGCACCCGCGATCATCACCGAGCGCACGCCCCAGCGTTCAATGGCCCGGGCGACAAATGGCGTCGCAACTATGGACACGGCCGCCAGGGGGAGCATCAGCAGGCCCACCATCCCGGCGCTGTATCCGGCGGATTGCTGCAGCAGCTGCGGCAATCCGAAGAATGCGAAGTAATAGACGCCGTTGAACACCGCAAAACAGACATACACCAGCAGCAACGGCTTGTTTCGCGCCAGCAGCCGCAGGTCCAGAAAGGGCTTAGCGAAGCGCAGTTCCCGCCAGGCGAACATTGCGGCGGCGACGGATCCGGCGGCCAGCAACACCCAACGAAATCCGGGCAGTACGTCCAGCACAGCCATCATCACCAGCACCAGCGCGCCGATGAAGGCCATAATCCCCGGCATATCCGAATCATGCAGTACCGCCCGTAACGGGCCGCGTTCCCTGACCGGATCCGCCGGCGCGAACCGCCTCACTGCCAGCAGGGCGGCGACGGCGAGGGGAACATTGATGTAAAATAAGGCCTGCCAGCCCACCAGGCTCACCAGCAGCCCGCCGACAACGGGGCCGATCGCGGCGCCGGACGTGTTCGCCATCTGGATGTTGCCCAGCGGCCGGACAGAACTGATCCCGGCCCGGCCGGTCAGCTCCGACACCATGACGACCGCGCTGGGGAACGCCGTCGCCGTTCCCATGGCCATGAAAACACGGGCCACACAGACCAAGGTAAAATTCGACGCAAACGGAGCCAGTGCACAGGTCACGGCTACCACTGCCATGCCGAAGGTGAACAGGCGTTTGGGTCCAAATCTGTCGGCCAGTCTGCCCATCAAGGGCTGCGCCGCGGAGGACGCCAGATAAAACGCGGTGATGACCCATGTAACTGTCGCCACGTCCAAGCCGAAATCCTCGCGCAGCACCACCAGCGCAACGGCGATCATCGAGGAGTTCAGCGGGTTCAGCGCCGTGCCCAGGCTCAGTGCAGCGGTTGCCAGTCCTATTCCACTGCGCCGGGCCATGTGTGCCTGTCGTCGTCGGTCAGTACGCGCTCAGTAGCCTGCGTGCACATCTACCAGGCCCTGCAGCGGCTCACCCGCGGCCCAGCGGCGGACGTTCTCGCGCACCCGGGCGGCGATCAGCGGCCGGGCCATCTCCTCGGTATCTGCCGTGTGCGGTGTGATGATCGCGTTCGGTTCGGTCCACAACGGATGTCCATCGGGCAACGGCTCCGGATCTGTCACATCCAGCCCCGCGCCCGCCAAGGCACCGCCGGTGAGCGCCGCAAGCAGCGCCTCCGTATTCACCAGTCCCCCGCGGGCTATGTTCACGAGGATGCTCGACGGCTTCATCCGGTCCAGTTCCCGCGCACCGATCAGCCCCTTCGTCTCTGCCGTCAGCGCGGCGGCGAGCACCACCACGTCCGCCTCCGCCAGGACATCTGCAAGTGTGTGTCCGAGCTCGACGTCGGCTTCGGCGTCGGCGGGCCCCAAATCGGCGCGCAGGGTCCGCGTCGAGATCGTCAGGTCCGCCCCGGGCACGGCGTCGGTACCGCGCCGAAGCACGGTGATATGCGTGTCGAAGGCCTTAAAGAGCCGGGTGATTTCCTGCCCGATTCCGCCGGCACCCAGCACCACAACGCGCAGGCCGTACAGCGATGTCCCCCGCTCCTCGCCCCAGCTGGTGGCGCGGACGCTGTCCGGCAGCCGGCGGAGCAGGGCCAGGGTCAGAGCGAGGGCATGCTCGGCCACGGGGCGGGCAAACGCGCCCTTGGCACTGGTCCACTGCAGCGTCGGGTGGGCGGCCAGGTCTGGTCCGTAAGACTCGACACCGGCGGAAGGCAGCTGGATCCAGCCAATGCCGGGATGCCGCTGGAGCAGCGCGGACAGCTCGTGAGCACCGATGTGCCCGCTGAGAATTAGACCCGTCGTCTGCTCAGACAAAGCACCGGCCGTTCCGCCGCCCGAGGTTACCGCCTGCGCCAGGTTTTCGTCTGGTTCGGGGAGAATGGCCAGTCGTGGCGCGGCCGCGGGTGGAACCGCAGCCGCCGCGCTCGTGACCGCTGCCGCCGTCGTCGTCCCGCTCATCATCTCGTGGCCTTCCCTTCTGATTTCCGCCGATGTGCACGTCGGTTCCGCGTCCCGATCGTATGCCGCGCACCGAAGCCGGTGGTGGACAACAGCGTCATTTCGGCTCTCACCACCATACCGGCGCATACGTAGACCCGAGACCATGCAGGCTCAGGCGTGAAAACGGGCGATGCCGGAAAAGAAGACCAAGGCCGTGGTGAAGCCCGGCACCCCGTTGTCGCCGGCCAGCCGGCGCGGCAGACAGCGCATGGCGGTCAATGACTTCGATGCTCGCGGGCCAGAATTCCGGCACAGGACACGCAGAACCTGGCCTCCGGACGGACTTCGAGCCGCCCCAGCGGAATCGGCTGGCCGCAGCGCTCACAGTTCCCGTAGGTCCCGCGCGCCAGTCTCGACAGTGCTTCCGACAGCTCCGCCAGCCGTGATTCAGCATCCGCGAGCAGCGCGACGTCACGGTCGCGTTCCAGCGTGACCGTCGAGCCTTCCGGATCATGCTCGTCATCGGCCGGGGTATCCCGCGTAGCAAGGGTGACCTCACGGATCTCCTCGCTTAGCCGCGCGATCTGCTGGCGGGCATGCACTGCCCGATCTTCCAGTAACCCGCGGAACAGCTCCTGATTCAGCATGCCTCAGGATACCTCTTTTTGTGGACCGACCCGTGATGAAATCGCGTCATCGGGGCCGGTTGGGGTTGGCTGGTTGGGGTTGGCTGGTTGGGGTTGGTGTTGGGGGGGGTGTTAAAGGGGTTGAGCCCCGCACGGTGTGCGGGGCTCAACCTTTTTGTAAGTGTTGTCCGGCGGTGTCCTACTCTCCCACACCCTCGCGAGTGCAGTACCATCGGCGCTGTGGGTCTTAGCTTCCGGGTTCGGAATGG
>CAJDTL010000027.1_pt1 | contig 36068 bp, 32 predicted proteins | sample 7389871 | NCBI WGS metagenome assembly CAJDTL01 (sample SAMEA7055650, study PRJEB34461) | soil metagenome | biome: terrestrial ecosystem; feature: Peninsula; material: soil | place: Antarctica | collected 2016 | reverse complement strand
GCAAGAGAGCACTTGTACAACTGTTGGAGGAGAACTTACCCGCCGAGGTGGTCTCCTCGGTTGAGATCAGGATGTCGAGGGTTCCGTTCCGCTAGCCGATCCTCATGTGGGACAACCCTGGCTGCAGCGAATCTGTCCCGCATAACGTCTCAGTGGTCCTGACCCAAGTTGACATAGTCACCCTTAGCGTGAATTTCCGTACCGATCCTCCTTCTGGCCGCAATTTCATCTGATGTTCTATTGCGCTCGGGTTGAACATTCTGGGATCTGTCACCATTGGCGCAGGTCAGGGCCGTAATGCCGGTTGGGATTCCTTCGGGCGGGCCTTCCGGCCATGGCCGCGCGGGGCCATGGAAACACGCCTGACCTGCGGGTTTGCAAAGATATTGCATCAGATGAAAGTTATATTCATCTGATGCAAGCGGCAGAAGGTCGTCTTTGGATGGTCGGAAACAGCTGTGTGCCCGGGGCAGCGGGCTTGCATCTGATCGGCGGTCTGCCGCTGCTGCGGCCGGACGAGCAGGTCTTCACCGACATGTTGGACGGCTGGCGCAACCAGCAGCTGGCCCGGGACCTGGCGTTCTCCACGATCGAGGGCCGCGCGAAAGCGGTGCGGGCAGTCACCGCCCACTCCGACGCCTTCCCGTGGACCTTGACACCGCATCCGGGACCAGGACATCGCATGAATACAGACCACTTGAATAACGGTCATTACCAGTACCAGACCCCGAGTTGCTCCGCTATCTGACGAGTTGCGCTACGGCGGCGCGTGCGCCCGCGGTGTGCAGCGTATCGAGGGTCTGCAGGTAGGCGGCGACGAAGCGCTCGCTGTCGATCAGGTCGCCGAAGACCTCGCGGTTGGCCAGAAATGCCAGTCTGTCCTCGCGCTGCCGTGCGGCCGCGGCCATCAGCGGCTCCTTGAGGCGGTCGACGACGTCGATCGCACCGCCGCTTTCATCGACGCCCTCGGCGTACCGCGCCCAAGAGGCGACGATGCCAGCGGAACGGACGATGTCGCCGTCGTTCTCCAGATTGATCCGGACCACGGGCAGCAGCCATTTGGGGATGCGGTCCGAACTCTCCGCGCATAGCCGCGCCAGCGTGTCGCGGACGTGTTCGTTGGAGAAGCGTTCGATCAGCGTGCGCTTGTACAGTGGCAGGTCCACCCCCGGCAGATCCGCGAGCGTCGGGGTGCCCTCCTTGTCCATGTAATCGAGCAGGAACCGGGCAAACAGCGGATCCTGGGCGACCTCATGGGCGTAGCGGTACCCGGCCAGGTAGCCGAAATAGCACAAGCCCTGATGGCTGGCATTGAGCAGCCGGAGCTTCATCAGCTCGTAAGGCTCGACATCCTCGACCAGCTGCACCCCGGCATCCTCGTACGGGGGTCTGCCAAGGCTGAAGTGATCCTCCAGCACCCACTGTTCAAAGGGTTCACAGACCACCGGCCACTGGTCCTCGATGCCGAAGTCCGCCGCGATCGCTTCCCGGTCCTCGTCCGTGGTGACAGGGGTGATGCGGTCCACCATAGAGTTCGGGAACAATACATTTGCCGCCATCCAGACGCCGAGACCGGCATCCTTCAGCGAGGCGAAGGCGGTGAACATCTTCCTGGCCACGTCCCCGTTGCCTTGGATGTTGTCGCAGGACATCACGGTGAAGGGGCTCATGCCGCGCGCGCGGCGGCGGGACAGCGCCTCCGTGATGAGACCGAAAGTTGTCTGCGGTGCGGCACCGGGCTGCAGATCATGCACAACGTCGGGGTTGCTGGCATCGAACTCGCCGGTGACGTGATGGAAGTTGTAGCCGCCCTCGGTCACGGTCAGCGAGACGATACGGACGTCCTCGGAGGCCATTTTCTCGATCACGGCATCCGGATCATCGGGGGCGAACAGGTACTGGGCGACCGAGCCGATCACCCGGGCCGCACGGGAACCGTCGGGGTTTTTTATCATCAGCGTGTAAAGGCAGTCCTGGTCCGCCATAACATGCTTCATTTTTTCGTCCTGGGGCAGCACGCCGACGCCGCAGATGGCCCAATCCAGCGCCTTTCCCTGGTTCATCAGCCGGTCGAGGTACATGGCCTGGTGCGCGCGGTGGAAGCCGCCCATGCCGAAGTGGACAATGCCGGTCTTCAGGGCGCTGCGGTCGTAGTCGGGCAGGGCGGCAGCGGCGCAACACCGGGGCTGATCTGTGCGTGCGGGCCGTCCGGCCAGGACCGTCAGAGCGGCAGAGTTCAGTTTCGTCATCGAAGCGTCCTCGGTAGCAGGAATTTCGCCCCAGCATATCATATGAGCCAATTCTGGTCGCTCATATGAGCGTAAGTTTTCGGACCCGCCGTGCGCGGTCAGCCGGTTGACATTCGGCACGCCACGGCTCTGGGCCGTAGCTGATCAGGTCTCCTTCCGGTGCAACGGGAACGAGATGGCGGGCAGGCACACGACCGCGCAGAAACGTGATGTCGGTGTAGCCGTGGGCAGCCGGGACGCCCCTCTCATCCCGCTTGACGAACACAATCTGGATGATGGTGAGGATGCTTTTGCGGGTGATCATGTTCCGTACCTCAGCTCGCATGGTCAACGAGGTTTTGCCGGAGGCGATGGCACGTAGGCACCTTTCAATCAGGTCGCCCTGCTGCGCCGAGCTGACAAAATTGATCTCGGAAATGAACTTTGTCACCACGCTGCCGTTGCCCAGCCGCAGACTGGCGTAAATGGTCGCTTCCTCGTCGATCCAGCGCACCAGGCTTCCGCTGAAAAGTGTCCCGTTGGCATTTAAGTTCTTCCGGGGCGTACCCACTTGCGCGCGGAAGTTGATTTCTTCGGTATCCGTGGCATGAAGCTGTCGGGGACGGATGGCCGTAGCGTTAACGGCAGGACGCATAACAGGCCGGCCGCGCCGCCATTATCCCGAAGGGTGCGCATCCTGGCCCTCGACGGCGGCATCGACCACCGCGACGTCTTCTACAGCGGACGCCAGCAGCACGCGGCCGAGAAGATGTGCTGCTGCATCTCGCGGGCGGTCACCTCGAAGACCGGTGCACAGGCGGATGCCTCCGTTGGGGGCCAGGCGGTGGTCACCATCGAGGTTTCCTGGCCACAACCAAACGACGACGGCGGCAGCCACTCGGGTGCCGCCGTCGTCGGCCGCGCCGCTACCTGCCTGTCAGGTCCAATGCGGCGCGGACGATTGCTGCGGTGTCGATGCCATGGATTTGGTAGGCATCCTCCACACTCGATGACTGGCCGAATTCGGTGACACCCAAATTGCGGGTCCGGTCGCCGCGGGCGCCGGCCAGGAAGGACAACGTGTGCGGGTGCCCGTCGAGCACGGTAACCAGGGGTGTGGGTGCGTCCGGCGGGAACAGGGCGTCCACGATGGCGCTGCGTGGCGACCCACAGACCTTGTGCCGGTCCTGCAGCGAGCGGAAGATCAGGTCCGGGCTGGTCAGCACGACCACGCCTGCGGTAAGGCCCAGTTCGCCTAGTCTGGCGGCCGCGGCAAGAACCTCGGGCATCATTGCCCCGACCCCCACCAAGGTGACGTCTTCGGATCCCGGCGTATGCGTGGTGGCGCGGTATCCGCCGGCGATCACATGTTCGCGGCGGCGCTCCAAGAGGATGGGGTCCGCGGGCAGGGCGGCGAGCGATTGGTCGATGGGCTTGGTGGAGAGGCGGAAGTACGCGCTGCGGCCGTCCGGCCGTCCGATCTGTTTCATGGCGTGGAGCAGGCACCACTCCAAGTCCTGGGCGAATGCCGGCTCCCACGCTGTGCAGGCGGGCTGTTCCAACCCGATGGACGGGGTGGTGATGGACTGGTGGGCGCCGCCCTCCGGGGCGAGCGTAACGCCGGACGGGGTGCCGATCAGGATGGACTGGCCTCCGGCGTAGATGCCGTATGACCAGGGTTCAAGCGCGCGGTTGACGAAGGGATCATAGAGCGTAGCGATGGGAATCAGCGGCTGGCCCCAGCGGCTCCAGGTGGCGCCGAGCTCACCGGCCAGACACACCAGGTTGACCTCTGCGATGCCCAGCTCAATGTGCTGGCCCTTGGCTCCCTCCGTCCACTTCAGCAGGCGGTCGGAGTCGTCGGCAAACCAGTCGTGGCGCTCGCCCGCGGACCAGACGCCCGTCTTGTTGATCCAGCCGCCCAAGTTGGTGGAGGAAGCCACATCCGGGCTGAGGGTGACGATGCGTTTGGCCGCCTCCGGCGCACCGCGCTTGATATCCGACAGGAAGCGGCCCAGCGCCGCCTGCGTGGACAGTTCCGCCTTGTAGCTCCACGGCAGGGAGTCCGGCAGCGTGGCAATTGTCTGAACCGGCGCGTCTGTACGTTCCAGCCGGACGGACGCGGCGGCGCAGGCCCGGGCTTCTTCGGTGCTGGGTGCGAACTTTTGCCACGGCGTGTTGAGGTTCATGCCGGACAGTTCGGCCAGCTCATCCATCTGGGCCCGGGTCAGCTGGGCCGAGTGGTTGTTTGGGTGGCCTTCCGTGGCCAGGCCTCTACCTTTGACGGTGTAGGCAAAGAGGACGGTGGGGCGGGACGGGTCAATTTGCTTGTACGTTTCCAGCAGCAGCCGGATGTCGTGGCCGCCCAGGTCGCGGATGGCGGAGGCGAGCTCGCGGGCGCTGAGGGTGCTGACCAGTTTGCGCAGGGCGCCGTCCGGCGCATCTCCCAGCAGCCGTGCATGAACCTGCTCCGGGTGGGAGCGCAGGAGCCGCTGGAATTCCTCGTTGGGCATGGCTTCGAGGCGTCCACGCAATTGCTCGCCGCCCGCTTGCTGGAACAGCTGTTGGATGCGGCGCCCCCATTTGCAGGTCAGGACCTGCCAGTCGGCGGCAGCAAACATGCCCTGCAGCCGTTCGATCTGGACGTCCGGGATGACCCGGTCCAAGGATTGACGGTTCAGGTCAACGATCCACAACAATTCGCCGAGCTGGCGCGCGGCGGTGTCGGTGATGGCCTCCCACACTGCGCCTTCATCCAATTCCGCATCTCCGAGGAGGCTGATGAAGCGGCCGGCTCTTGGCGTTTCCGGGAATTGATCGCGCAGGTAGCGGTGGGACATCGCAGCCCACAGGGGTGCCGTGGCGCCGATGCCCACACTTCCGGTGGAAAAGTCCACCCTGTCCGGGTCCTTGGCCCGGCTCGGGTAGCTTTGCAGGCCGCCCTTGGCGCGTAGCGTGCCCATGTAGGACTCGTCCAGTCCACCCAACAGATAGTTGATGGAGTGCAGCACCGGAGATGCATGCGGTTTCACCGAAACTTGGTCCGCACCCGTCAGTTCAGAGAACCACAGGGAGGTCATAATGCCCACCATGGAGGCGCTTGACGCCTGATGGCCGCCCACTTTGACCCCGGAAGTATTTTCCCGGCCGCGGTTGGCGGCGTCGATCATGGCGGTGGAAAGCCAAAGAACACGCTGGGCAATCGAGTCCAGGACGTCGCCATCCAAGGTTGCCGCTGCCGAGAGCGGCCTGCCGTTCACCGTTGGTTCGTCAACGTCCATCGGATGCGGGCTCGTCTCCACCAGCTCAGCCATTGTTGCCGTTCCTTTCCAAATGGTTCCTGATTACTTGTACCCGGCGGCAGGGTGCCGGCCTAGCGGAACAGCCCGCTGTAGGCGTTCAGCGCCAGCTGGCCGCCCAGGTGCGCGTAGAGTACATTGCTGGTTTCCGGGATGTCCTTGTTCCTGACCAGATCGATCAGGCCGGCCATGGATTTGCCCTCGTAGACGGGGTCGATGATCATGCCTTCCATCGAACCCGAAAGCCGAATGGCTTCAAGGGTGGACTCGACTGGGATGCCGTAGAAGTCGCCGGCCCACCCCTCCAGTACAGTGACTTCGTCATCGCGAATCTCGCGGCCCAAGCCAATCAGCGCTGCGGTGTGGCGGGCGATTCGGGCCACCTGGTCACGGGTTTTCTCAATCGTGGCGGAGGCGTCGATGCCGATGACGCGGCGGGGGCGGTCCTGTCCGGCGAAGCCGGCGATCATGCCGGCGTGGGTGGAGCCGGTGACGGTGCAGACCACGATGGTGTCGAAGAAGACGCCCAGTTCCTGCTCCTGTTGCTCCACCTCGTAGGCCCAGTTGGCGAAGCCGAGGCCGCCCAAATGGTGCTCCGACGCGCCCGCCGGGATGGGGTACGGCTTGCCGCCGTCTGCCTCGACGTCAGCGATGGCCTGTTCCCAACTGCTGCGGATGCCGATGTCGAACCCGGCTTTGTCGAGGCGGACATCCGCACCCATGATGCGGGAGAGCTGGATATTTCCGACCCGGTCGCTGAGCGGATCCGGCCATTCCACCCAGTTTTCCTGCACAAGCCGGGCCTTCATGCCGATTTTCGCCGCGACCGCAGCGACCTGCCGGGTGTGGTTGGACTGGTAGCCGCCAATGGAAACGAGCGTGTCGGCGCCCTTGGCGATGGCGTCCGGAACGATGTATTCGAGTTTGCGGGTCTTGTTGCCGCCAAAGGCCAGGCCACTATTGACGTCCTCACGTTTGGCCCAGATCTGGGCGCCTCCGAGGTGTTCGCTCAGCCGGGGGAGGGTGTGGATGGGGCTGGGCCCAAAAGTCAACGGATAACGCTCAAAGTCGGTGATGGCCATCGAACTTCCTTGTCTTCACTGGGTGTTGAGGGGGGAACCGCATTAGGGATGTAATATATTGCATGTCAGAAAGACTTCAATGTCAATAGCCGGACGCAAAAGCGATGCAGAGCGATATACCATATGTTGCATGCCCACCCCTTCGCCGCAAGGTATCCACAAACGCTCATTGCTTCGTGACGACGTCTATCAGTCCATCCGTGACGCCATTGTTGACGGCACCTTCGGCCCTGGCGAAAGGCTGAAAGACCCGGAGTTGGAGGCATGGCTTGGCGTCAGCCGAACCCCCATCCGCGAAGCCCTGCTAAGGCTGGAACGTGCCGGTTTGATCATTGCCCAACCAGGCCGGGCGACCATCGTCGCTCCTTACGATCCAGCGTCCACCGTCAACGCCCAACAGGTGGTTGCCGCTATGCATGAGCTGGCCGCCCGATTGGCCACGCCAACCATCACCGACCGGCAGCTGGCAGCCATGGCCGCAGCCAATACCCGGTTTGAAAAAGCGTTGGAACGTGACGACGTCGACTCCGCCCTGGCCGCCGACGACGACTTTCACGTCGTCTTCATCGAGGCCTGCGGCAATGACATGATTCCCCAGGTGCTGGAACAGGCATTGCCGCTGCTTCGCCGCGTTGAGCGGCGGCGGTTCAGCTCATTTTCCGCCCGCCATTCGGTGGCCCAGCACGCGGACATCATTCGGCTGGCGGGACTTGGCGACTCCTCCGGCGCGTCCCTGATGAGCCGTGAAAACTGGCTCTCCCTGGGCACCACAGGCATCGACGCTGCCCCATCGGCCTAACTCAGGGTTCCGTCAAGGACCGGCGCAGGACATCAATAAATGCCGCAACAGCCGGTGGTCTTCGCTGGCCGATCATGGTTTGTATCTGCGCCTGGCGTTGCCGGAACATTGGATGATCCCCCGGGATGAACGCCAGGCCGTCCTCACCCCCGGCATGAACGGCCAAGTGGCTCAATAACGTTGCTCCGGCTCCGGTCCGCACGAATTCCAAAGCCGGGCTGACATGGCCCGTCACCAAACCGATGGACGGCGTGATGTTCTCCTTCTGAGCCGCGATGTCAAAAAATTCCCGTTGGCCGACCCCTTTGGGCGGCAGCGCCAGCTTGAAACCGCATAATTCCCGGATCCCCATGCTCTCACCGCCGGCAAGGGGGCTGCTGTCCGCTAATACCGCATGCGCCGGCGAGTCAATGCTGAATTCAACATTCACATCCCGCTGCATCCCGAGCGCGTAGACAACACCGACGTCTGCATTGCCGTCGATTATCCTCCGGCCGGCTTCCGCGGACGACATAACATCGAGATGAAAAACGACTTCGCCGTGCAATGCGCTGAACCGGGCGGTGGCTTCGGGCGCGCGGCACCTGACCAGACCTTCCGTGCTGACAACCTTGATTACGGGGGTGGGCCTTGAATGAAGGTCACGAAGTTCAGACACCAGGGTCTCTGCTTCCGCTGCGCTGCGCCGGGTGTGGGCCAAGAGCAGCAGGCCAGCTTCGGTGAGCGTCATCCCCCGGGGGGTGACGCTCGAACAGGGCTACGCCCCCCCGCGGTTTCCAACTGTGTTATTTGGCGGCTGATGGCAGACGAGGAAACATGCTGAGCGGCGGCGGCCTCGGTGATCGAACCGGTCCGGGCAACTTCGTAAAAGTAGATCAATCCGGTGGGCAGCATTCTCATGGGAAGTCCTGACTCTGCACGCCTTGGCCTCCGAAGGGTACCGGTTTGGGTTCCGGCGTGAGCGGTTCGACCGGTTCGGTTCCGCCCAACTGGTGAGCTGAGCCTCCCGCCAAATTTCCATGCCTCCCGGCCGATTCAGGACCGCGGGCAAGGCCCGCGTCAGTCGCCCAGATGGTCCACCAGGCGGTCGGCAATGCCGGTGTAGCTGGCCGGGGTGAGGGCCAACAGGCGCGCCTCGGCGTCCGCGGAGAGGCCCAGCCCGGAGACGAACTCCTGCATCCGGGCCGCATCCACACGCTGGCCGCGGGTCAGATCCTTCAGCCGCTCATACGGGTTTTCCATCCCGGGGACGCCGGCAATTGCCTCCGCGCGCATCACCATTTGGATCGCCTCGCCCAGGACCTCCCAGTTGTGGTCCAGATCGTCCGCCAGTACCGCCTCGGCGGTATCCAACCGGCCCAGGCCGCCCAGCACGTTGTTGATGGCCAGCAGCGAATGACCGAAAGCGACGCCGATGTTGCGTTGGCTGGAGGAATCCGTGAGGTCGCGCTGCCAACGGCTGGTCACCAGCGTGGTCGCGAGCGTGTCCAGTAGGGCGCTGGAGATCTCCAGGTTGGCCTCGGCGTTTTCGAAGCGGATCGGGTTGACCTTGTGCGGCATCGTGGAGGAGCCGGTGGCACCGGGCACGGGGACCTGCGCAAAGTAGCCGATGGAGATGTAACTCCAGACGTCGGTGCAGAGGTTATGCAGAATACGGTTGAACCGCGCCATATCGGAGTACAGCTCGGCCTGCCAGTCGTGCGACTCGATCTGCGTGGTGAGCGGGTTCCAGGTAAGGCCGAGGCCCTCGATGAAACCGCGCGAGACCAGCTCCCAGTCCGCCGCCGGGACGGAGGCATAGTGCGCGGCGTAGGTGCCGGTGGCTCCGTTGATCTTGCCCAGATATTCCGTGTTTTCGATGCGCCTGAGCTGCCGCCCCAACCGGTGCGCCATGACGGCGAGTTCCTTGCCCAGCGTGGTTGGCGTGGCGGGCTGGCCGTGGGTGCGGGAGAGCATCGGCACGGCGCGGTTCGCCTGCGCCATTTCCGAAATCCTGGCGACCAGGGCCTGCGCGGCGGGAAGCCAGACATGCTCTACGGCGCCCTTGATGCCGATGGCGTAGGAGAGATTGTTGATGTCTTCGCTGGTGCAGCCGAAATGGACCAGCGAGGTCAGGTTTTCGATCCCGATGCCCGGTAGCCGGCGGCCCAGGTAGTATTCCACGGCTTTCACATCGTGGACCGTGACCTTTTCGATTTCGGCCAGTTCCGCCACGGAACCGGCATCGAACTCGCGCACAATGGCACGCAGCTGCGCCTTCTGCTCCTCGCTCAAAGGGGCGGTGCCCGGCAGGACGGAGTTGCTGGTCAGGTGGATCAGCCATTCAACTTCGACCGACACCCGGTCCCGGTTCAGGGCGGCCTCGGAGAGATAATCAACCAGCGGCGCGACCGCTTGCTGATAGCGGCCATCGAGGGGGCCAAGCGCGATGCGCTCATCGGCGGCGGCGAGGGCCACCCGTCCGGAGGGTGTGCGGGTGGCAGATTCAGCGGCGGCAGCAGTTTCAGACATGCCGCAATTCTTTCACGAAGTCCCCTAGCCGGTGATTGGGCGGCGGATTCGAAGGCCCTTGGTGAGGGGCCGGTCACGTATCCGTCCTGCACAGCTCGGTAAACGGCGCCCGCTGCACACGTTTCCGGTCGTGGCTCTGGCGCGGCAGAAGCCGCCGGTCTAGCGTCAGCAGCAGCAGCAGCAGCAGCAGCAGCAGCAGCAGGCAGCAGGCAGCGGGTAAAGGTCACGGTAACGCAAGGGGCAAGGCCAAGGACAAAGGCCAAGGACAAGGCAACAGCACGGCGGGACGCCGCAGGGCATCGCGTGACACGGACGTGGGCTGCGCATGGGCGTGGCATGGATGGCCGTGCGTAGCGGAAATGGAAGGAGCAGCACTCATGACGACGCGGGAACGGTCAGGGCCGCGGGCAGATGAGGTGGCACGTATTGCAGGTGAGCTGTCCCGGGCGGCCGAGGACATGGACGGGCTAAGGTATCGGGTGAACGGCGCGGGCCAGATGCGCTGGCAATCACCGGCCGCGACGGCCTTCCGGAACCTGCTGGCGGAGCGGGAGCGGCGGATGCAGGGCGCGGCGGGGATGCTCCGGGACAGTGCGGCGATGCTGCAGGGGTATGCATCCCGGCTCTACGCCGAAGAGTCCTGTGCAGCAGCCGGACAGCTCACTCCGGGCGGTTTGTCAGGGCTGCTGCAATGAACCGGCAGATCGGTGGCCAGCTGATGGACACTCAGACCATTGGACCGGTCGGGCCGGCTGGCATTTCTGTCCTGCCTTCCACATCAGCATCGCCGGCCGCAGTTCTGGGGGTGCCGGCCGGCAGTTACACCGTGCGCGGGGGAGCTGGTTCAGTCAGCTACGTGATGGGTGAGATGGTCCTGGCCAGCGCGGGACTACAGCGTGTTGCCGACGACATGGCCGCCGTGGAACGGACCGCCGCTGCCGCACTTAACTATGTGGAGTCTGCGGCGGCAAATGCCGGTGGTCATCCGTTTGGTCTCATTCCGGAGCTCCGGGGCGCGGCGGCCGGTTGCCGGGAGTGCCGCGACGAGCTGCAGAAAACTTCCGATGATGCCCGGACCGCGGACAGCCGCTATCGGGACGCGGAAAACCGAGCCATGGCGGAGCTGGACCGGGAGCGGGCAGTCGGCGCGAATATGGCCGGCTGGATGCTTCGGGTTCTTGGCCTGCCGCTGGCTCCGGTTGTGGCGGCGTACCAGCTAACCGCACTGGGACTGGATGCGCAGAACCGCGGGCTTCGCGAAGTGACGGAAGAGGCGGCGGCGCATGCACCCGACTACCTGAGCGGGCTGCTGGGCTTTCCGGGCTGGCTGCCGTCCCAAGCGACATCCGGTCCAGGACGGACCGGGTCCTTGCCGCCCTCCGGCGTGATCGCGGCCACCGGCATACGGCACTTCATGGACTCGACCGGCATCTTTATGCCGGGAGACCTGCAGATGAGACGGGTTCCGCCGTCCGAATGGGTTCCCGCTCAACAACCGGTGGCCGGGGACCTGGGGCCCCAAGTCCCGGCGTCCCAAGGCCCGGCGGCGCAGGACGCAGCGGAAGGATCCGCCGCCGGAATCATGGCTCCCACCCTGCACGACGTGCTGGCCGGGTCCAGGGACGCCTATGAGGTGGCGCCTGCCGCCATCGTGATTAAGCGGGTCGACCGCGGTGACGGCTCAGTGGCGTGGATAGCGGATCTGCCTGGGACGGAGGAGTGGTGGCCGCTGGACAGTGCCAACCCTTGGGACGCGGAAGGAGATATGGAGGCCATGACGTCCGCCCAGCGGACGGAGTTTACGCAGCAGCAGATCATGATCCAGGAGTGGGTGAAGACCGCGCTCCGGGATGCCGGAGCGGCGCCGGGGGACGGAGTCATGATCAATGGCCACAGCGGTGGTGGGATCCATGCGGCAGCCATGGCATCCGACCCGGCGTTCCTGGCCGACGTGAACGTGCGTATCCTCAATATTGCAGGCGCGCCGGCGGCCAATCAGAACGTGCCGGCGGGGATTAAGGTGCTGGATTTGGAAAATACCGACGACGTCGTCGCCGCATTGGATCTGGCGCCCGCGCCGGAGTCGGCCGATTGGGTGACCGTGACGAGTGGCCGGCGGCCGTCCAGTTCCCTGATCGATCCGGGGAAACTGATTGCCAACGCGCACAGCCTGGATCATTACCTCGACGATGCGTCCGAGCTGGACCGGAGTCAGAACGTCTCGGTGCTGGCGCACAAGGAGGCTCTGCTTCAATTCCTTGGTCCGGCGGCGCTGACCGGGGCCATCGGCTACCGAAAGTTTGTCTACCAGGGGACAGACAGAAACAGACAGAAACAGGAACAGGAACATGCAGAACCAGGCAGACGCGGACAGCAATAGGGCCAAACCTCAGGATACGTTCGTCCGCCTAACTGCGTCGACTGACCCCGCGCCGGTTGATCCCCGTGAGGGTGTTAGCGATCATCGAGACAATGCTGATCACGATGGCCGCCAGGACGGCGGTCCACAGGAAGGTGTCGATGGTGAAGTGAACAGCGGTGTAGCGGCTCAGCCAGGACGTGAGCCACAACATGGCGGCATTGATGATGACGGTGAACAGGCCGAGGGTGAGGAAGGTGATCGGCAGCGACAGCAGCTTTACAATTGGCTTGACCAGCGCGTTAACCACGCCGAAGATCAGCCCGACGACGACGAGGGCCAGGATGGTGCCCGCGGTCCCATTGCCCGGCACCAGCCCGTCGGTCCCGCTGGAGGAGATCTGCAGGCCGGGCAGCAGCCCGCTCGCGATCCACAGCGCAAATGCGTTGATCAGGACACGGACAATGAATTTACCCATCCGCCATGGTCGCACATCCGGCGGACGGGAGCGCTGACCACCGGCGTTAGGCTAGAACCATGACTACTGAGAACCCCACCGCTGCTGCTGTGGTTCATCCCCGACCGGTCCTGGGCAGATTGCCCAAATATGCGGCAGGCAGGCCGCCCGCCGTTGTCGAAGGCCTGGAGAGCTTCAAGCTATCCTCGAACGAAAACCCGCTCGGCCCGGTTCCGGCCGTGCTCGATGCCGTGCGGTCGCTCGCGGACATCCATCGGTATCCTGACTCGCTGAGCACCAAGCTGCGCACTGCGCTGGGCGAGTTCCTGGACGTGCCCGCCGAAGATGTTGTCACCGGCGCCGGCAGCCTCGGCGCGTTGAACCAGCTGCTGTCCGCCTTTGCTGGACAGAACGAGGACGGCCGCGCGGACGAGGTCATTTATGCCTGGCGGTCCTTCGAGGCTTACCCGATCTGCGTGGGCCTGGCCGGCGCCGAGAGCATCAGGGTCCCGCTCAAGGCTGACGGCACCCATGATCTGGACGCCATGGCGGCCGCGGTTACGGACCGGACCAAGGTGGTCCTGCTGTGCACGCCCAACAATCCGACGGGGCCGGTCCTGTACACGGAGGAAGTGGAGCGGTTCATTGGCTCCGTCCCGGCCGATGTCGTGATCGTGATCGACGAGGCGTATATGGAGTTCGTCCGTGCAGAAGATGCTGTGGATGGCATCGCCATGTACCGCAAATACCCGAATGTGGTGGTGCTGCGGACCTTTTCCAAGGCCCACGGGCTGGCTGGACTGCGGGTCGGATACTCCGTCTCACGGCCGGAACTTACCCAATACCTCAGGGTGGCGGCAACGCCGTTCGCCGTATCAGCGCTCGCCGAGCACGCCGCCGTCGTGTCTTTGCAGAACTATGGACAGGTTGTAGAAAGGGTACAAAGTCTCGTGGACGAACGGGACCGCGTGACGGCCGGCCTGCGGGCCCTGGAATGGGATGTTCCCGATGCGCAGGGGAACTTCGTTTGGCTCAACTTGGGTAATAATAGTGCAGGGTTTGCCGCGCTTGCGGACCGGCACGGGCTGTCTGTCCGGCCGTTCGGGAACGAGGGAGTCCGCGTCAGTATCGGCGAAACCGAAGCCAACACCCGTTTTCTGGAAATCTGTGCGGAGTATACAAAAGCGCCACAGCGTTCCTAGCGCTTAATAAACTCCTGCGGGAGCGGCCTGCCGCTACAGTAGAACCCGGAAATAGATGAAGATATGCGTCCGCGGGAAGCATTCCGGGAGACGTATATCTTCCCACTGATGTATCGATGTTGCAGATGCGGCAGGCGAGGAGACGGTATGGGCGCCGCCCAGCTACCCACCACCGAGTTCGAGGATTCCGGATTCGACGAACCCGGTGGTTCTCCTGAAGCAGTCCGGGCGCCGGAAGCAGCCGGGGCAGCTGAAGCACCCGTCCTGCCCGAGGATGATATGGTCCAGCTGCTGGGGCCGGACGGAAAGCTCCGCCGCGACGCCACCTTCAGCCCCTATCTGGAGCGCCTGACGCCGGCTAAGCTGCGCGGGTTTTACCGGGACATGGCCACGGTGCGCCGGTTTGACCAGGAGGCCACTGCTCTCCAGCGCCAGGGCGAGCTTGCCCTCTGGGTACCACTGACAGGCCAGGAGGCGGCCCAGATCGGTTCCGGGCAGGCGACGCAGCCGCAGGACTACATCTTCCCCACCTACCGCGAGCACGGCGTGGCGCTGACCCGCGGTGTCGATCTGTCCCGGCTGCTGGGTCTATTCCGAGGCATCTCGAACGGGGGCTGGAACCCCAAGGACAACAACTTCCACCTGTACACTCTCGTCCTCGCGGTGCAGACCCTGCATGCGGTGGGCTACGCGATGGGGATCCAGCGCGACCTGGCGGCCGATCCGGAAACCGAGCCCGCCGCCGTCGTCGCCTACTTCGGTGACGGTGCCAGTTCCGAGGGGGACGTGCACGAATCGATGGTGTTCGCCGCCTCCTATAACGCGCCCGTGGTGTTTTTCTGCCAGAACAATCACTGGGCCATCTCCGTTCCTTTCGAGGTCCAGTCCAAGGTTCCGCTGGTGAACCGGGCCGGCGGCTACGGGTTTCCGGGTATCCGGGTGGACGGCAATGACGTCCTGGCGGTGCACGCGGTGTCGGAATGGGCGCTGGACCACGCGCGTTCGGGGCAGGGACCGGTGCTGATCGAGGCGTACACGTACCGCGTCGGCGCCCACACGACGGCCGATGACCCCACTAAGTACCGATTGGCGGCGGAGGAGGACGAATGGCGCGCCAAGGACCCGCTGGTCCGGCTGGAACGGTACCTGCGCGGGCAGGATCTCGCCGACGATGCGTTCTTCGCGTCCGTTAGAGACGACGGCGATACGCTGGCCGCCCATGTGCGCAAGGCAACGCTGGCGATGACCGTTCCGGACATCCGTACATCTTTTGCCAACGTGTATGCGCAGGCCCACCCGCTGGTGGCCGAGGAACTGGCCTGGTTCGAGAAGTACGAGGCCTCCTTTGCCGAGCAGGGCGTCGACCCGGCCGCCGGCAGCACGAATGAAAACGGTGCCGCATGACCACGATGACCATCGCCAAGGCCATCAACGAAGGCCTGCGCGCCACGCTGGCAGGCAACCCGAAAACGCTGATCATGGGCGAGGATATCGGCGCGCTCGGCGGCGTGTACCGGGTCACGGAAGGACTGAAGGCCGAATTCGGCGCGGACCGCGTAATGGATACCCCGCTGGCGGAATCCGGCATTATCGGCACCGCCATCGGGATGGCCCTGCGCGGCTACAGCCCCATCTGCGAGATCCAGTTCGACGGCTTCGTTTTCCCAGGTTTCAATCAGATCACCACCCAGCTGGCCAAGATCCATACCCGCAGCAGCGGACAGCTGAGCGCGCCGGTGGTCATCCGGATTCCCTACGGCGGCGGAATCGGGTCCATTGAGCATCACTCCGAGTCCCCGGAAGCGCTTTTCGCCCACACCGCCGGCCTGCGGATCATCTCGCCCTCCAACGCCCATGACGCCTACTGGATGATCCAGCAGGCCGTCGATTGTCCGGATCCGGTCATTGTCTTCGAGCCCAAGCGCCGGTACTGGCTGAAAGGTGAAGTGGATACGGAGACGGCGGGCCTCGATGCGTTCCAGGCACAGCTGCTGCGCGCCGGAACGGACGCCACCGTGGTGGCATACGGTCCGCTGGTTCCCGTGGCGCTTGCCGCGGCAACGGCAGCGGCGGAAGAAGGGCACAGCGTCGAGGTGCTTGATTTGCGCTCCATTTCGCCGATCGATTTTGACGCGGTAACGGCCTCCGTGGAGAAAACCGGCCGGCTGATCATTGCACACGAGGCCCCCACCTTCGGCGGCCTCGGCGGAGAAATCGCGGCCCGCATCAGTGAGCGTTGCTTTTATGCCCTGGAGGCGCCGGCTCTGCGGGTGGGCGGATTTCACATGCCCTACCCGGTGGCCCGTGTGGAGGAGCACTACCTGCCGGACATTGACCGGATTCTTGAGGCACTCGACCGCGCACTTGCGTACTAGGGAGACCCCACTGATGTCCGCACTGAACACCTTCCATCTGCCCGATGTCGGCGAAGGCCTGACCGAGGCGGAAATCGTAGCCTGGAGGGTCAAGCCCGGCGACGTCGTCGCGATCAACCATGTCCTCGTGGAGATTGAGACCGCCAAGTCCATTGTGGAGCTGCCCTCGCCCTACGCCGGGTTTGTCGCCCAGCTGCTGGTCGAGGAGGGGCAGACGGTGGACGTCGGCACCGCGATCATCAGCATCGGCTCCGAAGCCGCGCCCGAAGCCGTGCCCGGTGCCGTACGCCCCGCAGCCGGTATGGCGGCAGCGGGCTCCGGCACCGTCACGGAAGCCGACGGGTCGGTCCCGATGTACGGAGCTCCGGCGGTGGATCAGGAGCGTGGCGGAGCCAAACCGCTGGTTGGGTCCGGGCCCAAGGCCGACGCCGTGAAGCGCCGGCCGCGGCGCACGGCGGCTCCGGCCGTGGTGACGGATGCAGACGACTCGGCTGCGCCGTCGCCCGTTCCATTCCCCGGTCCCGCTGCAAACCGGACCGCAAGGGGGCACGGAGACGATCGCGTGCTGGCCAAGCCCCCGGTCCGCAAGGCGGCCAAGGATCTTGGCATCAATCTGGCGGATGTATCACCGACGGGGCAGCGCGGGGAGATTACGAAAAAGGATCTGCTCAGCTACCAGGACCAGCGGACCGCGGAGCAGGACGGCGCCGGGAGCTTCTGGCAGCCGGCCAAGGTCAGCGGGACTGCCGGTGCTCCGGACCAGCGCGTTTCCCGGATTCAGGTCAAGGGCGTGCGCAAGGCGACGGCCAAGGCGATGGTGGAGAGTGCCTTCAGCGCCCCGCACGTGAGCATCTTCGTGGACGTCGATGCCAGCCGCACGATGGAATTCGTCAAGCGGCTCAAGGCGTCGCGGGACTTCGAGGGGATCAGGGTCTCGCCGCTGCTGATCCTGTCCAAGGCCGTGATCTGGGCGGCGGCACGCAATCCGTCGGTCAATGCGACCTGGGCCGGGGACGAGATCATCGTCAAGCACTTTATGAACCTGGGCATCGCCGCCGCCACGCCGCGCGGACTGATGGTGCCGAACATCAAGGACGCGCAGGATCTGTCCCTCAAGGAACTGGCGATGGCCCTGAACGAGCTGGCCACCACGGCCCGTGCGGGCAGGACGCAGCCCGCCCAGATGACCGGAGGCTCGCTGACCATCACCAACATCGGTGCCCTCGGTATCGACACCGGAACCCCGATCATCAATCCGGGCGAGGTGGCGATCGTAGCGTTCGGCACCATTAAACAGAAGCCGTGGGTGCTCGACGGCGAGGTAATTCCGCGCTGGATCACCACACTGGGCGGCTCCTTCGACCACCGCGTGGTGGACGGCGACCTGTCCGCCCGCTTCATGGCGGATGTGGCCGCCATCCTCGAGGAGCCGGCGCTGCTCCTCGACTGATCATCTGAGGTGCGCATAGTGTGGCTGAATCCGCGAAATGGCCGCAGAATGCGCACCTCAGATTTGGTCAGCTGGGGCCGGCGACGGCGGCACGCAGCACGGGGGCGAGCCGGCGGACACCCTCGTGGATGTTGTCCGGCGTCGCTGAGCTGAACGCCAGCCGAAGTGTGTTGCTGGGCCCGGCGGCGGAGGTGAACGCGGCGCCCGGCACAAACACCACCCCGGCGTCGATGCCCTCGTGCAGCAGCGGATAGGTGTCCACGTGATCCGGGAGGGTCAGCCAGACAAAGAATCCGCCCGCCGGTTCGGTCCACCGGACCCCCGCGGGCATCAGCTCGGTCAGCGCCGCAAGCATCGCTTCGCAGCGTTCCTGGTACAGCGTGCGGTAGGTGCGGATCTGCCCCATCCAGTCGAAGTCCCGCAGATATGCCGAGACGAGCATCTGGTTTAGTGTCGGCGGGCAGAGCGTAACGGCCTCGCTGGCCAAGTAGAAACGCTGCTTGAGGTGCGCGGGGACCAGCGCCCAGCCGATGCGCAGGCCCGGCGCAAAGATCTTGGAGAAAGACCCAAGATAAAGCACATCGTGGGGGTTTCCGGCTCGCAGCGGGTCCTCAAGTTCGCCGTCGAACTTCAGCAGTCCGTACGGGTTATCTTCCAGCACAAGAATATTCGTCTCACGGCATATATCAACTATTTCCTGCCGCCGCCCGCGGGCAAGGGTCACCCCGGACGGGTTGCTGAAGTTGGGGATCGTGTACAGCATTTTGATCGTTTTGCCAGCGGAACGCAGTTCGGCGATGCGTCGCCGCAGCTCGGCCGGAATAAGGCCGTCGTCATCGACCCGCACCGGCTGAACGTCGATCTGATACGTCTCAAAGGTGTTCAGCGCACCCACGTAGGTCGGGTCCTCAATCAGCACCACGTCCCCGGGATTGCAGAACACCTTGGCGGCGATGTCCTGGGCGGACTGCGAGCCGGCCGTTATGACAACGTTCTCCGGATCCGCATCCGTAATGCCCTCGGCCGCCATTACCTCGCAGATCTGCTGCCGGAGTTCCAGCGTCCCCTGGCCGCCGCCGTACTGCAGCGCCTCCAGGCCATGCTCGGCAATGATGGCTGCCGCAACCTGACCCAGCTTTTCCAGCGGAAGGGACTGCAGGTACGGATTTCCGCCGGCCAGCGACACCAGCCCGGGCTGCATGGAGATTTCAAAGACATCCCGGACCGCGGACTGCTTGATGTTCGCCGCGCGATCGGAGAACAGCGACTCATGCGGATGGATGGTTCCGGAACTAACTGCACCGGCCCGGGCAAGGGCCTCTTCGGCTTCGACGGGGAGGGGCTCTGCGGCAACGCCGGCGCGGGCAGTTTCGTAGGTCACAGACCAAGGATAACCCCATTGTTGCTAAATGGGCATCAAATGTTTTCTTACCGTCTCAAAACGCAGGCCGACGGCGGGGCGCTGGCCCCGCCGTCGGCCTGCGTTGTTCGGTTGTCAGAGGAGTCCGGACCAGCCCGGCACTCAGACGAGTGCGGACCAGTCCGCGGCCAGCTCCAGCCCGTGCGCGGTGGACACCGAGTGGTGCGTCACCCTGCCGCCGGCAACGTTCAGACCTGCGGCTAGCGAGGCATCCCGCGCCAGCGCAGCCCCGACGCCGAGGTTGGCCAAGGCGACGGCGTACCGCAAGGTGACGTTGGTCAGCGCATACGTTGAGGTGTTGGGCACCGCGCCCGGCATGTTCGCCACGCAGTAGAAGATCGAGTTATGCACCCGGAACGTGGGGTCCTCATGCGTGGTGGGGTGGCTGTCTTCAAAGCAGCCGCCCTGGTCCACGGCGATATCCACGAGCACGGATCCGGGCTTCATCTTTGACACCATGTCGTTGGTGACCAGCTTTGGCGCCTTGGCCCCGGGGATCAGCACCGAGCCGATCACCAGGTCGGCCTCCCGCAGGGACCTCTCGATTTCGAGCCGGTTGGACGCCACCGTCTTGAGCCGGCCCTGGTACTGGGCATCGAGGGCGCGCAGCCGGTCGATGTTGATGTCCAGGATGGTGACCTCGGCGCCGGCGCCCACGGCCATGGCCGCGGCATTGCTGCCGGCCACTCCGGCGCCCAGTACGACAACCTTGGCCGGACGGACGCCGGGGACGCCGCCGAGCAGGATGCCGGGGCCGCCGGCGGGTGCCGTCATTGCCTGTGCGCCCACCTGCACGGACAGTCGTCCGGCCACCTCGGACATGGGGGCCAGCAGCGGCAGTGACCGGCCGGTCTGGACGGTTTCATAGGCGATGGCGGTCACGCCGGATTTCATCAGCGCGGCGGTCAGCCCCGGCTCGGCGGCCAGATGCAGGTAGGTGAACAGGATCAGTCCCTGCCGGAAATGGCGGTACTCGGCGGCGACCGGCTCTTTGACCTTCATCACCATGTCTGCGCGCGTCCACAGTTCCTCGGCGGAGTCCACAAGGTCGGCTCCGGCATTCGTATATTCCGCATCGGTGATGTTGGAGCCCAGCCCGGCACCCTTTTCGATCAGAACCGTGTGGCCATGGTCCTTAAACTCATGGACCCCGGACGCGGTGATGGCAACGCGGAATTCGTTGTTTTTGATTTCCTTGGGGACGGCGATGATCATGGGTTGCTCCGTAGCTGGATCTGGCTTCTGGGACTGCGGATCGGGCCGGATCCGGCCGCATTGTCCGCGGTATTCAGCATAGGGCCGGATGTGACGCGCGGTACAGGTGAGTGGTCGATCATCGGCCGCAACACCGCAGGATACCGGGCCACAGGAGGTTGCCGGCTCGACAAATGTCGCACCCGGGGGCGTCAACTGTCGTCTACTGTCGGCAGCCGAAAGTAAGCTGGAAGAATGCACACAACCGACGTCGAGCGGCTGGTCGAACAGATGGCCGCGAAGCTGGGCCGGGGACTGTCGCTGGAGGATCTCGACGGCGTTCTGCTCGCCTACAGCGCTGACCAGTTGCATGCGGACAAGGTGCGGATGAATTTCGTGCTCAGTAAGCGGGTGCCGTCGGACGTCAGTGGCTGGCAGCTCTTGCATGGGATCTCCGCTGCGGTGCGCCCCGTCGTCGTCCCTGCCAATGACGACCTCGGGATGCTTGGACGCGTCTGCGTTCCGCTGCTGGTCCGCGGCTTCCGGGTGGGGTACCTCTGGGTGCAGCAGGACGAATCGGACCAATCGGCGACGGCGATCCTGGCTCAGCTCCCCGGAGTCCGGGACGATCTGGACCTGCTGGCGTCGCTGCTGCTGGAGTCAAATACCGCGGAATCGGAGAGCCGCCGGCGCCGGGAGCAGGACTTCCTAGCCGCGTGTGCGGGCGATACCGCCGCCGTGGCCGCGGCGGAGGCCCGGGAGGACGTGCTGCAACGAGGCCCCTGGCAGCTCGCCATTGTGCTGGAGGTGGACGGTGCCGCGGGCGATCCGCGGCATGCCCCGGTACTGCCCGCGCGGGCGGATCCGCTGGCGGCGACCCTGATCCACCGAGCCGCAGCGCTGCAGGCCACCATCGGCATAGACGACGCCCTCTTCAGCGCCGGAGCCGATACCCACGCCGTTATCCTTTTCCGCGCATCTCACGGGGACGTGAGCGCCGCCGCCGTGCTGAATCGGTACCGGCGCGAACTGGCGAAGCGCTCCGGCGCTGCGGCGCGGATTATTCTGGGTCTGAGCGAGCCCTTTGTTGCTCCCCGTCGGCTAGCCGCGGCGTACCTGCAGGCCGCGGTGGCCGTGCAGGCGGCGGCAGTGGATCCGCAGTTCGGGGATCTACTCACGTACCGATCCGCGGGCGTTTACCAGCTGCTGGCGGCGGGGCGCTGGGATCAGCTGACATCCGTGCATTACCGGAACCTGGTGGCGCAGGACCGCAACGCCGAACTGCTGCCGGTGCTGGAACTCTTATACGACAGCGACGGGTCGGTGCAGGACGTGGCGGACGCGGTGCATCTGCATCGCAGCACTGTCTATAACCGGATCGCCCGCATCAGAGCGCTGCTCGGCACGGATCCGCTGCACGGACTGATCCGGCTGGAGCTGCATCTGGCCATCAAAAGCGGCCGCTGGCAGCGCCGGCCGCGGCTGTGAGCTCCTGGAACCGGTCAGTCACCGGTTGAATCCGCGGTCAGGCCCCCGGATCCGCGGTTGAATCCGCGGCCGGCGGACCCGCTGCTGCCGCGCCACCGGCGGCCATCGCATTCGGTTGCGTCGCCAGCCATGCCAGCATGTCCTGCAGCCGGATCCGCCGGTGCGTGCCGCGGTACTGCACGGGGATGGTGCCGGCATCGGTGAGCCTGCGCAGATAGGTGTGCGAGATCCCGCCCACCTCGGCCGCCTGGGAGGTGGTCAGCAGGTTTTCCACCGAGCTGACCATGATCCCTTCGCCGCGGGAAAACCGGTGCAGCAGGTCCATGACCGCGTCCACCGCGCCGGGCGGGAGCCGGTGCACGGTGCCGTCCACGAAGATGGTCACATCCTTGTCCGCGTCGAGGACGCGGGCCAGCGCCCGCGCTTCCTGATCCGGAAGAGGCGGCACGGTACGCGGTGAAATATGGGCCATGGGTCGAGCCTAGCGGGAGTTCCGGACCCGCCCCCGTTATTGCCGCGGCTGCGTCGCCGGTAGGGTAGCTGCCATGCAGACCATCCGCACAGCCGTCATCGGCTTCGGCCTGGCCGGAAGCGTCTTTCATGCCCCCGCCATCGCCGCCAATCCACGCTACTCGTTGGATTTCATCGTCACCGCCAATCCGCAACGGCGCGCCTTGGCGCAAAAACGGTACCCGCAGGCGCGGATCCTGGACACCGCGGACGAGCTGTTCATGCAGCCCGGACTGCAGCTGGCCGTGCTCGGCACGCCACCGGCCAGCCACGCGCCGCTGGCGCACGCCGCGCTGGACCGCAGGATCGCCGTCGTCGTCGATAAACCCTTCACCGTGACGTCGGAGCAGGGACAGGAATTGATCGACCGCGCCACCGAACTGGGCGTGCCGTTGACGGTCTATCAGAACCGCCGCTGGGACGGGGAATATCTGACCCTGCGCAGGCTGCTGGCGGAGGGCGCGCTCGGTGAGGTGTACCGTTTTGAATCCCGGATCGAGCGCTGGTCCCAGGAGATTGCCAAACCCTGGAAGGCTGCCGCGACGGCCGACGACGGCGGCGGGCTGCTGTACGACCTGGGCACGCACCTGATTGACCAGGCGCTGCAGCTCTTTGGCCCCGTCACGAATGTGTACGGGGAGCTCAGTGCCCGGCGTCCGCAGGAAAAAGCGGACGACGACGACTTTGTGGCGCTGCATCACGGTAACGGTGTGCGCTCGCACCTGTGGATGAACCTCAGTGCGGCGCGGCGGGGTCCGCGGTTCCGTGTGCTCGGCTCGGAGGCCGGATACACGAAGACCGTGGCTGATCTGCAGGAGGCGCAGATCCTCGCCGGCGTACTGCCGGGCAATCCTGGCTATGGCCTGGATCCACAGCAGAACTGGGGCACGCTGGGCCGCGACGGGGCGCTGGTTGCCGTTCCGACGGAGCGCGGAAACTTTCCCGCATTCTATGAACTGCTGGCGGCGGCGCTGTTGGACGGCGGGCCGCTTCCGGTGGATCCGGCGGACTCGGTGGCAGCGTTGAAAATCATCGAAAAGGTGCGCGCGCATCACGCCTGACGCCGTAGGCTGAAGTCAGACACCGGGCGGTCCATCCGCGGGGCAAGGAGAGAGCGCCATGATGCTGAGCCAGCCACCGGAGAGTTATCCTGGCAAGGAATCCGCCGGCATGCCAACGGCGCTGCACGAACCGGTCCAGAACGTCCGTCCGCGCTGGACGGTCGGCGTGGTACTGGTCAATGTGGGCATTAATGCCGCCTTCTTCGGCCCGATCCAGGTGCTGCTGGGCCAGCAGGCCATCCATTTTGATGAGACCAGCAAAGAAGGCATTCTGGCGCTGGTGACCGGCTGCGGTGCAGCGGTTTCGCTGGTGGCCAACCCGCTGTTTGGGGCATTCTCGGACCGGACCCTCTCGCGGTTCGGCCGCCGCGTTCCGTGGGTTCTGATCGGTGCCCTGCTGGGAACGATCGGACTTCTTGGCCTCACCGTCGCTCCAGGCGTGGCCGTGATGGCGGCGCTGTGGTGCCTGGTGCAGCTGGGGTGCAACGGAGCGCTCGCGGCCATCACCGCGGCCGTACCGGACCGCGTCCCGGTAGGCCAGCGCGGGACGATCGGCGGCCTTGCCTCGATGGGCACGACGGCCGGCATTCTGCTCGGCGCCGGAGTCGCCGCTGCGGTGGCGGGAAACTTCGGGCTTGGCTACATAGTCTGCGCGGCCGCGCTGATGCTGGGCATCGTCATGTATCTGTTCACCGCTGAAGACCAGCAGCTGGACCGCTCCCTGCGCCCGGCGTTCGCCCTGCCTGCCTTCATTAGAAGTTTCGTCTCGCCGTTCGCGTCGCGTGATTTCTGCTGGGCCTGGCTGACCCGTTTCCTGGTCAATGTGGGCAACCACCTGGTCACTCTGTACCTGCTTTTCTTCCTGATCGACGCGGTGCACTATACGGATCCGGCGTTCGGAGTACTGATCCTGACCGGCATCTATGCGGTGATGACGCTGTGCACGGCCGTAATCGGCGGGATCTGGACCGACCGAGCGGGGAAGCGGAAGCCCTTTGTGATCGGTTCCTCCGTAATCATTGCCCTCGCCGCGCTGATTCTGGCCTTCTTCCCGACCTGGACCGGAGCGTTAGTCGGGGCCGCGGTCCTGGGCATCGGCTATGGTGCCTATCTCGCGGTGGATTTTGCCCTGTTGACCCAGGTGCTCCCGTTCGCCGCCGACCGCGGCAAGGATATGGGCGTGATCAATGTGGCCAATTCACTGCCGCAGGTCATTGCGCCGGTCGTCGCGTGGTTCCTGGTGACGGCGGTCGACGGCGGGTACCTCCTGCTCTATATTGTCGCGGCCGTGATTGGGCTGCTCGGCGCTGTTTTCGTCGTCAAAATTAAGGGCGTGGATTAGCCCACGCGTCCGCCGGCGGCAATGAAAGACTGGCTGTATGGACACCCAGCTGGTTTGGACGGTTATCTGCGGTCTGCTGATCTGTGTTGGCGCCGCCGGCGTCGTGATCCCGGTGCTGCCGGGCAGTATCCTGATCGCGCTGAGTCTGCTGGTCTGGGCCATCGCCGTCGCGGGTCCCGTCGGCTGGGTGGTGTTCGCCGTCGGACTTCTGCTGGTCAGCGCCGGGATGCTCTCCAGTGCGGTGCTGACCGGGCGCACCATGCGACGGCGGCAGATTCCCGGGCGTTCCGTGCTGGCCGGCCTGGCCCTGGCGGTCGTCGGATTTTTCATCATCCCGGTGATCGGTCTGCTGGTCGGATTCGCGGTCGGACTCTTTCTCAGTGAGCTGGGCCGGCAGCGCAGCTTCGGCTCCGCCGCCTCGTCAAGCCTTGCCGCACTGAAAGCCACCGGTTTGGGCATACTGGTCGAATTCGGCTTCGCCTCGCTTGCCGGCAGCGCATGGATCATCGGCGTGTGGATATATTTCGCCGGCCGGTAGCCGTCCGCGCGGGGGTTCCGTCCGGATAAGTTACCAACGGGTAGCATTGACGTCATGCACCTGCTCCTGCGCACCCTCCTGCACATTTTCGTGCTGTCCTGGCGCGGCCCCCGGGTCGGCTTCTGGGAGCCGTCCTCGGTGGCCATGCGGGTGCTGCCAACGGACCTCGACCTGTCGATGCATGTCAACAACGGTATGTATTTCTCCCTGATGGATCTGGGCCGGCTCGGACACCTGGCCCGCAGCGGCATGTGGGGCAGGATGCGGCGCAGGGGATGGAGTCCTGTGGCCGGCGCGGAGACGATCGCCTTCCGGAAGTCGCTGAAATTGTGGCAGCGATATTCCATCGAGACGCAGATCATCGGTGTGGATGACAAGGCCATTTACTTCGAGCACCGGATGGTGGCCGACGGCGAAATTTACGCCCGCGCGCACGTCGCCACCCGGCTGGTCGGCAAGCACGGAGCGGTCAGTAATGGGGAGATTTTTGCCGTGGCTGGTCGGCCGCCGGCCGACCTGGTGCTCCCGGCCTGGATCCATCATTGGCGGGAGAACAACGCGCTGCCCGGTGCACGGAGGACGGCACCGCACAGCTGGCTGTGAGTCCTGTCAGGGGTTTCACTGGCGGTTCATGGTCACTCGGTTCATGGTCACTGCGGAAAAATTGTTGAACAATTTGAATTTATGCGGCATTCTGGAGTGAACAACACCTTGAGATAGGGGTCACATGGCCAGCATGGATCTGAACAGCGACGTCGGCGAATCCTTCGGCAACTGGACCGTCGGCGATGACGCAGCCATCATCGCCTCGGTTTCCAGCGTGAACGTGGCTTGCGGATTTCATGCCGGCGACCCCAGCACGATCCGGGCCACCTGTGCCGCGGCCGCGGCTGCGGGTGTGAGCGTTGGCGCGCATCCGGGGTACCGGGACCTGGCTGGCTTCGGCCGCCGCTTCATGGACATGGCTCCCGCGGAGCTCACCGACGACGTGATTTACCAGATCGGCGCCGTGCAGGCGCTGGCCCGGGCGGCCGGCACCAGCGTCCGCTACGTCAAGCCGCACGGGGCGCTGTACAACACCATCGTCCAGCACGCGGTTCAGGCCCGGGCGGTGATTGACGCGGTCCTGGCCGTGGATCCGCAGCTGCCCCTCATCGTATTGCCCGGCTCTGAAATCCAGCGCGCCGCCCGCGCCGCCGGGCTGCGGACGGTTCCGGAGGCCTTCGCGGACCGGGCCTACAATCCGGACGGCACCTTGGTCTCCCGGCGTGAAATGGGAGCCGTGCTGCACAGCGTGGACGCCGTCGTCGAGCAGGTCCTCCTGCTGGTGGCGGAGGGCAGGATCCGTGCCATCGACGGAACGCTGATTGACGTGCGGGCGGAGAGCGTCTGCCTTCACGGGGACACTCCGGGCGCGGTGGCAATGGCGGCCGCGGTCAACGCGGCGCTGCGCAACGCCGGCGTGCGCATCGAAAGCTTCGTGTAACGGTGACCGCATCGTTGAATGGTTCCGGGGATGGTTCCGCCGGTCCGGCCTATTCTGTCGGTACCGACCGGATCCGGCCCGCAGGGGAGCGGGCCATCCTGGTCGAGCTCCCCGCGCTGTGGCAGGTCCTGAGCCTGCAGGCCGAGCTGCGGAAAAACCCGCTGCCCGGGCAGCGCGACGTCGTGGCTGCGGCCGCCACGGTGCTGGTCACGGCGGATTCGACCGCGGCTGCCCGCCGGATTGCGGCCCATGTGCGGACGCTGGATCTTGTGCCCGTGCCGGACACCGACACGACGCTTGTGGTTATCGAAACGGTGTACGACGGCGAAGATCTGGACTCGGTGGGCGACCTCACCGGCCTCGGCCGCGACGGGGTCGTTGCCGCTCATACCCGGCAGATCTGGACAGCTGCCTTCGGCGGTTTCTCCCCGGGGTTCGCCTATCTGACCGCGCAGCATAGCGGCCTGGAGGTGCCCCGCCGGGAGTCGCCCCGCACCGCCGTTCCCGCCGGTTCCGTGGCGCTGGCCGGCGCCTACTCGGCCGTATATCCGCGGCCGAGCCCCGGCGGCTGGCAGCTGATCGGCCGGACCACGGCAAGGATGTGGGACCTTGGCCGGGAAAATCCCGCCCTGATCCGGCCCGGAAACCGTGTCCGCTTCGCGGCGGTCCGCGCACGGGTCTGCGCGTCGGCACAGCTCACGGTTCCGACGGCGGCGCCGGCAGATCCAGACGGGGTGCCGGCAGCGGAGTCAGCAGATCCAGCCGGGGTGCCGGTGACGGAGCCGGCGGCGGCGGTCGGCCTCGCCGTGGTGCGGCCCGGACTCCAGGCGACCATCCAGGATCTGGGCCGGCCCGGATGCGCCGACATGGGCGTCACCGGATCGGGTGCCATGGATCGCGGCGCCCTGCGCCGGGCCAACCGGCTGGCCGGAAACCGGGAGGATGAAGCCTGTGTCGAGGTGCTGTATGGCGGGCTGGTCCTGCGTGCGCTTACTGATCAGGTGCTGGCCGTCACCGGGGCCCCGGTTGCGCTGACCATCCGTTCAGCGGCTGTCATCGAGGCCACGGACGAAGCCCCCGCGCCCCCGTCGGAAACCAGGCCGCGAATCCCCGGCGCTGACGGACACAGCCTCGGGCTCCGCCCTGCGGGTTCAGATGCCATCGCCCGTCCGCCACTGCGGGAGGTCCCGGACCACGTGCCCTTCGCGCTGCTGGCCGGAGAAACCCTCGAACTCGGACAGCCCGCAGAAGGGCTGCGCAGCTATCTGGCCGTGCGCGGCGGGTTCGACATTATGCCGGTGCTCGGCAGCCGCTCCACGGACACCATGTCCGGCGTCGGGCCGGAACCGCTGGCTCCCGGGACCCTGTTGCCGGTCCGCGCGGCACCCCCCACCAGTGTGGTGGGCGGCGCGGAATCCCCGCCGGCACTCGACGCCGCGGTCACCGAGCTGCATTTTCTTCCTGGCCCGCGCGATGACTGGTTCAGTCCGGAAACGCTGGAGCAGCTCGGCCGTCAGGAATGGACCGTCACCGCGCAGTCCAACCGGATCGGACTGCGTCTGGACGGTGATCCGCTGCTGCGCCGCCGTGCCGGGGAGTTGCCCAGCGAAGGAACTGTCCGCGGGGCCCTGCAGGTCCCGCCGGAAGGACATCCGGTATTGTTCCTCGCCGACCATCCGGTGACCGGCGGATATCCGGTGATCGGCGTCGTCGTCGGCGCTGATCTGGACAAGGCCGCCCAGCTTCCTCCCGGGCACCGGATCCGCCTCATCCCGACGGAACGCCCGGCTGCCCGCCCGAGCACCGCCCCGCTGACCGAAGGATCCCTCCATGCGTAAAGTCCTCATCGCCAACCGCGGCGAGATCGCCGTCCGGATAGCGCGGGCCTGCGACGATGCCGGGTTGGACACCGTCGCCGTCTACGCCGACATCGACGCCGACGCGCTGCATGTTGGTGCGGCCACCGAGGCCTATTCGCTGGACGGCTCAAGCCCCGCTGAGAGCTATCTGAACGCGGCCAAGCTGCTGCAGGTCGCCGCCCGTTCCGGGGCCGACGCCGTGCACCCCGGCTACGGCTTCCTGTCGGAAAACGCCGACTTCGCCCAGGCGGTGCTCGATGCCGGACTGATCTGGATCGGTCCCACCCCGGAAGCGATCCGCCTGCTCGGGAACAAGGTCAGCGCCCGGGAGATCGCACTCCGGGTCGGAGCGCCGCTGGCCCCCGGCAGCGACGGCCCGGTGGAGTCCGCGGCGGAAGTACGCACATTCGCAGAAGAGCATGGTCTGCCGCTGGCCATCAAAGCGGCCTTCGGCGGAGGTGGCCGCGGATTGAAGGTGGTCCGCGAGATGGACGGGATCGAGGAGGCCTTTGCCTCCGCGGTGCGTGAATCCAAGGCGGCGTTTGGCCGCGACGAATGCTTTGTGGAGAAATTCCTGGACCGCCCGCGGCATATCGAGGCACAGGTGCTGGCGGACCGGTACGACAACGTGATCGTCGTGGGAACGCGGGACTGCTCGCTGCAGCGGCGCCACCAGAAGCTTGTGGAGGAGGCCCCTGCGCCCTTCCTAACGGACGCCCAGCGCGAGAGCATCTACCGCTCCGCCAAGGCAATCTGCCGCGAAGCCGGCTACCAGGGCGCCGGCACGGTGGAGTATCTGCTGGCTGCGGATGGGACGGTCTCCTTCCTGGAGGTCAATACGCGCCTGCAGGTGGAGCACCCCGTGACGGAGGAAACCGCCGGGATCGATCTGGTGGCCGCGCAGCTGTCCATCGCGGACGGCGACCCGCTGCCCTGCAGCGAGGACCCCGAGCCGCGCGGACACAGCATCGAATTCCGGATCAACGCCGAAGACGTGGGCCGCGGGTTCCTGCCGTCGCCGGGCACCCTGGGGGAGTTCAGCCCGCCCACCGGGCCGGGCATCCGGGTGGACGCCGGGGTGCGCTCGGGAAGTGTCGTGCCGGGCCAGTTCGACTCGCTGCTCGCCAAACTGGTGGTCACCGGTGCCGACCGGCAGCAGGCCCTGCGCCGCGCCCGCCGGGCGCTGCGCGAGTTCAGCATCTCCGGCATCGCCACGGTACTGCCCTTCCACCGTGCGGTGCTGCAGGATCCGGCATTCATCGGCGCAGATTCGCTGGGTGTTTACACCACCTGGATCGAAAGCGAGTTCACGCATCGGCTCCCCGCCGACCCGGAATTCAGCCCCGCGGCGCCGGACGGCGGGCGCAGAACCATCAGCATCGAGGTGGACGGCAAACGCCTGGCCGTGGGACTGCCGACGGAGCTGCTCGACGGTTGGTGCGCCGGTTCCGGTGCCGGGAGAGGTGCGGCGGGAACGGACGACGGCGACGTCGTTGCGGGCGGTGCCGGCAGCGGAAGCACCGGCGCCGCAAGCCCAGGCAGTCCCGGAGGCGCCGGCGGCCCCGGAAACAACGGCGGCACGGCAGACCCGGGCGAGCTGCGCGCCGGGATGGCCGGATCCGTGGTGAAGTGGTTGGCTTCACCCGGCGACGTTCTGCAGCAGGGCGATCCGGTGCTCGTGCTGGAGGCGATGAAGATGGAGACAACCGTGGCGGCGCACCGGGCCGGCACGCTCGGCGAACCGCACGTGGCTGCGGGCGAAACCGTCACGGTCAATGCCGTGCTGGCGACCATCGGTTGAGCGGGCACTACCCGGTGTCGGGGCAGATTATCGTGGAACCATGACCTTCCAGGACGTGCTTACTGATCTGAACCGGCTCGCCAAACGCGCCACCCACGCCGAAACCGGCGTGTGGATTTCAGCGCAGCTGCGCCAGCGGATCGCCGCCGGAGAGCTGGCGCCGGGAACGAAGCTTGCGGAAGAGGCGCTCTGTGAGGCCTTGGGGGTATCCCGGAATACGCTCCGAGAGGCCTTTACCGCGCTCCATGCCGAGCACATCATCACCAGGATTCCCAACCGCGGCGTCTTCGTGGCACACCCGGACGCGGCTGATATCCGCGAAATCTACCGGGTCCGCCGCTACCTGGAGCCGGCGGCACTGATGTGGTCACCGGCCGGCGGTACCGGGGTGCTGAACACCATCGTGGACACGGCGCGCACGGCCCGTGATGCGGCGGATATCACCGGCATGGCAGCGGCCAATCAGGACTTCCATCGTGCCGTGGTGGCCCGGGCCGGCAGCGAACGGCTGGATGCGCTGATGACCCAGGTGCTCGCGGAAATGCGTTTGGTTTTCCATGCCATGGCAGCGGATCCCATTTTCCATGAACCCTATGTCGAGGACAACGCGCACATCAGTACGCTCCTGACGGCCGGCCGGAACGCCGAGGCCGCTGATTTCATGTCCGGCTATCTGGACCGCGCCGAAACCCAGCTTCTCGCCGCCATCGGGCAATGATACCAGGGCGCGCTTTTTGATGGGGCCGTAGTTTTCCGACAATGGCCGGTTCAGCCGCGCTCGCGGAAAATCAAGGTATTTTCGTCAGCGAACGACGGATCGAATCCCTGGCTCCCTACTTGGTCATGGTGACTTGCGGCGCGGCAACTCCAGCGCGTTGGAGAGTTGCGTGGCGGCCGAACGTAGCGCCTGAGAAGTCTGATGGGCCCAGGCGTTGCTGCTGCACCGGGTTTCCGGACCCGCAACCGTGAGCGAGCAGATGATCTCGCCGCCGGCGAATACCGGGCGGGAGATGGCCACGGCACCCGGATTGAGCTCACCATGAGAGACGGCCTGGCCCGACTGGCGGATATGCGAGAGCTGTTGAATCAAAACCTGCCGGGTCAGGGTTTTATCCGTGATGCGAGCCAGCCCGTCACCGAGGACTTTGGCGATGACAGAGTTGGGAGCATGGGCCAGCAGGACGCGTTGACCGGCGCCGGCGTGCAGGGGCAGCAGCTGGTTTATATCGAAGGCGTACCGCAATGGGTGCGGGGAGACCACCTGGCGCAGACAAATTGCGTTCAGTCCTGAACGCACCGTCAGGACCGCTGTCTCTGCAGTGCCTTCAACGATGGCCTCCAGCACCGTGACGCCAAGTTCGGCCAGGCGCGTGTGCGTGAGGTGTTGTCCGGACAGCTCGAGCAGCCGCCAGCCCGGGATGTAGGAACCATGGTGTTCCTCGATAAGGGATAGCCGGCGCAGGCTCTTGGCGTACCGGTAGACCGTACTGGCCGGAACCCCCACTTCCTCGGCGATCTCAGCAATGTTCACCTCGCCTCGGTCCGCGATGCACATCATGATTGCGAGACCGCGTTCGAACGAAGTCTGCGGGCCCGGCAAATTGCTTGTCATTCTCAAAGGGTAAGGGATCGGTCAAGATCATCACTCCCCCGGGTCCGAGCGGCAACCGGGCCGGACGCCGGCCCAATAACATTTGGTCACCCGCAGCCACGGGGGAATCCAGCCCCACGTGGCGGATCGGGCGGGCGTGGGGACATGCCCCGGTCTTCCCCCGTCATTCTCACAGGATGAAAAAGCTTCGTTGTCAGCGCGTGAGCTGCTTCGTAGGCTCATCAGGAACATGAAGTTGTGATATCCGGCACACCGTCGTGTTGGGGTCAGCGCAGCACCGGCATGCACTCGGCGTCCGCCGTGAACGTAGTCGTCCAAGAATGGAGATCTCATGTCACCGTCCGTACGCACTAGAAGAACCGCCATTACCGCAGGCCTGGCGCTGTTTCCGTTGGCACTGTCGTTGGCTGCCTGCGGGGGGAGCACCGCGGCCACCGACAACGCAAATTCCGGCAGTGCTGCGCCGCTGCACAGCATGCTGCCAAAGGAAATCCAATCCAGCGGGACGCTGAATATTGCAAGCAATGTGGAGTATCCGCCGTTTGAAACGTTTGATACCGATGGTAAGACCGTTATCGGCATCGACCGCGACATAGCCGATGCACTTGAAAAGAAGCTCGGAATTACCATCAAATTCAATAATATTTCGTTTGACGCGATTATTCCGGGGCTTGCCTCAAAGCGTTACGATATGGCGATGTCCGCGATGTCGGACACGCTGGAGCGTCAGAAGGAAGTCGACTTTGTTGACTATTTCACGGCCGGCGCGGGCATCCTAAGGACCATCGAGAACCCGAAGAAAGTTTCCACGCTGGATGACACGTGTGGACTCAAAGTCGGCATTGTGAAGGGCACCACGGAGACGGAGGACGTCGACGCGCAAACGAAGACCTGCGAGTCGAACGGTAAACCCGCCGTCGACGTCACGATCTTTCCCGGCCAGAACCAGACAATTCTTGCCCTGACGACCGGCCGGGTGGACGTTGTCCTGCTGGACTCAACATCGGGGTCTTCGGTGGCCAAGGACTCGGGCGGGAAACTGGAAATGCTCCGTCCGTATATGTCCGGCCCGTTCGGCATAGTGTTTCCGAAGGGAAGCACGGAGCTGCAGAAGGCGGTGCAAAAGGGCATGCAGGAAATAGCGGCGGACAACACCTACCCGCAGATCCTCAAAAAATACGGACAGGAACAGGGCGCCGTCACGGAGTTCCCCATTAACGGCGGGACAAAATGAATGCAATCCTGACCGAGGAGGAAGCAGATCGGGCCGAGGTTGTACCGTCACGGCACACCGGACGGTGGATCACCGCCACGGTGGTGCTTGTCCTCGTTGCGCTCCTGCTCTATTCGATGGCAACCAATGAACGCTTCCAATGGGACGTCGTCGCAAAGTATCTTTTCGCGGAACCCATCCTTCTGGGCGTGCTGAACACGATCATCCTGACGGTACTTGCCATGATCATCGGTATCCTTCTGGGTATCGTGGTCGCCGTGGGCAGACTCTCAGATAACCTGATTGTTTCAAAGGCAGCCTGGTTTTATGCATGGTTCTTCCGCGGTACGCCGCTGTTGGTGCAGCTTCTCTTCTGGTTCTTCCTCTCGGCGCTGGTCCCACGAATTGCCCTCGGTGTGCCGATGGGGCCCGAGCTGTTCTCCTTCGACACCAATAGCCTCATCACGCCGTTTATGGCGGCAATGCTGGGGCTGGGGTTGAACGAGGCCGCCTACATGAGTGAGATTGTGCGCTCGGGCATTTCGTCGGTGACGCCCGGACAGACCGAGGCGGCAAAATCCATTGGTATGACCCGGCTGCAGACCATGCGCCGGGTCGTCCTGCCACAGGCAATGCGCATCATCATCCCACCGACGGGAAATGAAACCATCGGCATGCTGAAACAGACCTCACTGGTTTTGGTCATCGGATATTCGGAACTACTGACGTCGGCATCTCTGATTTACTCGCGGACATACCAAACCATCCCGCTGCTGATTGTGGCCGCTATTTGGTATTTGTTCATCACCGCGCTGCTCTCGGTCGCGCAATACTTCCTGGAACGGCGCTACGGCCGCGGCTTCAGTCCGTCCAGTGCCATCCGCGTGGATAAGGCCGGAAGCGGGACTGCCGTTCCGGACAACGGGCCGGCCGCCGGAGCCACGACCGGTGCACCCTCAGTGAATACGGAGAGCCTCCCATGAAAAAGCCAATGCTCAAGGCGTCGGCCGTCTGCAAGTCGTTTGGCGCCGTCGAGGTTCTGCGGGATATTTCGCTTGAGGTGAAAGCGGGGGAAGTCGCCTGCCTGATCGGCCCATCCGGGTCCGGAAAAAGCACGTTTCTGCGCTGCATCAACCATCTGGAAAAGATCGACGGCGGCCAGATGTGGGTCGACGGCGACAGGGTGGGCTACCGGTTGGTCGGGAAGAAGCTGCATGAATTGAAGGAGAAGGAGATCGCCAGCCGCCGCGCTTCGATAGGCATGGTGTTCCAGCAGTTCAATCTGTTCCCGCACCGCACCGCGCTGGAAAATGTCACGGAGGGCCCCATTATTGTGAAGGGGGTGGGCCGTCAGGAAGCCATCGCTGAGGGTCGGGCGCTGCTGGCGCGCGTTGGTCTGGGAAACAAGATGCATAACTACCCGAGCCAGCTCAGTGGAGGCCAGCAGCAGCGCGTTGCCATTGCGCGCGCCCTTGCGATGAAACCGGGGCTCATGCTTTTCGATGAACCGACGTCCGCGCTGGACCCCGAACTGGTGGGTGAGGTGCTCGACGTCATGAGGGACCTCGCGGAATCCGGTATGACTATGGTTGTGGTGACCCACGAGATGGGCTTTGCCCGGGAAGTGGCCGACACCGTACATTTTCTGTCCGAAGGTGTGCTGGTGGAGAGCGGAGCGCCGGCAAAGGTGCTCTCCGATCCGGACCATGCACGGACGCAGAGCTTTCTCGCCAAGGTCCTCTGATGCCCACGGGGGCCGATGCCGCTGTCCTTTGACGCGGCTGCCGGCCGTCCCCCCAACGGGCACGGCCGGCAGCCGCCGCCAAGGACTTCGCTTCCCGGTTAGGAATATGAGGTGAGGGTGGTTGGGTTTCCTGCCCGTCCGGGGCGGCCATTGTCGCCGGGCGGTCCTGCGGCGCCGGCTTGATGCTGGCGGGTTGCCGTCGTGTAGGCGGCGGCGCCGCGGGGCCTGTGGCCCGGCGGGAATGTCCGGGACCTTCTGTTTCACAGGGTGCGTGGGTTGCCAGTGAACAACCTCTTGGCTTGGGGCCTTCGCGAGAGTTGCATTGGTAGTGCCACATGTGAGTTTTTTTGGGAGGTCCCGGCTATGTTTCAGCATACGTTTATTGGCCTTGATGTTCACGCGGCCAGCGTTGTCGGTTGCGCCCTGAATCCTGATACCGGGGAACTGGTGAGGATGCAGATGGATTCGGACCCGGCGGTGGTCCTGGACTGGATCCGCCGCTTCGAGCCGCCGGTGAAGGCGGTGTATGAGTCCGGGCCGACAGGGTATGTCCTGGCCCGGTTCCTGCGGGAGGCCGGCATTGACTGTGTGGTCGCGGCGTCCTCGAAGCTGTTGCGGGCCCCGGGCAACAGGGTTAAAACGGATAAGCGCGACGCTCGCCTTTTGGCTGAGATGCTCGCCCTGGGCCAAGTCACCGAGGTCCGCGTCCCGACACGGGAGCAGGAGGACCTGCGGGATTTGTCCCGGCTGCGGGCCAGGGCAGCGAAAGATCTGGCCCATGCCCGCCAGCACGTGAACGCGACCCTGCTGCGCCACGGCATCTACTACCCGAAGAAGACGAAGTGGACGCAGGAACACCAAAGGTGGCTTCGTCGGCAGCGCTTCGATTCCCCGGTACTGCAGTTCACTTACGAGGCGGATGTGGAGCAGGCCGAACTGCTGGCGGCCCGACTGAAGCGCGTTGACCAGCGCGTCGCCCAGGTTGCCAAGGACTGTGAGTACAGCCCGGTGGTGGAGGCGTTGATGTGCCTGCGCGGC
>CAJDTL010000025.1_pt1 | contig 36897 bp, 29 predicted proteins | sample 7389871 | NCBI WGS metagenome assembly CAJDTL01 (sample SAMEA7055650, study PRJEB34461) | soil metagenome | biome: terrestrial ecosystem; feature: Peninsula; material: soil | place: Antarctica | collected 2016 | reverse complement strand
TGACTGTAAATCAGCTGGCAACGCCTTCACTGGTTCGAATCCAGTATCTGCCACACAGCAGTAACATATGTATCAGCAGTAACGGCACGGAAGTTTGGCCCACTGGGATCTCTTCTGAGATTCCGGTGGGCCTTTCTTATTGACGCCTGCATCGGGTATTGACGCCTGCATTGATCGCCGGGCCCTTGGATCATCGGGCCGCCGGATCAGATGGATCATGACGTTTGATGCCGGTGGTGCTTCCCCGACGGTGGCGAGGGCACCGGGCGCCGGGCGCCGATGGACGGCCGGCGGGATTCTTCTGGACGCCGCGATTGTCTGGCTCGCTGGTTATTCCGTGGGTAACCTGTAGGCCCACAGCACAGATGAGATTGGCTGCCGGAGCACGGTAACGGTCGGCACAGCTGGTATCGGCACAGCTACGATCAGCACAGCTACGATCGGCACAGCGCGATAAGCATCGCAAACCACAACAGTTGGAGAGGGTACCGATGGCAGCCGAAACCATGCTGGCAGGACGGCTCAACGTCCAGAGCAGAGAATTTTCCGTCCAGGAGGTCGCTGTTCCTCAGGCCGGTCGGGGATATGTGCGGGTCAAGGTCGGCGCCGCCGGCGTGTGCCTCTCCGATGTGCACCTGATCGCGGGTATTCTCAGGCCGGCACATCGGAACGCGGCGTCGGTCACGCTGGGTCATGAGGTGGCCGGCACGGTCGAGACGCTGGGTGCCGGGGTCTCCGGCTTTACGGTCGGTGACCGCGTTGTCATTCAGGCCGGCTATGAGCACAACGGAACCGTGCTGACCATGGGCGTGGATTACGACGGCGGCTGGGCCGAGTATGTGGTGATTCCCGCCGGAGTGCTGGTCCCGCTGGGAGGAGACATGCCTTCGAGCAGGCTGCGATCACGAGTCAGTGGGTGTTTGGGGTATCGGCGGCCTCGGTGCCCATGGTATCCAGCTGCTTCGTCTGGTCGGCGCGGCCCCGATTATCGCCGTCGACCCTCTTCCTGAAGCGCGCCGGCGCGCCCTCGACTTCGGCGCGGATGTGGCGCTGGACCCGCTGAGCGTGAATTTCGCATCCCGGATTTCGGTATTGACCGCGGGCAAGGGACTCGACGTCGCGCTTGACTTTGCCGGCGTTGACGCCGTCCGCGCCCAGGCGCTGGCGGCACTGGGAGTCCGCGGCAGGCTGGTCCTGGTGGGGCTCAGCGGCAATCCGATGACCATCGAGGACAGCACGGGCTTTTCCTACGCCCGCAAGCAGGTCCTGGGTCATTACGGCTCCGAAGCCAACCACCTGCCGCAGCTGGTCTGCCTGGCTAACCTCGGCCGTCTGGATTTTGTCAAGTCCGTCAGCGCCGTCCTGCCGCTCGCGCAGGCAGCCGACGCCGTCGAACAACTGGAACGCAAGGACGGCAACCCGATCCGGCTGGTGCTGGTGCCGTAGCCTCCCGCATTTCCCAACTGGTCGGCAGTTATGGCTCCTATACAGCGCCATCGGAGCCATAACTGCCGACCAGTTGACGGAGCAGGGACGACGACGCCGACACGGACGCCGACGCCGACGACTCGCCGGATGCCGGCCTGCTGTTGTGGCTTGCGCTTGCACGACGGGCGTGGCATTTTTAGAAGGCCACGATGGCCCCCGGACGAGTGCGCCGTACCCGGACAGCGACAAGACGGCGTCAAGGAGAGCATAGTGGCGTGGGTAATTCTGGTAATTTCGGGCGTATTCGAGGCTGTCTGGGCAACGGCGCTGGGCAAATCCGCAGGTTTCAGCAGACTCTTGCCGACTGTCATCTTCGGCGTCGGACTGGTGCTCAGTATGGCCGGACTCGCCTTTGCCATGCGTGAGCTGCCCACCGGAACGTCCTATGCGGTTTGGGTAGGAATCGGCGCGGTGCTCACCATTACGTATGCCATGATTTTCGACGCCGAGCCGGTGTCCGTGATCAAAATCCTGCTGCTGTTGGGCATCGTTGCGTGCGTCGTCGGGCTGAAGGTTCTGCACTAACCGGCGTCGAGCCCGGTCCTGAGGACAAAACGATTACGAGCCGGTAGAGCCTGACCTTCGCTGACCACGTCTTTGCTGAGATGACCGACCCTGACGTCTGCCGGTTCTGTGTGTATAGGCAGCGCGGCATGGAAGGATAAAGTCAGGGCAAAATAGAACAGACTAGAACAGCTCAACGCAGGACAGCGCGACATAGGACAGTGCAGGACGGCTCGGGACAGCTCAGCAGCTAGGCCTAGGACAGTGGAGGATGGCATGAAGGCAGTCGGTATCAAGGCCCCGGGCGGACCGGAAATGCTCGAATGGCGCGAGGTTCCCGCGCCCGTTCCCGGCCCTGGTGAGGTGCTGATCGAGGTTATCGCCGCCGGGATTAACAGAGCGGACGTTCAGCAACGGCGCGGATTCTATCCGCCACCGCCCGGCGCTTCTGACATCCTGGGCCTGGAGGTCTCCGGCCGGATTGCGGGCTTTGGCCCCAACGTTGCTAAGGCTTTCTCCAAGGGGGACAAAGTGGTGGCGCTGCTCACCGGCGGCGGTTATGCCCAACAGGTCGCGGTGCCGGCAGAACAGGTGCTGCGCATCCCCGATGGCGTGGATGTCGTCACTGCGGCGGCTTTGCCGGAGGTGGCGGCCACGGTCTATTCAAATCTGTTCATGACCGCCCAACTTCAGCCCGGGGAAACGGTGCTGATCCATGGCGGAACCGGCGGAATCGGCGTCATGGCGGTTCAGATGGCGAAGGCCTTTGGTGCCACAGTCGCCGCCACCAGCGGCAGCGCGGAGAAGACCAGTACTCTGACGGCATTTTTGGGTGCAGATATCGCCATCAACTACCGTGAGCAGGATTTTGTCGCGGTGCTGCGTGAGCGCACGGGCGGCCATGGTGCAGACGTGATTCTAGACGTAGTCGGCGCGAAGTATCTTCAGCGCAATGTGGACGCGCTGGCCACTTACGGGCGACTGGTCATCATCGGCATGCAGGGCGGCACGACGGCGGAACTCAATCTGGGCCAGTTGGTGTCCAAGCGGGCGGCGATTATCGGCACTACCCTGCGGGCGCGTCCGACGGAAGAGAAGGGTGCTATTATGAGCGCCGTCCGGGAACACGTTTGGCCGTTGGTGAGCAGCGGCAAAATCAAGACACTGGTGAATAAGACCTTTCCGCTGGCCGAGGCAGCCAAGGCGCACGCCTATTTCGATTCCGGCGAACATATGGGCAAGGTTCTGCTGATCGCCTGATCGCCTGATCGCCTGATCGCCTGATCGCCTGATCGTTGATTCGTTGGCTGTTCACGACCGTTCGCCGCAGAAGATGTGCCGTTCGTCGCAAAAACCGTGCCGTTCAGCGCACACCCCGTGGCCCATACGGCCGCGTAACCTGGAGCGACCGGACGCAGATTGCTAGGCTCGACGGGACTGAAATCGCGGCGAAACAACTCACTGCGAACACGTAGTACATTCTCGAAGGAGAGACATGAGCCAGCGCTCCACCCCCGGCAGACCCGGGACCGATGTCCTGGCCCAGGATCCCGATTTGCCGCCGGTAGCGGTGGATATCGAAGCGGAGGAACGGGCGCACAAATGGACCCCCGTCAATATTGCCATCTGGGTGGCCATCGCGCTGCTGGGCGGTATCGCCTGGGTGGTGCTCGCCGTCGTCCGCGGGGAATCCGTGAACGCGATCTGGTTCGTTTTCGCGGCCGTCTGCACCTATCTGATCGGTTATCGCTTCTACTCGAAGTACATCGAGAAGCACCTGCTCAGACCCGATGACAGGCGGGCGACGCCGGCGGAATATAAGGCGGATGGGAAGGATTACGTTGCCACCGACCGGAATGTCCTGTTCGGACACCACTTCGCCGCCATCGCCGGCGCGGGGCCGCTGGTCGGACCCATCCTGGCCGCCCAGATGGGCTACCTCCCGGGGACTATCTGGATCATCGTGGGCGTGGTGCTCGCCGGCGCGGTGCAGGATTACCTGGTGCTGTTCTTCTCGATGCGCCGGGGAGGGCGTTCGCTGGGCCAGATGGCCCGTGAGGAACTCGGCGTTATCGGCGGCACCGCCGCACTGATCGCCACGCTGCTGATCATGATCATCATCGTGGCCATTCTGGCGCTGGTCGTGGTGAACGCTTTGGGTGAAAGCCCGTGGGGTGTCTTCTCCGTGTCCATGACCATTCCGATCGCGCTGTTCATGGGTATGTACCTGCGGTTCTGGCGACCGGGCAAAATCATGGAGGTCTCCGTCATTGGCTTCGTGCTGCTGATCGCCGCCATCATCGGCGGCGGCATGGTGGCGCACACCGAGTGGGGTGCAGCGTTCTTCCACTTCGACCGGACCACCATCGCCTGGGGCATCATCGTGTACGGCTTCATCGCTGCGATCCTGCCCGTGTGGCTGCTGCTGGCGCCGCGGGACTACCTCTCCACCTTCATGAAGATCGGCACCATCCTGATGCTGGCACTGTCAATCGTGCTAGTCCGCCCGGAAATCAACGTTCCCGCGTTCAGCGAATTTGCGGGCCGCAACGACGGGCCCGTCTTCTCCGGCTCCATGTTCCCGTTCCTGTTCGTCACCATCGCCTGCGGGGCGCTGTCCGGCTTCCACGCCCTGATTGCGTCCGGCACCACACCTAAGCTGATCGAAAAGGAACGTCAGAGCCGCTTCATCGGCTACGGCGGCATGCTGATGGAATCCTTCGTGGCCATCATGGCGCTGGTGGCGGCCCTGTCCATCGACCGAGGGATCTACTTTGCGATGAACGCCTCCGGTGCAGCCACCGGCGGGACCATTGAAGGCGCCGCGGCGTTTGTGAACTCACTGGGGCTGACCGGCGTGCACGTCGACCCGGCCACGCTGGCGCAGACCGCATCCGACGTCGGCGAGAAAAGCATTGTCTCGCGCACCGGCGGAGCGCCCACGCTCGCCGTCGGCCTGGCCCACATCATGCACCAGGTGATCGGCGGCACGGCGGTAATGAGTTTCTGGTACCACTTCGCCATCATGTTCGAGGCACTCTTTATTCTGACCGCCGTGGATGCTGGCACCCGGGTGGCGCGCTTCATGCTGCAGGATTCGATCGGCAACTTTGTGCCGCGGTTCAAGGACACCTCGTGGCGGCTCGGATCCTGGGTCTGCACCGCCATCATGGTGGCCGGATGGGGTGCCATTCTGATCATGGGCGTGACGGATCCCCTCGGCGGCATCAACACGCTGTTCCCGCTCTTCGGCATCGCCAACCAGCTGCTGGCCGCTATTGCGCTCGCCGTTTGTCTGACAATTGTTGCCAAGCGCGGCAGCTTCAAATACCTGTGGATCGTCGCGCTGCCGCTGGCCTTCGTTTCCGTGGTGACCATCGTGGCTTCCTTCCAGAAGATCTTCTCGACGGTTCCCGCGGTGGGCTACTGGGCGCAGCATCAGGCATTCCAGAACGCCCTGGATGCCGGGAAGACGTCCTTCGGGACGGCAAAGTCGGTCGCAGCGATGGAAGCAGTGGTCCGCAATACCTTCGTCCAGGGGACGCTGTCCATCATTTTTGTGGTGCTGTCCATCATCGTCATCGCCGCCTCGGTGCTGGTCACGTGGCGTGCCTTCCGCAACGGCGGCGACGCAAACAGTCTCCCGAGCACCGAGGACAAGGCCATCCCGGCGCGGATTTTCGCACCGGCCGGCTTTCTGGCGACGAAGGCGGAAAAGAACGTGCAGGAGCAGTGGAAGGTGTACGACGGCGGCAAGGGGAGGCGCTGAGCGTGGCTGCAGCGAAAGCGGTCGTGGCGGCCGACGCCCGGGCGTCGGTGAAAGCCGGAGTGGTGGCCAATGCCCGGGTCGCGGCCAGGGCCGTGGCAGCTGGGACTAGGCGATGCGCCGCGTATGCCAAGGGCGTGCTCGGCGAGGATGCCTACGAGAAGTACCTGGCGTACCATCGGAGCGCCCCCTGCGGTGCCCCGCCCATGACGGTGAAGGAATTCTGGCGGGACAAAACGGACCGTGAGGGCGCCAATCCGCAGGGGCGCTGCTGCTGACCGGCTGTTCCAGAGATCGTCCTGCTGCGGTGCCGACGGGTGGACCCATGTGCCGGAAATTTTCTTCGGCATCCGTCCATCTCGGCGGCACCGCGGCCCTGCTCTGCGGTTGCGGGACGTGAGAGTATGAAGCCATGAGTGATGACGCTGATACTCCAATCGAGGGACAGACCATCGGCAGCGGACCGGGATCAAGCGAGCCGGGACTAGGCGGTGCAGACGCCGACGGTGACCGCACGGGCGGGGCCCATGCCGGAGTTCCCGCCGGCGGAGATGCCGGCGGCGCGGCCTCGGCGAACGGCAGCCACGCAGGAAGGCCCGCCCAGCCCGGGGACCTGGTGGATGAGCCGGCCAAGGTCATGCGGATCGGCACGATGATCCGCCAGCTCCTGGAAGAGGTCAAAAGCGCGCCTCTTGATGAGGCGGCCCGCACCCGTCTGGCGCAGATCCACCAGCGTTCCATCAACGAGCTTGAGGACGGACTGGCCCCCGAGCTGGTGGACGAGCTGCACCGGATCACCCTTCCCTTTTCCGAGGATACGATTCCGTCCGACGCGGAACTGCGGATCGCCCAGGCGCAACTGGTCGGCTGGCTGGAAGGACTGTTCCACGGCATCCAGGCGGCGATCGCGGCCCAGCAGATGGCCAACCAGCACACCGCGACACAACTTCAGCTGCGCCAGCTTCCGCCCGGGACCGTCCTTGCCCCGGGCGTCATCGTCGGCGAAAACGGCGAACCGCAACGTGCCCCGGCAGGAACGCGGCAGGCCAGCGCGCCCGCCCGCGACGAACCCGGCCGCGGTCCCGGCCAGTACCTCTGACCGCGGTTCCTGCCTGTGGCATTATTTGCGGCGGCCCGCCAGGGGCGCAAGGACGACGCCGAACTCGGCAAAGGTGTCTGGCGACGCGCCCATGACCGTTTCCGGCGCGGCTTGGACCGGTTCCATCAGATGCTCGAAGGCGTTGAGGACGAGGATGACTACAACGCCCTGGTCCCGCTCGCGAACGGGCTCGCGGGGCTGCTGCCACAGGTCCGTACGGTGTGCGTGGCCGCCCAGCGGCGGGCACCCAGCGCCGGTATGGATATTCCGGCCAGCGAGGGCGGCTACCTGAACGAAGTGCACCGGGAACTCTCGCGCTCCGGCAACGCCCTCGCCACCGCGGCCGAGGCCGTCGCGCTGGTGCGCCTTAAGGCGGCCCCGCTGGCCGCCGTCGAACGCCGCACGCAAACCGTGCACGGGCATGTAGCCGAAGCCGTCCGCCTGCTCGAACGCTGATCGGGCCCGGACCTTCGCCGCGTGGCCGGGGTGCCGCGGGGACCCGGCCGCCCCGGGATCAGAAAAGCCCCGCCCCTTGCGGATGCGGAGCTTGAACTGAGCCTCCTAACAGAATCGAACTGTTGACCTTTTCATTACGAGTGAAACGCTCTACCAACTGAGCTAAGGAGGCCTGCGTCCGTTTGAACCTAGCGGGTGAAACCCAACAGGTTGAAATCCAAGAGCGGACGCAAGAAACAACTCTAATGGAGCCCGCGGCCTTGGTCAAAACCGTGGTCACACGAAGGGCAAAACCGAGCGCAAAACCGGGACCGCGCGACGGCCGGGTCAGCAGCTCGTCTTGTCCGCTGGCACTTTCCCATCCACGAAGTAAGCGTCCACCGTGGTGCTGATGCAGTCATTGGAGCGGCCGTATGCGGTGTGTCCATCGCCGTTCCAGCTCACCAGGACGCCGGAGGAGAGCTGGTCCCGCAGGGATACGGCCCACTTATACGGCGTGGCAGGGTCACGGGTGGTCCCGATGACCAGGATAGGCCCGGCGCCGTCGGCGGTGATCTTGGCCGGCTTGCTGACGGCCGGGTGGGGCCAGTCCTTGCAGGTCAGGCCCGAGTAACCGAGCATCTTGCCGAAGGTGGGGGAGGCCGCCTCCAGAGCGGCCGCATCCGCGCGCATCGTGGCCGTGTCGGTCGCCATCGGGTAGTCAAGGCAGTTGATGGCGTTGAATGCGAAGGCGGTATTGGAGCTGTAGTGGCCGCTGGCATCCCGGTCGGCTGAGTAGTCAGCCAGCGTCAGGATGGCATTGGAATCCCCTTGGAAAGCGGTCGTCAGAGCGGATTCCAGCCGATCCCAGAGATCGGTGGAGTACATGGCGAACGCCAGTGCGTTGTTGAATTCCCCTGCCGTGACCAAGCGGCCGTCAGTGGTTTTCTGTGGATTGTTCACGTAAGTGGCATTCAGGTCCCGGATCTGCTGCACGGCCTGCTCCGGGGTGCCGCTGACCGGGCACTTGGTGTCCTTGAGGCAGTGGGCGGCCCAGGAATGGATAGCCTGCTCAAATCCGGCTGCCTGGCCCATGGAGATATCTTCAATGCTCAGCGAGGGGTCCAAAGCACCATCGAGGGAGAATTTTCCGACGTTCTGCGGGAACATCCCGGCATAGGTCGCCCCGAGCTTGGTCCCATATGAGAAGCCCATGTAGTTGAGCTTCTTGTCGTTGAGCACGGCGCGCATGATGTCCATGTCCTTGGCGGCGCTGTCCGTGTCGATGTGGGGCAGTACGGCACCGCTGTTTTTAACGCATTGGGCGATGTCGGATTTGGCCTCGGCCTCGTAGCCGGCCAATCCTGCATCGGTGTCCAGATTAAAGGATTCCTGGCGTTCCTTGTCCCGGGCGGCGTCGTCGGTGCAGGTGACGGGGTCCGAGCGCTGTACGCCGCGCGGATCGAAGCCGACGATGTCATAGGCTCCGCGGAGCTTGGGTGAAAAGTAGCTCTTGCCGCCGTCGCGCACCATGTTGTAGCCGGAGGCGCCGGGACCGCCCGGATTGACCAGCATCGAACCCTGCTTTTCACCCGTCGCTGCCATCTTGATGAGCGCCAGATCGATGGATGTGCCCTGCGGAGCGGAATAGTCCAGCGGCACTTTCACCGTGGCACACTGGAATGTTTTTTCGCAGCTGTTCCAGGTCACGGACTGCGTGTAGTAGGTGTTGAGCTCCGTCGGGGTACCGGAAATCACCTCCGGCGCGGCACGGGAAACCATCGGGGCGGCGTCCATGGTGGGTGCCAGCACGCTGCACGAGGAGAGCAGCAGGGCGCCCGCTGCGGCGCCGGCCATCACCGCAAACGTGCGGTGACGCAGACGGTGCCATAACGACGGGACAGCTTTCATGCATTTCTCCTCTGGATGGGACAGCGTGGAGCCGCTGGGGCTACAGCAAGCTCACAGCCATGGCCTCGATGGCCAACAGCGGAGCAACGTTGGTGGTAGTGATCCGGCGCCGGACGCTGTTGATGGCGTCCATCCGGCCCAGTGTGACTTCCGGAGTGCCGGCGGCGGCGAATGCCTGCAACTGGGGGCGCAGGGCGATATTGACCAAATCGACTTCGGCGGTTTCCGTGCCGGCCAGCTGGAGCAGCAGAGTGTCCCGGTAGAAGGAGAGCAGATCCGTTAGCGCGCGGTCAAGTGTATCCGTGATGGAGCGTTTGGAGCGCCGTTTCTGGTCCTCCTCCAGAACTCTGAGCTGGGAACGCATCGATGGCGGCAGGGTGCCCTTCTCCGGTGCGCCCAGGGACACCAGCAGCGAGTCCTTCTCTGCGCTGTCCCGTTCATCGTTGGAGGAATTGGCCTCCGCCGTCGCAAGTTCCACCAGCGACCCGGCGGCCCGGACGGCGGCGGTCACGTCGGTCAGGGTCAGCGGCAGCCGGACAATCGCGTCCCGACGGCTGCGCGCTCCCTCGTCCCGGGCCAAGCGACGCGCGATCCCAACATGGCTTTGCGCCGCCCGGGCGGCATGTTCGGCCTGACGAGGGTCGACGCCGTCGCGCCTCACCAGCAGCGCGGCAACGTCCCCCACCGGCGGTACGCGCAACCCCACGGCCCGGCAGCGCGAGCGGATGGTGACCAGCACATCGGCAGGGCTCGGCGCACAGAGAATCCAGATGGTGCGCGGCGGCGGCTCCTCGATCGCCTTCAGCAGCACATTCGTCGTTCTCTCGATCATGCGGTCGGCGTCGCCGACAATGATCACCCGCCAGCGTGCCGACGACGGCCGGTCCTGCGCCTTGGTGACCAGCTCGCGGGCGTCGGCAATGGCAATGGTCGTTTTCTCGGTCGCCACGAAGGTCACATCGGCGTGCGTGCCGGCCATCACGGTGTGGCAGGCATGGCACTGGCCGCAGCCGCGCTCACTCAGCTCCACGCGGTCGCAGACCAGGGCCGCGGCGAAGGCCCGGGCCGCGTTGGACCGGCCGGAACCGGGCGGGCCCGTGATCAGCCAGGCGTGCGTGGGGGACGGAGACTCCGCGGCGCGTCTGAGCTGGGCGACGACGGGCTCCTGCCCCTGCAGATCATCCCAGACGCTCACGGCAACAGCTCCAGCACACGTTCCAGGATCCGCGCGGCGAGCTCGTCGATGGGGGCGCGGGCGCCGAGGACCAGATACCGTTCGGGCGCCGCCGCCGCGAGGTCAAGGAACACCTGGCGGATATTCCGGTGGAAAAGGTCGGGTTCGGACTCCAGCCGGTCTTCGACAGCGGCCCCCGCTGTCCGCCGGTCGCGCCCGTCGGCGGGCGCCACATCCAGCAGCACGGTCAGGTCCGGCCACAGGCCGTTCGTGGCCCACTCGTTCAGATCCCGGACGCGGCGCTCGCCCAGAGCCCGGCCGCCGCCTTGGTATGCCACCGAGGAATCCACATACCTGTCGCTGATGACCAGTTCACCCCGGGTCAGAGCGGGCCGGATCACCTGTGCCGCGTGGGCGGCCCGTGCGGCAGCAAAGATGAGGGCTTCGCTGCGGGCATCGATCTCGCCCTGACCGTGCTCCAGTACCAGTGTCCGAAGCTTTTCGCCCACCGGCGTGCCACCGGGCTCGCGGGTGCGCAGTACGGTGTGGCCGAACTGCTCCAGGGCCCCGGCCAGCAGAGCGGCCTGTGTGGATTTGCCCGCGCCGTCGCCGCCTTCAAAAACGATGAACAGCCCCGGACGTTTCGGATCGGAGCCGGGGTCGGCGCTGGCGTCCGCAGACCTGTCCGGCCCGTCAATGTCCGGTTCGATAATGCCCGGCTCGGCGTGATCGCAGGGCGCAGCCGCCGGGCCCGGGTCTTCGGGCAGGGCATCGGTCACGCAGCGGGAAGTCACACCGCTAGCCTACCGACAATCCCTGACAGGACCGGAGGCGGCCGTCCGTCGTCCACGCGGGCCCGGGCTGTGCCAGCTACCCGCAGCCGGCGTCACGCTGTGTAACGCCGGTTAAGCCCCGCGCACTAATCTGGAACTATGAGCCTGAAATCCCCTTCACACACCTCCCACCCGGCGAATCTGGCCCCGGATACCGTCGTCGTCGCCGCCGGACGCCCCGAGCGCGGGCACGACGCCCCGGTGAACCCCCCGATCGTGTTGTCCTCCACCTACGTCGGCACCGGACAGGTTGTGGACGGGGACCGGGCATACGGGCGCTATTCCAATCCCACCTGGGACCCGTTGGAGGACGCGCTCTCCGAGCTCGAGGGGGCATCACTGCCGGGACTCATTTTCGGGTCCGGGCTGGCCGCCGTGTCCGCTGCACTGTCCCTGATCCCCACCGGCGGAATACTGGTGATGCCCAAGCATTCGTATCAGGGAGCGCTGGTGATGGCCTCGGAGCTGCAGGCCCGCGGACTGTTTACCCTGCGGACCGTGGATATCGCCGACACCGACTCCGTGATTGCCGCGATTAACGGGAACGACGCCGGCACTGCCGGGAGCGCCGGTACTGCCGGGACCGCTGGCACTGCCGGGACCGCCGGCACTGCCGGGACCGCTGGCACAGCCGGGACCACGGCGGGGGGTGCGGTTCCGGCCAGCATGCTCTGGCTGGAAAGCCCCACCAATCCGATGCTCGAGGTCGCCGACCTGCGTGCCCTGTCAGCCGCCGCATCGGCCGCGGGCGCCGTCGTCGTCACGGACAACACCTTCTCCACGCCGCTGGTCCAGAAACCGCTGGAACTTGGCAGCGACGTTGTCCTGCATTCGGTGACAAAATACCTGGCCGGGCACTCGGACGTGGTGCTGGGCGCACTGGTAACCTCCAACACACAGCTGCGCGCGGAGCTGCTGCACCATCGCTCCATCCATGGTGCCATCGCCGGCCCGTTCGAGGCCTGGCTGGCGCTTCGCGGTCTGCGCACGCTGGCCCTTCGGGTGGAGCGCTCGCAGGCGACGGCGGCGGAACTGGCACGGCGTCTTCTGGACCATCCGCAGGTGCACGCGGTGCGTTTCCCCGGGCTGGAGCAGGATCCCGGGCACCTGCGCGCCAAGGCTCAGATGCGGGGCTTCGGGTCGATTCTGGCGATCGAGGTGAACGGCGGCGCGGCGGCGGCCGATGCCGTGGTGCGGGCACTGCGGCTGTGGACGCCGGCCACCTCACTGGGGGGAGTTGAGTCCCTGATCGAGCGCCGGCGCCGGCATGCCAATGAGCCCGCGTCCGTGCCGGAAAATCTGCTGCGGCTCAGTGTGGGCATTGAGAACGTGGAGGACCTCTGGGCGGATTTGGTGCAGGCGCTGGCCGGATCCGCAACGCGATAGGCTGATGACGTGGCTTTTGCAATTCTGATCATCGCCGACTCACTCATGCGGCTTCTGGGCCTGGTGCCCTTGGCTCTGTCATTGTGGGCGCTGGGCGACTGCCTGCGTACCAAGCCATCGGATTTCCAACGCGTTGACAAACGGACCAAGAGTTTCTGGTCCGCGATCACGGTGGCGGCCACGGTGGTAAGTGCCCTCTTCCTGCTGGAGCCGGGTCTGGGCTTCTTCCTGCTGCTGGATCTGGCTGCGGCAACCGGGGCCGGGGTCTATCTGGCCGATGTGCGGCCGGCCCTGAGCGAGGGGCGTCGCGGGGGTAATCGTAACAAGGGGTCGTACGGCTCCTGGTGAGGGCGGCACCTGACGACCGGCCTGGCCCGCTGCGGGCAGGCCCGCCGGGGTCCTCGGGGTCTTTCAGCGGCTCTGGTGCAGCGTTCTGCGCAGCGTGAGGTGCGGAGCCCGCGCATGATGCGCTCCGGCGCACCGTAACGGCCCAGCCCTGCGCAGCTTCCGACGCCTCGGTCGGTGTTAGGGCGCGACGGCGGACCAGCCCACCGTCAGTTCCCCCAGCCGCCAGCGCGCGGGCCCATTCTGCACAGGCCAGCCAGCCGCACGGAGCCCGCGGCAGCTGGCCACCCAGCGCTGGCGTGCACCGAACGAGGCCAGCGGCGCAGCCTCCAACCACTCGCGATCCAGTGCCTGCAAGAAGGTGTGAACTTTTTCTCCCGGCACATTGCGGTGGATCAGGGATTTGGGCAGACGTTCCGCCACGTCCGAGGGCAGCGAAAACTCGCCGAATCTCAGCGATAGCGTCAACGACACGGGGCCGTCGCGCTCCAGCGCTACCCACGCACTCCGCCGACCAATTTCGTCACAGGTGCCATCCAAAAAAATTCCGTCCGCAGACAGCCTGGCGCACACCGTTGCCCAGATGGCCGGCACATCCGCTTCGTCGTATTGCCGCAGCACATTGAACGCCCGGACCATGACCGGGTTTCCTGGCACAGGGATTTCAAAGCCGCCCGGATGGAAGCTAAGCCCGTCGCGTTCCAACGATTTGGCCGACCGAACCCGCTCAGGCTCGATCTCAACGCCGGCCACATGCACCTTCGGGTTGACCGCGGCGAGCCGGTGATGCAGTTCAACGGCAGTCGTGGGCGCTGCACCATAGCCCAGATCGACCACCAGCGGACGATCGGGCGGCTCAATCGTCCGGAGCCGCCACGATTGCGGTCCGGCCAACCAGCGGTCCACGCGGCGCAGCCGGTTGGGGTTGGTGGTGCCGCGGGTGACGTTGCCGAAGGGCCTGACGGCGCCCGCCCCGCCGTTCGCTTTGCTGACCCTGACCGCTCGCTGCACCACATATCAAGCCTAGTGATCTCCCGCCCCTATTCGAAAACGCATCTCGCGCCCATGTTTCACCGGCTCATGGGCGTGAAGTGCGTCATCGATGGAGAGAGGCTGGAGGAAGCGAGGGGTGAGCGCCCGGGTCGGCCGCTGGATCGGGCGTTGCCGCGGGTCCTCGGTTAGGATTCTTGCATGACCTCATACAAGCTGATCCTGCTGCGGCATGGCCACAGCGAATGGAATGCCAAGAACATCTTTACCGGCTGGGTGGACGTCGACCTGAACGATCAGGGCAGGGCGGAGGCGGTCCGCGGCGGCGAGCTGCTGGTTGAGCACAAGCTTCTCCCGGATATTCTGTACACATCCCGCCAGAAGCGCGCCATCAATACCGCAAACCTGACGCTGGCCGAAGCTGACCGCGGCTGGATCGACGTCAAGCGCAGCTGGCGCCTCAACGAACGTCACTATGGTGCGCTGCAGGGCAAGGACAAGGCCCAGACATTGGCGGAATACGGCGAGGAGCAGTTTATGAAATGGCGCCGCTCCTACGACACCCCGCCGCCGCCGCTGGCCGACGACAGCGAATTCTCCCAGGTGGGGGACCCGCGCTACGCGGATCTGGGTGACGCGATCCCGCGCACCGAGTGCCTCAAGGACGTGCTGGAGCGCCTGCTGCCGTACTGGGAATCCGACATTTCGGCGGACCTGAAGGCCGGCAAGACGGTCCTCGTCACCGCCCACGGCAACTCCCTGCGCGCCCTGGTCAAGCACCTGGACGGCATCTCCGACGAAGAGATCTCAACGCTGAACATTCCCACCGGCATCCCGCTGGTCTACGATCTGGATGAAAACCTCAAGCCGCTGAACCCGGGGGGTTCCTACCTTGACCCGGAGGCGGCGGCCGAGGCGATCAAGGCCGTGGCCAACCAGGGCAAGAAGTAACACCGGCGGGTGCAGAAGACGTACGACGTCGGTCCGGTCACCTTTCTTGGGTAACCGGACCGCCGTCGTACTTCTCAGGCTCCCCGGGTGACCGGACCGCCGTCGTACTTCTCAGGCTCCCCGGGTGACCGGACCGCCGTCGTACTTCTCAGGCTCCCCGGCGGAGCATTCGAGGACGCCGGGCTACGCGACGAAATCCTCCGGCTGCCACTGCCCCGTCACCAGATACGCCACCTTGCGGGCCACCGAAACGCCGTGGTCGCTGAAGCGCTCGAAGTAGCGGCTGGCCAGCGCAACGTCCACCGTCGTGGCCGGGGTTTCCTGCCATTCGGGCAGCGCGATGGCCCCGAAGACGCTCCGGTGCAGCTCACTGATGCCGGATTTGGCCGCCTGGATGTCGATCACCAGCGCCAGATCGCGGGTTTCCAGCAGCTCGGTCACCTGCCGGGAGATCTTCAGGTCAAGCCGGGCAAGCTCCGCAAAAGTGGGCCTCAGCGACGCCGGAATCACCGTTGCCGGGTAGCGCAGCCGGGCCAGCTGCGCCACGTGCCGGGCCAGATCACCCATCCGCTCCAGCGAGGCGCTCATCCGCAGCGACCCCACAATCATGCGCAGATCACTGGCCACTGGTCCCTGCAGCGCCAGCACGTCGATGGCGCGCTCGTCCAGGCCATTCTGCAGAAAATCGATCCGCGCATCGGCCGCTATGACGTCCTGGGCCAGCTCGATGTCCGCGCCCTGGAATGCCCGGGTCGCCTTTTCGATGGCGTCGGTGACCAACTCGGATATCTCGATGAGTTCGGCGCCGATCTGCTGAAGCTCCGCCTGGAAAATCTTACGCACTGAGCGTCCTTTCGCGCGGCGCGGCATGCTGCCGCACCGCCATTACCGGTACCGGTTGCCACAGCCCTGCTGCCATAGCGCTACGTGCCAGCTTTCCAGCAGGTCATGAACGGATGAGCACCGGCAGGTGAACGTTAGCTGAACGGAGCTGCCGGCTTCCGTGATGGGTGGGTTCCACTCCTGACATGTGCCTAAGCTTGTTCCGTGGACCCCATGCTGATCGGCGTCACCGCAGGAATCATCGGCCTCGTGCTGGGTGTCTTTGGCATGATCGCATTTAACCTCAGCGAGCGCCAGCGCCGGGAGACGGTGGACGTCGAAGAGCCCAGCCTGCCCGAGGGCGCGGCGGAGGTGCTCTCCGTTGTCGGGCGTGCGTTTGTGGTGGTGGACGCGGTCGACGGCGTCGTCCGTGCCAGTCCCGGGGCGTACGCCTTCGGCCTGGTGCGCGGCCACACGGTGGTGCATGGCGAGCTGCTGCTGATGACGGCCAGGGTCCGGCGTGACGGCGTGATCGAGGAAGCCACCTTGGAGCTTCCGCGCGGGCCGCTGGGGCAGGGCACCATCGTGATCCAGATGCGCGTGGCGCCGCTGGGCGAGGAGTACGTCCTGCTGCTGGCCGATGACCGCACGGAAATCACCCGGACGGAGGCGGTACGGAATGACTTCGTGGCCAACGTGTCGCACGAGCTCAAGACCCCTGTGGGCGCGATTTCGCTGCTCGCCGAGGCACTGGAGGCATCGGCGGAGGACGAAGAGGCCGTCCGGAGGTTCGCCAAGCGGACGCACAAGGAGGCCGCACGGCTGGCCGCCCTAGTTCAGGACATCATCGAACTCTCCCGGCTTCAGGGCACGGACGTGGCGCAGCTCGGACACGCCGTTGACATCAACACCGTGATTGCCGAGGCCGTGGATCGTTCCAAGCTGACAGCCGAGAGCAGGAATATCGGCTTCGTGGTGGGCGGCCGCGCGGACCGGCTGGTCTACGGCGACCCGGATCTGCTGGTCACCGCGTTCCGGAACCTGATTGACAATGCCGTCCGCTACTCCCCGGAAGGCACCCGGATAGGGATCGGGCTCGGCTCCGCGGACGGACTGGTCAGCATCTCCATTACGGACCAGGGCGACGGCATTAGCGCCGAGGACCAGGAGCGGGTCTTTGAACGCTTTTATCGCGCCGACGCCGCACGGTCCCGGCACACAGGGGGCACCGGGCTGGGCCTGAGCATCGTCAAGCACGTTGTTTCCAACCACGGCGGCGAGGTGACGGTGTGGTCCCGGCCCGGACATGGCTCCACGTTTACCGTCCGGCTGCCGGAAATGGAAGACGCCCAGGATGCCGCCGGCGCGGAAACCGGCACCGACACGTCCGGCACCGACGCGTCCGGCACCGATACAACCACCACCGGGGACGACCGCGTCCAGAAAAACCAAGGAGCGACTGCGTGACCAGAATCCTGATTGTCGAAGACGAAGAATCCTTTTCCGACCCGTTGTCCTATCTGCTCGGCAAGGAGGGCTTCGAAGTCGCGGTTGTGGACAACGGGCTCGACGCCGTCACGGAATTCGACCGCGCGGGCGCGGATCTGGTGCTGCTGGATCTCCAGCTGCCCGGACTCTCCGGCACCGAGGTATGCAAAGCACTGCGGCAACGCTCCAGCGTCCCGGTGATTATGCTGACCGCCAAGGATTCGGAAATCGACAAGGTCGTGGGGCTTGAACTGGGTGCAGACGATTACGTCACCAAGCCATACTCATCCCGGGAGCTGGTGGCGCGGATCCGCGCGGTTCTCCGCCGGCAGGGTGAACCGGAGGAGCTCATCTCGGCAACAGTGCAGGCAGGCCCGGTCCGGATGGATGTGGAGCGCCACACGGTCAGCGTGCGCGGTGAGCAGGTGCTGCTGCCGCTGAAGGAGTTTGAACTTCTGGAAATGCTGCTGCGGAACTCCGGCCGTGTGCTGACCCGGGGTCAGCTGATCGACCGGGTCTGGGGATCGGATTACGTCGGGGATACCAAGACCCTGGACGTGCATGTGAAACGGCTGCGAAGCAAGATCGAGCCGGACCCCTCGATGCCGCGTTACTTAGTGACGGTGCGCGGCTTGGGATACAAATTCGAGCCCTGAGCACGCCCGTGACGGCCCCGCCGCGGCGGGAGCTAGCTGGTGGGCATCGCCGAAGAGGATACCGACGGGCTGGGCGTTGACGGGAGCGGCGACGGGCTCGGTGTCGGAATGTACCGCTTGTATTCCGTGAGGGTGCCGTCCAAGACCGGAACGGTCAGCTCGGCGGCCTTCGGTCCTGCGCTGCCGTCCTGGGACAGCGAGAGCGTCTCGTTGGCGCCCGGCATGGCGCTGACGGAGCTCAAAATGGATGCGTCGGTGGATTCGTTCAGGTAATAATCGCCGTGCGCCTTAACCGCGATCCGGGTCCGCGAATCTGCCGAGCCGGTGATCGTCAGCGTGATCTCGGAGTCGGAGGTGTTGAAAACGGCCCCGATGACGCGCCCGGGCCTATTCTCGCCGCTGGAAACAACCAGGATGTTGCGCAGCTCTAAGTTGCCCAAATCCGTCCGGACGCCGTCGGATGGGGAGTAGATATGAGCGGTGCTTTGCGGGTTGATGTAGCTGCAGCCGGAAACAGCGAGCGCACCTACTCCGATGAGCGCGATCAGGCTAATGCGCTGTGCACGATTGACTACCCGCTTGCTCGCAGCGATTCTCACGTCTAGAACTCCTCATAAAAGGGCCAACAGTATTTAGCCCCAGCTTATCGGGAAAACGGAGAAAGCCATGCTTTGCGGCCTATCCGGCATCAGCAGCGAGCCGCAGCCCGCATCTCCCGCAGCGCAGGCCGGCTACCCGGCACCCTGAACTGCGATATTGCGGGCCACACTTGGCACGGGGGCCGCTGGCACGGGGACCGCGGGTTTTGTACCGTCCGCCTGGCCTTTGACGTAGTCCTCCTCCACAGCGAGAATTTTTCCCGTCCCGGCGTCAAGAATGAGAAGGTTCCGCTTCGGTCCTTACGGCTTGACCGAGTTCAGCGACAGCGCCGTGCCGGCCCGCCCAGCAGCCGGCGCTGTCCAAATGACAGCACGAGCCAATAATTCCGACGGTAGAACTGAGCGAATTGCTGTTCGTTGCTGTCCGTCCCGTCATCCTCGACGGACTTCGGTACCTCGATGGCCTTCTATGTAACCCGTGGCTGTTCTGTTCTGACATCCACCTAATGTCCGGCACGGTCCGGATCCTGACATTGTCTTTCGAACCGGCGCCTTTCGAATCCTGGCTCTAGCCTTTCTAAGCGCCTTTTGTCTTTCGAAGCGGCTATTCGATGCGCCAGCGATCATCATCCACCCACCGGCAGCCTCGGCGGCATTCATCCACCTGCACTGAAATGGCTTTTCGTCAAGACCCTCGCAGATGCGGATTTAGCGCGCTGAACTGGGCACTAGCTGGCGCTGACCTGCGAAAACGCCAATTAGAGGACCCTAAATCGTGCTAAACTGGGACCCGGGAAAGGGAGAATCCACATGCTTTTTGAGGTCGGCGAGACAGTAGTTTACCCCCACCACGGCGCAGCGAAGATCGAGGAGATCAAGATGCGCACCATTAAGGGCGAAGAGAAGATGTATCTCAAGCTCAAAGTGGCGCAGGGTGACCTAACCATTGAAGTACCTGCAGAAAACGTAGATCTAGTCGGCGTCCGCGACGTTGTCGGCAAGGAGGGCCTGGAACAGGTTTTTGATGTCCTCCGCGCCGAATTTACCGAAGAGCCCACCAACTGGTCGCGCCGTTACAAGGCCAACCTGGAGAAGCTTGCCTCCGGCGACGTGATCAAGGTGGCGGAAGTCGTCCGCGATCTGTGGCGCCGGGATCATGACCGCGGTCTCTCAGCCGGAGAGAAGCGGATGCTGGCCAAGGCTCGCCAGATTCTGATTTCGGAATTGGCTCTGGCCGAAAAAACCGATGAAGACAAGGCTGCAACGGTGCTGGATGAGGTTCTGGCCTCCTAAGGAAGTCCGCGCTGATCCAGACCGTCAAAACCCCGGCACCGCGAAGGTGCCGGGGTTTTTCGTGCCCGCGCTCCCATCCGCGTCCCCCTCTCCCAACCTGCCTCCCACGCCCGTTGCCCGCCCCCCCCGCGCCCGCAACTGGCCAGCACTTATGGCGCTAATGGAGGCTCATTCGGGCCACAACTGCTGACTGGTTCGAAATGCGCCGGCCCACCACGGCTACCCTTGAGTCATGGATGCAGAAGGTGGCGCCAAGATCGCCGTTATTGTCGTGGCGGCCGGCTCCGGGGAGCGGCTGGGTTTCGGCATGGCCAAGGCCAAGGTTCCGCTCGGTGGTGAACCGATGCTCTCGCATACTCTTCGAGGTGTGCTCGCTGCCGATGTGGCCGGGCAGATCTGTGTGGCGGTTCCGCGCGGCGATACCGAACTGCGCGGCATCTGCGAGGCGCTTGGCGCCGGGACGGCAGCGGGTCCTGTCATGACCGTGGTCGACGGCGGCGCGACGCGGGCGGAATCCGTCCGGGCGGCGCTGGCGGCGCTGCAGCCCGGTGTGACATCTGTGCTGGTTCAGGACGCCGCCCGGCCGCTGACTCCCGCAGAGGTCTACCACAGAGTGGCCGGTGCCCTCGCCGCCGGTGCGCTGGCGGTCATTCCGGCGCTGGCCGTGACGGACACGGTCAAGTGCGTTGCGCCCGCGGAACCGGCCGGGGCGGGTATCGCGTCGGAAGTGGTCCGCTCTACTCCGGACCGCGCCCAGTTGCGCTCCGTTCAGACTCCGCAGGGGTTCGCCCTGCCCACCCTCCGCCGCGCACATGAGGGCGCTGCGGGGCTCACCGCAGAGCAAGCCGCGGCCCTGACGGACGACGCGATGCTGGTGGAAGCAGCAGGGGTCGAGGTCTATGTGGTGAAGGGATCGGCAAGCAGCCTGAAGATTACTGGCCCATGGGATCTGTTGCTGGCCGAAGCACTCCTGGCCGGCCCATTGGCGCCGCGTTGGGTGGAGGGGTAGCCGTGGGAAATTTTCCGGTGCTCCCCAGAACGGGGATCGGTGTGGACGTTCATGCCTACGCACCCGACGGCGACCCGTCACCGCTGTGGCTGGCGGGCCTGTGCTGGGACGGCGAACGCGGCCTGACCGGCCATTCCGATGGCGATCCGGTGGCGCACGCTGCCGCGGATGCGCTGTTCTCCGCCGCCGGACTCGGGGATCTGGGCACCCACTTCGGAACGGCCCGGCCGGAATTCAAAGGGGCCAGCGGCGTGACCCTGCTGGCCGAGGCCGCCCGTATCGTCCGGGCAGCCGGTTTTGAGATCGGCAACATCGCGGTCCAGCTCATCGGCAATCGACCCAAGTTCGCCCCGCGACGCGAAGAGGCGCAGCGCGCCCTCAGCGCGGCGGCCGGTGCCCCGGTCAGTGTCTCCGCCACCACCAGCGATGCCCTCGGCTTCACCGGACGCGGCGAGGGAATCGCCGCCGTTGCCACCGCGCTGGTGTGCAGCCCGGATCCGGACAAGGCCAATCCCGGGAGCAGCGGCAATCCGATAGCCTAGAGCGGTGACCCTGCGCTTTTATGATTCCGCCACAGCCGAAGTCCGTGATTTTGTACCCCTCACCGAGGGGGCGGCTTCGCTGTACTACTGCGGGGCGACGGTGCAGGGCGAACCGCACATCGGACATCTGCGCTCCGCGCTCGCCTTTGACCAGCTGACCCGCTGGCTGCGTTACCGTGGCTTCAAAGTCACGGTCATCCGCAACGTGACGGACATCGATGACAAAATCCTCGTCAAAAGTGCGGAATCCGGGGAGGAATGGTGGGCGCTTGCCTACCGCTTCGAGCAGGACTTTGAGGATGCCTATGATGCGCTCGGTATTGGCAAGCCGTCGTACGAGCCCCGAGCCACCGGCCATATTCCGGAAATGCACGCGTTGATCCAGCAGCTGATTGACCGCGGCCATGCCTATCCGGCCCCGGACGATTCGGGCGATGTCTACTTCGACGTCAGGTCCTGGCACAAATACGGTTCCCTGACACACCAGCGCCTCGACGACATGCAGGCCGCACCGGATGTGGACCCGGAGTTCAGCGGCCGGAAGAGAGACCCCCGGGATTTCGCGTTGTGGAAGGGCCATAAAGCTGGAGAACCGGCGACGGCGGCATGGTCCAGTCCGTGGGGAGCGGGACGCCCCGGCTGGCATCTGGAGTGCTCCGCCATGGTCGGAAAATACCTCGGAGATGCGTTCGACATCCACGGGGGTGGGCTCGACCTACGCTTCCCGCATCATGAAAATGAGATGGCCCAGTCCCAGGCGGCCGGAAGAAGCTTCGCCAACTTCTGGCTGCATAACGGGATGGTGACATACCAGGGCGAGAAGATGAGCAAATCCGTCGGTAATACCGTCGGCCCGGCCGAGCTGTTGGCGCAGGCCAAACCGCTGGTGGTGCGGTATTACCTGGGTCAGGCGAATTACCGCTCGGTGCTGGACTACCGGCCGGAATCGCTGACCGAAGCGGCGGCCGCCGTTGAACGGATCGAGGGTTTCATGGTGAATGCCGCGAAGACGCTAGGGCCCGCCCTGGAAACGACCGGCGCCGGAGAATCAGCCGGGTCCGCGCCTTCGGCCTTCGAAGTGGCCATGGACGATGACCTGAATGTCCCGGCGGCGCTCGCCGTGCTGCACGATACGGTGCGCCGCGGCAACAGCGCGCTCGCCGCAGCCAGCACAATGGCAGCCGGCGCAAAGCCGTCCGGGGGCGCGGGGGAAGAACTGCGTACGGCGTACCGCGAGGTGTGGGCCATGACCGAGGCGTTGGGCATTAACCCGAGGGGTCCGCAATGGAAGAACGACGGCAGCGACGCGGCTGCGCAGGGGGCTCTTGAATCTCTGGTGACCGTGCAGCTGGAGGCCCGGCAGGCGGCCAGAGCCGCGAAGGACTGGGCCGCGTCGGATGCGATCCGGAACGCGTTGGCCCGGGCCGGGATCGACATTGCGGATGCGGCGGCCGGCGCCAACTGGTCGTTGAAGCAGCGTTGAAGCAGCGTTGAAGCGGGGCTGAAGAAGATCGAAGACAGCCCCGGCGTCTCGGGTGATGCCGGCGCCCGGGCGCCGATTTGGGCGGCATCGGTAAACTGGTAGCTGGCGGACAGGAAATTGTCTGCAGCATGTACGATTTTCGGAGTCTCTAACGCGGCTCCACAACCGTTAGGGTTTTACGATGGCCAATTCTTCCCGCGCAGGTGCCGTGCGCAAGCTCAAAAAGGGCCCGACCGTCGGAACCGGCGGCCATGGCCGGAAATCCCTGGAGGGGAAGGGCCCCACCCCGAAGGCGGACGAGCGTCCCTATCACAAGGCCTACAAGTCCCGGCAGCTGGCCGACCGTTCCGCCGCCAAGCACGGAGCCGAAAGCCCCGCGTCGCGCGGACGTGCGGGACGTAACGGTCCTAAGGGCCGCGCCACCGAGGAAATGGTCACCGGGCGGAACTCCGTGGTGGAGGCACTCCGCGCCGGCATCCCGGCCAAGGCGCTGTACGTTGCGGCCCGGATCGAGATGGACGAGCGCGTCCGCGAATCGCTCAAGCTGGCGGCGGACCGCGGCATCCCGCTGATGGAAGCGCACAAGCCCGAACTTGACCGGATGACCGAAGACGCTGTGCACCAGGGCCTGGTGCTGCAGATCCCGCCGTACGAATACCAGGACGCCATGGATCTGGCACAGGAAACCATGACGAAGTGGAAGAAGGGGTACATCAGCAACGCGCCGCTTTTTGTCGCCCTTGACGGTATTACCGATCCGCGGAACCTCGGCGCCATTATCCGCAGTGTGTCCGCATTCAGCGGACACGCTGTCATTGTTCCGGAACGCCGCAGCGTTGGTGTGACCGCTTCGGCATGGAAGACCAGTGCAGGCGCGGCCGTCCGGGTTCCCGTGGCCAAGGCCCCGAACCTGAACCGGGCGCTGGCCGCGTTCAAGCAGATGGGTATTTTTGTGCTGGGACTGGACGGCGACGGCGATGTGTCGCTGCCCGCGCTGACCCTGGCCAGCGAACCGATCTGCATCGTGGTGGGCTCGGAGGGCAAGGGACTTTCCCGTTTGGTCCGGGAGAACTGCGATCAGATCGTGTCCATCCCGATCGATTCCGCGATGGAGTCGCTGAACGCCTCGATGGCCGTGGGCATCAGCCTCTACGAGATCTCCAGGCAGCGCTCCGCCTCCTAAGGGCGCGGATGACCAACAGACATGACCGCAAAAGAAATTACACCGACCGGGTTGACACCGACCGGGCTGACCCCAACCAAGCTGCAGACCGAGTCTTCTATCGGTGCAGCATTGTCGCGTCCGTTTCCGCTCGGAGTCAGTGCCGCACCGTCGGCCGGCTCCGGTGCGGATGATCCGCAGGACCGGGTCAACGTTGCCGTCTACGCCCCGGGACTGACCGCGGTCGTACTCTACTTCCAGGCGCCGGGCCTGCCGTGGCGGGGCGTATTGCTGCCGAACTGCAGCGACGGCGTGCACCATGGCCTGGTGACGGGGATGCCGGTGGGAAGCTGCTATGGCTTCTTCCCCGGTCGGCGTAAGGATGAACCGGTTCTGGAAAGCCCCGACCACGAATCGGAACAGCTGCTGTTGGACCCGTACGGCCGATTCATCGCGGCGCACACCCGCCCGGAAGCGGCGCGGTACAGCTCGGTGCACATGCAGGACGGATTTGACTGGGGAAATGACGTCCCGCCGCGCACGCCCTGGCGCGACAGCGTCATCTATGAGGCCCACGTCCGCGGCCAGACCATGCTGCACCCGGGGATCCCCGCGGGAATCAGGGGAAGCTACGCCGGTATGGCGCATCCGGCCATGATTGGTTACCTGAGCTCGCTCGGAATCACCGCCGTCGAGCTTCTACCCATCCACTTTCACATCGATGAGCCGCACCTTCAGGCCCTGTCGATGCCCAATTACTGGGGCTATAACACGCTGGGTTACTTCGCCCCGCAGGTTTCCTACGCCAGCGCCGCGGCGCAGGCCGCCGGCCCGCAGGCGGTGCAGGACGAGCTCAAGGGCATGATCAAGGCGCTGCACGCCGCCGGCATCGAGGTCATCCTTGATGTGGTCTATAACCACACCGCGGAGGGGCCGGCCGGTCTGCCTCCGCTGTGCTGGCGGGGCCTGGCCGACGGCGCCTACTACCGGCATGGCGACGACGGTTACATCGACAACACCGGCTGCGGCAACACCCTGAACTTCGGCGAAATGCGCGTGGTCCAGATGACGTTGGATTCGCTGCGGTACTGGGTCGAAGAATTCCATGTGGACGGATTCCGTTTCGATCTGGCCGTCTCGCTGGCACGCAACGCCGCCAATGATTTCCGCTCGCTGCACCCGTTCCTGATTGCGGCCGCGACGGACCAGGTGCTGGCCGGAGCCAAGCTGATCGCCGAGCCGTGGGATCTGGGTCCGGACGGCTGGCAGACGGGGCGCTTCCCGGCCGGGTGGGCCGACTGGAATGACCATTTTCGGGACGATGTGCGCGGGTTCTGGGTGAGCGATCAGGCGGCGCTGGCCGCCGGAGGATCCGCTGGAACATTAGCCAGGCTGGCCGATGGACTGGCCGGTTCGGTGCAGCTCTTCGCGGGGTCCGGACGCAGCCAGCTTGCCTCCATCAACTTCGCCACCGCCCATGACGGCTTCACGCTGGCCGATTTGGTCTCCTACGACCGCAAGCACAACGAAGCCAACGGTGAGGAGAACCGGGACGGCCCGGACAACAACCGGAGCTGGAACCACGGTGTGGAGGGTCCCACCCAAGACCCTGTCATCCTGGCCGCCCGGGCCCGGACACGGCGTAATGTCATGGCCACGCTGATGCTGTCACTCGGGGTGCCGATGATCGCCGCCGGCGATGAGTTGGCTCGCAGCCAGCGGGGAAACAACAACGCCTACTGCCAGGACAACGAAACCACGTGGCTGGACTGGACGATGGATGACACTGCCCGGGATATGCTGGCCGCCACCAAACGGCTCATCCGGGTACGCCGGGATTTCCTCGTCGACAAGCCCGGCAGCTACCCGGCCCGCGGTGAGAGCTCATACCTGCACTGGTATGGTGCGGACGGAACACCGATGACGACGGACCAGTGGCGGGATCCGGCCAACCGGGTGCTGCAAATGCTCGCCGGATCCCCGACCGGGCTGCTGGACGGACTAGTGGTCTTCAACGCCTCGCGCCTTGAGGCCATGATTGCGTTGCCGGCACTGACCGACGTCGACGGGAACCCGCGGATCTTCGACCTGCGGCTCACCACTGCCGAGGATCATACGGCGCGGCAGAACGAACGGACACCCGCTGGCGGCAGATGCAGGGTGGAAGCCAATTCGATCAGCATCTACCGCGTCTAACCACCGCAAGGCTGAATGATCCAGTGGGTGCCTGATTCAGTGTGTGCTCATGCGTTGACGATCAGACCCAGCTCGGCCTTGCCCGCCAGAGCGGGGTGGTTGGGCAGCACCCGGACGGTGTACCCGAAGCTACCCGAACGGTCGATGACAATGTCGCCGCTGAACAGGTACCGTCCATGCCCCAGATCCTCGGACCGGTCGAGCACGGCCATTGTCGTGTCGCTGAGCTGGTCATTGTCCAGCGCAAGGCCGTAGGCCGTTTCAACGCTGACATCGCTGGGCGTGAGTGAGTCCAGCGCCACGTATGCCTGCACGGTGATGGTGTCGCCGATCTGCGGCTCCTCGGTCACACCGACCGAATCAACGTGCTCCACGGCCAGCCGCGGCCAGGCGGCCCGGACCCGGCTTGTCCACGCGGCCAGGTCCTTTGCCTGGGCGTATCCGTCCGCGCGTGCGCTCCGCCCGGAGAGGGCCGCCGGCTCATACAACCGGGTCACATAGTCCTGCACCATGCGCTCCGCCGAGACCGCCGGGCCAAGCTTCGACAGGGTGTGCTTGATCATCGAGATCCAGTGTGTCGGAAGCTTGTCATGGGTGGGCTCGGAGGGCCCGGCGGCGCCGGCCGCGCCGGAGACGATCGAGCCGTAGAACCGCGGTGCCACCTGATCCGCCAGCAGCTCGTAGAGAGCGGCGGCCTCAATGTCGTCGCGTTCTTCCGGCGAGGCTCCAATGTTGGCGGTCGGAATCGCCCAGCCGTTTTCGCCGTCGTACATTTCGTCCCACCAGCCGTCCATGACGGAGAGGTTCAGCGACCCGTTGATGGCAGCCTTCATCCCCGAGGTCCCGCAGGCTTCCAGCGGACGCAGCGGGTTGTTCAGCCAGACGTCGCACCCCGGAAAGAGCGTCCGGGCCATGGCGATGTCGTAGTTGGGCAGGAAGACGATCCGGTGCCGCACGGCGGGATCATCGGTGAAGCCGACCAGATCCTGGATCATCTTCTTTCCGGCATCGTCCGCCGGATGGGATTTGCCCGCAATGACCAGCTGAATGGGATGGTCCTCATTGAGCAGCAGCGCCTTCAACCGGGCAGGATCGCGCAGCATCAGCGTCAACCGCTTGTATGTCGGCACCCGGCGGGCGAATCCGATCGTCAACACATCCGGATCCAGCACGCTGTTCGTCCAGGCCAATTCGGCATCCGCGGCGCCGCGCTTCTTCCAGGAAGAACGCAGACGACGGCGGACGTCCTTCACCAGGGCGCTGCGCAGCGTCCGCCGCATGGCCCACACATCCGCGTCGGAGACGTCATACACCCTGGCCCAGTCGGGTCCTTCCAGGACCTCGGCGCCAAATCGTTCGGCAGCCAGCCCGCTGAGTTGGGGGTCGACCCAGGTCGGTACGTGCACCCCGTTGGTCACCGAGGTGATGGGCACCTCGCTGGTGTCGAAGCCGGGCCATAGCCCGGCGAACATTTCGCGGGACACGACGCCGTGCAGCTGGGCCACGCCGTTGGCACGCTGGGCCAGCCGCAGACCCATCACGGCCATATTGAACAGCGACGGGTCGCCGCCGTCGTAACTTTCCGCGCCGAGAGCCAGCACCTTGTCCAGCGGGACGTTCGGTGCCAGGCCAGCGTCGAAGAAGTGCCGGATCTGGCTGGCCGGGAAGCGGTCGATCCCCGCCGGGACAGGCGTGTGCGTGGTGAAGACGGTGGACGCACGGCCGGCGGTCAGGGCCTCGTCCCAGCTCAGCGGCGAAGCGGTCACCGCGGGGTCCATCAGCTCACGGATCCGCTCAATGCCCAGGAAGCCGGCGTGGCCCTCATTGGTGTGGAAAACCTCCGGGGCGGGGCCACCGATCAGCCGGGCATAGATGCGCAGCGCCTTGACACCGCCCATGCCCAGCAGCAGTTCCTGCTGCAGCCGGTGGTCCCCGCCACCCCCGTAGAGCCGGTCGGTGATGGTGCGCGCGGCGTCGTCGTTGCCGGACACGTTTGAATCGAGCAGCAGTAGCGGCACGCGGCCAACATCGGCGCGCCAGATGTGGGCGAGCAGCTGACGCCCCTCCGGCAGCGGCAGCGCCACCTGTGCCGGCGTACCGTCCGCTTCACGCAGCAGCGTCAGCGGCAGATTGTCAGGGTCCAGCACCGGGTAGGTTTCCTGCTGCCAGCCGTCGCGGGAGAGTGACTGCTTGAAATAGCCGGCCTGGTAGAGCAGTCCGACGCCGATCAGCGGCACGCCGAGGTCCGAGGCGGCCTTGAGGTGGTCACCGGCCAGGATGCCCAGACCGCCGGAGTACTGCGGCAGCGCCTCGGCAACGCCGAATTCGGGGGAAAAATACGCGATGCACGCCGGTGCGGATTTGCCCAGTCCCTGGTACCAGCGCGGCTTGGTCAGGTAGCGCCGCAGATCCTCATCGGCGTGCTGGACGCGGGCGATGACGGCGGGATCCGCCCCCAGCCGCTGCAGCTCGGCGCGGCCGATGGAGCCCAGAAAGGTCACCGGGTCGTGTTTGCTCTCCTCCCAGATCCTCGGATTCAGCCGGGCAAAAAGTTCACGGGTAGGCAGATGCCAGGACCATCTCAGATTGGTGGCCAGGGTGGACAGCGGGGAGATTGGTTCCGGCAGAACTGTGCGGACGGTGAATCTACGGATTGCCTTCATTTTCGACACCCTAGCGCACAAGCGATGGCATTTGGTAGCCGCCGGAATGCAACGGATGACTCGTGGCTTAACACGGCCGCGAATGCCGGGACCACGGTGCCCGAAAGCGGCCGATCTTAGCAATCCGGGCCCTTTCTCGCTAACGTCTATCCTGTGACTAATTCCAAGGCGTTGTCCACAGCAGACGAATCAGGGCGCAGCAGGGGCGCGGACGCTTTTGCCGCGGGATCGGGCCGGACGGATATCCGGCAGGGGCTGCGGTTCGGCAGGATCCCGATCACCGGAATTTCGCCCGTCATCGAAGGCGGGCTGTTCCCCGCGAAGGCCGTCCCCGGCGCGGATCTGGAGATCGGCGCAACGGTTTTCCGCGAGGGCCACGACCTGCTGGGAGTCAGCGCAGTGCTGCTGGACCCGCAGGGCACCGAACGCCAGCGCATCCGGCTCGATCCGGTCGGCAAGGGCTCGGACCGCTGGGCCGGCCGGCTCACGCCCACCGCGGCTGGACGCTGGTCCTTTCTGATCGAGGGCTGGGGTGACCTTTACGGGAGCTGGCGGCACAACGCCGAGGTAAAAATTGCCGCCGATGTGGACGTTGAGCTGATGCTCGCGGAGGGTGCGGCCCTGCTGGCCAAAGCCGCGGACGACGACGGCAGGCCGGCTGCCGATGCCAAAACGTTCCGCGCCGCCGCGGGCCAGCTTGCCGACGCCACCCTGAGCGTGCCGGCCCGGCTGGGTGCCGGCGTTCATGCCGGCGTGCTGGCCGCCGTCGAACGTCAGCCGATCCGTGATCTGGTGACCCGCAGCGCCGCGTACCCCCTGACTGTCGAACGTGACGCGGCGGGCCGGGGGGCGTGGTACGAATTTTTCCCGCGCTCCGAGGGTGCCGTGTGCGACCCGGCCACGGGGGAGTGGACCAGCGGCACCTTCCGGACCGCTGCCGCGCGGCTGGACGACGTGGCGGCGATGGGCTTCGACGTCATCTACCTGCCGCCGATCCACCCGATCGGCAAGGTCAACCGCAAGGGCCCGAACAATACCCTGACCGCCGGGCCGTCGGATCCCGGATCGCCGTGGGCTATCGGCTCCGACGAGGGCGGCCATGACGCGATCCATCCGCAGCTGGGCGGCTTCGCGGACTTCGACGCGTTTGTCAGCCGCGCCGGGCAGCTCGGCATGGAGGTCGCCCTTGACCTTGCCCTGCAGTGCGCGCCGGACCATCCCTGGGCGACGGTTCATCCCGAATGGTTTACCTCCCGCATCGACGGATCCATTGCGTACGCGGAAAACCCGCCGAAGAAGTACCAGGATATCTATCCGCTGAACTTCGACAACGATCCCGAGGGCCTGTCCCGGGAAATTCTGCGGATCATGGAACTTTGGGTCGGTCACGGAGTCAAGATCTTCCGCGTCGATAATCCGCACACGAAGCCGCTCTGGTTCTGGGAATGGCTGATCGGGGCCGTCAATGCCCGGCACCCGGAGGTGGTGTTCCTGGCGGAGGCGTTTACCCGGCCGGCGATGATGCATGCCCTGGGCCGCGCCGGCTTCCAGCAGTCCTACAGCTACTTCACCTGGCGGAACACGCGGGAAGAGGTGGAGGAATATCTGCAGCAGATCAGCCATGAATCCGGGGCCTTTTTCCGTCCCAATTTTTTCGTCAACACTCCGGACATTCTGACCGAGTACCTGCAGTACGGCGGCCCGCCGGCCTTTAAGATCCGGGCCGTCCTGGCCGCGACGGGCAGCCCGCTCTGGGGAATGTATGCCGGCTACGAACTTTTCGAACACATCGCCCGGCCCGGCGCCGAGGAGTACATCGACAACGAAAAGTTTGAATACAAGCAGCGTGATTTTGCCGCGGCCGAGGCCTCCGGCCGGTCACTGGCACCGTTCATCAGCCGGCTTAACCGGATCCGCCGGGCCCACCCGGCGCTGCTGGACCTGCAGAACCTCACCGTTCATTCGACGTCGGACGCCGCCACCGTGGCGTTCAGCAAACATAAGACCATCCACCATCCGGACGGCAGCACCGCCAAGGACACGATCATCGTTGTCGCCAACCTTGATCCGCACAGCGCCCGGGAAGGCGCCGTCTATCTGGACCTTGCGGCGCTGGACCTGGATGACTTTAACCCGGACGGAACCTTTACCGTGGATGAGCTCATCACCGGCGAAACCTGGCACTGGGGCAGTGAAAACTATTTCCGGCTTGACGCCCAACGAGAACCGGCCCACATCCTGCACATAAGGCGGCAACGATGACCTTTGCAGCGCCCAACATCTCCACCCAGTTCAACCTGAACGCCCCCGGTCTCAAACACGATCCCTTCTGGTACCGGAAAGCAGTCTTTTATGAGGTGCTGGTGCGCGGATTCGCCGATGCCAATGGGGACGGCTCCGGCGATTTTTCCGGGCTGATCGAGCGACTGGACTATCTGCAGTGGCTCGGCATCGACTGCCTCTGGCTGCCGCCGTTCTTTGACTCACCGCTGCGCGACGGCGGCTATGACATCAGTGATTACTACACCGTGCTCGACGAGTTCGGCACGATCGGCGACTTTAAACGGCTGGTGGCGGAGGCGCACGCCCGCGGCGTCCGCGTGATCATTGACCTGCCGGTGAACCACACCTCCGACCAGCACGCCTGGTTCCAGCAGTCCCGCGAAGATCCCGACGGCCCGTATGGGGACTTCTATATGTGGAGCGATACCGACGAGAAGTACCAGGACGCACGCATCATCTTCGTGGACACCGAGGAATCCAACTGGACATTTGACCCGGTCCGCCGGCAGTTCTTCTGGCACCGGTTCTTCAGCCACCAGCCGGACCTGAACTTCGAGAACCCCAAGGTGGTCGAGGCCATCTTCGACGTGGTGAAGTTCTGGCTGGATCAGGGCATCGACGGCTTCCGCGCGGACGCGATCCCGTACCTCTTCGCCGAGGAGGGCACGAACTGCGAAAACCTCGAACCCACGCACGCTTTCCTGCGCAAGCTCCGGGCCATGGTAGACGAAAACTACCCAGGCCGGGTCATCATTGCCGAGGCCAACCAGCCACCGGAGGAAGTGGTGGAATACTTCGGCACCGAGGAGGCTCCGGAATGCCATATGGCCTTCCACTTCCCGATCATGCCGCGGCTGTACTACGCGCTGCGGGACCAGAAGGCCGCGCCGATCATCCAGACCATGATCGATACGCCGGCCATCCCCGCCGGCGCCCAGTGGGGCACCTTCCTGCGCAACCATGACGAACTCACCCTGGAAATGGTGACCGCCGAGGAACGCGAGGCCATGCTGGGCTGGTACGCGCCGGATTCGCGGATGCGTGCCAACATCGGCATCCGCCGCAGGCTGGCTCCGCTGCTGGACAATTCCCGGGCGGAGATCGAGATGATCAATGCCCTGCTGCTGTCGCTGCCCGGCAGCCCGTTCCTGTACTACGGCGACGAGATCGGCATGGGGGACAACATCTGGCTGACCGACCGCGACGCGGTGCGCACGCCGATGCAATGGACTCCGGACCGCAACGCCGGGTTCTCCAACGCGGACCCCGGGAAGTTGTATCTGCCGGTCATCCAGTCGCTGGTATACCACCACAACCACGTCAATGTGGAGGCGCAGAGCTCGCATGCCAGCTCGCTGCTGCACTGGAACCGGCAGATCCTGGGCGTCCGCCGCAGCCATCCGGCCTTCGGACTGGGCGGCTATCAGAATGTCGAGGCCACTGCCGACTCGGTGCTGGCGTTCCTGCGGGCGATCCCGGACGGCAATCCGGAGGGTGAGCGGGCGGAAACGATACTGTGCGTTTTCAACCTCTCGCAGCATCCGACGGCAACCCAGCTTCGGCTGCCGGCACTTTCCGGCCGCGGGCTGCGGGACGTGTTCGGCGGAACTGTCTTCCCGCCCATCGGCGACGACGGCATGCTGACCCTGACGCTGGGCAGCTATGACTTCTTCTGGCTCCGGCTGCGCTCCGCGTACTCGAACCCGATGTCACCGCAGACGCAGGCGATGCCCATCATTCCGATGCCGGGCCGGGATCTCTGATGACCGATCTGACGGCAGGTCTGACGGCAGCGGTCCCAGAGCTCCTGGCCGCCTGGCTGCCCGCACAGCGATGGTACCCGGCCAAGGGCAGCACCGTTGAGCTGCGCTCCGCCGGTGGATTCCGGCTGTCCGGTCCGGACACGGCCGTCGGTCTGGAGGTGCACTACATAGCGGTCGACGACGGCACCCGGGTTCAGGTGCTGCAGGTTCCGCTGAGCTTCCGGCCGGCGCCGCTGCCCGGCGCCGGGACGGCGCTGGCGGCTCAGATCGATGATCCGCAGCTGGGGCACCGCTGGATCTATGACGCCCCGCATGACCCGGCCTTCGTCGCGGCGTGGCTGGACCTGCTGAGCGGATATTCCGCTGTCACGGAAGGAACGGCGACGGCCTTCAGCAGCCCCACCTTCCGGGACTCCCGCAGCCGGGACGGTTCGGTCCGGTCCCGGGTGCTGCGCAGCGAGCAGTCCAATACGTCAGTGGTGGTGCAGAACGGGGACAAGCCCGTCATCATCAAGTTCTTCCGCGTGCTGGGAGACGGCGTGAATCCCGACGTCGAGGTCGGTGCGGCGCTCACGGCGGCCGGCTGCAGCGACGTTCCGGCGCTGCACGGCTGGGCGACAGGCACCTGGGCCGCGGAATCCGGCCCGGCGGAAGGGAACCTGGCCGTCATGCACGAGTTTATCCCCGGCAGCCAGGACGTCTGGGGCATGGCCCTGGCCGCCGCGCGTGCGGATGAGGACTTCACCGCGCAGGCGCATGCCATCGGGGAGGCGACGGCGAATGTGCACCGCAGCCTGCTTTCCAGCATGGGTGGACGGGCGGCGACCGGAGCAGAGCGGGAAGAATTTATCGAAGCGATCGTCAGCCGGATCCGATGGGCCTGGTCGCACGCCGCGGCGCTGGTGGGACCATACGAGGATCGGCTCAATTCCGTCATCGCGCGGCTGCGCGAGGTGCGCGAACTGCCGGCCCTGCAGCGCATCCACGGGGACCTTCATCTGGGCCAGCTGCTGCACGCCGGAGAAAGCGGTGGGGAACGCTGGCTGATTCTGGATTTTGAGGGCGAGCCGCTGCGCCCGGTGGCGGAACGGAACCGGCCGGACGTCCCGCTGCGGGATGTCGTCGGCATGCTGCGCTCCTTTGACTATGCCGCGGCAACCGCGGGGGACGACGGGACCGAAACCGGCACCGGCCGGACGGGAGCGTGGGCTCGGGCCGTCTGCACGGCCTTTGTCGCCGGTTATCAGAGTCTGAATCAGGGCGCCATCGAGACGGATTCGGCGCTTTTCCGGGCCTTGTGGCTGGACAAGGCCCTGTACGAGGTTGTGTACGAGCACCGGAACAGGCCGTCCTGGACGCATGTGCCGGTCCGCGCCGTGCGTGAGACATTGGATTCAACGGAAAGCGGGAACGCAATGGACAACGGAATTCCGAATCGCAACGATCGGACAAAGCCGCCGATCACAGCCAAGGCACCGGGTGCGGAGCGGACCCCGCCGGGCCGCGCCCCGATGGCGGTGGACACGCAGGTGCTGGCGCGGGTCGCCGACGGCACTTACTACGCGCCGCACTCCGTCCTCGGCGCGCATCTGGGCGCCAACGGACTCGTCACCGTCCGCACGCTTCGGCACCTGGCCGAGTCCGTCGTCGTCGTCACCGCGACCGGCAGTTTTCCAATGATGCACGAGTACGGCGGCATCTGGACCGCGGTGCTGGATCCGGAGGAGCCCGGGCATGTTCCCGACTATCGGCTCGAGGTCGGCTATCACGGCGCGAACCCCACGACGGTCGATGATCCGTACCGCTACCTGCCGACCGTGGGCGAAATGGACCTGCATCTGATAGGTGAAGGCCGGCATGAGACGCTCTGGACCGCGCTGGGCGCCCATGTCCAGCGCTACCACTCGGATCTGGGCGACGTCGGCGGCGTCAGCTTCGCCGTCTGGGCCCCGAACGCCCAGGCCGTCCGGGTCAAGGGCGACTTCAACGGCTGGGACGGCCGCCGGCACGCCATGCGCAGCCTTGGCTCCTCCGGCATCTGGGAAATCTTCATTCCGGACGTTTTAGCAGGGGCGTGCTACAAATACGAGATCCTTGGCCGGCACGGGGATTGGCACGAAAAGGCGGACCCGATGGCGTCCGGTACCGAGGTCCCGCCGCTCACCGCCTCACGCGTGGTTGAATCCGCGTACCAGTTCAAGGACGCCGACTGGATGACTTCCCGTGCCGGCCGGGATCCGCACAATTCGCCGATGAGTGTCTACGAAGTCCACCTCGGTTCCTGGCGGCTGGGGCTCAGCTACCGCGAGCTGGCCAAGGAGCTGGTCGAATATGTTACCTGGTTGGGATTCAGCCATGTGGAGCTGATGCCCGTCGCGGAACATCCGTTCGGCGGATCCTGGGGCTACCAGGTGACCTCCTACTATGCGCCGACCTCACGGTTCGGGCACCCGGACGAATTCCGCTTCCTGGTGGACTCCCTGCACCAGGCCGGTATCGGCGTCATCATGGACTGGGTCCCGGCGCACTTCCCGAAGGATACCTGGGCGCTGGCCAGGTTCGACGGGCAGCCCCTCTACGAGCACTCGAATCCGCAGCTGGGCGAACACCCCGACTGGGGGACACTGATTTTCGATTTCGGCCGCAGCGAGGTCAGGAATTTTCTGGTGGCCAACGCACTGTATTGGTTTGAGGAATTCCATATTGACGGGCTGCGGGTGGATGCGGTCGCGTCCATGCTGTACCTGGACTACTCGCGTGAAGCGGGCGAATGGAGCCCGAACAGATTCGGCGGACGGGAGAACCTCGAAGCGATCTCGCTGCTGCAGGAGGTCAACGCGACAGCCTATAAGCGGTATCCGGGCATTGTGATGATTGCCGAGGAGTCCACCGCATTCCCGGGTGTCACCGCGCCGACCAGCGGCGGCGGCCTTGGTTTCGGCCTGAAGTGGAACATGGGGTGGATGCACGACTCCCTGGCCTATATCGCGGAGGATCCGGTTAACCGCAGCTGGCACCACAACGAGGCGACATTCTCCCTGGTCTATGCGTTTACGGAGAACTTCCTGCTGCCGATCAGCCACGATGAGGTGGTCCACGGCAAGGGCTCGATGCTGAGCAAAATGCCGGGTGACCGCTGGCAGCAGTTGGCGAACCTGCGCGCCTTTCTGGCGTACCAGTGGGCCCACCCGGGCAAGCAGCTGATCTTCATGGGCACCGAATTTGGTCAGGAAACCGAGTGGAGTGAGCAGCACGGCCTGGACTGGGGGCTGGCGGAGGTGCCCGCCCACTACGGCCTGCAGCTGCTCATCCGCCGGCTCAACGAGCAGTACCGCGGCACCCCTGCCCTTTACGCCAGGGACAACGAAGGCGCGGGATTCGAATGGATCAACGGTAACGATGCCCAGCGCAACGTCCTCTCGTTCATCCGCTGGGACCGTGAGGGCAACCCGCTCGTCTGCCTGGTGAACTTCGCCGGTAACCCGCACGAGAACATCCGGGTCGGCATGCCGGCTGCGGGCGTCTGGACCGAGGTGCTGAACACCGACGACGAGGAATTCGGCGGTTCCGGTGTCGGCAACGGCGGGACCGTGCTTGCCGTGAATGAAGGGTATGACGGCAAGGTTGCCTCTGCGACGCTGACCCTGCCGCCGCTGGGGGTCCTGTATCTGGCACCCGGGAAGCCGTAGGCCCGACGGCGGACCCGGCATTTGGGCTGCCGTGTAACCGCGGTTGCGGAGGGCCGGCGCAGACGGCACCGCGGAATGAGGAACACCTTGTCCCGCGGCTTTGTCTTCCGGCCCCCGCGGTGCTAGAGTTAGTAACCCCGCTGGATGAAGGTTGCAGTCGGTGGTTACCCGTTTGAATAGGTCTCATAACCTGTTTGCCGTCTTGAAGATAGCAATCCTAAAGATAGCGGGAATCGCCGAATTGACACCGGATATCAAAGCGGGTAACTTGGAGAAGTTGCTCCGGTGTGTTGCGGTTGGTGTTTGCCAGTTGCGGGGTCCGGGTGCGTCTGTTGTTTGAGAACTCAATAGTGTGCCAAGTTTTGTC
>CAJDTL010000058.1_pt1 | contig 37232 bp, 31 predicted proteins | sample 7389871 | NCBI WGS metagenome assembly CAJDTL01 (sample SAMEA7055650, study PRJEB34461) | soil metagenome | biome: terrestrial ecosystem; feature: Peninsula; material: soil | place: Antarctica | collected 2016 | reverse complement strand
AGCGGGCCCGGCGGAGACTCGAGCCTGTACGTCAATGCAGCGGCGCGCACCGCCGTCCAGCGTGTTGACCTGCCGAAGGGGTTCAAGCTACAGCAGCAGGCGTTCGACTCCTCCGGCCGCCCTGTCCCGGCCGGCCCGAACGGCAACGGGAGCGATCAGTCCGGACGGGTCACGGTGGCCCCCGGCGGATTTACCTGGGTGACGCTGGTACGAAAGTAGCGCTTCCGCAGTTGGGACAGGTCACCACGCACTCGCAGGGTTCGCCCGGGAGGCCATCGGCAGGGTGGTCTAAACCGAAGTTACGTGGGCTTCCTGCCCGGTTTCGTTGAGTTTCCGGGCGGGAAGCCTTCTTTTGACCCATTATTGTAGTCAGAATATTTTGCTGGATCCCATAGACACTGAACTGATACAGTCGTAAAATCATGGTATGACGAAGCGCGAAACTGCGGTTCATGTAGTCAGAGTAACCAAGGCCCATGCGGGCAAGGACGGCCAGGAGCGCGTGTACCGCTCCGCGTATCTGCGCCGGACCTACCGCCAGGACGGGAAGGTGTGTAACGAAACCGTCGCGAACCTTTCGGCGTTGCCTACGCACGTGGTCGATTTCATTGACGCCGGGCTGAAAGGGGCGCACCTGGTCCCGGCCGACGCCCTCGCCACGATCACCCGGTCCCTGCCCCACGGCCACGTCGCCGCCGTGCATGCCCAAGCCAGGGCACTCGGGTTCCCGGCCCTGCTCGGTCCGGCCTGCCGGGCCCGGGACCTCGCGCTGGCACTGGTCATTGCCCGTGTCTGCAAGCCGGGCTCGAAACTGGCCACCGTGCAGTGGTGGAAGGACACCACCCTGGCCGCGGACCTCGACGTGGCCGATGCCACCACCGATGAGGTGTACGCGACGATGGACTGGCTGGCTGCCCGGCAGGAAGGCATCGAGGCCAAGCTCGCTACCCGGCACCTGTCCGAGGGCGTGAACCCGGACCGCCTGGCCCTGTTTGACCTCTCCTCCTCCTGGGTGACCGGGCACCACTGCCCCCTGGCGGCCCGCGGCTACTCCAGGGACAAGAAACGCGGGGTCGAGCAGATCGAATACGGGCTCCTCACCGACCCCGCCGGCCGGCCGGTCTCAATCCGGGTCGTGCCCGGAAACACGGCGGACCCGACCGCGTTCCAGGCCCTGGCCAAGGACTTCAAAACCCGGTACGGGCTGGAGGAGATGGTCATGGTCGGTGACCGCGGCATGATCACCTCCGCCCGCATCAAAGCGCTCAAGGAACAGGGCGGGTTCGGCTGGGTCACGGCCCTGCGAGCCCCGGACATCAAGGCCCTCGCCGCCGATGACGGGCCCCTGCAAATGTCCCTCTTCGACGAGGTAAACCTGGCCGAAATCACGCACCCCGACTTCCCCGGCGAACGCCTCATCGCTTGCCGGAACCCGGCCCAGGCCGCCGAACGCGGACGCAAACGCACCGAACTGCTCGCCGCGACCGAAACCGACCTGGCCAAGATCGCCGCCGCCGTGAAAGCCGGCCGGCTCAGCGACGCCGGGCGCACCGGGCTGCGGGCCGGGAAAGTCATCGGCAAATACAAAATGGAAAAACACTTCACCCTCACCATCACCAACCGCCGCTTCAGCTACACCCGCAACGAAGAACAGATCGCCGCCGAGGCCGCCCTGGACGGAATCTACATCATCCGCACCACCGTCCCGGACACCCAAATGGACGCCGGGACGATCGTGGCGACGTACAAGTCCCTGGCGAACGTCGAACGTGAATTCCGCTCCCTCAAGGCCATCGACCTGCACCTGCGCCCCATCCACCACTACACCGAAACCAGGGTCCGGGCGCACGTGTTCATCTGCATGCTCGCCGCCTACCTCACCTGGTACCTGCGCCAGGCCTGGAAACCCCTGACTTTCACCGACGAGGACAAGCCCACACCCACCGATCCCGTCGCCCCCGCCACCCGGTCAACCGCCGCCACCCACAAGGCCAGCCACCAGACCACCACCAGCCCCGACGGCGGCGACCAGCCCGTCTACAGCTTCCAAGCCCTCCTCACCCACCTCGCCACCCTGACCCGCAACAACATCCGCTACGGCACCGACCCGACCACCCCGACCATCCCGACCCTCGCGATCCCCACCCCCATCCAACGCCAAGCCTTCGACCTCATCGGACAACCCGTCCCACTCACCCTGAAGTAGACAGAAGAAGGACCACCGAAAACAGCGAAATCCCCGCCACAGCGGGGATTTCGCGCGTCACCACCCACGTAACTTCGGTCTAAACAGAATTCAAGTCCCGGATCGGTCAACCCCGGCTGCGCCGGCCGGACCGTTCCGCGAAGGCGTCCAGAGCGGCGAGGATTTCGTCTGAACGCCAGTGCCTGCCACGTTTGAACTTCTCGAAACCCTTCACCACGCCAGCTTCTTCCAGCACCTGCATCTGGCGCCAGATAGTCGCCGGAGCCAGTCCGAGTCGGGACTGTAGAAGCTGGGCGTTGACAACGGGCTGTCTGGCCAGAAGATCCGCAATCTTCCAGGCGGCTGCGTCCCGCCGGGCTGAGATCGCGTCGTTCCAACGGCTTCGCGTCCTCGAGATCTCGGAGGCCAGGAGTCGGCCGTTGTCGATCGCGCGGAACGTGGCCTCGACTGTGAGCCTGATAATCGGGTCTGGTTCTCCGAGCCGGTAGGCGGTGAGCGCGTCATGGTAACCATTGACGTCGTTGAGCAGGCCCGCCGACACCGGCACTGTTACCGTGCGTGTTAGTCCTTTATTGCGAAGCGTGGCGTGCAGTAGCGCCCGCCCGGTACGCCCATTGCCGTCCGTAAACGGGTGGATTGTCTCGAACTGTGCGTGTGCGATGGCCGCCTGGGTCAGGATTTGGATATCATTCCGGTTGGTGTAGGCCACCAGATCGTCCATCAAGCCCGGAATGCGGCTGCTTTCCGGAGCCACGTAATCCGCCCCGATGGGGCTGGCGCTAGAAGTGCCGATCCATACAGGTTCGTGCCGCCATTTGCCGGCCCCTGCCGGGTCCGCATGACGCATCAGTTGCCGATGCATCTCCAGAATGGTCTCGCACTCCAACGAATCTGCGGCAGCCAAGGCCGCGTTCATAGCGGCCACATTGTCCACGACTAAAGTGGCGTTTCGCTTGCTGTCGTCCCCCAACTCCGCCATGGCAATGCTGCACGCGTTCGCCGTGACATTCTCGATCTGCGACGAGGACACGGACTCGGTGCGAAGAAGGATACCGGCGAACGGCGCGACATCACCGCCGAAATCATGGTCAAAATCACGGATCGCGAGGGCGGCGTCTTCGGCTGCCGCCGTGACCTCGTCTGAGGGAGTGAATCTCGCGGCGGCGATGAACGGTGGCACGGCCGCCTTGTACGGTAGGTATGGTGTCTCGGTTATGAGTCGCGGTCCAGACAGGTTCTTGGTCTCCCAAAGGAGTCTCTCCCACCCTAGAGCCGGCCAGCGCGGATCGGATGACTCGGGAGCCCGAAGGCTGCGTTCAGGCTGGAACTCGAAGTCCGGTTGCGTTGTCCTTGACTGCGAGCCTTCCATAATTTCATCCTTCGATGAAGTGAAAAAATTCTCCGTAAACTATTTCACTTCTTATGGTAAGTGATTAAGACGGCTCAGGTTCGATTCTCAGTGGTCTGACTCACAGCCCGGGACCCGGCGGCGGCCCGTGTCCTGGCCGCGACAGGCGAGCAGGTCGTCGTCGGCAGCTCCCAGGCGAAGACGGAGGCGGTGGCGCGCGAGCTGGGGGGCCGGCGGCCACTTCGTCGCGAACTTCGCGGATCTGGCACACGTGCGTGAGCTGGCCTCGGCGCTGCGGGAGTTCATGGTCACGCCGGAGCAGGGTGCGACACACTGGTCTGGTTGGCCACCACGGAGCCCGGGACGGACTGGGTGTCCGGTGAGTACTGTGTGCGGCCCGAGATGGCGAAGGCGAACCGGCAGGCGTACGACGTCCTGGTCCGGCCGTTCTGGGACAGGAGTGCGGAGCTGAAGCTGATCGCGGGGTAGCGGCTTATATCAGCGTGTCGATGGTCTCCGCTGCTTCAAGGAACACGAGGGCGTCCTCGAGGCGCGCGCCAGCGACTGTGCGGGCCGTCATCACGCAGCCGCCAACGCGTGCAGCGGCGGAACCGAACAGAGTCACCTGCAATGGCCGCTCGCTCCACCGGGAAATTTGGTCGGACAGGAACTGGATGAATCGCTCCGTCGCCTTCGACGCCTCAACGGCCAGACCGGCAAGCATGTGCCGGGTATTCAGTGAGTACTCGACTCGGTTGCCGACGTGGCCGACGTCTACGACGCCGTTCTCCTCCAGCCGCTCCAGGCAGCGGCGCACGCCAGAGATCGAAGCGTGGACGCCGCGTTCGCGCACGAGGGCACCCGGGGTACTGGGGCGCCCGTCGGCCAGCGCTATGAGGACGTCGGCCTCGAGCGCGGGGCAGATGGCCCGCAGTGGATTTTGCAACTGCATATGTAACCAAGGATGTTGCCGCTCGAAACTCGGAACCTTCATCGGCCGCCCGCGTGAGCCGCCACTCCCTGACAACGGCAAGTGTCAAAGGGGATGACCAGTAGCCGGGCCCGACCCAATCCTCTGTGCGTCATCGTCCACGCGGTCTGGTAGCTGCCAAGATCCGTCACTCGTTGTAGGTTCTGCGCTGACATAGGCCTTGGCGGTGTCCTTGACGCGCCCTATGCCCGGGGCGGATGAGTTTGAGGCCGGTGAGGAGTCATGCGGGCCGCTTCGCCAACCAGCCGCCGTCGTTCCCTCACTGAAAACGGACAAAGGATGCCCCGACCGCCATCTGCAGCCCGGGCATCCCTTTATGCGACTTACTTGGCGGGCCTACGCCGTCGCCATCACCCTCGTGAGGAAGCGGCGGGTACGTTCCTGTTTCGGGTTGTCGAACAGCTCGGCTGCGGGTCCTTCCTCCACAACGACTCCCTGGTCCATGAAGACCACCCAATCGGCGACTTCACGGGCAAAGCGCATTTCGTGGGTGACCACCACCATGGTTAGCCCCTCGGCGGCGAGTTCGGTCATGACCTTCAGGACCTCATCCACCAGCTCCGGGTCCAGGGCAGATGTAGGTTCGTCAAACAGCATGACATCCGGGTTCATGGCCAACGCACGGGCAATTGCCACGCGCTGCTGCTGGCCGCCGGAGAGCTGGTGCGGGTACTTGTCCGCGTGCTCCTCCATGCCCACCATGCGGAGCTGGGACGCGGCCTTGGCTTTCACCTCGGCGCTGGTGGCGCTGCCGAGATGGTTTGGGGCAAACGTCACGTTCTCCAGCACGGTCTTGTGCGGGAACAAATTGAACTGCTGGAACACCATGCCAATGCGCTCGCGGGTCTTGGCCAGTTCCCGGTCCGATACCTGCTTGTGCGCGCCCGCGGCGTTGACCTGATAGCCCACCGGCGTACCCCGGTACAGAACGTCGCCGGAGTCGACGGACTCCATCGCGTTCAGGGTGCGGATCATGGTGGTCTTACCGGAGCCGGACGGGCCGATGACGGCGACAACCTCACCGCGGTGCACCTTCAGATCCACACCCTTAAGCACCTCGGTGGGACCAAACGACTTGCGCTCGCCGACGGTCTCAATCACGACCTCACCCGAGTGCGGGGTGACGCTGCGCGGAGCCGGAGCCGGAACCTTGCCGGTGTCCGGACCATCGGTGGAACCGACGTTGGCCTTCAGCCCACGACGGCGGAAATCCAGTCGGCGCTCATAGAACTTCAGTATCTGGTCAAAGACCGTCACCAGCAGCACGTAATAAATGGCCACGGCCAGCAAGGTCTCCAATACCTTGAAGTTCTGTGTGTAGAGGCGCTGGCCCACCAGCAGGATCTCGGTCAGCGAGATGGCTGAAACCAGCGAGGTGAGCTTGATGATGGTGACCAGCTCATTGCCCAACGCGGGCAAAGCGACACGGAATGCCTGCGGGATCACAATGTGGCGCTGCACGCCGCGCCATGGAATACCCAGGGCGCGGGCCGCTTCTCCTTGGCCTCCGGCGACGGCGGAGAGGCCGCCGCGGTGGATTTCGGAAATGTATGCGGTCTCGGAGAGCACCATGGCGATCAGCCCTGCCATGAAGGGGGATCCGACCATGGCGCGCAGCTCCGGGATGACCTGCGGTGCGTTGTAGACGAAGATCAGCAGCACCAGGAGCGGAAGGGAGCGGAAAAACCACACATAGACGTCCAAGATCTTGCGTAACCACATTTGGCGCGATTGGCGGCCCAGAGCTACGGCCATGCCGAGGATCACGGAGATGCCCCAGGCCAGTGCCGAGAGTGCAATCACCGTCAGCGTGGCCGTCCAAAAGTCCTTCTGCGCAAACAGGCTGAAGAAGTAGCCCCAATCGAAACTGAATCCGGTTGACGCAGTGTTTGTGTTGCTGGTGGATCCGTTCGCATTCCCGAGGGCGGTGGCAACCTGGTCATTGACGGGCTCAGCGAGGTTGTACTTGGTCAAGAGCTGCCGGTAGGTTCCATCGGCCTTCATCGCGGCCAGGCCGTCGGTGAGCTGCTTGGCAAGTGCGGTATTTCCCTTGGCGACGGCGAGCCCGACGGGAACGGGGAAGATCAGGTCCTTGCTGGTGATGGCCAGCTTCCCGTTGGCGCTGTCGACCGCGGTTTTGGCCACTGCGGCGTCAGTGACCTGCGCATCCACCTGTCCGGAGAGCATGGCCTGGGTGCCTTCGGAGTCCGCGGTGAAGTCGCGGACATCGATGGCCTTCTTGCCTGCGGCGGTGCAGGCATTGCTGGCTGTGCCGCGCAGCTGGGTGGCGACCTCGCCGCCCTTGATGATGGCCACGGACATGCCGCACAGGGCCGCCGGGTCCGTCGCAGCTGCCGAACCGGACGGCATCACGATCGAGTTTCCGGTGGTGAAGTACGGGATGTAGTCCACCTGCTTGGCACGCTCCGGCGTGATGTAGAGGGCGGAAGCAACCACATCGAAGTGGTCCGATTTGAGGCTGGTAACCAGCTGCTCGAAACGGGTGTCCACGAATTCCGGCTGCATTTTCAGCTCCGCTGCCATTGCCCGCATGAAGTCGGGGTCGAAGCCTGTCGGAGCGCCATCCTTCATGTAGGCGTAGGGCGGATATGTCAGATCCGACCCTATCCGCAGCGTTCCGTTGTCGCCCGGGGCGGCCTGCGCACTGCCAACGGGAATGGCGGCAATGAGGAACGCGGCGAGTAGCAGCCCGAGGCTCTGGCGGGCGCGCCGCATAAGTGTGGTCCAAGTCATGCATTGAATCTACAGATCGTTGAACAATCGTGTCAATGGATCTCGAAGCCTGAAACGGAAAGCTTACGCAGAATAAGAGGTTTTTATCCGCCGGAAACATGCCGTTTGGAATCGTCAGGTCCAACTTGACTATCAATTGTTCAACACTGCTACGCTGTTTTCATGACCACGGAACCGACTATGGCTGCCCAGTCGCCATTCCCGGCGGCCGAGGTAGTGCAGGCCTCACTGCGACAAAAAATCACCGAAGGAATGCTCCTGCCCGGGACCCGGCTTCTCGACCAACTTCTGGCCGACGAGTACGGGGTGTCCCGGAATACCGTCCGGGATGCGCTGCGGCTGCTCACGACCGACGGCTTGGTGGTCTCGGTGCGCAATGCTGGCAGCTCCGTGCGCACCCTGACTGCCAACGACGTCCATGATATTTACACCGCCCGGCGGCTGGTTGAAAGGGGGGCCGTGCTGCAAAGCGCTACCGCGTCCGATGCATTGCTGGCCCACGTGGACGACGCCGCATCCGCCAGCGAACAGTATGTTCACTCGGGCGACTGGGGGAAGGTGGGCACGGCCAGCCTGGCGTTCCACCAGGCGGTAGTTCGACTGGCGCGGTCGGTTCGCGTGGACACATTTTTCGACAACCTCGCGGCCCAGCTTCGGCTGGCCTTTGCCGTGATGCCGGATGAAAGTGCGTTCCAGGTGACCTGGGCGGGACGGGACCGGCAGATTGCAGACCTCGTCCTTGCTGGCCGTCGCGATGAGGCCACGGCCGCGCTAAACGACTATCTCAACGAATCGGAAGCGCAAGTAATCGACGGTGTCCGCGCCTCCGAGCGCGGTCGCCTGAGCTCGGAAAGTCTGGAAAGGACAGTATGAACAACCCAGCCCAAGCCTCCCTGACGGACGCCGCCTACAAAGGGGCGGCGCTGGAGGTCGACAAAGAGTTCTACAGCAATATCGCGGCCGCCACGGATGCCCGCACGTTGGTGGAGGCCTTTCAGATTCCGATCCGTTCCGGTAAAGCGTGGAAGGTTCCGGCCGGTCACGTTTGCCGGATTCTCACGGTGGACGGGCCACAGGTGGGGGACCTGAACATCTGGAACTTCAACAACCCGCGCGAACGCTTCTGGGCCGCTCGCACCCGCCAGTTGCAGGCCGCGCACGTCACCACGTTCGATCGGCTCTGGTCTAATCTGCCCTACCTGCGCCCGCTGGCGACCATCACCGCGGACACCTTGGAAGGCTACGGTGTGGACGGAGATGGCGGCAGGGTCCACGACACGCTGGGCACCCGGTGCGATCCTTACGTGAACCGAATGCTCACCGGCGAAGACTTCGACTATCACTGCCACTCCAACCTCACCCGCGCCGTGATGCCATTTCACCTGACCGAGTTCGATGTGCACGATGTGCTCAACGTCTTCCAGTGCACCGGCCTCAATGACAAGGACCAGTACTTCATGAAGTCCTGCCCGGCGCAGGTGGGCGACTTTTTTGAGGTCTTTGCCGAGCAGGACCTGTTGATGGCACTGTCCACCTGCCCCGGCGGGGACCTCTCCGTCCCGATGTGGGGCGACGGCGCCCACGACCCGATCGAGGTTTGCCGACCCATCGGTATCGAGGTCTACAAGGTCGACGACGCCGTTCTTGGCGACTGGACCACTCCGTCCCTTCCCGAATACGCCGGTGCCCACGGATTGAAGGCCCGGCCCTGGACCTAATCCTCTCTTGGTCACTGGGGTTCGCGTGGCCGTGGCCAGCGTTCTCCCCTGAGCTGGTGGTCACTGAAGCGGACCCTCAGCTGGCCGGGTCTGCCCATAAGGGCCTTCGCCGCGGGCGGTCGCGGAGTTTCAGCGAGTAGGCCAAGTGCATGGATGACAATACGCTGGGCCTCGCGGTCAAGCTTATGCAGTTGCTTCCGGGCCGCGGACGTCAGTTCGACTGTAAACCGGTCAGGCATTCCGTGCGAGGCCAAGCTCGGCCGCGACATCGTCCAACGAATACGTCGGCTCGCCGGCAGCCGTCTCAGCCAACGCCCGATCCGCCGCGGCGATGTCCTCGGCTTCTTCCAGGGCAGCCATGGCCCGTTGCGCCAGCTCCGGATCCATCACCACGGCCACCACGCGGCCATGGCTGGTGATTTGGATGGGCTCACGCAGGGCCGTATCCAAAGTCTGCGCCCACTGCTGGCGGGCCGCCGTGGCCGTCATCTTGTTCATAGCTAAATTGTACAATTTAGCGGTAGGGGAGGGAAGCGCTAGCCGAGCCGGTCCGCCTCGACCGTTTCGCCGTCGTCGGCCTTCGGCGCGGCCTTAAGGATCAACGCCACCGCGCCTGCCGCCACCATCGCCAGCCCCACCACCCACATGCCCGCCTGCTGGGTGCCGGTGATATCAGCCAGCCACCCCGTGACGTACGGACCGATGAAACCGGCCGTATTGCCGACCGAGTTGATCAAGGCTACGCCAGCGGCGGCCGCGGCGCCGGAAAGGAACATGGTCGGCAGCGGCCAGAACGTGGGCAGTGCCGCGCAGATGCCCATCGTGCAGATGGTGATGGCGATCATCGCCGCGACAGGGGAGCTCAGGTAGAGCGCGATCGGGATGGCGATCCCGCCAACAATCGTGGGAAGGGCCACGTGCCAGACGCGCTCGCCGGTCTTGTCGCCGTGTTTGGCCCAGAAGTACATGGAGAAACAGCCGAAAACGTAGGGAATCGCCACGATAAAGCCCTGCTGCAGCACGGAGAAATCGGTGTGGAATTCCTTTTTGAACCCGGCGATGATGGTGGGCAGGAAGAATCCGATGGCGTAGAGCCCGTAGACAATGCCGAAGTAGACGAACGCCAGCGCCCAGATCCGCCCCTGCGTCAGGGACTGCTTGAGCGTCACGTGGTAGCGCTTGGAGGTCTGCGCGTCTTCGGCGTCCATCTCGCGGCTCAACCAGGCGCGCTCGTCGTCGTCGAGCCACTTGGCGTCCGCCGGCCGGTCGGTCAGGTAGAACCAGCAGATCACGCCCACGATGATGGCCGGCAGGCCCTCGACGAGGAACATGAAGCGCCAGCCGTCCAGACCGCCGAGCACCTGATGCCCGGTGGTGATCAGCCAGGCGGACAGCGGTGAGCCGATGGCGGAGGAGAGCGGCACGGCCAGCATGAACAGCGCGACGGCGCGGGCGCGCTCGCGTTTGGGGAACCAGAACGTCAGGTACAGGATGATGCCGGGGAAGAAGCCGGCCTCCGCCACACCGAGCAGGAAGCGGAGCACGTACATGGTGCCGGCGTTGGGCACCCACGTCATGATGGTGGCGATGATGCCCCAGCTGACCATGATCCGGGCTATCCACCGCCGGGCGCCGAATTTGTGCAGGGCCAGGTTGCTGGGCACCTCCAGCAGCAGATATCCGACGAAAAACAGCCCCGACGCGAGCCCGAAGGTGCTGGCGGTGAACCCGAGCGCCTCGTTCATGCCGTGCGGGGCGGCGAACGCGATGTTGGTCCGGTCCAGATAATTGATGAAGTACAGCAGGCCCAGGAACGGCGAAAGCCGCCACGCGACCTTGCGCATGACGCGCTTACGCATGGCCACGTCGGCGGCCGGCACCGGATGAGAACTGATTGTCATGAATGGCTCCTCATTGAGCTGGGCGCATCAGCAGTCGGTGCGCTGGCGGTGTTCGGGGTTGCCTCTTGTCTACTCCCGAGGCGCGGGATGCGTCCAGCTCCGGCCCGCCGGTCGCGGTACATTGAGGTCAAGGATGACGACGACGGCGACAGCGGCGCGTACCGCTGCTGTCACCGCTGTCGTGGCTAAACCTTCGGTTCGAAGCGCCCATCATTGGCCATCCAGCCGCCGTCGACCAGCATGGCGGAACCGGTGACGAAGGAGCTCGCGTCGGAGGCAAGGAAAACGATGGCACCGCCGATCTCGTGCGGCTGGCCCCAGCGCCTAAGCGGGCTCTTTTGCTCGTAGGCACCCCACCAATCGGGATCGGCCTTGATCTGCTGCGTCAGCGGGGTTTCAAAGGCGCCGGGCAGCAGCGCGTTCACCCGCACGCCGCTGGTGCCCAGCTCGGTGGCCATGGTCTTGGTGAGCTGGACGACGCCGGCCTTCGCGGCCGCGTAGAGGCCCTGCCCCGGTTCCACCACGAGAGCGCGGAAACTGGCGAAGGTGATGATGGAACCGCCGCCCCGGGTGGCCATGGATCCGCCGAAGGCCCGCATCAGCCGGTAGGTGCCCTTGAGATTAATGTCGATCACCTTGTCGAAGTCATCGTCGGTGGTGTTCACCAGCCGCTTGCGGGCGTTGTAACCTGGTGTGATGACCAGGACCTCCGCGTCGGCGTGTTCCGCGGCGGCGGCATTGACGGCGTCGGTGCTCGTGACGTCCAGGGCCAGAGTCCGGCCCGTTCCGCCGGCCGCGGTAATCTGCCGGACCGTCTCCTCCGCTCCGGCCGTATTCAGGTCCGCCACCACCACCTCAGCGCCGAATTCGGCCAGCGCCAGCGCCCCGGCCTGCCCGAGTCCGCTGCCCGCACCGACCACCACGGCCTTGCGTCCGGTCAGATCAAACAGTGCCTTAACCGATGCTGCCATGTCAGTCTCCTCGCCGAGTACCCTGTTGCCTGCATTCGCACAGTTGAGCCGAGCCTACCCCCACTCCCACGGCGCCCGGCGCGCTCGGCGGAATCTTTTCCGGAGAGGCAGTTGTTGGGCCTGATGATCTTAGTCGTCTGCTGCGGACCGTTCTACCCCTTATGGAGAAATTGCCTCCCATAAGGTTGGTTCACATACCCGGTTCGACCGGGCGGATCTTCGCGTCTTCGCAGAACGCGCCTCAGCGGGCGGCGGCGGTCGTTCGATGACCTACGGGAAGAGCCTGCGGAGTATGCCAATGGCGAGTGGTCACTAAGTGCCGCTTCGCTCGGCGCTGGGGGTCTGCTGGTGGATGGCCGCGGGACGCCACACGGCACGGCGGGACGCCACACGGCGCGGTATGACGCCAGGCGGCGGCACGGAGCGGCACCTGATAGCCTGCGGAGAATGAGCTCTGACTTCCTGGCCCGCCTGGCAGACACCATCCCGGCGGACCGTATTCTCACCGATCCGGGCAGCCTCGAAAAGTATAGCCACGACGACGCGGAATGGGCCGATTTCACCCCGCCGCTGGCCGTGGTGCTGGCCACCGGCACCGGTGAGGTGTCCGCCGTCGTCCGTCTGGCAGCCGGGCACGGCGTGCGGATTGTTCCGCGCGGCGCCGGAACAGGGCTCTCCGGCGGTGCGAACGCGGTGGCCAATTGCATCGTGCTCTCGCTGGAGCTGATGACGGAGATCCTGGAGATCAACCCGGACGAGCGCTTTGTCCGCGCCCAGGCCGGGGTGATCAACGATTCGCTGCGGGATGCCGTCGCGCTGCAGGGCCTCTGGTATCCGCCGGATCCGGCGAGCTACAAGATTTCCACCATCGGCGGCAATATCGCGACCAACGCAGGCGGCCTGTGCTGTGTGAAATACGGTGTGACCCGTGACTATGTGCTGGGTCTGCAGGTGGTGCTGGCGGACGGCTCCGTGGTGGACGTGGGACGGCGGACGGCCAAGGGCGTGGCCGGCTACGATCTGACGGCCCTCATGGTCGGCTCGGAGGGGACGCTGGGCATAGTCACCGAGGCAACCCTGAAGCTGCTGCCGCTTGCCGGCCGGGAGAACCGCGCCGTCATCGGCTATTTTGCCGATCTGGTGGCGGCCGGGGACGCCGTGGCGGCGGTCAGCCGGGCCGGCATCATTCCGGCCGCGTTGGAGCTGGTGGACCGGGCCTGCCTGCAGGCCGTGGACGACTGGCAGCAGCTGGGGCTGACCAAGGAGGGCGGGGTGCTGCTGCTCGCGGCCGTGGACGAGCCGGGCGCGCGCGGCGAGGAGCTGGCCGCTGAGCTGTACGGGATTTTCGTGGCGGCCGGGGCCAGCAAGGCTGAGCGCTCGCTCAGTGCCCGGCATGCCGACGAGCTGTTCCTGGCCCGGCGGCTGGCCTATCCAGCGCTGGAACGCCTCGGCCCGGTCCTGACCGAGGACGTATGCGTACCGCGCACCGCGGTGCCGGAAATGCTCCGCCGGATCGAGGAGACCGCGCGCCGTTTCGATACCGTCATCGCGAACATTGCGCACGCGGGCGATGGAAATCTGCATCCGCTGATTATCACACCGGACGACGACGACGACGCCAAGTTCCGCGCGAAGGCCGCGTTCGACCGGATTGTCGCGGACGCCCTGGAACTGGGCGGCACGACGACCGGCGAACACGGCGTGGGCCTGCTCAAACTGCCCGGGATGCTGGCGGAATTCTCCCCGCGGGTCATCGACATGCACCGCAGCATCAAAGCGGCGCTGGATCCGGCCGGATTGCTGAACCCGGGCAAGGCCTTCCCCGCCCGGGATCTGCGGCCACTGGCGCCCGTGGCCGACGGGTAGCGAGGTTTAGCCCCGTTGACCGTGGACTCCCACTTTAATCTCGTCAACCTCGTCGGTGCAGTTGGCGCCGAAAAAACTGCTGAATCCGCCGCAGGCATGCTTTACTTTTGGTAGGGCTGCGGTGGGCTGTTTGCGATCCGCAGCGGTGAGGGGCCATAGAGTTAGATCCCGCTTTCTTACTAAGAACCAGGAGATCAGAAATGACACTTCCCAGTGGTCTGACCGAGGGCATCTGGAACCTCGATATGTCGCACAGCGAGGTCGGCTTCACAGTCCGCCACGCCGGTATCAGCAAGGTCCGCGGCCGTTTCACCGATGCAACCGCGGAGGCCCGTTTGGGGGATTCGCTGGCCAACTCGACTCTGCACGCCGTCGTCAAAACCGCCAGCTTCGACTCCGGCGACGCCAACCGCGACACCCACGTGCGCAGCGCCGACTTTTTCGATGTCGAGAAATTCCCCGAGATGACGTTCAGGGGCACCAGCATTAAGGGCGACGGCGAGGACTACGTCCTTACCGGTGACCTCACCATCCATGGGATCACAAAGGCGATTGACCTGGATGTTGCGTTCCAAGGTGTCGCGGTGGATCCGTTCGGTGCCACCCGTGCCGGATTCGATGCCGAAACGGATATCAGCCGAAAGGACTTCGGCCTGACCTGGAATGCGGCACTGGCAGCCGGCGGCCTGCTGGTCAGCGACAAGGTCAAGATCACCCTGGACGCGGCCCTGGTCAAGCAGGCCTAAGCGGCCGGGCCGAGCGGCCTCGACGTGGGCTCCGGCGTCTACTACGCCGCCGGGCCAGGCCGGTAGTCCGACGGGTCGTGGCAGATCCGCAGCACGGCGGTAACGGTATCCGGGTCGTTGGTCTTCAGTGCCTCGAGGATGCGCCGGTGGTCCCGGGCCACCTTCGCCTGGTGTTCCGGGCCCTGCCGGTAGGTCATGGTGATCCGCCGCTGGATCGGGTGCTCCCACATGGCGGCGAGCGTGCTGCGCAGGTATTCGTTGGGACACGGTTCGATCAGGGCGATGTGGAATTGGCGCCCCATCTGGAACAGTCCGACGGCATCGGACGGGTCGATGGTCTCAAATTCATCAATCATGGCGCGTAGCCGGACCAGCTGCCCGGGGGAGTGCTTGCCGCAAGCCTGCCGGGCCGCCAGGGCTTCCAGAGTGTAGCGCACCTCGTAGACGTCCTTGACATCCTGGTCGGTGAGGCCGTTGACGATATAGCCGCGGCCCGGCACCAGGGTGGCAAGGCCCTCGAGGGTGATCTGGGTGAGCGCATCGCGGACGGGGGTGCGGGAAACGCCATACTGTGCGGCGACCTGCTCCTGGACCAGAGCCGAGCCGGGCGCAAATTTACCGTCGATGATGTCGGAGCTGATCTGCTCATACACGCGGACGGCCAGCGGGCGGGGATCACTCGTCCTGATGGTGCTGGGCATTGATACCATTCGGATTCTCCGATTCTGAAGGACGATTGTCACAGTGAGGGACGGTTGTCACAGTGGGAGCTGTTGTCTCAGCGTAGGTCGGTTGTCATAGTCTAGTGCTCCGGGCCACTGCCGGAATTGTCCAGAAAGTGAGGAGTCTCACACGATTCCTTGACCCCCTTGTATTCGTCGTATACATTGTATACACCCGAGCAAGGAGGCTTGAAAAATGTACGTGTTGAATACGTGGTACGTAGCCGCATGGTCCACCGAGGTAACCCGTAAACCGGCGCGCCGGGTCATCTGTGAACAGCCGATTGTACTGTTCCGGACCCAGGACAACACCGCGGTTGCGCTCGCGGACCGCTGCGCCCACCGCGCCTTTCCGCTATCCGAGGGCCGCACCGTGGGAGATTCGGTGGAGTGCGGCTACCACGGCTTTACCTACGGGGCCGACGGCGTCTGCACCAAGGTGCCCGCGCAGACCACGATCCCGGAACGGGCGCGCGTGCGTAAGTACCCGGTCGTGGAGAAGGACGGCTGGATCTGGGTCTGGACCGGGGACGCCGAGCTGGCTGATCCGGCGGATGTGCCGGACACCCACTGGATGGTCGATCCGGAGTGGGCCACGGTGACGCACTCTTACCACTTCAAATGCCGCGCGGACCTGATTCACGACAACCTGCTGGACCTCACCCACGAGTCCTTCCTGCACAAGACCACAGTCGGCGATGACTACATCTACGAGCACGGCATCACTGTTGAAGTGGAAAATAACGTGGTCAGTGTCGACCGGCTGATGCCCTCCGTGGCAGCGCCGCCGCTGTACGCGGACACCATGGATGCCCGCGGCCTCTTTGACCGCTTTCACTGCACCGAGTTCTTCGTCCCCAACCTGCACGTGCTGCACTCGGGCATCACCGGCGAGGGCCGCCCGCGTGAAGAGGGCTACCTGATCAAGGTGCTCAACGGCATCACCCCGATCGATGAGCACAATTCCTGGTACTACTACGCGTTCAGCCGCAACTTCGCCATCGACGACGCACAGGCCACCGAAGACCTGCATGTCGGCCTGGCCACCGTGCTGGATGAAGACGCCTCGGCCCTTGAGGCTCAGGAGATTGGCATGCAGGACCGCCCTGCCGGCGAGTTCGACGTGCTGATCGCCCAGGACGGTGGCGTGGCCAAGGCCCGGCGCATCCTGGCTGCACTCCTAAAGAAGGAACAGCTGCAGAAGGAACAGCCGAAGAGGGAACAAACCACCGCCGTCCCGGCCGGAATCCGGGAGCCCGCTGCTCCCCGGTCGGCCTAGGCGGCGGTATGTGGATGCTTGTGCGGGCCAACGCCCTGGGAACCGAGACCCAGCCGGAGCGCGGCACCAGGACGCTTGCGGCTTCGCCGGACACGGCAGAACGCGGGGACCCGTGGCGCTGGACCATCAATTTGGATGAAACCGGTGCCCGGCCTGGCGTGGAAGTCAGCGCCGACCCGGATCACATCCGGCTGGAAACCCAGCAGTACAGCAATGGTTACACGGGGCTGCTGCACCGCCCGGCGGGAACGCAGCTGGTGGTAGCGGGGCTGGCGGGCGAGGCCTTGGTGGCCTCGGCCGACGGCCCCTGGGAACGCTGGCTGCGCCCCGGCGACGTCTTCGTCGTCGAGGGCGAGGACGACGAAACGCTCCGGCTTTCGCTGCCCGCCGGCGAGGCATGCGTGGAAGTCGTTTCGCTGGCCCCCGTGCGGGCGCACGCCCTTCGCTGGGTGCCCTGATGCCGGGCGCGGCCACCGCTGGCGCAGAGACGGACACTGCGGACACATCCACAGCGGACCCGGGCGTCAGCCTGGCCGGCATCGATTTCTCCCGCACCGGCCGGCAGCTCGGCTACGGGCGGGTGGTGCACTCCGACAATGTCTACGACGGCTCGGTCATCCCGGTACCGGTGGCGGTGCTCAGTTCAGGCACCGGGCCAACGGTGCTGCTGGTGGCCGGCACGCACGGGGACGAATACGAGGGCCAGATACTGCTGCACGAGCTGATCCGCAGCATCGATCCGGACCGCCTCACCGGAACCCTGATCATCGTCCCATCCGCCAACTACGCTGCGGTGGTGGCCGGTACCAGGGTTTCCCCGGTAGACAAGGGCAACCTGAACCGCAGCTATCCGGGGGATGCCGATGGCGGCCCCACCGAACAGGTGGCCCACTTGATCAGCCGCGGTCTTCTGCCCAGGGTGGACGTCGTTGTCGATCTTCACTCCGGCGGCACCAACTCCACCTATGTGCCCAGCATGTTCCTGTACCGCGGCCCGGATGATGCGCTGTGGGCACGGAAGGTCGCGGCCGCACGCAGCATGGCGCTGCCCTACACCATGGTGGTGCCGCCACGGCTGGAGCCCGGTTCGCTCAGTACCGCGGGCGACGACGCCGGCATCCTGACGCTGTCCACCGAACTGGGCGGCGGCGGGACGGTGGACCGCGGCGTGCTGGCCCGGGCGCGGGACGGTCTCGCGGCACTGCTGGCGAACACCGGGGTCATGCCGGCGACCAACACGGATCAGGTCCAAGCCCCGGGCCGTGACTCCAGCCGGCCGGAGACCGTTTGGATCGAACTGGTGGATGGGTCGGCCGTCACTACGACTGCGGGCGGTCTGTTCGAGCCGCTGGTTGATCTGGGCCAGCATGTGCGGGCCGGGGATCCGGTGGGCCGTGTTCATTTCCTGGACGAGCTCGACCGCCTGCCCAAGGTTTTCCATGCCGCCGTCGACGGCATTGCCGCCATTATCCGCCGGCCCACCCTGGTTCGGCCCGGCTGCCACCTGATGCATGTGGCCCCGCTCTGCGCCGAACCGGCGCTCTGATCACCACCCCCCTCTCAACCCGATCTCCCAGGCTGCCCCACGAAAGGCAAAACAATGCGTTTTACCCACAAAGCAGTACTGCTTCTCACCGCCGGAGTCACTCTCCTGGCCGCCAGCGGCTGCACCACGGCGTCGATCGATGACGCCGCCGCAAGGCGCTGTTGCCCGCCGCGGTCCGGGACAAGGGCACCCTCGTCATCGGCTCCGACCCGACCTACCCGCCGTTCGAGTACTTCGATACGGACAACAAGACGATGATCGGCTGGGACGTCGATATGGGGGACGCTCTGGCGCAGTCGCTGGGGCTTAAGGCCGACCACGTTGCCGCCACCTTCGACACGATCCTGCCCGGTTTGACGTCGCAGAAGTATGACGCAGGCATGTCCGCCTTCTCCATTACGGACGAGCGCAAGAAGGCGGTGGACTTTGTGGCCTACCTTTCCGGCGGTTCCGGATTGGCGGTGCTGCCGGGCAACCCGGAAAAGCTCTCCATGAAGGCGGAGACGTTGTGCGGAAAAAAGGTCGCGGCGCAAAAAGGCTCAAGCCAGTCACTGGACATCCTGCCGGCGTTGTCCAAGGAATGCACCGACGCCGGGAAGCCGGCCATTGACGCCCAGCTGTTCCCCGCCCAAACGGATGCCAATCTTGCTCTGACCTCCGGTCGCGTGGACGCGGTCATCGCCGACAGCATCTCGCTGGCGTATCAGGGCACCCTTGCGGGCAAGAAGTTCGAGCTGGCCGCCGGCAATGACTACCAGCCCGAGGCCACCGGGGTCGCGCTGCCCAAGGATTCGGCGCTGCGGCCCGCCATCGAGGCTGCCATGCAGGCCATCGTTGGCGGCCCGACCTACGGCCAGATCAACAGCAAGTGGTCCATTCCCTCCAGCGCCACCATCACGGTGGACAAAGTCGTCAGCAAGTAGCGCGGAACAGACAGGTTAGGAGGTTAGCATGAGTACCCAGACAACACTGGCCGAGGAAGTGCCCGGGAGGACGCGGGACCACTACACGATTGTGAAGGCCAAGCACCCCGGAAGGTGGGTGTCCGCCGTCGTCATTCTTGCCGTGTTTGCGGTGCTGCTGCAGTCGGTCTTCACCAATCCGAGGTTCGGCTGGGAGACCGTCGGGAAGTACCTGCGGGATGTTTCCATCATCAACGGCATTGGCGTCACCTTGATGCTGACGGTGGTCTGCATGGCCATCGGCATTGTGATCGGCGTGGTGCTGGCCGTCATGAGGCTCTCGCTCAACCCGGTGGTCCGGACGGCGGCCTTTGGTTACGTGAACTTCTTCCGCGGCACCCCGGTACTGGTGCAGCTGCTGTTCTGGTACAACCTGGCCGCGCTGTACCCCTTGATCAGCTTCGGGATTCCCGGGGTGGCGCTGAACGCCAATCAGCTCATCACCCCGATCTTCGCAGCGATCCTTGGCCTGGGGCTTAACCAGGGCGCCTACATGTCGGAGATTGTCCGGGCCGGGATTCTCTCGGTGGACAACGGCCAGCTGGAAGCGGCCGGGGCGCTGGGCATCAACCGGCTGCACACGCTGCGGCGGATCATCCTGCCGCAGGCCATGCGGGTGATTATCCCGCCGACGGGTAATGAAACCATCGGAATGCTCAAGACCACGGCTCTGGTCAGCGTCATCTCCGTGCCGGAGCTGCTCTATTCCTCGCAGATCATCTACGCCCGCACGTTCCAGACCGTCCCGCTGCTGATCGTGGCAAGTCTGTGGTACATCGTGGTGACCTCCGTCCTGAGTGTGGGGCAGTACTATCTGGAACGCCGTTATGCCAAGGGCGGCCACCGGAACCTGCCGCTGACGCCGCTGCAAAGGATCACCCTCTTCTTCAACACCCATGACCGGCTGGCCCGGAAAGGCGGAAAACTGTGACCGCGATGGCGACCCAACCCCTTCCGAATCCGCAGTCGGCGACGCCGATGGTCAGGGCGGACGGAATCGAGAAGAACTACGGCAAACTCCAGGTGCTCAACGGGATCGATATGGAAGTCCAGGCCGGCGAGGTGGTGTGCCTGATCGGCCCGTCAGGATCCGGCAAAAGCACCTTCCTGCGCTGCATCAACCATCTGGAGGGCATCGACGGCGGACGTATGTGGGTCGACGGCAAGGTGATGGGTTACGACATCAAGGGCACGCGGCTGCATGAGCAGAAGGACAGCGAGGTGTGCCGGAACCGGACCGGAATCGGCATGGTGTTCCAGCACTTTAACCTCTTTCCGCATATGACCGTGTTGGAGAACCTGATGGAGGCGCCGCGGCTGGTGCTGAAGCAGAAACGGTCCGTTGTCCGGGACCGGGCACTGAAGCTGCTGGAAGCTGTGGGTCTGGCGGAAAAGTCGGATGCCTATCCGCGCCAGCTTTCCGGCGGCCAGCAGCAGCGGGTGGCCATCGCCCGGGCCCTGTGCATGGAGCCCAAGCTGATGCTTTTTGACGAGCCGACTTCCGCCCTTGACCCGGAACTGGTGGGGGAAGTGCTGAAAGTGATAAAGGACCTGGCCCAGTCCGGAATGACCATGGTAGTGGTGACACATGAGATGAATTTCGCCCGTGACGTTGCGGACCGGGTGGTGTTCATGGCGGACGGCCAGATCGTTGAACAGGGTCCCGCGCGGGACATCATCACCAATCCCCAACACCCGAGGACGAAGGCCTTCCTGGCCTCGGTCCTGTAGACCGGACACCGAAAGTAAGAGTCATGAAACTAACAGAGTTCTTTGACGTCACCGTCAGCGCCATCAACCGCGAATCAGACTGTGTTCTCTCCCTTGTGCTGGAGCACCCGCTGGAGGAGGCGCTGCCGGAATGGGAACCCGGCGCACACGTTGACGTGATGTTGCCCAACGGTGTGCTGCGCCAGTACTCGCTCTGTTCCGAGCCGGGAAAGCCGGACTGGCGCATTGCCGTGCTGCGCGAACCCAACGGACGAGGCGGCTCCGCGTACGTCCACGATCAGCTGCAGCCTGGTACGAAGGTCCAGATCAGGGCGCCCCGGAACAACTTTGCGCTCGCAGCTGCAACGGAGTACGTCTTCATTGCCGGCGGCATCGGCATCACGCCGATCCTACCGATGATCCGTCGGGCGGCGGAAGGCTCGGTGCCTTGGCGTTTGGTGTATCTGGGGCGCAGCCGGAAGAGTATGGCGTTCCTGGACGAGCTTGAGGCCTATGGCAGCAACGTGCACATCCACGCCGATGACGAAAACGGACTTTTTCCGCTGGCGGAGCTCCTCAACACCCCGGACGCCGGGTTCCATCTCTATACCTGCGGACCGGGGCCGCTGCTGAAGGTCATCCAGTCCATGACAGCTTCCTGGGTGGACCAATCCCGGTTCCACTTTGAGAAGTTTGTCCCCGATCCCGCGGACGCCGGAGCCGCCGCCCCGGTGGCGGGCGACCACGCCTTCACAGTGGAGCTGTCCGATGGAACCGAGGTGGAGGTGGGCGCCGATACCAGCATCCTGAAGGCCTTGGAGGACGCCGGCGTGCCGGTGCTCAGCTCCTGTCGGGAGGGGATCTGTGGTACCTGCGAAACAACGGTGCTGTCGGGGGAGATCGACCACCGGGACAGCCTGCTCTCCGAGGACGAGCGGGCGGCCATGGACACGATGATGATCTGTGTCTCCCGCTGCCGGGGTCGAAGGCTGGTCCTGGAGGCCTGATGTGCTTGGCCGGAGGCGGGCGCTACACGGCAGCCCGCCCCTGTCGGTGCGCTGTCGGCCCCCGGCCGGTCGCTGGGCCTAGTGCGGGTGCCGCGCCGACCACGGCCGCAGCTGCTCGACCGCCGCGCCGATCCTGAAGACCGTCGCATCATCAAAGGGATGGCCGACAATCTGCACTCCGGTGGGGATGCCGCAGTCGGCCATGCCGCTGGGGACGGCCAGCACGGGGCATCTGTTCGCGATGTTGAAGGGCGCGGTCATGTGGGCCTGCCAATAGTGTTCCAGCGGGACGCCGTCGAGCTCAATACCGTCCAGATAACTGCCGTCGGCCTCGAGTGCCGAAACGGCCGACGCCGGGCAGAGCAGGGCGTCGAAGCCGTTCATCGCAGCGGCCAGCTCGGCCTGAAGACGCGATTCGGAGCGGATGCCGTCCAGATGGCGGTGCGTGGCGGCCGCTGCCCTCGCATCCGCCATGAACCTGCGGGTGTAGGGGGCAAGCAGGTCTTCGGCGCCGGCGGTTTCATCCTCCATCGCCGGACCCAGCAGATAACCAAAATGCGTGAACATGGTCTCGATGATTTCCTGGCTGCGCCACGGCAGCTCGATCTCCTCGACCACTGCTCCGGCCTGCCGCAGGGCACCGGCCACCGCGCGCGTGTTCATCTCAATATCGGGCGAAACCCGGTAGTCCCCCAGCCGCAGGCACAGCGCAATCCGCATTCCCGCGACGGCTTCGTAGCTGGCCGGCAGCGTTAGCTGCTGCGCCAGCGACGCGTGGTCGCCGCCGTCGCGCCCTGACATCACATTGGCCAGCAGCGCCGTATCGGCCACAGTCCTTCCCAGCGGGCCGTCGCCGCGGTAGTGGTCCGCCGAGAGCGGCGCCAGGCCGGGAATTCTGCCGTACGGTGCTTTGAATCCGACGATTCCCGTGAAGGATGCAGGCAGCCGAGTGGAACCGGCGATGTCGGAGGCGGTGGCCAGCGTACTGAAGCCGGCGGCCACGGCGGCGGCGGATCCACCGGAGGACCCGCCGGGCGAATAGCGGGTGTTCCACGGGTTACGGGTCACGCCCCACAACGGGCTGTGCGTGACCGTGGCGCAGCTGTACTCGGGGGTTGTGGTCCGGGCGTGGATAATGCCTCCGGCCCGCTGGATCCGTTCGATCACCGGATGGCTGGCGCTGGCGATCGCGTCCTTATTGGCCACGAGCCCCTGGGACAGCGTCCGGCCACGGATGCCGTGCTTTTCCTTTGCCGCCACGGGTACTCCCAGCAGGGCCGGAACGTCACCGCCCTGCCGGTAAATGGCCTCCGCGGACCGGGCCGACGTGAGTGCTTCCGCAAAGAGGGTCTCGGTGAAGGCGTTGATGTCAGGATTAAGCGCCTCGGTCCGGGAGATGACCGCCTGCATCAGTTCCACCGGCGACAGCGTCCCGGAGCGGAAGTGTGCGAGAGCGGTGCTGGCGTCCAGATAATGAAGGTCCGTCACAATGGCCTCAGGACCGTTCCGCTGCGGAGCCCGGAGCCAGGACCGAAGTCAGCGCGTCGTTGACAAGCTCGCAGGCCACTGAGGTGAGCAATTCCACGCCGGTCACCATGTCCTCATCGGTCGTGAATTCGCGCTCGCAGTGGGACACTCCGTCCACGCTGGGTATGAAGAGCATGATGGACGGCACCAGAGTGTTCATGGCCACCGAATCGTGGCCGGCCATGGTCTGCATCCGCCGGGCAGAGAGCCCGAGATTGGCGCAGACCTTGTCCGCCAGCTCCAGCCCGGCTGCCGGAAAATGCCGGATCGGCCGGATATCGAAGTCTTTGATATTGATCCTGATGTCGTGCTGCCGGGCCAGCTTGTCAATGGCCGTGAGAAGCCGGGTGCGCGCGGTCTTCACGATCTCCGGGTCGCCGGAGCGCAGATCCGCGACCATGTGCACGCGGCGGGCGACGACGATGGGAGAGTTGGGTTCCAGGCACAGCTGACCGACGGATGAGACCAAGGCTTCCGCCGGGAAGTCACCGGTAATGTCGTGGACCATCAGAACGACCTTCGCGGCGGCGACCAGCGCGTCGTGCCGGTCGGCCATGGCGGTGGCGCCGGTGTGGGATTGTTCGCCGAGGACCTCGATGTCCAGCTTCTGGGTGTACCAGCTGCGCTCCACCAGGCCGATGGAGGTTCCCTCGCGCTCCAGAATACGGCCCTGTTCGATGTGGATTTCCGCATAGCTGACAGGTGCCGGAACCCGGTCCGTCCCGAGGTAACCGATCTGCCCCAGGGCATCCCGGACCGTGACGCCGGCTGGATCTTTCACGGCGAGCATGGTTTCCTGGTCAAAAAGTCCGGCAAAGACCGAGCTGCCCATCACGCTCGGGGCAAAGCGGGCGCCCTCCTCGTTGAACCAGTTGACCACCGCCAGATTGAATGCCGGTGCAATGCCTGATTCCGTGACCGCCCGATCCAGCCGCCGCGCCGCATGCAGGGCGGCGATCACCCCGTAGGCGCCGTCGAAACGGCCTGCCAGCGGCTGGCTGTCCAGATGGGAGCCGATGAACACGAAGGGTGCGCCGGGGGTCCATTCCAGCAGGGCGAACATATTGCCGATGCCGTCGACCCGAAGGGTGAAGCCGGCCTCCTTGGCCCAACCGGCAAACCAGGCCCGGGTTCGCGCATCATCGGCGGTGGCGGCTTGGCGCTCGACGCCGTTGTTGGGAGTCGCGCCGATGCCGGCGACGTGGTGGAAGTCCTGGAGAAATGCTGCTGCGGTCATGGGAAGTCCTTAGGTGCGGTGGTGAAGGTGAAGCCCGGTCACGACGGCGTCAGCCCAGGCGGCCGCGGGTTTCCGGAACCTTGGTCAGGGTGACCAGGAGGAAGACGACGACGGCGGCGGCGGCCATGTAGAAGCCGGGGGCATGCGGTACTCCGGTGCCGGCGACCAGGGCGGTGCCGATCAGTGGGGCCGTCCCACCGAAGATGGCATAGGCAGCGTTGTAGCTGACCGCGGCACTGGTGAAGCGCGTCTTGGTGGTGAAAATCTCGACAAAGAAGGTGTAGCAGCCGCCACCATAGATACAGAGCGGAAGAACGAACAGTGCCTGTCCCAGCAGGGCCAGCGGCAGGCTTCCGCTGGTGACCAGTATGAAGCACGGGACCGACAATACGGCCAGCGCGGCAGACCCCGCCACCAGCATGGGCTTGCGGCCCAGACGGTCACCGATCCGTCCGCCCAACGGCAGCAGCACGGCATAAAGCGCCAGGGCCGCGGCGTTGGCCAGCAGCGACTGTTCCCGGCTCAGATGACCCGTTGTCTGCACGTAGGAGACGAAATAGGCGGAGAGGAAATAGAAGCCCATCGCGGTCAGCCCCATCACGAACACGACCTGGACCATCCGCAGCTTGTTTTCGCTGAACGCCTCCCGGACCGGGCTGAACTCCGTGGTCCGGCCGGCCTGTGCTTCCTTGAAGGCGTCACTTTCGTCGGTCCTGGTGCGGATCCAGACCCCGAACAGGGCCAGGGGGAGGGCGAGCAGGAACGGCAGCCGCCACCCCCATCCGGTAAATGTCTCGTTGGACATGGTCTGGCTAAGAATCAGAATCATCGAGCCGGCGACTACGGACGGCAGGGCAGTGGCCGCAATCGTGATGTTGAGCCAAAAGCCCCGTTTGTTCACCGGTGCGTGTTCGAACACGAAGGAGGGGGCGCCAACGGATTCGCCACCGGCCGAGAACCCCTGGATCAACCGACAGAGAACCAGCAGCGCCGGGGCTAATGCGCCGATCTGTCCATAGGTGGGCAAAAGCCCCATCAGAGCGGTGGCACCACCGATGGCCAGCAGGGTAATGGAAAGAACCTTGCGGCGCCCGATCCGGTCCCCCAGCGCCCCGAAGAAGAGACCGCCCAGCGGCCGGACGACAAAAGCGACACCGAACGCGGCGAAGGTGGCGAGCAGACCGGCCAGCGGATTGGTGCCGGGGAAGAATTGCTGGGCGAAGATGACGGCGGTCAGTCCGTACAGGGTGAAGTCGTAGAACTCGACGAACTGCCCAACGCTGCCGCCGACGAGGACCCGCATTTTGAGCCGATTGGCACTGCCGGATTTGGCCACCGGCTCGGGTGTGGTGTCTGTGGCGCCGGCGCCGGGAGGACGCGTCGTGGGGTCATTCCGCGTTTTAATCTCATTCAAAGTCATGGCTGCCAGTCTCGATTCGCCGTAGTGGCCTGGGACTGCCGGCTGGTCCGCGGATCGGGCAAAAGTGCGGAGCTTTCGTGTCTGCCGGCTCACCCAGCTTGAGTGTTCCGGGTCACATCTGTCCAATTGAATGTTTTCGTGTCACCCATTGATTTACTCAATATGGGGCCCGTGCCCGATGCCTGGACTAGCGGCCCATCATCCCGTATTGCCGTCTGCAGGTCTCCTCGAAGGCCAGCGCCCGGCGCGTGGGCCGCACGCCCTCGGCGCGCACCAGCATCACCTCGATCGGCGGAAAGTCGTCGGTGAGCCGCAGCGCGACGACGGGGTCTCCCGCGTAGGTGGCGTCGCTGAATAGCCGCTGGTTGAGCACCGAATACCCATGACCGGTGGCGACAAAAGAGCGCACCGTCTCATAACCGGAAAAACGGTGCCGCACATAGGGGGTAACGCCGGCAAGGACGAAGAGACTCTGGTAGTATTCGCGGCTGTGCGGAAGATCGAGCATTATCATCGGCTCGGGTTCCAGCTCGCGGAGCGAAATCTCCCGTTCCCGGCGCTGGGCTGCAGGATGATCGGCGGCAACCAGCACGTGCGGGGGGACGCGTTCCAGGACCTGATGGCTGAAGCCTCTGCTGAGGCCCAGATTGTAGGTCAGCGCAACCTCGCATTGACCATCCAGGAGCGCTTTCTGTAAGGTGGCGAGATCCGCCTCGAGGATCGAGACGGCAACACCCGGGTAATTGTTTTCAAAGGCCTGCAGGATCACCGGCAGCCGGAAAGGGGCCAGTGGGGAAAAGACGCCCACGCTGAGCTCACCCACCAGCTCCGCGGACATGTCACGGGCGGATTCGTAGAGCAGGTCCGCCTGCTCCAGGAAGCCCTTGAGGTCTTTGGCAAGCCGTCGACCGCCGGCGGTGAGACTGAGGCCACCCTGACGCACGAACAGCTGCGTACCCAGACTCGCCTCGAGTTGTGCCATCGCCGTGGACAGTGTCGACTGCGTCACCAGCAGCCGCGCTGCTGCTGCTGTCATGCTTTCCAGCTCGGCCACCACCGCGAAATAGCGCAGCTGGGTCAGGGTGAAAGGTTTGGCCATGCCTCCCATAGTGCCAGCAGCGGCGGCATCAGCAGAAGCAGCCGGAACAACAACGGCCGGCCGGAGGTCAGAGACCGCGGAGCTGGTGCAGCAGCACTGCTACGTGCAGCGAGGTTCGGGATTCCGGATCCTCCAGGTCCAGGCCCAGGATCTCCTCGAGCCTGGCAAGCCGGGCGTAGAGGGTCGGCCGGCTGAGAAAGCCGTCGCGCGCCATGGCGGATTTATTGCCGCCGTGCTCCAGATAGGACTGCAGGAGCGTAAGGTAATCGCCGTCGTCGTGCGCGTCATGGCTGAGTACGCCGGCGAGCTCCGACTCGGCAAAGGCCTGGACCCGGAAGTCATTGCGCAGCAGCGCCAGCAGTCCGCGCAGGCGGACATCGGCGGAGCGGAAGAACGGCCGGCTGCGCTCCTTCAGGGTGCTGGCCGTCCGGGCCACATGGCTGGCATCATCGAGGCCGGCCGCCGCTTCGAGCAGACCGGCGCGGGCGTGGCTCACTCCCATGGTCCAGCCGTCCGGGTCCGCATCCGAGTAAGCATCCGGGTCGGTTTCCGGACCCTTCATTGCGTTCCGGTCCGCGAGTCCGTCGCAGATCCGCTCCAGCAGCTGCTGCTCCAGCTGCTTTGCCGGCAGTGCCAAAATCATGCCCAGGTAGCCGGCCTGCAGGCTGGCGGTGAGGGCGCTGCCGCCGGCGGATTTAAGGACGCGGGCCAGCCGGTCCAGCAGCAGGCGCTCATGGCGCTGACCGGCCAGCGGGTCCGGAATGCTTCCGTCATCCGCGGCATCGCCCACCCGCACCACCACCGGCAGGTAGAGGGGTGAGGGGTGCAGGCCCAGCGCCGCGGCCCTGGTGACGGCCTCCGTCTCGGTCAGGGTGCGCGGTTGGCGCAGCTCATTGAGCAGGCCCGCTTGTGCCTGCTGGCCCAATTGGCGCTGGTCCCGTTCCGCCAGCCGATTGATGGACAGGGCCTGCCCGGCACGCTCCAGCACCATGGCCGCGACGGCATCGCTTTCCAGCGGCACCGGGATGATGAGCCGCCCCCACAGCTGCCGTCGCAGTCCCACCGGGGTCTGCAGCCAGCCCTCCGGACCCGTGCGCCCGGTGTGCTCCGCCGCCTGCGTGACCCGGGAGCGCCGCTCCCAATCCGCCAGCAGCTCGGTGGTGGAATGCCCGGCGGCGGCATGGGCCAGCACCAGGTGGGAGAGGTCTTCAAGGATCACCGGTGCCCGCACGAAGAGGGCCGTACGGGAGACGATTTCCTCCGTGCCTGCACTCTCCAGGCTCAGCAGCGTAAAGGCTTCATGGACGCTCCGGGAGAGCTCCACCAGTTCCAGCTGTTCCGCCACGATGAGCCGGTGCACAATCTCGGTGATTTCAACAAAGCGCACCGCCGCCACGGTGATGACCGGCATCGAGACGCCGGCGGCCGCGGCACACAGGGCGGCCTCTGTGCCCGGGCGCAGGCCGGTCAGCTCGACAATAAGACCGGAGGCGCCGGTTGATTCCAGCGCCTTCAGATACGTCAGGGTCTGGGCGGCCGACGGTCCGAGTTCCAGCCCGGTGGTGAGCAGCAGCTCGCCGCCGGTGAGCAGACCGGACAGGTCCCTGATCTCGCTGACATGCACCCAGCGGACGAGCCGGTCCAGCCCGGCGGCTCCGCCCAGGACGTCGGGGGCGGCTGCGCGGATGACGGGGAGGTCCAAAACCTGGCGGACGGAAGGCAGCATTTACACAGTGTAAGTGTTTTGGCCATATTCATTACATAGTGCCTATTCCGGCGCCCTCGTGACCGGACCAGACTGGACACCAGCACCTGATCACGCCCGGAGCCGGACTCGAGCCCCGTTTCACACCAACCGCGACCTGCTTTACACCTACCGCAAGGACAGACTTTGAACACGATTGAGCATTGGATCAACGGCAGCTACGTCACGGCCGGGGAACGCACCTTACCGGTGACCAACCCCGCCACCGGTAAGGAGACCGGACGGGTGGCGCTGGCCGGCATCGGGGAAAGCAATGCCGCCGTGGCCGCCGCGGCGGCGGCCTTCCCCGCCTGGCGGGACACGTCCATCGCCAAGCGGACCCAGGTGCTGTTTGCGTTCCGCGAGCTCCTCAATGCCCGCAAAGGTGAATTGGCGGCCATCATTACGTCCGAACACGGCAAGGTGCTCGACGATGCGCTCGGGGAGGTCATGCGGGGCCAGGAGGTTGTGGAGTTCGCCTGCGGCATGCCGCACCTGCTCAAGGGCGGGTACACGGAAAATGCCTCCACCAAGGTCGACGTCCATTCCATCCGCCAGCCGGTCGGACCGGTGGCCGTGATCAGCCCCTTCAATTTCCCGGCCATGGTCCCGATGTGGTTCTTCCCCGTCGCGATCGCCGCCGGGAACACAGTGGTGGTCAAGCCGAGCGAGAAGGACCCGACAGCCCTGAACTGGATGGCCGAACTGTGGAAGGAAGCGGGCCTGCCGGACGGGGTCTTCAATGTGCTGCACGGGGACAAGGTGGCCGTGGATGTTCTGCTGACTCACCCGGACATTAAGGCGGTGTCCTTTGTGGGCTCAACGCCGATTGCCAAGTACGTGTACGAGACGGCGACGGCGCAGGGCAAGCGGGTGCAGGCCCTCGGCGGCGCCAAGAACCATATGATTGTGCTGCCGGACGCGGATCTGGACCTGGCGGCGGATGCCGCCATCAACGCCGGTTTCGGCTCCGCCGGGGAACGCTGCATGGCCATCTCGGCCCTGATCGCCGTCGGCGGTATTGCCGACGAGCTGGTGGAGAAGATCACCGCCCGGGCGACGGCGCTGCGCACCGGTGACGGACTGCGCGGCTGCGATATGGGGCCTCTTGTCACCGCTGCGGCACGGGACAGGGTGACGGGATACGTGGATGCAGGCCAGGCGGAAGGCGCCACGCTGGTGGTGGACGGACGCACGATCTCCCCCGACGCGGAGGGCGACGGCTTCTTCGTCGGACCCACACTGTTCGACAATGTCAGCACGGAAATGTCCATCTACACGGATGAGATCTTCGGGCCGGTGCTGTCCGTGCTCCGGGTGGAGAGCTACGACGAGGCGCTGGAACTGATCAATGCCAACCCGTACGGCAACGGGACGGCGATTTTTACCAACGACGGCGGCGCGGCGCGCCGTTTCGAGAACGAGGTCCAGGTGGGCATGGTGGGCATCAATGTTCCGGTGCCTGTGCCGATGGCCTATTACTCCTTCGGCGGCTGGAAGAACTCGCTCTTCGGCGACACGCACGCGCACGGCGCCGAGGGCGTGAACTTCTTCACCCGCGGCAAGGTGGTCACCTCGCGCTGGCTCGATCCGAGCCACGGGGGGATCAATCTCGGTTTCCCGCAGAACGACTAACCCCGGCGACCGCCAGCACAAGAAAAGGAACAGACCATGACTTCCATCGTTGAACCGGATGCGGCCGTTATGCATGCCGATGAAATGGACATTGATACAGCCGCCGCGCAACGTGCCTACGAACTGGACCGCAAACACGTCTTCCACTCCTGGTCCGCGCAGGATCTGATCACCCCGATGGTCATCAGCGCCGCCCGGGGATCCTATGTCTGGGACGGCGCGGGCAATAAGCTGCTGGACTTTTCCTCCCAGCTGGTGAACACCAACATCGGCCATCAGCACCCTCGGGTGACGGCCGCGATCGCCACCCAGGCCGCGAAACTCTGCACGGTTGCGCCCAGCTATGTCAACGACGCGCGGTCCGAGGCGGCCCGGCTGATCGCGGAGCGGACACCGGGGGAGCTCAATAGAATCTTCTTCACCAATGGCGGAGCGGATGCGAATGAACACGCCGTGCGGATGGCCCGGCTGCACACCGGCCGGCACAAGGTACTATCCGCCTACCGGTCCTATCATGGCGGCACCGAACTCGCGGTGAACATCACAGGGGATCCGCGCCGCTGGCCAAGCGATACCGGCACCGCGGGGACCATCCACTTCTTCCCGCCGTACCTTTACCGGACGGCGTTCCACTCAAGCACGGAAGAGGAGGAGAGCCAGCGGGCGCTGGAACACCTGGAGCAGGTGATCCGCTATGAGGGCCCGGAAACCATTGCGGCCATCATGGTTGAGTCCATCCCGGGCACCGCGGGAATCTACCTTCCCCCGCCGGGCTATCTCAAGGGTGTCCGGGAGCTGGCGACGCAGTTTGGCATTGTCTTTATCGCCGACGAGGTGATGGCGGGGTTCGGCCGCAGCGGTAAGTGGTTCGCCGTCGAGCATTTCGACGTGGTGCCGGACCTGCTCACCTTCGCCAAGGGCGTGACCTCCGGCTACGTGCCATTGGGGGGCGTAGCCATCAGCCCGGAGATAGCGGCGACGTTCGGCAAGCGCGTTTACCCCGGCGGCCTGACCTACTCGGGCCACCCGCTGGCCTGCGCCGCCGCCGTTGCCACCATCGAGGCGATGACGGAGGAGCGGATGGTGGAAAATGCCGCCAACACCGGGGAAACCATCATCGGACCGGCACTGCAGGGCTTCGCCGCGCGGCACCGCTCGGTGGGCGAGATCCGCGGCACCGGCGTCTTCTGGGCCATCGAGCTGGTCAAGAACCGGGCGACCCGCGAACCGCTGGCGGCATACGGCGGCTCGAGTCCCGAGATGAACCAGCTGGTTGCCGAGGCCAAGTCCCGCGGGCTGCTGGTCTTCGCGAATTTCAATCGGATCCATGTCGTCCCACCGTGCAACATCAGCGCCGACGATGCACGGCTTGGGCTGGCCATCCTGGACGGTTTGTTGGACATCGCCGACGGGTTTGCGGCCTGAGCCGGCCATTGGGTTGTAGATATCCGTGATTCGGCTTATCGCAACCCGCGAAGGAATGCATATGTCCCAGCAGCAGACCGCCGCCCGCTCCGGGCAGCCCCGTGTCGTAGGCAACGTCGTCAGGGGGTGCCTGGGCAACCTGATCGAATGGTATGACTGGTTCGTCTACGCCTCCTTCAACATCTGCCGCGTCGTTCTTCCCGAAGGGAAACCTGACCGCGAAGCTGCCCTCCACCGCAACCGTGTTTGACCGTCCTGATCCTGCGCCGCAGCATCTTCACTACGTACATGCAGAAGTACATGGTCAACACGTCCGGGATCAGCCCGGAAAATGCTTAGGCCTGATGATGCTGGGTCTGGTGTTGGTCACCGCATACTGAGACCTGAGACCTGTGGGTAGGAAGCGCAGTGGCCGATGGTTCGGTGGCGCGGTTTGGTGGGACGGCGCGGGCCTGGAATGCGGCGCGGCGCGGGCCAGGAATGGGGAGTAAGGTCGGGTCGGTGAACGAAGACCGGAACCCGCTGCCGGCAGTCAGGCTGGCAGCCAGTGTGATCCTGTTGCGCGGCCGGGCCGGGCACACCGAGGTGTTCGTCCAGCACCGTGCCATGACCATGGACTTCGCCGCCGGGATGGTCGTGTTCCCCGGCGGCCGGACGGACGACGCCGACCGGCTCGGCGGTGCGGTCGGCACCCATCCCGCCGACGTCGTCGCCCGGCACGCCGCCGCCTGGCGGGCGACCAGCATCGGCGCCGGGGGCGATGCTGCGGCGCGGGCCATGGCCGGGACCCTGCTCACCACGGCGCAGCGGGAAGTGCTGGAGGAGACGGGGGCGTCGCTCGCCGCCGAGGCCTTGCAGCCGTGGGCCAACTGGGTGACGCCGCCGGGCCGGTCCAAGCGTTTTGACACCTACTTCTACCTGGCCCGAACGGTCGGCGGGGACGGACCCCGGCACCAGACTACGGAGGCCGTTTCCTCCGGGTGGATGCCGGTTCAGCAGATCCTGGCGGCCGATTCCGCGGGGATGCTGCAGCTGATGCGGCCGACGCGTACCCTGCTCCGGGAGCTGCTTGCCGTGGGCACCATCGGCGAGTTGTTCAACACCGAGCGGGACATCGTTTCCGTTGGGCCCGAATTTTAGCCGCCGGGACATCGCGGCTAATTTGATCGCCCAGCAACCTCGACTTCACGAAGACGGCCGGGGCCGCCATCCCGCAGGCGCTGATGCCCAATGTGTACGAGGGCGTCGTGAAAGGTGGACAGCGCGGCAGGGCATTTCCATCGCCCGTGGCCTGATCTGCGAGCCGCGGGTCCCGGTGGCGGACGAACCGGTGAGCGCCATGGACGTTTCAGTCCGGGCGCAGGTGCTGAATCTGCTCTCCGATCTGGTGCACCGGTACCAGCTGACACTGGTGTTTGTCTCCGACGATTTGGGTGTCGTCCGGCATATCTGCAACCATGTCCCTGCGGGCGGTATGGCGGCCAAGGAAGCGGTTCTGCAGATTTAAAACCGCTCTGCAAGAAGACTCAGAAAAACGGCTCTGCAGTATTAGAGCCGCTCGGCGGACTTAGAAGCACAGCACCGAGATCCGGGACGCAGCACGGAAGGCTGCCCGGGCAGCACAAAGTGAAGGAAGATCATATGCCAGCCGTCGGCTCCACCGGACTCCACCAGCTCAGCGCCCTCGAACTCAGCGCCGGCTACGCCGCGGGCGAGCTATCCCCGGTGGACGTGTGCACCGCCGTGATTGAGCGCATCCAGGAGCGCGAGCCCGTACTCAACGCCCTGTACGTGTTTGACCCGGAGGCCGCGCTCCGGGCCGCGGCGGACAGTGAGGGACGCTGGCAAAACGGAACGCAGCGCAGCACCCTGGACGGGGTCCCTGCCACGGTCAAGGAAAATATCGCCCGACGCGGCGTGCCGATGCCCGCCGGTACGGCCCTGCCGAACCCGAAGGTGCCGGCTGCCAACGCGCCTGTCACCGACCGGATCCTGGAAAGCGGCGTCGTCATCATGGGTTCGACGACCATGCCCGACTGGGGCATGCTCTCGTCCGGCGTTTCCAGTCTGCATGGCATCACGCGCAGCGCCTGGAACCCCGCCTGGACCACGGGCGGTTCAAGCGCCGGCGCGGGAGCGGCCGCGGCCGCCGGGTACGGTCCGCTGCATGTTGGAACCGATATCGGCGGCTCCATCCGCCTGCCCGGCACATGGCAGGGACTGGCCACCCTCAAACCCAGCGCCGGACTGATTCCGCTGGACGCGCCGTATCCTGGCCGGGCCGCCGGGCCGCTCACGAGGACGGTGGCCGACGCGGCGCTGTTCATGACGGTACTGGCGCGACCCGATATCCGTGACTACACCGCGCGCCCCTACCCGCCGATGAACTGGCTGGACCCGCATGATGACAATTCCGGGTCACGTACCGCCAGGCCGCATACCGCCTGGTCACGGATCATCGGGCCACGGACCGCCGGATTAAGTTCTGCGGGCCTGTACATGGCGGCCCTGGACATGGCAGGCCTGAAGGTGGCGGTGCAGACGGATGCCGGTGCAGGGGCCGAGACGGACCGGGAGGTACTGGCCGCGGTCACGGCAGTGGCGGAGGCGTTTGCGGCGGCAGGGGCGGAAGTGGCGGTATTGGGTGCGTTCATCAATCAGGACATGCTGGACGGGCTGGACAACTTCTGGCGGACCCGCTCGTGGGCCGACTACAGCGTCCTGCCGCGGGAGCAGCAGGAACTGGTGCTGCCCTACATTGCCCGGTGGTGCTCCCGCGGCGCCCGGTTCGACGGCGCCCAGACCATCCGCAACTTCAACCGGATCGACGAAATGCAGAAGGCGACGCTGGCAGCCACCGCCGCGTTCGACGTCGTTCTCTCACCCGTCGCGCCGATGGCGGCCTTCCCCGCCGAACAGCCGATGCCCGTCGATGATCCGGACAGCACGATGTCACATATTGGCTTTACGGTGCCGTACAACATGTCCGGGCAGCCGGCCGCGACCGTGAATTGCGGATTCACGCAGGACGGGCGCCCCATCGGCGTGCAGCTGGCAGGGCGGGTAGGTGCTGATGCGGACATACTTCGCGCCGCAGCCTGGTACGAATCGATCCGGCCGACGTCCGCCGTACCCGACTGGTCCGCCCTCCCCTAACAATCTGAGGCGGAATGCCCTCCTCATGAATCTGAGGCACCTCAGATTGTGGGATGAGGCTCCGGGGTTGGGTTAACCGCTCCGAAGGGTATATGCAGGAAACGGAATATACTCCAACGGCTTTCCCCGGGGCGGCGTCCCGGCAATCCGATGCCCGACAACGGCAGGTTACCGAGAAGGCAAGCGCGTGGTCAATGGACGAAGCTGCACCGGGGATTCCGGCGCGTAGGCTGATTATTCGCAGCCGACACCGTCGCCGTCACGGTCTAGGGCGGACCGGTAGCCGGGCTGGTTTGCGTGGATAGGCGCCGCGCCAGCCGCCCTGACCGCGGCGCAGTTCGCATAGTAGACAGCGGCAGGCTGGGGCTGGACGGCCTGCGCGGGAACGGCAGGCGCCGGGTTGGCGGGCTCGGCCGATGCCTCTCCCTGCACCGGAGCCGGGGCAGCCGCCGGGGCAGCCGCCGGGGCAGCCGCCGGGGCGGCCGGCTGCACCTCCGCGGCCTGATCCGTCGGTGCCAGCGTGCCCGCACAGTCGCTCAAAATCGTGGCCATCGCATCGTGTTCGGCCTGTGTGACCCACAGGGCGTAGGTGGCTTTTACGGAGATCTGCCGGGCCACGTAGTCGCAGCGGTAGGCCGTCACCGGCGGCAGCCAAGTGGCGGCGTCGCCGTCGCTCTTCCTTTGATTGGTGGGTCCGTCCACGGCCAGAAGGTTCAGCGGATCGTTAGCCAACGCCGTGCGCTGAGCGAGCGTCAGCTGCTGGGCACCCTTCTGCCAGGCATCACTGAGCGCCACGACGTGGTCGATCTGCACATCGGAGCTGGTGGAGGTGCCGCGGGTGAACGCAATTGCGCCGCCCGTGTAGGGATCGCGCAGGGTACCGGTGAGGACCAGACAATCGTCGGTGCCGGCCTTGAAGGTGATGGCCGTCAGATCTCGCTTGAGGACGTCATTGCGGGTGTCGCAGCCATTGCGGTCCACGTCCGCCCACGCCTGGCCGAACTGGCTGCGGGCATATCCGGTCTTGGGTGCGCGCCCCTTGACGGGCAACGTCGCCAACAGGTCCAGCGCACTGGTACCGCGCGCGGGCTGCGTATGAGGGGACGTAGCGCCGGTGAGCGCCGCAGCAGCGGTGTCCGGATCGAGCGGATCCGAGTCAACTGCGGTCACGGACGTTATGGCCGACGACGCCGGGCTAACTTGTCCTGCCGGTGACTGAAGTGCAGCGGGCGCCGCGGCACTGGTGGAGCCGCCGCAGCCTGAAAGGAGCATCGCCAAGGTACCGGCGCCGAGCATAAGTAAGCGACCAGTTTTCCCAACCTGCTGCAGGTTCTGACCGGACGACAGTTGATTCTTATTCATTTATGCCCCATAAATATGTGTGGTGATTTAGCAACAGAATATAGGTATGTGGAGGGCAAATGCTCGGGTGCTTCTTCGGCGTGTCTGCGTTGATTTTGGGCTGTGAGTGGTGATGCCGGTGGGGTGGCAGGGTCAACAGCGTATGAGGAGCTTGCAGCTGAAAATGCTCGGCCGCGGACCTTGGTTGCCGAGCTTAACGGAGCGAACAAGTCTTACCGGGTGTTGATAGTTGAGCAGACGCGCGTGATTGAGGCCCAGGGGGCCGAAGTCGCCGAGTTGCTTGCCCGGGTGGCGTGGGGCAGAGACCGTGTAATTCACATAACCGCGCTCATGTGAGGGGTATGAGCAGCCGGCGCCGAAGTCGCTGCGTGTTCGAACGGACTGTCAGTCCGGTGGCCAGAACGGCCATGAGACAGAACCCTTCGCCAGGTGAAGGATCCGGATAAGGTTCAGGTGCACGCCGCCGGATGCCGGTGGCGTGAAAGGCTCCGGGCAGCAGATTCATGTCAGGCACGAGGCACGAGGCACGAGGCAACAGGCAACAGGCAACAGTCGATTGGCGCTTGGGTGCAAAGGCGGGTAGTGTTTCTCTAGTTGTCACCGACGAGGTGGAACAAACCCCCACTTCTCTGCGGATCAATTATCCGGTGATTTTATTATCACCGGATAATGGTTTCGAAGGGCATGGAGATGGTCCAGTTGACCCGGGCGGATCGGGAATAATCGATTTGCTTGGAAGTTCTGGATCGGGTAAGTTAGTGTGGTTGCTCCGGTGTGTTGCGGTTGGTGTTTGCCAGTTGTGGGGTCCGGGTGCGTCTGTTGTTTGAGAACTCAATAGTGTGCCAAGTTTTGTCGATACCGATTTTTTTGTTGGTTGAGACTGTTGCAGGGGTGCCGCTT